>Ga0207850_100116_pt1 | contig 81893 bp, 84 predicted proteins | sample 23E2SouthBayCA_FD_187746 | JGI IMG/M metagenome (GOLD analysis project Ga0207850, IMG submission 187746) | Aerobic enrichment media microbial communities from Eden Landing Ponds, California, USA - A23 E3 (3) (SPAdes) | ecosystem: Environmental > Aquatic > Marine > Unclassified | place...
CGACGACCGCGCGGGCTGGTCCGAGCCGATGCGGGCCGCCGCCGACGCCGTCTCGACGGGGCTGTCGGAACTGGCCGGCGGCGTCGCTCGCCACCTCGACCGCCCGGTGGCGACGGACGTCCGGCGCGGCCCGCCCGCACCGCGGTCGGCGCTGGACTACGGCTCCCAGGACGCGTTGCTGGATTCGCTGCGGGACTGGCTGGATGCCACCGACGCCCCGGAGGGCCCGGTCGGCCACCTCCTGCTCGCCGACGCGCCGCTGAACCCGAGTCTGGGCTACGGCGGCACCGCGACCCACGTCGCCGCCGACCGCCTGGGCGGGCGGACCGTCGTCAACGTCGGCGCGACCGAAGGATTCGACTCGCGAGCGGTGACCCGGGCGATGGCAGTCCACGAGACGCTGCACACGCTCGTGCTGCCGTCCGACGCCACCGCGGTCAACGGCAGTCGCTGCGAGCACGACCTGGGCGCCGTCGCGCGACTCGAACTCGGCCGCGTGGTCGTGACGCCGCTGGCGACCAGTTACGCCGCGAGCGGGCCCGGCGAGACGTCGTTCCACGGCACCGGCTGTTACGACCACGACTCGTTTTCGCTGCACGACGCCGCGCTGCCGGACGACCGCCTCCGCTGGCACCACACGGTGACGCCCAGCGAGGCGACCAAGCAGGCCGTGGCGCGGTACGTCGACCGGTCGCTGTAGGTGCGGCGTCGAGAAGTGAGTCGTCGACAGCCTCGCCGTCAGTCGTCGACCGGCGCACCCGGCGGGAGGTCGGCGTCGTCCGGCATCTCCTCTGGGAGCTCCTCCGGCATCCCGTCGGGCGCGGCCGGCGGCCCGTCGTCGCCGAACTCGGGGTCGAACAGCTGGAGGGCGGTGTGGATCGTCTCCCAGTCGTCCTCGGCGGCGGCGTCTCTGAGGCTCTCGGTCGGCGCCGCGAGCAGCTGGCCGACCAGCGAGTCCGCCAGCGACTCCAGAATCTCCCGCTGCTCGTCGGTGAGCTCCCCGTCGGCCTCGGCCTCGAGTCTCGCGGTCGCCCGGGACAGCTCGCGGGACTTGACGTGCTCGGCGCTCTCGTACATCGCCGCGATCACCTCGTCGGCGCGCTTGCGCTTGAACTGCTCGAGGAGGTGCTCGAGCTCCTCGTCGACGATCCCTTCGACCCGATCGATCTCGTCGGCGCGCTGGCGGCGGGTCCGGTCGGTCACCGCTTCCAGGTCGTCGAGGTCGTACAGCGTGACGGCCGGCCGCTCGCCGGCCTCGGGGTCGACGTCCCGGGGCTGGGCCATGTCGACCACGGTCGTCTCGCCGGCGTCGGCGAAGTCCGCGGCGTCGAGCAGTCGGCCCTCGGCGCCGGTCGCGGTGATGACCAGCGCCGCTCGCTCGACCGCCGGTTCCACGTCGTCCAGCCCCAGCGCCTCGGCGTCGGCGTCGACCTCTTTGGCGACGTGCTCGGCGTGGGGGACGGTCCGGTTCGCGACGAGCACGCGCTTGGCCCCGCGGTCGGCCAGCGACCGGGCCGCCAGCGTCCCCATCTCGCCGGCGCCGACGACCAGCGCCGGCCCGCGCTCCAGGGCACCCTCCTCGTTGGCGAGTCGCGCCGCGGCCGACCCCAGCGAGACGATGCCGTCGTTGATGCCCGTCTCGTTGCGGGCACGCTCGCCGACGTGGATGGCCTTCGTGACCGCTTCCTCAAGCACCGGCCCGATCCCGCCGGCGCCGCGGGCGGTCTCGTAGGCGGTGCGCAGCTGGCCCAGCACCTGGTCCTCGCCGAGCACCAGCGACTCCAGGCCGGTCGCGACCCGCAGGAGGTGGCGCATGCCCTCCTCGTGGCCCGCGTGGACGACCGCCGAGTCGTCGATGTCGCCGACGTGGTCGACCAGGACCGCCCGCCCCCGCTCGGCGTCGTCGGTCACGACGAACGCCTCCGAGCGGTTGCACGTCTGGAGCGCGAACGCCTCCGTGACCCCCTCGCGGGCGAGCAGGTCCGCGACGGCGGCACTCTCCCCGTCGTCGCTAGCTGCCGCTATCTGTTCGACCGTGGCTCGGTCGTGGGCGACTCGAACGCCGGACAGTACGCCGGAGCGAACAGTCATCGATAGATCACCGGACAGCAGACACCCTCTGTCGTCCGAGCCTAAGCGACACCCATACGTAAAGTTGTTCAAACGGGCGGCAACCGAGGGGAACGTGACCGGGCACGCTCACTCGCCCTCGACGCCGGTCACCCGGTAGCCGAACTCGGACTCGATCGTCTCGCAGATCGCCTCGTGGTCGGCGTCGGCCTCGTAGTAGAACACCAGGTCGAAGGTGCCCTCCCGCAGGAGGTGCTGGGACTCCCAGACGAACTCGTCGTCGTCGAGGGTCCGACCCTGGTGCTGGTTCGAGGCGAACTCGGGGTCGTCGGTCCCGGAGTACACGTAGTGGTCCGCCGGGTCGATCCCGGAGTGGCGCGCGATCACGTCGCCGATCTCGACGGCGGTCTCGGTCATCTCCAGGTCGTCCTGGCCCTCGATGTCCGTGTGGACGACCGCACCGTTGAGGTCGACGTCGCCCGGCTCCAGCAGCGCCTTCGTCCGCCGGTAGAGGTCCTCGTCGTACACGCTCATAGCTGTCCAGACGGTCGAGAGGTGGAAATGGGTCACGGTTCGGAGCCGCGGCTCCGCGTGGCGTCGTCACCGTCGCGGAACCGCGGTTCTCCGCGAACCGCGCGTTACAGCCGCGTCAGGTTCTCCGCGCGTGGGCCCTCGTCGGTGTCGACGATGTCGAACTCCACCTCCTGCCCCTCCTCGAGGTCCGGTCCCCCCACGTCCTCCATGTGGAAGAACACGTCCTCGTCGGACTCGTCGGTATCGATGAAGCCGTAACCGCCGGTGTCGTTGAAGAAGTCGACCTCGCCTTTCGCCATTGCGTCGAGACTCTTCGTAAGCATCGTACAAAAATCTCCGGTGCCGTTTCGGAGTCGGTCCCGGGCCTCCCGCGACGACGACCGACTACTCGCCGAGCAGTCGATCGACCATTTCGTCGGGGTCGAACCGCACCAGGTCGCCGTACTCCTGGCCGGTCCCCAGGAAGAGGATCGGCTTGCCCGTGACGTGGGCGATCGAGATCGCGGCCCCGCCCTGCGGGTCGGCGTCGGCCTTCGTGAGCACGGCGCCGTCGATCTCAGCGGCGTCGTCGAACTCCCGGGCGCGCTGGACTGCGTCCTGCCCGGCGACGGCCTCGTCGACGAACAGCGTCATGTCCGGGTCGACAACGCGGTGAATCTTCGCGAGTTGGTCCATCAGCCCCTCGTCGGTGTGGAGCCGGCCGGCGGTGTCGCCCAGCACCACGTCGACGTCGTTGGCCTCGGCGTACTCGACGGCGTCGTAGATGACCGCCGTCGGGTCGCCGCCCTGCTCGTGGCTGATCAGGCGCTTGTCCAGCGCCTCGGCGTGCTGACCGATCTGTTCGTTGGCGCCGGCGCGGTAGGTGTCGCCGTTTGCGAGTACCGACGACAGCCCGCGCTCCTCGAAGTACCGCGACAGCTTCGCGATGGTCGTGGTCTTTCCCACGCCGTTGACGCCGGTGAACACGATGACGACGGGCTTGTCGGCCTTGGCGACCCGCCGATCGAAGTCGAACTGCCCGACGCTGATCACGTCGACCAGCGCGTCCCGCAGCGCCTCCTCGACGACGCCGCCGGTCGACTGGGTGAACTTCTTGGTCTCGCCGACGAGGTTCTCCTCGACCCGGTCGAGGATGGCCTCGGCGACGCTCATCTCGACGTCGGCGTCCAGCAGCGCCATCTCCAGGTCCCAGAGGGGGTCCTCCAGGTCCGCTTCCTCGATGACGACCCGACCCTTCGCGGCGGACTTGAGTTTGCGACCCAGCCCGGTGTTGGGCTCGCCGCCGCCGTCGTCCTCGGACTCGCCCGTGTCTTCGGCGGTCGGCTCGGACGCCTCCGGGACGGCCGCGGCGCTCTCGCCCTCGTCGGACGGCTCAGCCACCGGTGATGTCGCCTCTGCGGGCGCCGCGGCGGCGTCGCCGTCGGTGGGCTGGGCTGGCGCGTCGGCTTCGTCTGCTATCTCGGCTTCATCTCCCGCCGCGGCGTCGACCTCTTCCTCCGCCTCGGCGTCGGCCTTCTCCTCGGCGGTCTCCTCGACATCGCTGCGGAAACTGCCGAGTTTGTCCTTCAACCCGTCGAACATCGGCGGCTACTCCCCGTCGTCGCCCTCGCCCTGCATCGCCTGCATCTGCTGTTGCATCTGCTGCTGTTGCATCTGCTGTGCCTTCTGCTCCAGCTGGTCGCTCTCGCTCTCGAGTTCGGCGATCTCCTCGTTGACCTCCTCGATGCGCTCGTCCAGCGTCTCCTTGCGCGTCTCCAGCCCGGAGATGGCGCCGTCCTCGTCGCGCTCGGCGGCGAAGCCGCCGCCGACGTCGACGATGATCTCGGACATGTCCTGGACCTCGGCGCGGACGTACGCGCCGCCGCCCAGCGGCACCTGGATCGTGTCACCGCTGTCCAGGCTCTCGACGGCGTCGACGGCCTCGTCGACGGCGGTCTTCTCGTCGCGCAGCCCCTCGATCTCGTCCTCCAGGGCCTCGATCTCCTCCTGAATCTCCTGAATCTCCTGGGAGAGCTGCTGGAGCTGCTGGCGTCCGCCACCGCCGCCACCGAGGCTCATGCGTTGACCTCCTCGATGCGAATCTGCGGACGCTTCAGGTTGTGCTGGCTCCCGAACTCGGCGTAGGTGCGCTCTTCGGCGACGGACTCGTTGTCGGCCTCCACGACCGTCTCGAAGCGCTGCCAGCCGTCCCGCGACTGGAACGATCCGGCCACTGTAAACTCACTCATGGCCGTGAATCGGAGTGGGAGCCGGAAGAATCTTCCCTTCCGTCCCCCGGCGGCGCGAACCCCGCCGCTTTAGTTCGCCGACGCCCCACGACGGGGTACCGTGGCCGTCACCGACAAGATCTACGTGAAGAACCACCGCCAGATCAGCGCCCAACTGGACGCCTCGATCCCCAAGAGCGTGTTCGCCGGCGCGACGCTGGATCGGCTGTTCACCGGCGACGGCCTGGAGAAACTCGACGACGCCACCCGCGATCGCGTGCTGGCGTTCGCCGAGGACTTCCTGGACTGTGCCTGTGACGACAACCCCTACTGCGGTCACCCCCAGCGGAAGTTCATGCGCTACCTGCTGGAACTGCGCGCGGAGGGGCTGAATCCCGACGCCATCGTCGACGTGATGAGCGACGACTACATGGTGTACGCCTACCAGGGCGACATCCGGTCGTTCCTCGACAGCGGGGTGCGGACGCTGGAGGCGATGGAGGCGCTGGCCGATGTCGAGGGCGACGGCGAGGCCCGCGAGGCCGCCCGCGAACACAAGCAGGCGCTGGCGGGGAACTGAGCGAGCGCGAACGCGGGTACGAGAACGAGCGGCTTCGAGATCGAAAGACAGGGAGCGTCAACCCAGGCGGTAACTGTTCTCCTCTTCCTCTTCCTCGCCGTCGAGGTCCTCGAGTTGGATGACGTCGTCTTCGGCGCCCTCCTCGTCGAGTTCCTGGCGCAGTTTCGTCACGTAGCGCTTGTACTCGTCGAGTTGGTCGCGCAGGTGTTCGGCCTCCAGCTCCAGGCGTTCGTGCTCGCGGACGAAGCTCTTGGGCACCTCCACCTTCGGCGGGAACTCCTGATCGGGACTCTCGGAGTCGTCAACCTCGTGTTCTGGCACCACCTCGACCTGCCCGTCGTGGGCGACGAGCATATCGACGTAGTTGCGGAAGACCGCAGACAGAGAGAGGTCCCGCTCCTCGGCGATCTCGCGCAGCGTCTCGAAGGCGTCCTCGTTGACGCGAAACGAGATCGTCTTGTTCTTGTTGCCCATGGTACCGTGGCTCTAGGCGTGTCGCACCACTTAAACGTTCGTCAGACTATATTTGCACACAATGAATCTCTGGGATTATCTCTGCGGTGGTGCTTCACCGCGCTGCGACCGATGCGTCAGCGTCTCCGGCGACTACGCGTGACGAAGGCCAAGATGCCGAGGGCACAGAGGCCGACGCCCCACAGGAGGTCGGGCCCGGGCAGCAGCGTGAGCACGATCGTCACGATACCCGACGACAGGAGCGACCACGCGAGGGTGGTTCGAGACGACATAGTTACTGTAACGCGGGTTGGCAATTAACTCCGGCGGACATCGGGACGACACGGTCGTCTCAACCGTGGTCTCGTTCCCGTGCTTGCGCTACGGCGACGCCTCGGCGGCCTCTTCGAGGCTCTCCAGCGCCGAGATCGTCTCGGTGCGGTAGTTCTCCGGCGGGAGCTCGTACTCCTCGGTGGCCATCCGGACGTACTCGTCGACGGCGGCGTCCTCGTCGTCGAACGCGGCCACGCGGTCGAGGGTCTGCTCTGCGGTCTCGACGACCCAGCGGTCCCGGGTCGCGGCGTCGACCGGCGTGATGGACTCCGGTCGCACGGAGACGTTGACCTCGCCGTCGTCGGTCTCGAAGGTGCGTGGTTTGCCCACGACTGCGACGTACACGGGTGGTTCGGCCTCCCGGAGGAAGCCGGCGGCGTCGGGCTGGTACTGGCCGGCGTACACGAAGAACGTGCCGGTGGGGTCGACGACGCGACCGCGCCAGTACTCGCCGTCGTCGCCGACGTCCTCCGTCTCGGTGAGGGTGCCCACGAAGAACACCCTGTTCGCACGCTCGCCGGTGGGCAACAGTGCGTACACCGGCGCGCGCTCGTCGTCGCTCTCCTTGAACGTGTAGGTGGCGTCGTTGAACTCGGTCGCGAAGACGCGGCGTGCGGTCTCGCGGGTAGGTGCCTGACTCATGTCACATCGACCTCGCTTTGATCAGGACGCTCTCGGCGTCCGCCGGTTCGTCCAGCAGTTCCACGTCGTCCGCGAGGACGTACCGCCCGAAGGTCGGCCCCTCCACGCGGTAGTACTGGCCCAGCAGGTCGCCGCGAATCTCGTCGGCGACGACCTCCGTGTCCAGGGCGTCCATGGCCATCTCCTTGGCCTCCCCGAGAGTCAGACCGGTGACGGCCTCGGTGGCCTCCTGGTCGAAGATGACCTCGTGGGCGGTCTCGCCGTCGTCGACGACGGCCTTGATGCGGAGGTCGAACTCGCCTTCGCCCTCGCCGTGCTCGGAACAGCGGCCGTTCTGGAGGACGCGCGTGCAGTCCTCCTCCGGACAGCGCTTGATGAGGCCGCTGCCGCTCTGGATGTCGACCAGCGCGCCCTCGACGGTCGTGCTGTCGTCGCCGACCTCGATGTCCTCGTCGACCGTCTCGATGATCGTCGTGCTGTTGAGCTTCACCGAGTACTGCCCCTCGTACTCGTCGGAGACGACGTTCTGGAGGTGGTAGGACTCGCCCTCGGACAGCTCCGCGAGGTCCGATTTCGCCCACTTGGTGAACTTGATCGTCCCCGTCTCGTCGCCGATCAGGCCGACCTGGCCGACGGAGTCGCTGCGCGGGTCCCACAGCTCGACGACCGTGACGGTGACGTCGACCCACCGCTCCGGTTCGTCGATCTCGCCGACGCCGACGTGGTCGTTGCTGCCGCCCCCGCCGCCGAGGTCCTCCCGGTCGATGTCGGCCTCGTCGAGGTACGTGCTCGTGACGCTGCGTCGGGCCTCGTCGACCGGGACGCGGTACTCGTCGACCAGCGTCTGCAGGCGCTCGTGAATCTCCTCGACGGTGACGTCGATGTGGTCGTCGAACTGTTCGTGTACGTCTTCGGCGTGTTGCCGCAAGTCTGACTCAGTCATGGGCTGTCACGTCTCCGGTTGTGTTTCGTGGGAGACACGCCGAGGTTCGCGCCCGACGGTATTTAAATTGTCGGGAGCAGGGTGGAAGTGGAACCGGCGGACGGAAGCGGGACGATCTCGCCACAGCCCCGGCGTCCGCGGATTCGAACGGCGCCCGCGACCGGAACTGGTCCGGCGGGCGGGCCAGGTTCGGCTGTCGGTGCGTGACCGGGCAGTCGACAGGCCCTGCACCGATCCACGGACTTTTCTCCCTCCCGTCCGTCCCGCCGGTGATGAGTTCCCTCGCGCTGACGGCGCTGCCGACGGCCGCCCCACCGGAGGCGGACGACGGCGTCTGGCTGGCCTGCATCGACTGTGGCGAGACGTTCGCGCCGTTCGACGCGGTGCGGTACACCTGCGACGACTGCGACGGCCTGCTGGAGGTCCGCTACGACGACCTCCCCACGTTCGACGACTTCGACGACGACCGCTGGAGCGTCTGGCGCTACGCCGCCGCCCTGCCGTTCGCCGGGAGCGACGCGGGCGGCGCGTCGGGCGGAACCGGCGGCGTCAGCCTCCCCGAGGGCGGCACGCCGCTGCACGAGGTACCGGACCTGGAAGCGGAGGTGGGGGTCGAGCGTCTGCGGGTCAAACACGAAGGGATGAACCCCACCGGCAGTTTCAAGGACCGCGGGATGACCGTCGGCGTCGGCGTCGCCCGCGCGGTGGGCGTCGACCGGTTGGCCTGTGCCTCGACGGGCAACACGAGCGCGGCGCTGGCGGCCTACGGTGCCCGGGCGAACCTGGAGACGCTCGTCCTCCTCCCGGCGGGCAAGGTCGCCGCCGGCAAGGTCGCCCAGGCGTCGCTGCACGGCGCGCGCATCCTGGAGGTCGACGGCAACTTCGACCGCTGTCTGGACATCGTCGGCGAACTTGCCGACCGCGGCGAGGCGTACCTGCTGAACTCGCTGAACCCGTTTCGTCTGGAGGGCCAGAAGACGATCGGCCTGGAGATTCTCGAACAGTTCCGCGACGAGGAGGGGGCGTTCCCCGACCGCATCGTCCTGCCGGTCGGCAACGCCGGCAACACCGCGGCGCTGTACAAGTGCTTCCGCGAACTGGTCGCGGCCGGCGCGCTCGCCCCCGACGAGGTGCCGAAACTCACCGGCGTCCAGGCCGCCGGCGCGGCGCCGCTGGTCGAGGCCGTCGAGGCCGGCGCCGACGAGATCGAGCGCTGGGACGACGTCGAGACCCGCGCGACGGCCATCCGGATCGGCAACCCCGTCAACGCGCCGAAGGCCCTGCCTGGGGTCCGTGAGACCGGCGGCACCGCCGTCGCCGTCGACGACGAGGCGATCACCGCGGCCCAGCGCGATCTCGCCGGTGAGGGCGTCGGCGTCGAACCGGCCTCGGCGGCCTCCCTGGCGGGGCTCCGGGAACTGCGCGAGCGCGGCGTCGTGGGCGCCGACGAGTCGGTGGTCTGTCTCACCACGGGCCACCTCCTGAAGGACCCCGACGCCGCGGCCGCCGCCGGCGCCGACCCCGAACCGGTGCCCGCCGACGTCGCGGGCGTGCTTGACCACCTCCGGGGCTGAGAATTGCACTCGGGAACGGCGTCTTGCGGCCGGCAGACGCCCGTCTGCCGGGGTTCTATGCCACATGCTACCGTACCGTCTTTCCATGTCGACCGACGACCCCGCTCGCCCGCGGTCGCCGACCGACGGGGGTCCGCCGGACTCGCTGGCCCGTCGTGCCAAGGACCTCCGTCTGCGAGCCCGCGTGGCGGCGCTGGAGGACGAACTGCAGCGCGAACGCGACCGTCGCAAGGCGGTGATCAGGCGCTACGAGCGACTGCTCGAAGCACGGACTCGCGAGGACGCCGACGACGAGCGCTGGGACGGCGACGTGTTCTCCTTGCTGCTGGACTAACCGCGCCCGTTCAGTTCGATCACGCGGAGGTCCGTGATGCGCTCGTCGGAGAGCAACTGCTCGACGGCGGCGTCGGGGACGGTGTCGTCGACGTTGTACACCGTCAGCGCCTCGCCGCCGATGGTCTCGCGAGCGTTGAACATCGCCGCGATGTTGACGCCGTGATCGCCCATCACCGAGCCGATGTGGCCGATGACGCCGGGTTCGTCCGCGTTGCGCGTGACGACCATCCGCCCGCCGGGGATGGCGTCGACGCGGTAGCCGTCGATGCGGACGATCCGGGGGTCTTCGCCGGCGAACAGCGTCCCCGAGACCGTCACCGACTCGTCGTCGCCGGTCGCGGTCACGGTCAGGAGACTCCGGAAGTCCTCGGTCTGGCGGGTCTTGGACTCGGTGACGTCGACCCCGCGCTCCTCCGCGACGCGGGGGGCGTTGACGCTGTTGACCTGCCACTCCGTCGGCGAGAACACGCCCTGCAGCGCGGAGGCGGTCACGAGTTCGATGTCCTCGTCGGCGATCTCGCCCTCGTAGCGCACCTCCACGCTGGCGACGCGGGCGTCCAGCAGCTGCGCGGCGACGCGCCCGGCGGTCTCGGCGAGGTCGACGTACGGTTCGACGCGCTCGAAGGCCGTCTCGTCGATGGAGGGGGCGTTCAGCGCGTTGGCGACCGGGCGGCCGTCCAGCGCCGCGAGCACCTGGTCGGCGGTGCTGGTCGCGACGTTCTCCTGTGCGGCGGCGGTCGACGCGCCGAGGTGTGGGGTGACGACGACGTCGTCGACGGATAGCAGCGGGTTGTCGGGGTCGATCGGTTCGTCGGCGAAGACGTCGACCGCCGCCCCCGCGAGCACGCCGTCGTCGACGGCCGCCGCTAGCGCCGGCTCGTCGACGACGCCGCCGCGCGCGCAGTTGACGACGTAGCCGCCCTCCAGCTGTGCCAGTTCCGACTCGCCGATCATCCCCTCGGTCTCGGGGGTCAGCGGCGTGTGGACCGTCAGCACGTCCGCCCGATCGAGGACGATGTCCAGCTCGGCCAGTTCCGCGCCCAGCTGCTCCGCGCGGCCCTCGCTGATGTACGGATCGTACGCGAGCAGGTCCATCCCCAGCGCGTCCAGTTTCTTCGCGACCTCCTGGCCGACCCGCCCGAGACCGACGACGCCCAGCGTCTTGCCGTTCAGTTCGGTGCCGAGAAAGTCGCTTTTGGCCCACTCGCCGGCGCGCAGGCGGACGTGGGCCTGCGGGATCGACCGCGCGGTCGCGAACGTCATCCCGACGGTGTGTTCGGCGGCCGCCCGGACGTTGCCCTCCGGCGCGTTGGCGACGATCACGCCGGCCTCGGTGGCCGCCTCCACGTCGATGTTGTCGACGCCGATGCCCGCCCGCCCGACGATCATCAGGTCCTCGGCGGCGGCCAGCAGATCGGCGGTGACCTCGGTGCCCGAGCGAACGATCAGCGCGTGCGCCTCGGCGACGGCCTCCCGCAGGGCCGCCCCCTCCAGTTCGTAGCCCGTTTCGACCTCGTGGCCGGCCGCGCGGAGTCGCTCCAGCCCCGCGTCGGCGATCGGATCGGTGACGAGTACCTTCACGACCGGATCGAACGCGCCGGCGACCGTAACTCTTCCTGAACCCCGCGGGTGAAATTTGGACCGGGGCGAGACGGCCTATCCCGGCGCATTCAAGACCCCGCCCGCCGTACGATCCGATCTCAGATGAGTTCCAGCGCGAGCGACGCTCTGGTCGGCACGCCCGACCCGGGGACGTCGGTGCTGATCGCCGGGCCGGCGATGACCGGCAAGCGGGAGCTGCTGTACGAACTCCTGGCTGGCGACCGCGGCGCCGACCGCGGGACGGCGATCGTCACGACTCGGAAACTCGCCGCGACGATCCGCTCGGAGTACGGAGGGCACCATCCCGACCTGCCCGACGAGCGGAACTTCGTTATCGACTGCGTGAGCCGCCAGCACGGGCGAGACAGGGACGGCGACGAGCGCACGCGGTACGTGAGCCACCCCGGCGACCTCACCGAGATCGGCATCCGCCTGACCGGGTTCATGCAGCGACTCCACGGCGACCCGGCGGTGACCGGCGCCGGAATCGGGCTGCACACGCTGTCGACGACGCTGATGTACGCGGACCTCTCGCGGGTGTTCCAGTTCGTCCATGTGCTCACCGGTCGCATCGAGAGCTCGGGATTCGTCGGCGCGTTCGTGCTGGACACGCCGACGGCAGGCAACGCCGAGGCGATCCTCAGCGGGGCCTTCGACGCGAAACTGGAGGTCCGGGAGGCCGACGACGAGAGTGGCACGCGCCAGGTTCGCGGTCGTGGGACCGACATCGCCCCCCGTCGGTGGACGCCGTTCTAGTTCAGTTCGGCCAGAATGTCGTCGACGAACGTCTCTCGATCCCGCTCCAGGACGACGATCACGCCGGACCACTCGTCGTCCGGGAAGTACGCGACGACGACCTCCTCGTACAGCCGCACCGTCGCCTCCAGGTCGCCGTAGTCGTGGAGCTTGTTCTGGTTCGGCGGGTCGCCCAGTCCCTTCATCATCAGCGTGTGCATCCGGTCGTCGAGTTGCTCGCCGGGGTACAGCTCGCGGACGTCCTCGCGGACGAACCGGGCGACGGTCTCCTCGCCGTCGTAGTGGAACAGCATCCGCACCTCCGCCTCCGACTCCTCGTGGAGCGCTCCAACGAGGTCTCGAAGGTCGTCGTCGCCGACCTCGTCCATGACCTCTTCGGCGGTCTCGTCCATACCTCACCCACGACGCCGAACGCTGAAATAATTGCCTGCTATCGCCGGACCGCACCGTTGATGCTTCCGCCGGGCCACGCTCTCCGCATGGACCTTGTCGCGTTCGACTTCGACGGGACGCTCTCCGACTCGGAGATGACGGTGCTGCTCGGCCGCCGGGCGGGCGTCTCCGACGAGATCGACCGAATCACCCAGCGGGCGATGAACGACGAGATCGGCTACGCCGAGAGCCTGCGCGAGCGCGCCGCGCTGCTCTCGGGACTGCCCGCCGCGGATGCCGCCGCCGCCTTCGACGAGGTCGTCCTGCGGCCCGGCGCCGCCGACGTGATCGCTGCGCTGAACGACGCCGGCGTCACCACGGCGGTCCTCACCGGCGGGTTCGAGCGCGGTGTCGCCGCCGCCCTGGACGCCGCCGGCGTCGCCGTCGACCGTGTCGTCGCCAACGCCCTGCCGACCGACGACGACGGCGCGCTCACCGGCGACGTCACCGGGCCGCTGATCGAGGGCACCAAGGACGATGCGCTGGCGGACCTCTGTGGCGATTACGGCCGCGACACGAGCGACGCGGTCGCGGTCGGCGACGGCGCCAACGACCTCCCGATGCTCGAAGTCGCGGGCCTCGCGGTCGGGTTCGACCCGAAACCGGCGGTCGGGCCCAGTTGCGATGTCACCGTCGACTCGATGGCCGCACTCGACGAACTGCTGCGAGAAGAGAACGTCCTATCGTAGCTATCGGGTCAGCGCGGCCCCTGCCCACCCTGCGGGGGCTGGCCGCCCTGGGGCGCCTGCTGGTAGCCGCCGCGTGCAGTCTGGTCGTGGGGGTCGAACCGGTCGGCGACGAACGCCGCTCCGGCACCGGCGATGAGCGCGCCCACGCCGACGAGGACCGCACCGACGATGGCGTCACCGAAGCCGGGTGCGCCGCTCCCGCTGGTCCCGCTGGGGAGATTCAGCACGACCCCTGCGCTGACGAAGAAACTCAGGAGGAACGCGCCGACGAGCGAACTGGCGCCGGCGACTGCGACGACGCCCATCGTGTCGTCGTCCAGCGTCTGCGTGAGCAGCACGCCCAGCCCCGCCGCGGCGGCCATCGTCAGCACCACGCCGCCGAACGAGATCGCGAAGCCGGCGCCGGAACCGCCGGTGACGCCGATACCCCCGACGATCATCGGCCCCGAGACCAGCGAGCCGTTGAGGAACGACGTCAGCGAGAGGGTGATCGCCGCCGCGAGGCCCACGACGACCGACAGCAGCGCCGTGGCGATCAGGTAGCCCTTCCCGGTCGGAGAGGTGATCGCGTTCGTGAGCTGGTCGGTCGCGGAGGGGCCGCCGTAGCCCTGCTGAGGCGGCTGGCCACCGTACTGCCCGCCCTGCGGGGGTTGCTGACCGCCCTGCGGGGGTTGCTGCCCACCCTGCGGCGGCTGCTGGCCGCCCTGGGGCTGCTGTTGGCCGCCCTGTGGGGGTTGCTGGCCGCCCTGTCCACCTTGCGGTTGTCCCTGTCCACCGTGTCCCGTCTCGTTCCCGCCGTTCGACGGCGGATTGTTGTCTTCACCTGACATCGCCCCGATATCCACAGGCCTGTTAAAAATATCTTTGCGCTAGGCACGTCGCGAACGCGGGGGCCTGCGGGGGGTCGCGCCGGGGCAACCACGACGGGTTTATTAATCCCCGGTCGGTTCGGCGGGCGCCGTGCCGTCCGGGCGGTCGTCCTCTCCCGTCGTGTCGGGGTCGACCGACGCGCCCGCGGCGCCGACGCCGAGACGGTCGGCCGCCAGCGCGACGCCGGCGGCGACACCGCCGACCACGACCGCGAGGAACACGCTGGCGACGAGCACGCCGTCGACGCGAATCGTCGCCCCGCCGGCGCCCACCGCGACGCCGCCGATGGTCAGCCAGGCGGCGAGAATCGCACCGAGGGCGGCGCCGAGGCTGCCCGCGACGGCGCCGTCGATGCGGTCGAGACGCGCCGCGGCGTACGCGCCGGCGGGCACCGCCAGGGCAACGGAGACGACCGGGACCCCCGTCAGCAGCGCGGCCTCCGAGACCAGCGCGTAGGGGTCCCAGGTGGTCTCGACCACCGGCGGCGCGAACGCGCCGACGAGGGTCGCCAGCAGCGCGACGCCCGCGCCCACCAGCCCGTACACGCCGGCGACGCCGGCGACGGTCCCTCGGACAGTCCCGTCGTCGACGCTCTCGGCGAGTCGAGCCAGCGGCGCGCCGTCCTCGGCGGTCGCCGCGCGATCGTCGGCCGCTCCCGGGCGCGAGCGAGTGCGGTCGCTGGCAGCTCCCGAACCGCGGCGCCGGCCCGTGGCCTCGCCCGCGACGCCGGGTCCCTCGGCCGTCCCCGTGGCGGCCTCGCGCCGTCGCGTCGTCGCCCCGCCGGCGTCGGTCCGCTCCGCGTCGTCGGCGCTCCGGTCGGTCTCGGGCGGAGTGACCGGGTCGTCCTCGTCCGGTTCGACCGCCGGTTCGTGGACGTACTCCCCGAGGTTCGGCCGTTCGCCGCCGTCGGCGCGGACGGGCGGCCCGTCCCGACCCGTGCCGTCGCTCGCGTCGCTCATGCCCGGGCCTTCGGGGGCGAGAACATAGGCTTTGTCCGATCAGTCCAGACGGCGTCGTGCCGCGGCGACGCCCGCCTCGGTGTCGACGTCGACGCCGACCTCGGCCATCGCCTCGCCGACGGTGCGCACGCCGCGGCGCACCTGCTCGGGGGTGAGGTTGCCCATGTTCGACACGCGGAAGATGTCGCCGCCGAGGTGGGCCTGGCCGCCGGAGATGGAGACGTTTCGCTCGGCGACCGCGTCGAAGAACGCGTCGGGCGCTTCCCGAACGCTGTCGGGCAGCGCGATGGCGGTCAGCGTGTTCGACTTCACCGTCGGCCCCGCGGCGTCGGGGAACGCCGACAGCCCCATCGCCGAGAAGCCCTCGCGGAACGCCGCCGCCTGCCGGCGGTGCCGGCGGATGCGCGCGGGCATCCCCTCCTCGCGAATCTCCTCGAGGGAGGTCGCCATCGCGCGGAACAGCGGGACGGCGCTGGTGAACGGTGTCTGATGGCTGTCGGCCTTCCGCAGGTGCCAGTCGAGGTCCTCGTAGAACGGCGCCGACTCGCCGTCGAGGGCGTCGGCGGCGGCGTCGGTGACGTACATCGCGGAGATGCCCGGCGGCGCGGCCAGGGCCTTCTGGGCGTCGGTGACCGCGATGTCGACGTGCCAGTCGTCGATGCAGAACACGTCGCCGCCGATGGAGGTCACCCCGTCGACGACGAAGTGCGCGTCGGCCTCGCTCGCGAGCTCGCCGACCGCCGAGACGGGGTTGAGCAGCCCCGTCGACGTCTCGTTGTGGACCATCGTCACGAGGTCGGTGTCGCTGTCGACCGCTGCCGCGACGTCGTCGAGGTCGAACGACTCACCCCACGGCACCTCGACGCGGGTACAGCGGGCGTGGCGCTCGGCGATGCGGGCGAACCGGCGCCCGAACTTCCCGTTGACCAGTGCGACCACTTCGTCGTCGCCGTCGACGAGGTTGGTGACCGCCGCCTCCATGGCCATCGTCGCGGTGCCGTTCAGCAGCAGACTGGTGCCGCCCGCCGAGGTCGACCCGCCGGCCAGCGTCGAGCGCTCGAACACATGGTCCAGTTCGTCCTGTGCGCGCTCGTAGATCGCCTCGAACTCCGCGGAGCGGTGGGAGACCATCGGTGCGTCCATCGCCTCGCGCACCGCGTCGGTCACCGGCACGGGCCCGGGATTGAGCAGGAGAAACTCCTCGTCGGTCATGTGATTCGAGAGCGACCGACGGCAAATAAACCCCGCGGGGTGGGCATCGCTTGCGCGCGGCGGGGTCGCCCGGCGGCGACCGCCGCGCCCGGAGCGGTAGTTTCACCCCGCCGGGGGACCGACGGGGAAGCGAGAATGTCCGCCGCCGACACCGATCTGGAGGCCAATCCGTACGTCGAGGACCCGCCGACGGCGTTCGACCCCGTCGACGAGCTCGACCCGGACCGGGCCCGCGAACAGGCAGCGCTGCTGCGCGAGGCGGTCCGCTACCACGACCGCCGGTACTACGTCGCGGCCGATCCGCTGATCGCCGACCGCACCTACGACGCGCTGTTCGATCGCCTGCGCGAACTGGAGGACGTCTTCGACCTGCAGACCGACGACTCGCCCACGCGACGAGTCGGCGGCGAACCCGTCGACGCCTTCGACACCGTCGAACACGTCGAACCGATGCTGTCGCTGGACTACGGCGACGACGCCGCGGACATCCGCGAGTTCGACCGCCGCGTCCGCGAGCGACTCGGGGCGGCCGTCGAGTCGGACGGGGACGATTCCGCAGTCGACGTGTCCTACGTCTGCGAACCCAAGTTCGACGGCGTCTCGCTGGAGGTCGTTTACGAGGGCGGGCGCCTGGCGCGGGCGGTCACCCGCGGCGACGGCCGGGAGGGCGACGATGTCACCCGCAACGCCCGGACGATCCGCGAGCTCCCGCAGGTGCTGGCCGGCGACCCCCCCGAATTCCTGGCGGTCCGCGGCGAGGTGTACATGCCGAAAGACGAGTTCCAGGCACACAACCGCGAGCGCATCGAGCGCGGCGACGACCCGTTCGCCAACCCCCGCAACGCCACCGCCGGGACGCTCCGTCAGCAGGACCCCGCCGTCGTCGCCGAGCGGCCGCTCGCCTTCTTCGCGTTCGACGTGCTCGCGACCAGCGCCGACCTCGATAGCCACGGCGAGGCTCTCGATCGGTTCCCCGAGTGGGGGCTGCCGGTGTGTGACCGCGTCGAGACCGTCCCCGACGTCGAGGGTGCCATCGACTACCGCGACCGCCTGCTCGCCGACCGCGAGGGTCTCGACTACGAGATCGACGGCGCCGTCCTGAAGATCGACGACCGCGCGGCCCGCGAACGACTGGGGGCGACCGCCCGGCACTACCGCTGGGCGTACGCCTACAAGTTCCCGGCCCGCACCGAGGAGACGACGCTCCGGGACGTCGTCGTTCAGGTCGGCCGGACCGGCCGGCTCACCCCCGTCGCGCTGCTGGACCCCGTCGACGTCGGCGGCGTCACCGTCTCGCGGGCGAGCCTCCACAACCCCGAGCAGATCGCCGACCTGGGCGTCGCGGTCGGCGACCGCGTGCGCGTCGAGCGGGCCGGCGACGTCATCCCGCAGGTCGCCGAGGTTGTCGAAGAACGCTCGCCGGATCACTTCGAGTTCCCCGACACCTGCCCCGTCTGCGACAGCCCCGTCGAGCGCGACGGCCCGATGGCCTTCTGTGCGGGCGGCCTCGGCTGTCCCGCCCAGGCCCGCCGGTCGATCGAGCACTACGCCAGCCGCTCCGGCCTCGACATCGAGGGGCTGGGCGAGAAAGTCGTCCGCGAACTCGTCGACGAGGGGCTGATCGAGACCGTCGCAGACCTGTACGACCTGGACGAGCGCGCCGACGAACTGCGCGACCTGGAGGGGTGGGGCGAGCGCAGCGTCGAGAACCTGCTCGGAGAGATCGACCGGACCCGCGAACCGCCCCTGCCCGACTTCCTCGCGGCACTGGGCATCCCGGACGTCGGCCCGGCGACCGCCCGCGGCCTCGCGACGGAGTTCGGCGACTTCGACTCGCTGCGGGCCGCCGCCGAAGCTGGCGACCGCGAGGCCCTGCAGGCCGTCGACGACGTCGGGCCCGCGGTCGCCGACAGCGTCGTCGACTTCTTCCAGGGGGAGGCCAACGCCGCGGTCCTGGCGGCCCTGCTGGCACACGTCGACCCCCAGCCGGTCGAGACCGAGACCGGCGACGCGCTGGACGGCGAGACGTTCGTGTTCACCGGGTCGCTGTCGGTCGCCCGGAGCGACGCCGAGGACCTCGTCGAACGGCACGGCGGCGCCGCGACCGGGTCGGTCTCGGGCAACACCGACTACCTCGTCGTCGGCGAGAACCCGGGGGCGACCAAGCGTGCGGACGCCGAGGGTGAAGGGGTCCCGCAGGTCGACGAGGACGAGTTCGCCGAGTTGCTGGCCGAGCGAGGGATCGAGTGGCCGCCGGCGTGACGAGCGCTGATCTGCCGGAGAACCGGCGCTGACCTGCACGAACGATCCGGGTGGGACTGGAAGGGGCCGAGGGGTCGCGGGTGATGACGAAGTAAGCACCGCAGGAGCGAGCATCACGAGCGACGAGGAGCACAGCGAGTCATCACCCGCGAGCGCGAGGGGGCTTCCGGAGTGGCGTCAGCTGTACCGAGTGGCGTCGCGGTCTCGTTCGACGAACATCGACCGGAGAGTCATCCCACTCAGAGGTCCGCGGCCTGGAACCGCCAGTATCCGACCGCCATCGGGACGACCACCCACAGCGCGAGCACGACCAGGGCGGCCCACTCCGAGAGGTAGATCGGCAGGTCCCCGGTGCCGCCGGCGGCCTGCCGGAACGCACTCTCGCCGGGGATGAAGCCCGCCGTCGCCGTGTTGTAGGCGCTCTTGGGGCTCAGGAGGCTGATCGCCTGGGCCCACTCCGGCCCACGGGGGGTCTCGAAGAAGAACTCGCCGGTGAGCGCGTAGTTGATCCCGAGCGGCACCAGGTCCCACAGCGAGGGGTTGAACCCGAACAGCGCGTAGATGCCGACCGCGCCGGCGACCGCCCGTGTCCCCGAGCGCACCGCCGCGGAGAACCCGACGGCGAGCCCCACGAACGACCCCGCGTAGGCGATCGTCAGGACGACGAACACGAGGTACGGGACGACCGCCAGCGTGTGCCGCGCGAGGACGATCGCCGCCGCGACGGCGAACCCGACCGACAGCGCCGTCGTAACGACGGCGATCCGACCGGCGAGTTTCCCCACCAGGACGTTCCAGCGCGTGTGCGGCAGCGACAGCAGGAGCTTGATCGTCCCCGACTCCCGTTCGGTGACGACGGACTTGTACCCGACCAGCACCGCAACCAGCGGGATCAGCCACTGCCCCGGAATCTGGACGACGAACACGAAGTCAGTCGCCGTCAACTCCGTCCCCTCGGCGGCCAGCGCGTCGCCAATGGCATCGAGGAAGTACGCCACTACCCCGGTCAGCAGGACGAACAGCGCGGTCACGACCCACAGCGTCTTCGAGCGCACCGCGTCCTCGAAGTCCTTGCGTGCGACCACCAGCGCGCTCGGTGCCGGATCGCCCGTCGCGGCCGGGGCCGCCCCGGGTGCGTCGCTCACGTCTCCACCTCCGCCTCCGCGCCGGTCGTGTAGGTTGCGAACAACTCCTCCAGCGACGACTCCGTGGTCGCGAAGTCCTCGACGGTCAACCCCTCCGCCTCCAGCGTCGAGATGACGGCGGTCTTGGCACCGTCGTCGCAGTCGACCGCCAACCGCGTCCCGTCGACGGTCACGCCGCTCACGCCGGCAAGCCTCTCGATGGCGGCGACCGCTCCGTCGGTGACCCGGTCGACGGTGACCGTCAACCGGTCGCCGCCGCCGACGGCCTCGCGCAACCCCTCGATGGTGTCGACGGCGACGAGCTCGCCACCGCGCAGGATGCCGACCCGGTCGCAGACGGCCTCGACCTGTTCGAGGATGTGGCTGGAGAAGAACACCGTCGCACCGCGGTCGCGCTCGGCGCGGATCAGTTCGCGCATCCGTCGGGCGCCGTTGGGGTCAAGCCCCGTCGACGGCTCGTCGAGGATCAGCAGGTCCGGGTCGCCGACCAGCGCCATCGCCAGGACCAGCCGCTGGGCCATCCCCTTCGAGTAGTCGCCGGCCGGGCGGTCGGCGGCGTCGGCGATGCCGACCCGCGAGAGCAGGTCGTCGATGTCCTCGTCGGTGCCCTTCGAGTCGATCGCCAGCCGGAGGTGCTTGCGCCCGCTGAGCCGGTCGTACACGGAGAACCCGTCCGGCAGGACACCGGTGCGGCGGCGGACCGCTCGGCTCTCCGCCTGGGCGTCGTGGCCGAGGACGGTCACGTCGCCTGCGGCCGGCCGGACGAAGTCGAGCAGGATGTCGATGGTCGTCGACTTGCCGGCGCCGTTCGGCCCCAGAAACCCGAATATCTCCCCCTCTCCGACCGTCAGGTCGACGTCGTGGAGCGCCCGGACGTCGCCGTAGCGCTTCGTGACGCCGTCGAGTTCGATGGCAGCCATACGCGGGATTCTCGCATCGGCGACAAGAAACTTCGCACGCCGGTGCCGATGCGGGGAGACGCCCAGTTACATCTCTTCGTCGGGGTCGTGGTTCGCGGCCACGCGGTCGGTCTCGGTGGCGTAGCGCTCGCGGGTCTCGGAGTCGTCGACGGGCTCGAGGTCGTCGGGGTCGACGTCTCGCGCCGCGGTGACGCTGGCCTGCACCAGCCGGTCGGCGGCCAGCTGGCGGTGGTAGCGCCGCTCGCCGTCCGGGGTCGCGTACACCAGATTCACCATCCCCTTGTCGTCGTAGGAGCGCTCGACGAGCCAGCAGCGAACGGTCTCGGTCACGGCTGTCGGTTCCGCTGGCACGGCCTTCACGCTTTTGTTCGCTCCGGACCGACCTCCGCCGTGACCGACTGGCGCGACCGGGTGGACCGACTGCTGTACGACGGCGAACGCGTCGTCGAGAGCGTCGCCGTCACCGACGACCGCGTCGTCGTCACGACCCACCGCGTGCTCGCGCTCACCCCGAACGCCGAGGGCGCCAACTTCCGTGCCGTCGATCTCCCGAACGTCGAGGGGGTCGAAATCTCGACCGGCGGGACCGGGCGGTACCTCCGCTGGACGATTCGCCCGCTGGTGCTGGGCGCCATCCTGGTGGTCGCGGGCACCCAGCTCGATCTCGGCGACCCCCTCTCCGGGATGGACACCAGCAGCGCCGAGGCGACCGGTACCGGTGATATCCTCTCGACGGTGTCGAGTCTCACCTCGCTGCTCGCGGTGCTCGACGAGGTCATGCTGGCCATCGGGGGTGTCTGTCTCCTCGTCGTCGCGCTGCTGCTGGGCCTGTACCTCCACAGCCGCGAGACGGCCCTCGTGATCGGCGTCGCCGGCGACGACGACCTGCGGCTCCCGGCCGACGCCGGCGACGAGTCGGTGGTCGGCCGACTGGAGACCGCCATCGCCGGTGCGACCGCACCGGACGAGTCGCCGGAGACGCCGATATCCGGAGTCCTCGGCGAGAGCGACGCCGACGCCGGGTCACTCGGTTCCGACGGCGCCGACTCCCCGGGCGACGACGACTTCTCCGCCGCCACCGACGACGCTCCGACCGACGAGCCACGGACCGTCGAGGACGTGCTCGGCGCCGCCGGGAGCGACCGCGACGCGGCCGACGCGAACGTCCCGTCGGACCCGCCGCCCGCGGACGACGAACCGAAGTGACTCCGCCCCGCAGAGGCGACCATGGACCCGGCCGAGGTTCGCGAGCGGGCGACCGATCTCCCCCGGGAGCCCGGCGTCTACCAGTTTCTCGACGGCGACCGGACGGTGTACGTCGGGAAAGCCGTCGATATCCGGGACCGCGTGCGGTCGTATCTCGACCCTCGCAGCGACCGCATCCGCGAGATGGTCGCACGCAGCGACGACGTCGAGGTGTCGGTCACCGAGACCGAGACCCAGGCGCTGCTGCTGGAGGCCAACCTCATCAAGCGCCACCAGCCGCGGTACAACGTTCGGCTGAAAGACGACAAGTCCTACCCCCTGGTGCAGCTGACGGCCCACGACGCGCCGCGCATCGAGATCACGCGCGATCCCGACGACGACGCGACGGTGTTCGGTCCGTTCACCGACAAGGGCCGTCTGGAGACCGTGGTGAAGGCCGTCCGGGAGACCTACGGGCTGCGGGGCTGTTCGGACCACAAGTACGCGAACCGCGACCGCCCGTGTCTCGACCACGAGATGGGGCTGTGTACCGCCCCCTGTACGGGCGAGATCGATCCCGAGTCCTACGGCGAGGACGTCGCCGCGGCACGGCGCTTCTTCGAGGGCGAGACCGGCATCCTCGCGGACCCGCTCCGGCGGGAGATGGAGCGGGCCGCCCAGGACGAGCACTTCGAGCGGGCGGCGCACCTCCGGGATCGACTGGCGGCCGTCGAGTCCGTCCACGGCCAGGGCGAGAGCGCGGTCGCCGCTCGCGACGGCGAGCGCGCCGTCGACGTCCTCGGCGTCGACGTGGCCGGCGACGAGGCGACCGTCGCGCGGCTGCACGCCGACGGCGGCAAACTGGTCGACCGGGAACGACACGCGGTCGCGGCCGCCGACCGCGACGCGGCGGCGGTGCTGGCCGCGTTCGTTCCCCAGTACTACGCCGAGCGCGAACTGCCCGACGCCCTGCTGTTGCCGGAACACCACGACGACGCGGAGGTGGCGGCGTGGCTCGACGCCGAGGGCGTCGCGGTCCGAGTTCCCGGGGCCGGACGGGAGGCGACGCTGGTCGACCTCGCGCTGAAGAACGCCCGCCGGGGGACGGCTGGCGCCGACGAGTGCGCGGCGCTGGCGCGGGCGCTGAACCTCGACGCCGCGGACCGAATCGAAGGGTTCGACGTGAGCCACGCCCAGGGGAGCGCCGTCGTCGGGAGCGACGTCACCTTCGTCGACGGGAGCGCCGAGAAGAGCGACTACCGGCGCAAGGGGCTGCCCGACGGCAACGACGACTACGCGAGCATGCGGCGCCTCGTCGCCTGGCGCGCCGAGCGTGCTGTCGAGGGCCGCGACGACCGCCCGGACCCGGACCTGCTGCTGATCGACGGCGGCGAGGGGCAGCTGGCGGCGGCCCGCGAGGCGCTGGCGGAGGTGGACTGGTCCGTGCCGGCGGTGGCGCTGGCGAAAGACGAGGAACTCGTCCACACCGTCGACCGGACCCACGACTGGGACGACGACGACCCGAAGCTGCACCTGCTGCAGCGGGTCCGCGACGAGGCCCACCGGTTCGCGGTGGCGTACCACCAGTCGGTCCGCGACGAGGTGGCGACGACGCTGGACAACGTCGCGGGCGTCGGGCCGGCGACGCGCGGGCGGCTGCTCCGGCGGTTCGGGAGCGTCGACGGCGTGCGTTCGGCCTCGCGGGCCGAACTGCTGGACGTCGAGGGGATCGGCGAGGCGACGGCAGACGCCATCGAGCGACAGCTGTAGCGAGCAGGCGACACGGCCAAACCGCTCCCGCAGGTGTGTGTCGCGCTACCGCCTCGGCGACCTGGGGGCTGTTGCGTCGAGCACGCCGCGGTTGGTCGCCCGCTCCTATTTGAATCTCGGGGGCCCGCTCTCTCCTGGCCGCCGGGAGCGTTCCCCGACCGCAACGCTTGAGCGAGCGGCCCGCCAACGCCGGGCCATGCCCGACCTCGCGCGGATCGACGTCCACCCGATCAAGGCGCTTCCCTCCCACGCCGTCGCGGACGCGACGGTGCTGTCCGGCGGCGCGCTGGCGTGGGACCGCCGCTACGCCATCGTCGACGCGGACGGCGAGTACGTCAACGCCAAGCGGGAGGCCGCGCTCCACCGGATCGCGACCGACTTCGACCGCGAGGGCGGGACGGTCGCGGTCGGGGAGCGCGGGAGTGGCGACCGCGAGCGGTTCCACCTCGACGACGATCGTGGGGCACTGGGGACGTGGCTCTCCGAATTTCTCGGCTCCGAGGTCGACCTGATCCGCGACGACGACGGTATCCCCGACCGCACCGACCTCGGCGGACCGACGGTCGTCGCCACCGGCACGCTGGAACGGGTCGGCGACTGGTTCGACCTCGACCCGGCGAACGTCCGGCGGCGATTCAGGGCGAACCTGCTCGTCGACGCGCCGGCGTTCTGGGAGGATCGGCTGTACGCCGGCCAGGAGGAGGTCCGGCGGTTCGACGTCGGCGACGTGACCTTCGAGGGCGTCAAGCCCTGTGCGCGCTGTGTCGTCCCGACGCGGGACCCCGATACGGGCGAGGCGGTCCCGGAGGACTTCCGTGAGCGGTTCGTCGAGCGCCGCCGGGAGACGCTGCCCGAGTTCGCCGACGAGTCCTGGTACGACCACCACTTCCGACTCTGTCCGGTGACGCGCCTGGCGGCTGCGGAGCGCGGTGGGGGCCGGGACGGCGACGCCGCTGCGGGGGCCGTCGGCGACCTCGCGGTCGGCGACCGGATCGACCTCGGCGAGGTCCGCCCGCGCTGAGGTCCCTCAGCCCAGTTCCGAGCGCTGGAACCGGAGGTACCCGACCGCCAGCGACCCGACCCCCCAGGCGAGGATTACCAGCGCGGTGAACCATGTCTGGGCGTACAGTTCGTCGCCGGTCTCGAACTGGGCGAAGCTCTCGTACTGGCCGAGGACGCCGCCGTACACGGCCTTGCAGGTCTGGAGGTACGCGGTCCCCGGCGAGAGGAGGCCGACGTAGTTGCGCGTGTCCTCGGAGACGGTGACGCCGAGGAGGCTCTCGACGGTGTCAAGCAGCGTCCCGATGTTCAACAGCGGGAGGAAGCCGAACCAGAAGACGATCAGCACGAAGTACAGCCCGAGCGTGCCGAACATCGCCCGCGAGCGGGAGTCCGTCGACGCCGAGACGGCGACGAACATGCTCACGAAGGTGAACGTGTACAGGAGGGTGATCCCGGCGAACGTCGCGAAGCGCACGACGTCGGGGGTGGAGACGAAGAAGGCAAGCGAGATGACGAACCCGACGGCGACCGCCAGCACGATGGCGGCGGCGCCGACGCCGAACCGCGAGAGGAACTTCCCGGCGAAGTACTCCGCGCGGCTGTTCGGCAGCCCCATCGCGTACTTGATCGCGCCGCTGGTGCGGTCGCCGGCGATCGAGAGGTACGCGAGCGGCGCCAGCAGCAGCGGGAACACGAACGAGACGAAAAAGAGGACGTCGAACAGCACCCGGTACGGGTCGTCGTAGATGTCGATCTCGGCGACGAAGATCAGCGCCGTCAGCGCGGTGAACACGCCGATCACGCCCAGGACGATGTACGACCGGCGGGCGTTGCGGAAGTCGTCGCGGGCGACGGTGAACGTCGACATCAGGCGTCACCCCCCTGCTGGGTGGCGGTCTCCCCGGATGTCGGCTCCTCGGGGTTCGGCGCCGTGCCGTTCGTGTACTCCTCGAACAGCGACTCCAGGGAGGCGTCCTCGACGGCGACGTCGGTGACCGTCGTCGCGTCGTCGATGCGTCGGAGCGCGGGCATCTTCGCGCGGGGGTCGGCGCAGGTGACGCGGACGACGCCGCCGCCGTGCTCGACGTCGCGGACACCGTCGACGGTGCGAATCGGGTCGAGGTCCAGGTCTGGCGGTGACTCGACGCTGGCCTCGACGACGCCCCCGGCGCCCATCTCCTCGCGGAGGTCGTCGATGGTGTCGACCGCGACGAGTTCCCCGGCGTTCATGATGCCGACCCGGTCACAGACCTTCTCGACCTCACCGAGGATGTGACTGGAGAAGAAGACCGTGGCGCCGCGCTCGGCCTCCTCGCGGACGATCGACCGCAGGCGCTTGATGCCCTGCGGGTCCAGCCCGGAGGAGGGTTCGTCGAGGATGAGCAGGTCCGGGCTCCCGGTCAGGGCGACGCCGAGCATCAGTCGCTGGCGCATCCCCGTCGAGTAGTCGCCGGCGGGCCGGCGGGCGTCGTCGGGGGCCAGCCCGACGCGCTCGATCACCGCGTCGGGGTCGTCGTCGGCGCCCTTCGTCTCGATCGCCGAGGCGACGTGCTCTCGGCCGGTGAGGTTGGGGTAGACGTCGTACCCCTCCGGGAGCAGCCCCACCCGCGAGCGCACCGCGCGGGACTCGCGGGTGGCGTCGTGGCCGAGCACCGTCGCTGTCCCCTCGGAGGGGTGCAGAAACCCCAGCAGCACGCTGATCGTCGTCGACTTGCCGGCGCCGTTGGGCCCCAGAAAGCCGAACACCTCGCCGGCCTCGACGGCGAGGTTCAGGTCTCGAACGGCGACGACATCGCCGAACCGCTTGGTCAGACCGTCTATCTGGAGGGCTGTCATGACCGATATATCACATTTCGACCTGTTATTGGTTCCGATTTCCGAGACGGTCGGACCGAAAGTAGATGGCCCTGGCCACTACTAACGGCAACAACCGTTTAATGAGTCGCCGTTCGACTCACCGTGAGTCAGATGTTCCAGTACACCCCGCTGGCGATCCCGTTGCTGCTGGTCGCGGCGATGGGGACCGTGGGGCTGTACTTCACCTGGCGCAAGCGCGACAACCGCGCCGAGACGTGGATGGCTGGCGTGTTCGTCTGCATCGCGCTGTGGGCCGTGTTGCACCTCCTGCTGGTGTCGACCCGACCAGCGTGGATCAAGCGCCCGTTGCTCGCGGCGATCTTCCCCGTCGGCGTCGCGCTCCCCGGGGCGATGCTGGTGTTCACCCTCCACTACACCGGTCGAAAGACGCTGGTGACCCGGACGCTGCTCGCGGGCATGGCCGCGGTGCCGGTGGCCGTCCTGGGGCTGACGGTGTTCAACCCTGCTATCGGCGGCGTCGAGCTCGCGTTCCGGGGGCTGGCGCTGGTCGAGACCGGCGGCCACGTCCAGTACGAGTACGCCTTCGGTCCCGGACTGTTGGCGTTCGCCGCGGTCGGCCACCTGTGGGGCGCCGCGTCGCTGTACATGCTGCTGCTGCGATTTCTCCGCTCGCGAAACATCTACCGGAAGCTCAGCTTCGTCCTGCTGGTGACGACGCTGGCGATGCTGTCGGCCAGCGTCACGACGTTCGCGGGGTTCAGTCCGTTCCCGCACATGGTCCTGCTGCCGGTGGTGTTTCTCGCGTTCGGCAGTCTCTCGGTGTTGACGACCGTCAGCATCCGGGTGGTCCAGCTGGCGCCCATCGAGGCGGTGTTCTCGCGGTTCAGCGCCGTCTTCGGCAGCCTCGTGCCGATGGCCAGAGATGTCGTCATCGAGGAACTGGAAAGCGGCGTGGTCGTCCTCGACGCCGACGACCGAATCGTCGACGTCAACTCGACGGGCCGGTCGATCCTCGCGCCCGACGGTCGGCGCGTGGTCGGTCAGCGGATCGGCGATGTCGTCGACCGCGCGCAGTTCACCGTCGACGGCGAGTTCGTGTTCGGAGCTGGCCGGCTGGGGCGGTTCGAGAGCGTCTGGATCGACCGCGCCGGCGGCGCGGGTCGCTGTTACGACATCAGTCTCAGCGAGGTGTCCTCGACCAGCGACGGTCCCGAGAGCGGCCGGGTCGCGCTCCTGCACGACGTCACGAGCCAGCAACGCCGCAAGCGCGAGCTCGCCCGGAGCAACGAGCGCCTCGACGACTTCGCGGACATCGTCAGTCACGACCTCCGCAACCCCGTCAACGTCGCCGCCGGGCACCTCGAACTGCTGGAAGACGCCGCCGCGGACGCCGAGACGGTCGACGCCGCCCTCGTCGAGCGCCACGCCGCGGAGATCGACGTCTCTCACGACCGCATCCAGTCCATCATCGACGACGTGCTCGTGCTGGCCCGCGAGGGCGATGTCGTCGACGACCCGGAACCGATCGCCGCCGGCGGGCTCGTCGACGACGCGTGGAGCAACGTCGACACCGCCGCGGCGACCCTGGAGAACGACCTCTCGGAGACGACCGTGCGCGGTGACCGCGCGAGTCTGCTGCGGGCCGTCGAGAACCTCCTGCGCAACAGCGTGGAACATGGTTCCACGAGCAGTCGGGCGGAGCCCGACGCCAGCGTCGACCACGCCGGTGACGACCTCACCGTCCGCGTCGGCTGTCTGGACGATGCCCGCGGACTCTACGTCGAGGACACCGGCGTCGGACTCCCGGACGACGAGCGCGACCGCCTGTTCGATCACGGCTACACCACCAGCCCGGACGGCACGGGGTTCGGCCTCGCCATCGTCGCGGACATCGTCGAGGCCCACGGCTGGACGGTCTCCGCCACCGACGGCGAGCGCGGCGGCGCCCGCTTCGAGATCGTCGTCGGCGACCGCGACGACGCCAGCGGCACGACCGCGACGTCGGCCCAGACCGGCTGAGCCGTCGTCTCAGAACTCCGGATCGGGCTCCGGTGCGACGCCGGCCTCGTCGGGGTCGGGGCCGTCGAGGTCGAACTCCTCGCGCAGTTCGCGGATGCGGTCGCGGATGTCCGCCGCGAGTTCGAACTCCAGGTTGTCGGCGGCGGCCTGCATGCGCCGCTCCAAATCCTCGATTCGGCTGGCGGCGTCGTCGGCGTCGTCGGGACCGTCGGCGCTCACGCCGCCGGTGTCGGTCTCCGAGCCGGGGAGAGAGGTCTCGCCGACGGGCTTGTCGATGGTCGTCGGCTCGTGGCCGTGTTCCTCGTTGTACTCCCGCTGGATGCGCCGCCGTCGCTTGGTCTCCTCGATGGCCGACGCCATGGCGTCGCTGGGGTCGTCGGCGTACAGGACGACCTCGCCGTTGACGTTGCGGGCGGCCCGGCCCATCGTCTGGACGAGCGTCGTCTCCGACCGGAGGAACCCCTCCTGGTCGGCGTCGAGGATGGCCACCAGCGACACCTCGGGGATGTCCAGCCCCTCCCGGAGGAGGTTGATCCCGACGAGCACGTCGAACTCGCCCTCCCGGAGGCCGCGGATGAGTTCGTGCCGTTCCAGGGTGTCGGTCTCGTCGTGCATGTACTCGACGGCGACACCGGCCTCCGCGAGGTACTCCGTGAGGTCCTCGGCCATCCGCTTGGTGAGCGTCGTCACCAGCGTCCGCTCACCGCGCTCGACGCGGTCGTCGATCCGGTCCAGCAGGTCCTCGACCTGGCCGCTGGCCGGCGACACCTCGATCTCGGGGTCGACGAGGTACGTCGGGCGGACGATCTGTTCGACGACCTGGCCGCTCTGTTCGCGCTCGTAGTCGCCCGGCGTCGCGGAGACGTACAGCGTGCGGTCGACCCGATCCTCGAACTCCTCGAAGGTCAGCGGGCGGTTGTCGTAACTGGTCGGCAGGCGGAAGCCGTTCTCGACCAGCGAGTCCTTGCGGGACTTGTCGCCCTCGTACTGGCCGCGAATCTGCGGGAGCGTCTGGTGAGACTCGTCGATCACGGTGAGGAAGTCCTCGGGGAAGTAGTCCAGCAGGGTGTACGGCGCCTCGCCGGATTCGCGATCGGAGAGGTGTACGGAGTAGTTCTCGATGCCCGAACAGTAGCCGGTCTCTTCCATCATCTCGAGGTCGAAGGTGGTCCGCTCCTCGATGCGCTGGGCGGCGACCAGGTCGCCCTGCCGTTCGAAGTAGCTCACCCGGTCGTGCATATCCTCGCGAATCTCCTCGATGGCGCGTTCGAGCCGTTGTTCGGGGATCGAGTAGTGCTCGGCGGGGTGGATCAGCACCGCCGGTTCCTCGCTCTCGACTTCGCCCTCCAGCGGGTCCAGTTTCACCATCCGGTCGATCTCGTCGCCCCAGAGTTCTACGCGGACGGCGTAGCGGCCGTACATCGGGTATATCTCGACGGTGTCGCCGCGCACCCGGAAGGTGCCCTGCGTGAAGTCGACGTCGTTGCGCTCGTAGTTCAGGTCGACCAACCGCGCCAGCAGGTCGTCGCGACCGATCTCCTGGCCGGTCTCCAGGCGCAGGGACATGTCGACGTAGTTGGCGGGGTCGCCCAGCCCGTAGATCGCGGAGACGGAGGCGACGACGATGACATCGTCGCGGGTCAGCAACGACCGGGTCGCGGAGTGGCGCAGGCGGTCGATGGCCTCGTTGATCGAGGCGTCTTTCTCGATGTACTTGTCGGTCTGCTCGACGTACGCCTCGGGCTGGTAGTAGTCGTAGTAGGAGACGAAGTACTCGACGGCGTTGTCCGGGAACAGCTGCCGGAACTCCTCGTACAGCTGGGCGGCGAGGGTCTTGTTGTGGGCGATGACCAGCGTCGGTTGCTGGAGCTCCTCGATCACCCACGAGACGGTGTTGGTCTTGCCCGACCCCGTCACGCCCAGCAGGGTCTGCTGGTCGTAGCCCTGGCGCTGGTACCCGTCGACGAGTTGCTCGATGGCGTCGGGCTGGTCGCCCGCGGGGTCGAACGGGGCGTCGACCCGGAACGGGCGCTCGGCCTCCGGTCGGTCGGGCGAGAGTGGACCGCTGGTGTCGCTCATCGTCGGCACCACGGGTGCCAGCCACTTGACCCGCTCGCTTGGGGTCGGGACCCGGGCTACCCCGACTCCGACCCGAACAGCTCGGTGAACCGCGCGGTGCCGGCGTCGGTGCCGGCGACGATGACGTCGTCGCCCTCTTGGATGCGGGTGTCCGGTTCGAGGTCGGTCAGCAGCTGGCCGTCCCGCTCGACGGCGACGACGGTGCAGTCCGTGCGCGCCCGGACGTCCGCCTCTGCGAGCGTCCCCCCGGCGAGGCGGGGCGCGCGGGTGCGGACGACCTCGACCTGGCGGTCCGCGGACAGCACCTCCTCTTCGTCGAGCACCGCCGAGGCGGTCAGCCGGCCGCTGACCGTCGCCAGCGACAGCACGTAGTCGGCGCCGGCGCGGTACATCTTCGTGACGTTCTCGGCTTCCTCGGCGCGTGCGAGAATCTCCACGTCCGGGTTGCGATCGCGGGCCACCAGCGTCGCGAACTCCGTGGCGGCGTCGTCGCCGATCGCGAACACCACGGTCCGGGCCTCCTCGACGCCGGCCGCCGAGAGGGCGTCGGCGTCCGTCGCGTCGCCGACGACGTCGACGCCGTCGAGGTCGCGCCGGTCGACGACGGTGTGCTCGACGCCCGCCGCCGAAAGTTGGTTCGCGACGGTGCGGCCGACCTCGCCGTAGCCGACCACCAGCGCGGGGCCGTGGCCGAGGCGGTGGACCCGCGACAGCGCCAGTTCGCGCAACCGCTCGATGGCGCGCTCGACCCCGGTGACCAGCAGCACTGTCCCGGGGGTCAGCTCGGCCTCGGCGTCCGGCGGCGTCTCGAACTCCCCGCGTTTCCAGGCGCCGATGACGTTCGCGCCGGTGCGCTCCCGGAGGTCGCTCTCGGCCAGCGTCGCGCCCACCAGGGGGCTGTCCCGTCCCAGCGGCAGTTCCACGACCTCGAACTCGTCGTCGAGGTCGATCCCGTCGCCGAGGTCGGCGTCGACGCCGGTGGTCACCTTCCGGGCGAGGCTCTCGCCGAGCAGCCGGCGCGGCGAGAGGACGACGTCGGCACCCGCGAGGTCGTGGTACCGTTCGAGGTCGGGGTCGTCGACGATGCTGACGGTTCGCACGTCGGGGGCGACCTCGTCGGCGGTGAGGATCACGCTCGTGTTGACCGTGTCGCCGCCGTCGGCGACGACCGCCCGGGCGTCGCCGACGCGAGCGCCCTCCAGACCCGCGACGGTCTCGGGGTCGGCGCCGATCACCGAGTGGTCGCCCTCGTACAGCGCGGTCGCGACGCCCGCGTCCGGTTCGACGACGACGTGGTCGACGCCCCACGGCGCCAGTTCCTCGATCAGGGTGTCGGTCCGGGGGGTGTACGAGCAGATCACGACGTGGTCGGTCAGTTCCTCGTCGAGGGTGTCGGGCACCGTCGTCGAGATGGCCTCCTCGAACGCCGGAAACACCAGCACCGGCAGCGCGAGGAAGATCAGGGCGACCCCCGTGAGGTCCATCACGATCACCAGCACGTTCATCGTCGGCGTCGTCCACGGCGACTCCGACCCGTAGCCGGTGGTGGTGAACGTCTCGACGACGAACTGCAGCGAGCGCAGGAACGAGTGGTCCCGTCCCGCCACGTAGCTGATTCCGATGTGGTACAGGACCCCGTAGGCCACCATGATCGCGCCGAGCACAGCGAGATAGCGGATCGTTCGGCGCCGCCAGGCACCGTCGGCGTCGTCGTCTGGTGGCTCCAGCAGGTCGAACTCCATTCGGCGCTCACTCCGACGGGCGGAGACAAAGGCGTTCTCCCCGACGGCCGAATCACGCCGGTCGCCGGGACGGAGATGCCCAGAACGGGCGCCGTCGCAGTCAGTCTCCCGACGTCGAGCGACGCGTCTCCGCAACCTGCGCCGTCGTCACCATCGACGGACTCAAGTTCACCGGAGTGTTCGCGGCGAAACGATACGGATGCGAGTGATCATCGCGGGCGCTGGGCAGGTTGGAATCAGGGTCGCGAGAGAACTCGACACCGCCCACGACATCGTGATGATCGACGTCGACCCCGACCGCATCGACGGACTCAGTTACGATCTCAACGTGCTCACCGTCACCGGGGACAGTTCTGCCATCGACACGCTACGGGAGCCGGCGTCGAGGACGCCGACATCCTGCTCGCGAGCACCGACAGCGACGAGATCAACATCCTCACATGTGGCACGGCGAAGGCACTCGCCGACGTGACGACGGTCGCCCGCGTCAAGGACGTGAAGTACGTCGAGACGTGGGATCAGGCCGAGAACGTCTTCGACGTCGACTTCATGGTCGGCACGAACCTGCTGACCGTCGCCGCGGCGGCCGGCGGAACCGGGCTCGCGGCAGCCCGGAACTTCGACGTGTTCGCAGGTGGGCGGGTGCAGATCGCCGAGTTCGAAATCCCACCGGACAGTGCCATCGCGGGCCAGACGGTCAGCGAGGCCGACCGATTCGAGTCGCTCACGTTCGCGGCGATCCTCCGGGACGGGGAGACGATCGTCCCGACCGGATCGACGCGGATCGAGCCCGGCGACAGCGTGGTCGTCACCGGACGCCCCGAGTCGGTCCACGCGTTCGGAACCGATCTGGCCCCACGGCAGACCGATCTCAAGAACGTGCTGATCATCGGGGGGAGTGACATCGGCTACCACACAGCTCGACTGCTGGAGGAACGTGGCCTCCGTCCGCACCTCGTCGAGGGAGACGCCGACCGTGCCAGAGAACTGTCGGAACGACTGTCTGAGACCAAGGTCCGACACAGGGACCCGACCGACTTGGACTTCCTCGAGGGGGAACGGCTGACCGACGTCGACGTCGCCGTCGCGGCGCTTCAGCAGGACAGCGACGACAATCTGGTGGCTTCGTTGCAGGCCAAACGACGGGGCGCAGATCGGTCGGTCGCCATCGTGGACCACGGCGAGCACGTCGACCTGTTCGAGGACGCGGGCGTCGACGTCGCGGTGAACCCGCGCAGAGCGACGGCCACCGAGATCATCGAGTTCGTTCGCGATCAGGACACGCAAAACGTCGTGCTCCTCGAGGACGAACAGGCCGAGGCGATCGAGATTCGGATCGACCGGGACAGCGTCCTCGCGGACCGACGGATCAGTGAGGCGATCCGCGATCTTCCGGATGGCGTTGTCGTCGGGGCGATCACGCGGAACGGGAGCTTCCTCGTGCCACGGGGCGACACCGTGGTCGAGGTCGGAGATCACGCAGTGATCCTGGCCGACAGCGACGTCGTCGAGGAGACCCTCGACCGACTATGAGTGGGGCCACGGCCCGCCGTCCGATCCGCCGGATCGGTGGTGGATGGGACGGTCCCCGCGCTGGGGGTGCAACTGTATGCAGGTAGCAGTGAACTGGCGCCAGAGCGTCGCACTCGTCGGAACGGTGCTGAAGTACCTCGCGCTGACGATGACCGTCCCGTTGCTCGTCGGGGTCGTCTACGGCGGTGACGTGCCTGTCTTCCTGGTTTTCATCGTGTCGACGGCCGCGTTCGGACTCGGACTCGAGCGTCTCGACGACGGGTCCGAACTCGGACTCGAGGAGGCACTCCTGTTCGTCACGCTCGCCTGGGTCGCCGTCTCGCTGAACGGGACGATCCCGTACCTGCTCGCCGGGATGGGCACGGAGTCGACCGTCGGTCTGTCGCTCGACTCACCGTCCGCGCTGGTGGTCTCGTTCGTCAACGCGCTGTTCGAATCGACGTCGGGGTACACCACGACGGGGGCGACCGTCCTGGGAGAGATCTCGTTCGACCGCCACTCACACGCGCTGTTGATGTACCGACAGCTGACACAGTGGCTCGGGGGCATGGGCATCATCGTCCTCATGGTCGCGATCCTCCCCGAGCTGGCGGTCAGCGGCGCCCAGCTCATCGACGCCGAGGCGCCCGGCCCGGAACTGAAGAAGTTGACGCCGCAGATCACCGAGACCGCACGCATCCTCTGGTTCGTCTACGCGGGCTTCACCGCCCTGTTCGTCTGCCTCGTGTACGCGCTCCACCTGCTCGGGGTCGCACCGAACATGGACCTGTACAACGCCATCGCGCACGGCTTCACGACGCTCCCGACCGGCGGGTTCTCCCCGCAGGCCGACAGCATCGCCGCCTTCTCGCCGGCCGTCCAGTGGCTCGTCATCCCCTTCATCGTCGTCGCCGGGACGAACTTCGCACTGTTCTACTTCGTCCTCCGGGGAGAGTACGTCGAGGTGTTTCAGGACCGGGAGTTTCAGGCGTACGTCGGCGCAATCGTGGGGATCGCGCTGCTCCTCTGGGGGCTGCTGTTCACCGGCTCGGCTCCGGCGCTGGGGGCGCTCGGTGGCGTCACGGCGGGCGTTCCCGAGAACTCGCTTCGGCAGGCACTGTTCCAGACGGTCACGCTCCTGAATTCGACGGGGTACGCGACGAGCGACTTCGCACAGTGGCGAGAGTGGACGAAACTGCTGTTGTTGGCCGTGATGTTCATCGGCGGGTCGGCGGGATCGACCGGGGGCGGGATCAAGATCATCCGGTGGCTCGTCCTCCTCAAGGCCGCTCGACGACAGCTCTCGAAGACGGTCGATCCCGACGTCGTCGAACCGGTTCGCCTCGGCGGACGCGTCGTCGACGAGAGCGTCGTCCTCGGCGTCTTCTCGTTCACGCTCCTCTACATGTTCATCTTCGGCGTCTCCGCCGTGGTCATCGAACTCGACGCGACTCGCGTCGGACTACACCTGACGACACTGGAGGCGCTCAGCGCGAGCATCGCGACCATCGGGAACATCGGGCCGGGGTTCGGACTGCTCGGGCCGTTCGGGAGCTACCTCGCGTTCCCCTCGACGTCGAAGCTCCTCATGATCGTGCTGATGTGGCTCGGCCGCCTCGAGGTGATCCCCGTGCTGGTGCTGTTCACCCGGTCGTTCTGGGAGTGGTAGGATCGCCTCGGCACGCGAGCGTCCTCGCCGGCTGCGGCCGAGACACCCGCAATCGCGAACTTTTTGCCACGAAGGCGACAGGGAACTACCATGTCGAACCAGACAGGAGAGCGCGGGGAGCCGCCCGAGACCCGCCGCGAGGTCGTCACCGAGACCCTCCACGGCGAGGAGATTCCCGACCCCTACCGCTGGCTGGAGGGCGACGACGACGCCGTCGAGGAGTGGACCGCGGCCCAGAACGAGTACACCGACGCGCATCTGGACACGGCCACGCGCGAGCACCTCCGCCCCGACGTCGAGGACCTCGCGGAGGTCGCGAGTTACGAGTCGGTCGTCGCCAGTGGCGGCCGGTACTTCCAGCGCGTCGAGGCCGCGGAAGACGACCACGCGACGCTGTACGTCCGCGACACGCCCGACGGCGAGGGGACGGTCCTGGTCGACCCCAACGAGTGGGATGAGAACCAGGACCCCGACGCCCCGACGCTGTCGGCCTCGTGGTACGTCCCCTCCCACGACGGCGAGCACGTCGCCTACGGCGTCACCGAGGGCGGCGACGAGCAGTACGACGTCCACGTCGTCACCGTCCCCGACGGCGAGGAGGTGCTGGTTCTGGAGGACTGCGGCCGGGTCAACCCCGGGCTGCTCGCCTGGGACGCCGACTCTGCGGGGCTGTACTACGTCGCGACGGGCGGCGCCGAGTCGGGCGCCCAGATGGACAAGGAGCTGCGCCACCGCCGGTTCGACGGCGGCGAGGAGACGCTGCTCGAGCACGACGACCAGCACGTCTGGCCGACCGTCAGCGTCGACGACGAGTCGGGCACCGTCGCCGTGGGCTTCCAGGAGATGGTCGGCGGCACCGACTGGTCGGTGCTCGTCGACGGCGAACTGCGGTCGGTAATCGAGAGCGACGCCGAGACGTTCGTCTCGTTCCAGGGCGACACCGCGTTCGTCCAGACGGACGCCGACGCGCCGAACAAGCGCGTGCTCGCCGTCCCGACCGAGCGGTTCCGCGAGGGTGACCTCGCCTTCGAGGACTGCGAGACGGTCCTGCCCGAGCGCGAGGCGGTGTTGCAGTCGTTCGGGCTCACTCCCGAGCACCTGGTCGCCCACTACCAGGCGGACGCCCACTCGCGGCTGTCGGTGTACGATCACGATGGCGCGCACGTCCGCGACCTGGAGCTGCCCGACTACGTCTCGGTCTCGCAGCTGACCGCCAACGGCGACGGCGAGGAGGTGTTCTTCCAGGTGCAGTCGTTCGACCAGCCGCCGACGCTGTTCCGCGCCGATCCGGCGACCGGCGACCGCACGGAACTCGCCGGCGTCGACGTCGACGTCCCCGACGATCTGGTCGTCGAGCAGCGGTTCGTCGACTCGACGGACGGCGCCGAGGTGCCGGTGTTCGTCTGCCACCGCGAGGACGTCGATCTGGACGGCGACAACCCCGCCTTGCTGTACGGCTACGGCGGGTTCCGCAACAGCATGACACCCACGTTCGGGCGGTTCCGGCTGCCGTTTTTGGCGGACGGCGGCGTGTACGCGCAGGTCTGTGCCCGCGGCGGCACGGAGTACGGCGAGGCCTGGCACGAGAACGGGATGCTGGCGGACAAACAGCACACCTTCGACGACTTCGTCGCCGCCGGCGAGTTCCTCTGTGAGGTGGGGTACACGAACACCGACCGGCTGGCGGTCGCCGGCGGGTCGAACGGCGGCCTGTCGGTCGGCGCGGTCGTCACCCAGCGCCCGGACCTCTGGGGGGCGGCGCTGTGTGCGGTGCCGCTGCTGGACATGCTCCGGTTCCACCGGTTCCTCCTGGGGGAGTCCTGGACGACCGAGTACGGTCATCCCGAGGACCCGGATGCCTTCGAATACATCCGCGAGTACTCGCCGTACCACAACGTCGGCGACGCCGAGCACCCGCCCGTCCTCTTCACCACCGCCGTCGGTGACACGCGCGTCCATCCGAGTCACGCCCGAAAGATGGCCGCCCGGATGCAGGCCGAGGCCGACGGCGGCCCGTTCCTCCTGCGGACCAAGACCGACACCGGCCACGGCGTCGGCAAGCCCACCTCGATGATCGTCGAGGAACAGGTCGACGAGTGGACGTTCCTGTACGACCGGCTCGGACTGGGCGAGTAGGCGCCGGGCGACCCCGGGCCTACGCTTCGAACCGCTCCGCGACCGTGCGGTAGATGCGGTAGCAGCGCTCCAGCACCGCGATCGAGACGCTCTCGTCTGCCGTGTGGGCCTCGCCGGGCTCGGCGGGCCCGCAGACCACCGGTTCGGTGCCCGCCTGCGCCAACCACCCCGCGTCGGTGGCGTGGGGTTTGACGACCGGTTGCGGTTCGTCGTCTGCTGTCTCCTGCACCGACCGCGCCGCCGCCAGCACCGCCGCCCGGAAGTCGGCGTCGTCACAGCGCATGGGCGGCAGGTCCTGATCGGTCCGGACGGTGACGCCGTCGATGTCTTCGAGTCGCTCCAGCGGTGCCCGCTTGCCGGGCACCGTCCGCTCGTCGACGGTGACCGCACAGCGCTCGGGCACCACGTTCATCGCCTCGCCGCCGTCGATCTCGGTGGCGACGACGGTTCCGGACAGCCGTTCGCCCGCGACCTCGACGCTGGGGGTGGTGAGCCCCCGCAGGCGATCGACCGCCTCGGTGGCGCGGTAGATGGCGTTCTCGCCGGCGTCGGGTTCGCTGGCGTGGCTGGCGACGCCCTCGGCGAGGATCGTGCTGCCGCGCCGGCCCTTGTGCGCGACCGCGACGTCGGTCACGCCCGGCGCAGAGTAGCCGGTCGATCCCTCGCCGACGACGGCGTAGTCGGGTGCGAACCCGCGGTCGATCGCGGCCCGGCAGCCCTCGCCGCCGACCTCCTCGCCGACGAACGAGGCGAACACGAGTTCCGTGTCCGCCGCCGGGTCGCAGTCCCGGACGGCCAGCATCGCCGCCGCGACGGCACCCTTCATGTCCGCCGCGCCGCGCCCGTACAGCCGCCCGTCCCGGCGCTCGACGGCGTACTCGCCGTCGGCGACCTGCGCGTCGTCCGGTGGCACCACGTCGTGGTGGCCGACCAGCGCCAGCGAGCGGTCGCCGTCGCCTCGGCGGGCGAACACGTTGCCCGAGGGGTCGCGCTCGACCGCGGCGTCGGTCTCCGCACGCAGCCACGCCTCGATCAGATCGCCCGCAGCCGTCGGGTCCTCGTGGCTCGGCGTCCCCACCAGGTCGCGGGTCAACTCGACGAGTTCGTCCATGGTTTCAGTCCGGGCGGAACAGGCGGTAGGTCGTCGTCCCCGTCGCCACCGTCTGGCGGCCGCCGTCCCGGGGGCCGCTGGTGACGGTGACCTCCGCGACGCCGACCGAGCCCCCGGCGCGGGCGACCTCCGCCTCGACGGACACGTCGTCGGTCGCCGGCCGGAGGAACGAGACGTTGACGTTGGTCGTCATCACGCCGGTGCCCCGGGGGTCCTCCAGCATCGTCCGCAGCGCGAAGCCGCTGGCGGCGTCGGCCACCGTCGAGACGACGCCGCTGTGGACGTACTCCCCCTCGTCGGCGGGGTTGGTCAGGCGCTCGCCGTACGGGACCGACAGCACGACGCGCCCCGGCTCGACCGTCTCGGGTTCGATGTCCAGCCACGAGAGGAACTCGTGTCCGTCGAGGTACTCCCGGACGCGCTCCGCGTCGGTGTCGTCGTCCATCAGCTCTCACTCCGGTCGCGCACACTTGAAAGCTCAGGGGTCGACGAACGCGCCCCCGTTCGGGTGACAACTAGCCAGAGCGGAAGGGAAAGTGGTGACCCGGGGGCGACCGCCGTCGCGCGTCACTCCTCCAGATGGCCGTCGACGCGGGCCAGCAACAGCCCCTCCAGGGTCGCGTCGTTGGTCTCCTGCGAGCGGACCGCCGGCAGGGCCTCGTCGGCGGGCAGGTCGCGGACCGTGATGAACTCGTTCGTGTCCAGCGCGCGCTCGCCGGCCGAGAAGTCTCGTGCGAGGACGTACCCGCGGTGGTGGCGCAACACGCCGGTCGAGCACCAGACGGTGTCCAGCAGTTCGGTCTCGCCGGGCACCAGCCCCGTCTCCTCCTCCAGTTCGCGGGCGGCGGCGGCCTCGTAGCTCTCGCCGTCCTCGACGATGCCCGCCGGGAGTTCGAGTTGCGTCGACCGGATCACCGGGCGGTACTGCTCGACGAACACGACGCGCTCGCCGTCCTCGTCGGCCGCGTCCGTGGCGGCAGGGTCGTCGGCTCTGGCCGTCGCAACGGGACCGTCGGCGAGCGCGATCACGACCACCGCGGGCGGCAGTTGCGCCCAGTAGTAGTCCTTCTCGGTGCCGTCCGGCTGTTCGACGCGGTCGTAGCCGCCCGCGTACCAGCCGGTGTCGTACTCCGTCGCCGAGTCGCGGACCGGCCACCCGGGGTCGCGGTCGTAGGCGGCGGGTCGGTGGCCCCGCTCGCGGTCCGCGGTCTCGTCGCCGTCGGGTGCGTCGTCGTCGCTCATCCGTCCTCCCGTTCGACGGTCACCCGGTAGACGGTTCCGTTCTCGGTGACGTAGACGGCGTCGCCGTCGACGGCCTCGGGGTGCTGGGACCGGATCGCGTCGAGTTCGTCGAACGGCGAGTGGGTGAACGCGCCCTTCAGCCCGACCGGGCCCTTCCAGTACCGCCCGGACTCGCCGTCGGCGATGGCCGCGGTGACGTAGCGGTACCGCCGCTCGGAGAGGTTCTCGGCGGCGACCGGCTCGACGCCCTCGGGGCCCGCCGTCTCCTCGGCGTGGGCGCGGTAGGGGTCGCCGCTGCGCAGCAGACTCGGCAGCGCCCCCAGCGCGAACACCAGCAACACCACGACGGCGATCGCGATCAGGTACCGGCGCTTCATCTGGCGGAGGTAGGGGGCAGCGCCGGATAGCGGTTTCGGAGCCGGCCACCCCAGCGGGCGCCGCGGGCTACAGCAGGTCGTCGTACAGCCGCCCGAAGGCCTGCCGGCGCAGCGTCGCGACCGCGGCGTCGCGCTCGTCCTGGAACGTCGCCGCCACCGCGGCGTCGGCGACTGGGGCGACGTGCCAGACCACGCGGTCGACGTTGTCGCTGCCGGCGACGTGGACGTCGCCGTCGTAGTCCTCGCGCCAGGATTCGAACGTCTCGCGGTCGGCGACGCGCACGGCCAGTAGCGACGCGAACAGCGCATCTCGGGCGGTCTCGACGACGGCGCCGTCGACGCGCTCGTCGTACTCCGCGCGGTCGAACTCCATCGCCTTGGTCGTCTCCCGGACGACCGTCTGGGCTGCCGGCCCGACCGACTCGAACGCCTCGTGGAGGTCCGATTCCGTCTCCGGGGCGAGCCACCCCATCTCCTCGACGTCGTTCATGTCCGGCCCGTTCGGCGCCGTGGAGGTATGCGTTTCCGTCCGCGCTCGGCGGTCCCTTCGAACGCTCGACGCTCGCTGTCACGAACCACTGCGGGTGGGAATGGAAGGGGCCGAGGGGTCGGAGCGTCCGACGAAGTAAGGACCGCAGCGAACGAAGTGAGCGAGGACCGCAACGAGTCAGACGCTCCGAGCGCGAGGGGGCTTCCGAGGCGGTCGAGTCGGTGCAGTCGGAAGTCACACGCTGTTCGAACGATACCGCTCCGCGCTCCACAAGGCGTATGTCGCTGGTGGCGCAACCGTCCCGGATAGAATGGCGTGGCTCTACATCCTGGCGCTGCTGGTGATCCCCGTCGCCGACGCGATGCTGCTGTTGCTCGTGTTCGGCCCGTGGCTCGGCGCCGTCGAGACCGTCGCGCTGGTCGTGATCACCGCCCTGCTCGGGATGGTGTTCGTCCGCGCGGAGGGCCGACGCACCCTCCGGAAGATTCAGCGCTCGCTGGCGAAGGGCGAGCCCCCGACCGACGAACTCGTCGACGGCGGGCTGCTGATCGCCGCCGGCGCGTTCCTGCTGACCCCCGGGTTCGTCACCGACCTCGTCGGCCTGGTGCTGGTGGTCCCGCTCACCCGGTACCCCATCCGCCTCGTGCTCAAGAAGTACGTCGTCACCCCCTACGTCGACGAGAAGACCGGCGGGTTCGCCACCGGGCGCATCTACACCGGCGGGTTCCCCAACGAGGGTGGCGGGTTCCCGAACGACGACGATCGGGACCGCGACGACGACTACGTCGACGTCGACTACGAGGAGAAGTAGGGTGTCACCGCGTGCCGTCGAACTGCCGGAAGGAAACGCTTTTACGATCCACCCGACAACCCGAGAGTGCAGACGCGGGCCAATAGCTCAATTAGGTAGAGCGCCACTCTGATAAGGTGGAGGCTTTCGGTTCAAATCCGAATTGGCCCACTCGGTTTCCTCACGACGTTCGACACACCGAGACACTTCTATCGTCACAGGACCCTGCGCTCGTTACAGCCGGCGTAGTCGGCGGCCTGCTCGATCACTTCCTCGCGGTGAGCGTCGTCGCTGCCGGCGCTGAGTCGCGTGGATAGATGCTCGGACCGGAACCCAGTCGAGTCGGCCGCTGGAGATCCGTGACCCGGTTCCCCGACGGACGAGCGAACCGCTACGGGGACCCGACGCTGGCCCTGCAGAAAATCTGGCGGAGGTCAGTTCCCCCAGTCGTGCACTCAGTCGTCGAGTCCGAAATCGGCGAGTGAATGCGTGTGGTGCCAGACGGCCACGACTTCGTCGACGTCGAACGTGAGGACACCGTCCGTCAACTGGATCGTTATCACACCGTCCTCGATCTCCGTATCGTGGCGGTGCATCTCCAGTGGTTCGTCGAATTCCGAGACTGCAAGCATCAACTCGCCCTTCTCTTCGAGTTCGGCTCGGAGTTCCGCTGTTTCGACCACCATTGCATTAGCGAATTTGTGCTTCGAGATGATAAAGATATAATTGCATTCTCGTAACTCTACTTTCGGCAAAACGTTTTTAATCCGTGGATTACGCCCCGACCGCTGGGTACCGCGATCGCAGGACGTATCGCGGGTGCGACGTGTGCCGCGCTTCCGGGAGCCGCCGACCAGACCCCGGCTCACTCCGGCCCCAACTCGTCCAACAACGCTTCCTCGTCCCACGGGATCAGGACGATTGTGTCCTCGCCGTCGACGGTGCCGATCATGGCGTCGTCGCCGATCGACAGCCCGGACGCCTCCAGAGCCTCCTCGGGCAGGGTGATCACCGCGTCGCCGTCGTCCTCGCGCACCGGGCGCGTGCCGTGCATGTTCGCGGGGCCGTCCTCGGACATGCGTGGGGGTTCGAGGGCAGGAGTGACAGGTCTTCCGCTCGCGGCGTGAGGGTACTACGCGAACAAGATGAACAGCGACACGCCGAGAACCACCAGTCCGAGAACCAGGACGAGGAGCGCGCCCTTCAGCTGGCGGCGCTCGGCGACGTCCTCGCCGGCGTCGGCGACGACGAACGGGCCGCCCAGCAGGCGCTCGGACCAGCTGCGATCGTCCGCCGCGACCGACAGTCGTGCGTCCGACTCCCCGACAGCGGTCCCGTCGCGCTCTGCGGGACCGACGACGTACACGTCCTCGCCGGCGTCGAGGCGTTTCTCGGTGAAGCGGTAGCGCCGGCCGCCAATCTCCAGCCCGCCGATCTCGACGGAGTGTCTGGGCTTGCTCCCGCCGTCGATCTCGCCGGCGACGTGCGCCTGGATTCCCTCCGGAAGGTCGTCTTCCCTGGCGGTGTCGACGCTGAACTCGTCGGAGAGGAGGTAGTTCGCCCCTTCGGGGTCGACGGCGACGGCCCGGCCGTCCTGCTCGATTTCGAAGGGGACGGACTGCTCGCCGCCCTCGACGGGTTCCCAGTTCGAGCCCTCGTCGTCCCGGTCGTAGGCCTCGACCTTGTGATCGCAGATCAGCGACTCGGTCCCGCTGAACGGCGCGGTGACGGTCTCCCCGACGGGGGTGGCGCGACCCTCGAACTCCTGGAGGCCGGCCTCGACCGAGAGCGCCCCCGTCGGGTCCAGGGCACGCATCGTCCACCAGGTCCGCAGTCGGAGCAGACCGGCACCAGTGATCGCGACACCCAACGCCACGAACACACCGAGAAACACCAGCTCACCAGTGCTTGCCATACCGAGACAGGTCAAGGTGGCGTCAAATAAAACCTCGCCCGTCGTCGCCGACGCCCACGCGCCGGCGGACCTGCCAGACGTGTTCGGTCGGCGCCTGCTGATCGACCGCCAGCGGCTCGCTCGGGGCTTTTGCATCGCCTGCGACGGGCCAGCCGAACGATCGCCCGTCGCCGACACCGACGCCGAACGGCCGCGTCGACGTCGACGTCGCGCTGGTCGACCGGGACCCCGTCCGGATCGAGGCCACCCTGTGCAGCGACGGCGATGGGGTCAGCGTGAGGTTCGACGGCGGCGTCGAGTCGATCGCCAGCGAGCGCGTGTGACCGACTCACACCGTTCTCACCCGCTGGGAACGCGCTTCGGTTCATAAGGGCAGCCGTGTCCAACCGGCGGGTATGGGCGAGCACGTCGACGAGCGACGACGGACGGTGCTGAAGGCGACCGCGGCGGCGGCGACGGCGGGCGCACTCGGGGTCGGGGTCCCGAGCGTCGGCGCGCAGGAGGGGACGCTCGGCGAGTTCCTGTCGAACGTGAGCAACTTCGAGTCGGTCACGGACCGGACCGGCGAGGACGCGGTGACCATCTCGGTCGGCGCGGAGGGGAACAACGGCGCGTTCGCGTTCGACCCGCCGGCGGTCCGCGTCGACCCCGGGACCACGGTGACCTGGGAGTGGACGGGCAACGGCGGCCAGCACAACGTCTCCGACGTCGCGGGGAACTTCGAGAGCGACACCAGCGGCGAGTCCGGGTTCACCTTTGAGCAGGCCTTCGAGGAGGCGGGCGTGGTCCGGTACGTCTGTGTCCCCCACGAGACGATGGGCATGAAGGGAGCCGTGATCGTGGGTGACACCGAGGTCGACGTCTCCGCCGCGAAGGGTGACGCCGGGGGGGAGAGCGGCGACGGCTCCGGCGACGGCGGAGACGGGGGCGACTCGGGGCCGACGTACCTCGACGAGGAACCGGACTACGAGGGCTGGTTCGACGGTGTCGGCAACTACGAGGGGACCGTCGACCGGACTGGCGAGGCGGAAGTCACCGTCTCGGTCGGCGCCGAGGGCAACGACGGCTCGTACGCGTTCGACCCCCCGGCGGTCGCGGTCGACCCCGGGACGACGGTCGCCTGGGAGTGGACCGGCGAGGGGGACGTGCCACACGACGTGGCCGCCGAGACGGGCGAGTGGGCCAGCGAGACGATCGACACGGCCGGCGCACGCTACGGGCTGACGTTCGACGGCGAGGGGATCAGCAAGTACGTCTGCTCGAGTCACGCGGACCGCGGCATGAAGGGGGCGGTCGTCGTCGGGCAGTTCGGTGACGACGGCGACGACGAGGGGTTGCTGAAGACGGCGCTGCTGGGGCTGGCCGGCGCTATCGTCGCCGCGCCGGCGGTCGCGAGTCGACTCGGGAACCGCGGCGACTGATCGGCGGTCTGCGGCCACGCGCTCCGTGACCTGGCGACGGCGTCCCACCCGCGCCTGTCTACCCGAGCAGCAGCGCCGCGAGCACGCCGATGGTGATCGCCGCGGCGATGAGCCACAGTCCGATCCACATGAAGCGGTCCGCACCGTCCATATGCGTCGACTGCGCCCGCCAGCCACAAAACTCCACCCCCGCCATCGGGTCGGCTGCCGGGATTCAAGTGCCGGCGCCGCGTGGGGCGCCCATGGACCGCACGCAGACTGCGGGGGCGGCGCTGGCGACGGTCGGCGTGGCCGGCTACGGTGCCGGGCTGGCCGAGCCCTACCCGGGGCGGGCGTTCGCGCTGACCGCCGCGATGGTGGGGCTGGCGCTGCTGGCGCTGGGTGAGGGAGGGACGTCGCCGTGAGCCTGACTGCGCGGACCTACACCGACGCCGGCGTCGAGGAGTACGCCGAACCGGCGGCGGCCAGAGACGCGCCCGGCGAGACGTGGGTCCACGCCACCGCCGGCGAGGACGGCACCGTCGAGCGCCTGCGGGAGACGTTCGGGCTCCACGCCCTGGCCGTCGAGGACGTCCGCGACGGGAGCCGACCCAAGACGACCGCCTACGACGAGCATGTGTTCGTCCTCGTCAAGACCGCGCGGCTGGCCGGCGGCGACGTCGCCTTCCACAAGGAGATACGCACCGAACCGGTCGGCATCTTCCTGGGCGACGACTGGATGGTGACGCTGTCGGTCACCGACGACGCCCTGTCGGCGGCGACCGACCGCCTGCTCGCCCACCCCGACCGCATCACCGCCCGCGGCGTCGACTTCCTCGCGTACCGCCTGCTCGACAGCGTCGTCGACGGCTACTTCGACGTGCTCGACGACGTCGAGGACGACATCGAGGCCATCGAGTCCCGCGTGCTGGACGAGACCGACCCCGAACTGCTCGCGGAACTGAACGACGTCCGCCGGGACCTGCTGGCGTTCCGGAAGGTCGTCTGGCCCGCCCGCGAGGCGGTCGGCACCCTCTCGCGGGGCGACGTGCCGCAGGTCACCGAGGAGACGGAGACGTACTTCAGGGACGTGTACGACCACCTCGTGGCCGTCGTCGACCTCATCGAGACCTACCGCGACCTGACGACCGGCTCGCGTGACATCTACCTCAACACCGTCTCGATGTCGACCAACGAGGTGATGAAGACCCTGACCGTCGTCGCCGCGATTTTCATCCCGCTGACGTTCGTCGCCGGCGTGTACGGGATGAACTTCGCGGGGTCACCGTACGCGATGCCGGAACTCTCCTGGCGGTACGGCTACCCCGCCGTGATGGTCGGGATGGCCGCCGTCGCGGTGCTGTTGCTGGTCGGATTCCGCCGGCAGGGGTGGCTGTGAGGCGTCCGGGAGCGCCAGCGGCCGCGAGCGGGGAGCGCCGCGACGGTTGGCCCGTCAGTCCGCGGCGACGGACGCGTCTGCTTCGGTGGCGCCGACCTCCTCGACGGCCTCGGCGCCGCCCGCGCCGATCACGTCGTCCAGCGCGTTCGTGTGACGCAGCAGGATCACCGCGTACCCGACGACGAGCAGGGTGTCGACGTACGCCCCCAGGAACACCCCGGTGAAGCCGTCCAGCAGCCCGGCGTTCTGCCGCGACACCGTCCCGAGGACGATGTAACCGACCCACGCCAGGAGGAGCAGGTTCGACAGTTTCCCGTACAGCAGGTTTCGGTTCTCCGTGGTCGCTCGGGCGGCTCGCCGCCCAGGGGCGAGCAGGAGGTACGCCGCCAGCGGCAGACTCAACAGCGACACCAGCGGAGCCAACGAGCCCGCGGTGCCCGGCAACAGCCAGCCGGCGAAGTTGCCGCCCGAGATCATGGCGAACGGCACCAGCAGCGACGCCAGCAGGCGGCGGTCCATCCCACCGACGTAGCCGGCCAACAGCAGCATCGGCGCGATGATGAACGCGTACCCGACGTACCTGGTGGCCGGGATGACCGATCCCTCGACGCTGGTGAACCGCAACAGTCCGACGGACATCGCGACGTAGGTCAGGCCCAGGGCACCCGTCGTGTACGTCGCGAACAGCCCGTAGCGCCGCAGGCGGTCCGGCAGTCGCACGGTCCAGGCGAGACACACCACCGCCGCGGCTCCGAGGACGACGGCGGTGTAGCGGTACAGCGTCTGCTCGTTCACCAGTCCCGGCGCCCACTCGAAGAGGAGAATCGGTTCCGTCACGACCCGGCACCTCCGTTGGTCGCGGCGGCCCGCTGGGACACCTCGAACACCTCGACGGCCTCCGAGAGCTGGTTGGCCTGCCCGTCGAGGCGTTGGACCTCACCGGAGACCTCGCTGATGGTCGCGGTCGCCTCCTCGGCGGCCGCGGCGACGCCCTCCGCCTGGTTGGAGGTCTCCGCGGAGACGCTCGCGACGCCGTCGACGATGGTCGCCAGTTCCTGCGCGGAGTCGGCCTGCTTGGAGGCCGCCCCGTCGATCTCCTGGATGCCGTGGTCGACCGCGGCGACGCCCTCTGCGATCTCGGACAACTGGCTCTGGAGGTCGTCGACGGTCGTCGACGCCGAGGTGATCGACTCGTCGACCGCACCGATCTCCTCGGCGCTGGTGGCCGCCCGCGTCTTGATCGACTGGAGGGTGTCCTCGATCTCGTCGACGGCCTCCTTGGTCTCGCCGGCCAGGTCCTTGACTTCGCCCGCGACGACGGCGAACCCGTCGGTCCCCTCCTCGGCGCTCGCCCCCCGAGAGGCCTCGATGTTGGCGTTCAGCGCCAGCATGTTTGTCTGCTCGGCGATCTCGTCGATCAGCGAGATGATCTCCTCGATCTGCTCGGCGTCGCGGTTCAGCTGCTCGATGGTCTCGACGACGGTCTCGGTGCGGGCCTCGGCGTCGTCCATCTCCACCGCCGCCTCGTCGGCGGCGGACTGGCCGCGTTCGGCGCGCTCGGCGACGCTCTGGGACCGCTCGGCGATGGTGCTGGTCGTCGAGGCGATCTCCTCGATGGTCGCCGAGAGGTCGTTGATCTCCTCGGAGGCGACCTCCAGGTCCTCGGTCTGGCGGGCCGACCCGTCGGAAATCTCCTGGATCGACTCGCTGACCTCCTCGCTGGCCCGGCGAATCTCGCCGGCGCTGGTCTCGACCTCGCCGCTGGTGTCGTCGACGCTCTCGGCGAACCGGGTCACCTGGGCGACGGTCCGGTCCAGTTCCGCGACCATCTCGTTGAACGACCGCGCGATCGACTCCATGGCTTCGTTGTCGATCTCGGGGTCGAGTCGCCGCCGGAGGTCGCCGTCGGCGCAGGCCTCCATGGTCTCGCTGAACCGCTCGGCCTCCGTGTTGAGCAGTTCGTTGCGCCGCTGGGTCTCCTCGCGGGCCTCGATCGCACGCTCGCGCTGTGCCTCGAGGTCGTCGAGCGTGACCTCCAGCGAGTCCCGCATCGTCGCGAAGGAGTCGTACAGCCGCCCGACCTCGTCGATCCGGTCGGTCTCGAGGTCGACGTCGAGGTCGCCGGCACCGATGCGCTCGGCGCGGTCGGCCAGTTCCCGCAGCGCCAGGGCGACGTTGCCGCCCAGCACGATCCCCGTCAGCGCGAGGTTCAGCAGGAACACGATCAGCAGTCCGGCCATCCCCGCCAGCGCGGCGTCGGCCGACACCGACCCGTCGCCGCCGGTCTCCAAGACGTGCATCGTGAACAGGACGCCGACGGCCAGCGTCCCGGCGAACACCAGCGCCAGACTCGTCCCGATCTTCACGCTGTAACTCCGCCTGATTCGATCTGGCACGAGGTCGTCGACGCTCATCCCGTCTCCCCCCGGGACGCCCGCGTCTCGCTCGCTCGCTGTACGGTAGCATCGCACACACGATTTCGTCACTGGCGTGTTAATCTCTCTGGCCGGACCGATCGGAGGGGAACCCTTTTGAAGCGATCCACCGACGAGCGGTGTGTGCGTCGAGTCGGCGCCGTCTCGCTTTCCGTCGCGGTCGTCTGTGCTGCCGGGAGCGTCGCGCTCCGGCGCGGCGTCGTGACGCTCCCGACCGTCGGTGGCGTCGACGCGACGGGGACGGCGGCGACGCTGCTGACCGCCCTGACGGTCGCGTTCGCGGCCTACGGCGCGTTCAAGCTGCTGGATGCGGCGGTCGTCGCCCGTGCGCCGAACAAGCGCCGGAGTCACGACGCCCGGACCGTGCTGCGACTGGCGTTCGGGCTGGCGGCGCTGCTGGGAATCCTCGGCGCGCTGACCGAGCAGTGGGTCGGCGTGCTGTTCTCGCTGGGCGTCGTCGGGTTCGCGGTGACGTTCGCGCTCCAGCAGCCGCTGTTCTCGCTGATCGGCTGGTTCTACGTGACGGTCAAGCGGCCGTACGCCGTCGGCGACCGCATCGCCATCGAGGGGACGAAAGGCGACGTCGTCGACGTCGACTTCTTCGTGACGACGCTGTGGGAGATCGACGGCGAACTGGTCGCGTCGAACCAGCCGTCGGGGCGGATCGTCACCCTGCCAAACAGCGTCGTGCTGTCCGCCCACGTCCACAACTACTCCTGGCAGGGCTTTCCCTTCGTCTGGAACGAGATCTCGATCCAGGTCGCCTACGAGACTGATCTCCAGTTCGCGACCGACCTGCTGCAGTCGGAGGCCGACGACATGCTGGGCGACGAGATGGCCGAGCGCGTCGAGCGGTACCGACAGCGGCTCTCGGAGACGCCGGTCGAACTGGAGGTCCGCGAGCGGCCGACGGTCAACGTCCGCCAGCAGGAGTCGTGGGTCGAACTGCGGCTCCGCTACCTCGTCCACCCGCGGCGCGGCCAGCGGGTGAAGAACGAACTGTACGAGCGGGTGCTGGAGGCGTTCAACGACCATCCCGACCGCGTAAAGTTCCCGGTGAGTCGCAACCGGTAGGGGGTGGTTGCGGACCCAGCCGGCGGTCCTCCGGGGTTTCGCACCGTTTATGCCCGGTCCCGCCGACCACCCGCCCATGAAGGCTGCCCAGTTCACGGACCACGGCGAACGGGAAGTCATCGAGTACGGCGAGTTCCCGGACCCCGACCCGGCCGACGACGAGGTGCTGGTCGACATCAAGGCCGGTGCGCTGAACCACCTCGACATCTGGACGCGCCGCGGGTTGCCCCACATCGACCTGGAGATGCCCCACGTCCCCGGCAGCGACGGCGCCGGCGTCGTCGAGGAAGTCGGTGAGGACGTCTCGCGGTTCGAACCCGGCGACCGCGTGACGCTTTTGTCGGGCACCTGGTGTGGCGAGTGCGAGTACTGTCGGACCGGCGACGTGGCGATGTGCGTCAACTTCGGCGTGATCGGCGAGCACGAGCGCGGCGTCCACAGCGAGTACGCGGCCGTGCCGGCGCGCAACCTCACGTCGGTTCCCGAGGGCGTCGACTGGGAGACGGCGGCGGCGGCGCCGCTCGTCTTCCAGACCGCCTGGCGGATGCTGGTGGTGCGGGGCGAACTCCAGCAGGGCGAGGATGTCCTCGTGCTCGGTGCCAGCGGCGGCGTGGGCCACGCGGCGGTCCAGATCGCCGACAACGCGGGTGCGACCGTCTACGCGACCGGCTCCAGCGAGGAGAAGCTGGAGGCGGCCCGCGAGCTGGGCGCCGACCACGTCGTCGACTACGAGGCCGAGAACTTCGCGGACCGGATTCGCGAACTGACCGGCAAGCGCGGCGTGGACATGGTCGTCGACCACGTCGGCGCCGAGACGTGGGACGACTCGATCAAGAGCCTCGCGAAGGGCGGGCGGCTGGTGACCTGCGGCGCGACGACCGGCCCCATCGGCGAGACGAACATCAACCGCGTGTTCTGGAACCAACTCGACATCCGCGGGTCGACGATGGCCACGCCGGGACAGGCCGAGGACGTCCTCGACCTCGTCTGGGACGGCACCTTCGAGGTTCGCATCCGCGAGACGCTGCCGATGAGCGAGACCGAACGGGCCCACGAACTGCTGGAGAATCGTGAGGGCTTTGGCAAGGTGGTCGTAATCCCGGACAGTGAGCTCTGAGGACGACGCCGGCTACGTCCACGACCCCGGCGAGTTCGACGCGTCGGGCGAGCGCGACGGCGACGAGGGCGGCGCCGCCGTCCAGCGAGCGCCGCCGACCGACGCCGACCGGGAGTTCGACTGGCGCGGCTGGGTGCTGGTCGGCGTGCTCGTGGTCGCGCTGTTGGTCGCGCCGGCGCTGATAATCTGGAACCCGCCGGGGCTGCCCTACGAGGCGGCGCTGCTGGCGCTGCCGATGGTGCCGGCGCTGCTGCTGGGGCTGGTGGCGGTGTGGGCGACGACCCGGCCCTGAGACCGGTGACCGGCTGGGTCACTCCTCGGCGATGGTCTCCGGCGGCGGGTCGAACCGCTCGTCGATGCGCTCGACGATGTCGCTGGCGAGCGCGGCGTCCTCCGTGGGGGTGTCCTCGGCGTCGGCGTACGCTTCCAGATCGCGGCGGAGCCGCCAGGCCTCGAACGGGGACAACAGCTTCACCCCGGATTCGAGTTTGGAGGCGATGCCCAGCGCCCACCACGGCTGGTCGTCCTCGTCGGGGTCGCCTGTGAGCTGGTCCAGCATGACGCTGTGAATTACCCACTCCTCGGCGAGCGAGAGCTCGACGGGCTGTGCGTCCGGCGTGGGCGGCGTCGTGGGTGTGGCTGACATGGCTGGCTCCTCCGCGGTCGGTGATCCGACCACACCCGGTGGTAGGGGGGTGGGTTCAAAAACCCTTGTGGCTAGTTACCACACGCCATCTCGGCGCCGTCTCCCTACTCGAAGTCCCGGCGAGTCGCGATCTCGAACCACGGGCAGAGCCGCAGTTGGCGGTACTGCTGGGGGTGTTCGTGCAGGCGCTCGTAGGGGACCCACAGCAGCCCGGCGACCTCCTCGGGGTGGGGGTCGATGGTGGCGTCGGTCAGCGTCAGCTTCAGGACCGCACAGACCTCGTGCTCGACGCCGCTGTTCTCGAAGTACCGCTTGTACTCGAACTTGTCCGTCAGCCGGAGGTCGTTGTACTGGTCGGGGGCGATACCGAGTTCGTGCTGGAGGCGCTCGCTGGCGGCCTCCTTCTGGGACTGGCCCTCGCGGGGGTGGGAGGCGACGGTGCCGTCCCAGTAGGTGCCCCACAGGCGCTTGCCTGGCGCGCGCTGTGCGAGCAGCACGTTCTCGTCGCCGTCGAACACCAGCACGGTGAACGCGCGGTGGCGGATGCCGTCGCCGGTGTGTGCCTCCAGGCGGTTCACCAGCCCCTGTTCGTTGTCCTTGCTGTCGACCGCGATGACGTCCTGGCCCGCGTTCGGGTGCTCGGCGCCGGCGGCCGACTGCCCGGTCTGGCCCTCGTAGCTACTCATGCGGGACAAATCGGACAGGGCTGTGAAACCTCCTTCGATTGCACCCACCGCCCGCCGTTCGGGTCACCCGAGGCGCTCGTTGAGGATCAGGCGCGTGGTCGAGCGTTCGACCTCCTCCAGTTCGCGTGCGCGGGTGATCAGTTCGTTCACGCCCTGGGTGTCCGCGGCGTCGACGACCAGCACGATGTCCTCCTCGCCCGACACTTGCCAGACGAAGTCGACCTGGTCCCAGTCGGCCAGCCGTTCGGACATCTCGTTGGTGTTGACGTCGACGGCGACGCCGATCTCGAGCATCGCCTTCACGTTGCCGGTGCGGGTCGTGACGGTGAACCGCTCGATCGTTCCCTCCTCGGTCATCCGATCGACGCGGTTCCGGACGGTGCCCTCGCTGGTGCCGACGCGGTCGGCGATCTCCGTGTACGGCGTCCGGGCGTCCCGACGCAGGATGTTCAGAATCTCACGGTCGAGGTCGTCCATCGAGGCCCGTGAGTATGCGGCCGGAGCACTTACTCGTTGCGAACTTCGTAGCGTTCCTACGAACTCCGGCAGACGTTACGAAAATCGAAATCAAACTACGAAAGCAAGACTTATGATGGGTCGCTCTGTATGAATCTCGTAATGCAGGGGGCTTACGTAGCGCTCGAAGGTGGTCGCGTACTGGAGGCACGCGGGCGTGCACCTGGCACGGCCCGGGGCGAACTGGTGTTCACGACGGCCTACACCGGCTACGAGGAGAGTCTGACCGACCCGTCCTACGAGGAGCAGATTCTCACGTTCTCGTACCCGCTGATCGGCAACTACGGCGTGCGGCCCGAGCGGACCGAGTCCGACCGGGTCCACCCCAACGCCGCCGTCGCCCGCGAGATGACCGACGACGTCGCGGCGTGGCTGGCCGAGGAGGGCGTTCCGGCCATCGATCGCCTGGACACCCGCGACCTGGTCACCGAGATTCGCGACGGCGGCGCCATGAAGTGTGGCATCGCCGTCGGCGAGGATGTCACGCCCGAGGACGCGCTGGCGGAACTGGCTGCTTGCGAGTCGATGAGCGACCACGAGGAGATCGGCGCGCAGGTCAGCGTCGACGAACCCAGCGTCCACCGCGGCGACGGCGCGGCGACGGTCGCGCTGGTCGACTGTGGCTGCAAGGGCTCGATCGTCTCCTCGCTGACCGATCGCGGCGCCGACGTCCACCGCCTGCCTCACGACGCGACGCCCGCCGACGTGCGCGACCTCGAACCGGACTGCCTGTTCGTCTCGAACGGCCCCGGCGACCCGGCGACGTACACCGCCGCCGAGCGACTCGTCGACGAGTTCGTCGGCGAACTCCCGATCGCGGGCATCTGCCTGGGCCAGCAGATCGTCGCCCGCGCGCTGGGTGGCTCCACCGAGAAGATGGCCTTCGGCCACCGCGGGGTCAACCAGCCCGTCCAGGACCTCGAGAGCGGCCAGGTCGTGATGACCACCCAGAACCACGGCTACACGGTCGCCGACCCCGGCCGACTGGAGGTCACGCAGGTCAACGTCAACGACGACACTCCCGAGGGCCTCGACAGCGAGGCCCTGAACGTGCTCACCCGCCAGTACCACCCCGAGGCCAACCCCGGCCCCAACGACACCCTCGACTTCTTCGACGACGTGCTCGCGATGACCGGCGAGCGCTCGCGGCCCCCCGTCGCCGCGGACTGACCGCCCGCCCGCCAGTTCTCGTCTCCAGTTCCCCCGTAACGCACCCACTAGCCGTCGGTTTACGAGGCTTCTCCAACACGCTCGGAATTTTCCGAACGGAATTATATCACACGGAAACAACTGATTGGATCATATTTCCGGGACAAAAATTATTTAATTAATGGGGGAATGGTACGCTGTAGACATGCGACACTCTCGCAGATCGTTCCTCCGGACCGCGGGCATCGCGCTGGGGGCGAGCACACTGGCGACAGGTGCGGCGACGGCCACCGCCAGCGCCACGGCGGAGCGACCGGACATGACGTGGGATCCGGCCCACTACAGCAACTACGCGTCGATGAACCGCACGGCGAGCGACGTCCGCTGGATCGTCCTGCACACCATCGAGGGGCCGGCCAGCGCCGGGATCAGCTGGTTCAAGAACCCCGAGTCGAACGTGAGCTCTCACTTCGTCGTCGACGCCGAGGGGGACATCACGAAGATGGTGCCCGTCGAGGATATCGCCTACACCAACGGCAACGGTCCGTACAACAGGACGGGCATCAACATCGAGATGGCCGGCTACGCCAACGAGACGCAGTTCTCGGAGGCGATGTACGACAGCGTCGGCCAGCTGATCGCCTATCTGTGTGACACCTACGACATTCCGGTGGTGCACCCGACCGACGACATCGCACCCTGCTCGGCGTACGGCGGCCAGGGCGGGGTCATCGGCCACGACCAGATCCCCTCGCCGTACGACTGTTCGCGGGTCACGAGCGGCAAAGTCGACCCCGGCAGCACCTGGGACTGGGCGTACGCGATGGCCAAGGCCGACGGGGGTGCCGGCGGCTTCGCGATCGGTGACGCCGTCGAGACGAGCACGACGGCGAACGTCCGCACGGAACCGACGATCGGCGACAACGTCGTGTTCACCAATCCCGCGGGCGAGCGCGGCGTGATCAAGGCCGGCGCCGAGTCCGCCGACGGCTACACTTGGTGGAAGGTCGTCTACGAGAACGGCGTCGCCGGCTGGACCGCCGCGTCGACGCTCGACGACGCTGCGGTCACGTTCCTGCACGACCAGCGCGTCACGACCACCGCCGACCTCGTGATCCACACCGACCCGTCGCTGAGCGCCGCCGACGTCTGGACCGCCCCGGAGGGTTCGGGCGGCTACGTCCGCTCTGGGCCCCAGCAAGCCGACGGCTACCTGTGGTGGGACGTGGCGTTCAACTCCGGCGAGCGCGGCTGGTGTGTCGAGGAGTATCTCGATGCCGCGCCCGTCGAGGGCCACGGGCTCACGCCCGAGACCCCGGCCGTCACCACCTTCGATATCGGGCAGGCGGTCACTCCGTCGACGAATCTGGTGGTCCACGACGGCCCGGCTGTAGACGAGCCGAACGTCGGCGTCGTCTCGCCGACCGACACCGGGTACGTCAAGAACGGAATCGTCACCAACGACGGGTACACCTGGTGGGACGTCGACTGGACCGACGGCCCGCGTGGCTGGTCCGTCGAGGTGTACCTCGAGGGTGGTGAGAGCGTCGACGGACGCGACCCCCTGCCGTTCGACGTCGAGACCGACCTCACCGAGTCGGTCGCGGTCACCGGTCGGGAAATCGACGAGGCCATCGCCGCCGAGCGCCCGTCGAGCCCGCTGATCGGGCTCGGCGACACCTTCGTCGCCATTCAGGACGAGTTCTCGGTCAACGCGCTCTACCAGGCCGCCCACGCCATCCACGAGTCTGCGTGGGGGACCTCCACCATCGCCCAGGACAAGCAGAACCTGTTCGGCTGGGGTGCCGAAGACAGCGACCCGTACGGCGGTGCCAAGCGATTCGACTCCTTCGAGGACTGCGCGTGGTACGTGATGGAGCAGGTGAAACAGCTGTACCTCACGCCGGGTGATTTCCGGTACAACGGTCCAGATCTCGACGGGATGAACGTCTACTACGCCACCGACGATCGCTGGGACGTCAAGATCGCCGACCGCTACCGGACCGTCGCGAACAACCTCTGATACCGGGTCTCCTCACCGTCTCAGTGTGCCCCCGGAAGACGCTGTGCCGCGCTCCCGGGCGAAGCCGGAGACGACGCGTCTGAACCTCGTCACGACCCGTCGCGCCGTCGCGTCGGCGGCGAGAGGAACAGGGCGTCGACGACGGCCACCAGTCCGACGGCGGCGCCGAGTGCGAGGGTCTCCGACGCGGACAGCGACAGTATCCGTCCGACCAGCGCTGCGAGGACGAACCCGAGCGGCACGACTGCGAGAACGATGTCGTACCGCGTGAGCCGGTCGAACGGTCGTGTGGCTGGTCTGTCGTCGGCGCTGTTGGCACTCGACATTCGTCTGTGCTCCCCCTTCATCGTACGGTACGGCGTTTTCGGACTAAAATCTTGTCCCCGTGACCACGGGATACACCACCGACAACCCTCGTGTGCTGTTCATCCGGCTGACCGAGTGGCTACGTGGATGTAACGAGAATAATATGAGCGGGTTCCGGCGTCGTCTCACACATGGTCGAGGAGAGTCGTAGGGTTGTGGCGACGAGAACGAGCGGGCAGCCTAGGCGTCGGGCGTCGGTGCGTCGCCCCAGCGCAGCGTCCGGCGGGGGTGCTCGCCGACCGGTTCCACGTCGATGGGGTCGTCGCGGGTCGCGAGTGCGTCGGCCAGCGCCTCGGCGGCGGCGACCGTCGAGACGTACGGGACCTCCTCCTCGACGGCGGTCCGCAGGACATCCGGGTCGTCGCTGGCGACGAAGTCGATCTTCCCCTCGATCAGCGCCTGCACCGGATCGTCGAAGCCTGGCGTCTCGAACTGTGCCGCCAGGTCGTCGACGTCCAGATCGACGTAGGCCGTGCCGTCGGCGGGTGGCGCCATCGAGGCGGCCTGCTGGGCCTTCCAGTAGGCCTTCGCGAACGTCTCGGCGGTGCCCATCACCTCGCCGGTGGACTTCATCTCCGGGCCCAGCCGCGGGTCCGAGTTCGGCAGGCGGTCGAACGGCAGCACGACCTCCTTGACGGAGTGCCGATCGGGCACCTGTTCGTCGACATCCAGCTCGGTGAGGCTCGTCCCGGCCATCACCTGCGCGGCGAGTTTCGCGATCGGGACGCCGGTGACCTTCGAGACGAACGGGACGGTCCGCGAGGAGCGCGGATTGGCCTCCAGGACGTAGACGGTGCCGTCTTGCACGGCGAGCTGGACGTTCAGCAGGCCAACGGTGTCCAGCGCGCGAGCGATCTCCTCGACGACCTCGCGGACCCGGGCCTCGGTCTCGGCGTCCAGGGTCCGGGGCGGGATGACGCAGGCGGAGTCGCCGGAGTGGACCCCGGCGCTCTCGACGTGCTCCATGATCCCGCCGATCAGCACGTCTTCACCGTCGGCGACGGCGTCGACGTCCAGTTCGATCCCGCCCGCGAGGAACTCGTCGACGAGGATCGGCTTCTCCGGGGAGACCCGGACGGCCTCCTCGACGTACTCCCGCAGTTCCGCGTCGTCGTGGACGATCTCCATCGCCCGACCGCCCAGCACGTAGGAGGGGCGGACCAGCACCGGGTAGCCGATGTCGCGGGCGAGTTCCAGCGCCTCGGCCTCGCTCTCGGCGGCACCGCCGGCGGGCTGTTCGATGCCGCGATCCGCGAGCATGCGGTTGAAGCGATCCCGATCCTCCGCGAGGTCCATCGCCTCGACGCTGGTGCCCAGCACCGAACAGTCCAGCCCGCGGCGCTCGATCTCGGCCTCCAGGGGGCGGCCGATGTCGACGGAGGTCTGGCCGCCGAACTGGACCATCACGCCGTCGGCGTCGGTCCGTTCGATCACGTCCGCGACCTCCTCGGCGGTGATCGGTTCGAAGAACAGGCCGTCGCTGGTGTCGTAGTCCGTCGACACCGTCTCCGGGTTGTTGTTGACGACGTGGGTCTCGATCCCGGCGTCGCGCAACGCACGCACCGCGTGGACCGTGCAGTAGTCGAACTCCACGCCCTGCCCGATGCGGATCGGGCCGCCGCCGACGATGACGACCGACTCCACGTCGCGGTCGACCTGCAGCTCGTCTCGGCCCAGTCGCGTCATGCCGCTGGGCTGGCGGGCCGAGTAGTAGTACGGCGTCGAGGCGGCGAACTCGCCGGCGCAGGTGTCGACCTGCTTGTACGAGCGGTCCGGCGCCGCCGCCTCGACGTCTTCGACCGTGTCGTCGGGCGCCGAGCGCGTCCGCGTGCCGATGTCGCCGGCCGTCTCGCCGTCGGCGATGGCGGCGATCTGGCGGTTCGTGAACCCGGTCTCGGCGGCGGCGGCGAGGCGGCCCTCGCGGGCGTCGTCGACCGCGGCGGCGACCTCGCCGAAGCGCTCGACGTACCACTCGTGGATGCCCGTCGCGTCGACGACCTCCGCGACGCCGAACCCACGGTCGAACGCCTCGAAGATGGCGTACGGGCGGTCCGGCGAGGGGCGAGCGAGGTACTCCGATTCGAGGGTCTCGTCGTCCAGCGCGGCCCAGTCGACGTCCGGTTCGTACTCGCTGGAGCGCAGCGCCTTGAGCAGCGACTCCTCGAAGGTCCGGCCGATCGACATCGCCTCGCCGGTGGACTTCATCGCCGTCGACAGCTCGAAGTCCGTCTCGGGGAACTTGTCGATGGGCCAGCGGGGGACCTTCGTGACGACGTAGTCGATGGCGGGCTCGAAGGCGGCGGTCGTCTCGCCGGTGATCTCGTTGTCGATCTCGTGGAGCCGCTTGCCCAGCGCGACCTTCGCCGTCACGCGGGCGATGGGGTAGCCCGTCGCCTTCGAGGCCAGCGCCGAGGAGCGCGAGACCCGCGGGTTGACCTCGACGACGCGGTACTCGCCGCCGGGCGTGCCGTCGTCGTGCCAGGCGAACTGGATGTTGCAGCCGCCCTGGATGCCGAGGTCGCGGATGACCTCCAGGGCCGCGTCCCGCATCTCCTGGTGGCCCTCGTCCGGGATGACCTGCGAGGGGGTGACGACCGTGCTCTCGCCGGTGTGGATGCCCATCGGGTCGATGTTCTCCATGTTGCAGATGATGATACAGGAGTCGTCGGCGTCGCGCATCACCTCGTACTCCAGCTCGACCCACCCGGAGATGGACTCGGTGATGAGGACCTCGCCGTTCCGGGAGAGGCGCAGCCCCTTGCGGACCCGTTCGACCAGTTCCTCGAACTCGTCGACGACGCCCGAACCCGAGCCTCCGAGCGTGTACGTCGTCCGGGCGATCACCGGCAGCCCGCCGACCGCGTCGACGGCTCGCTGGACGCGCTCGCGGAGGTCGCTCTCGGTCAGTTCGCTGGCGGACTCGCCGTCGTCCAGGGTGATCGTCGTCGAGGCGGGCACCGGCTGACCGAGTTGTTCCATCCGTCGTCGGAACAGGTCCCGGTCCTCGGTGGCGTAGATGGTGTCCAGCGGCGTCCCCATGATCTCGACGCCGTACTCCTCGAGGACGCCCTCCTCGGACAGCTCGGCGGTGACGTTCAGCCCCGTCTGGCCGCCCAGCCCCGCGATGACGCCGTCCGGGCGCTCCTTCCGGATGATCTCCGCGATGGCCTCGGTCGTGATCGGTTCGAGGTACACCGCGTCGGCCATCTCCGGGTCCGTCATGATCGTCGCCGGGTTGGAGTTCACGAGGACGACCCGCGCGCCCTCCTCCTGAAGCGCGCGACAGGCCTGGGCTCCGGAGTAGTCGAACTCCGCGGCCTGCCCGATCTGGATGGGTCCGCTCCCGATCAGCAGGATGGTGCGCCCCTCGCCGGCAGGTTCCCCGTCGGTGGACATGGTGCTTGCACTACCGAAGTCCGCACATCGCAATAAACCCGGCGAAAGATTGCGAGAAGCGAAATCGATTTCGAAATTCGTACTCAGCGAGGGTCCCACTCGCTGTGGCCGTCCGAGCGATCGCTCTCGTCGCGCCGCGAGTCACCGCGCTCTCCGGGTGGTCGGTCGACGGACGACCGGTCGCCCTCGGGCCCCTCGCTCGTCCGCTCGCGTGGCGGGCGTTCGCGGGTGTCTTCGACGTCGCCCCGGTCCCGCGGCGGCTCCTGGGTCGCCGGCCCCGGCTCGACCGGGCCGCCACGAGACTGCGGGTCGCTCTCGGCGGCGTCGGCCCCCGTACCGCCGTCCCCGGTCTTGCTCTCGCTCCCGCCAGCGGCGCCGACGGCGGCGCCACCGACGGCGCCAACCACGAGCGGGAGCCCGAGGCCGACCACGGCTGCCACGAGGATGCTTGGCTGGATGTCGCTGGTCGCCCCAATCGCGACGGCCAGGATGGCCAGCAGCGGCAGGTACCCCAGCGCGAGCGCACCGCCGGCGACGGCGCCATCGCCGGGCGTCTCGGCGCCGCGCTGGCGTGCGACCAGCGCGCCAGCCACCGCGAGCACCACGACCGGGAGCAGGCGGTACGGAACGCTCAGGAACCCCTCGGCCGCCCCGAACAGCGAGACGCCGCTGCCGCCGGCCGACAGCGAGACGAACTGCCCTTCGAGGAAGAACAGCCCGACCAGCGCCCACACGCCCGTCGTCACGGTGCTCCCGGCGACGGAGAGATCGACGGCGGCCCAGGGGAGGACGGCGCCGATCCCCGCGGCGCCCTGCAGTGCGACGACATCCACGACGAACACGAGGTACGCCAGCAGGAACGACGCGACGAACGCCCCCGCGCCGGCGGCTGCGCCGACCCCGACCGAGCGGCTGTCGACCGACGGGAGGCCGCCAAGCTCCGAGAGCCGGCCCTCTTCCGTCTCGGCGCTACCGGCCGCGGTACCCGCCGCGGCGCCGCTCTCGACGCCGCCACCGCCGACGCCACCTGCGGGTGCCGGGCTCTCACCGGGTGGTGGCGCCTCGCCGGGCGGCGGCGCCTCACCCGGCGGCGGTCCGCGCCCGCCGGGTTCTGGGCGACCACCAGGAACGCCAGTCTCCTGGGGTGCGCCACCGGCTTCCGCTTCCCTCGGTCTCTCGCCTGGCGGCCCCTCCGGTGGTCGTTCGCCCGGCGGCGGTCCCTCGCCGGGGGGCCCTCGCGGTGGTTGCTCGCCCGGTGGCGGGCCTCCCCCTGGCGGTCCCTGCGGCGGTTGTTCGCCCGGTGGCGGTCCCTGGCCCGGTGGGCCCTGTGGCGGTTGTTCGCCCGGCGGTGGGCCCTGACCGCCCGGTCCCTGCGGCGGCTGTTCGCCGGGTGGGCCTTGCGGTGGTTGCTCGCCTGGCGGCGGCCCCTGACCGCCCGGTCCCTGCGGTGGTTGCTCACCAGGTGGTTGCTGACCCGGCGGCCCCTGCGGTGGTTGCTCTCCAGGCGGCGGACCCTGACTCCCCGGCCCTTGCGGCGGTTGCTCACCCGGTGGGGGTCCCTGACTCCCCGGTCCTTGCGGTGGTTGCTCACCCGGTGGGGGCCCCTGACTCCCCGGCCCTTGTGGAGGTTGCTCTCCAGGCGGCGGACCCTGCCCGTCCGGCCCTTGCGGCGGCTGTTCGCCGGGCGGTCCTTGCGGCGGCTGTTCACCGGGTGGACCCTGTGGCGGCTGATCGCCGGGCGGAGGCGCTTCCCCTTGCGAGCCCTGCGGCGGTTGCTCACCGGGTGGTGGCCCCTCCCCTGACGGGTCTTGCGGCGGCTGATCCGTGGGCTGTGGTCCGTCGCCGGGATGGCTCTCGGACGACCGGTCGCCTGCCGTCGCCCCTTCGTCCGCGGGCCCCTGCGGCGGCTGATCGCCGGCGGGTGGTCCGTCGGGGCCCTGCTTGGTCGGCGGCAGTTCGTCCTCGGTCGGCTCTCGGTGGGTCGGCGGCGTCTCGTCGTTCGGTGTCTCGGCCGCTGCGTGGCTCCCCTCGGCGGCCGGCTCGGACTCCTCGACTCCCGCGGCCCCGGCGGACGCGTCGCCCGTGTCGGGCGGTGTGTCGTCGTCGGTCGCTTCGACTGGATCGTCCTCGTCCGGGCTCTCCGGGGAGGGGTCTGGGTCGTCTTCCGGCGGCGACGCTTCGGTGGTCGACGGCGGTTCGGTGTCGTCGGCGTCGGCGTCGGCGTCTGCGTCTGCCCCCTCCGTCGACGGCTCCGGGCCGTCGGTATCCTGCGGTTCGGGTGTGTCTTCCTCGATAGTCTCGTCCGCGGCCGTCGGCGCGTCCCGGTCGTCGAGCAACTCCTCGGGCGGTGGCGACTCCGACACCGCCGTGTCGTCGTCGGTCGACGACGGATCGCCGGCGTCGTCGGCGAGGTCCTCGGACCCGCCGTCGTCCGGGTCCGGCTGCGCGGTCGTCGCCGGATCGGACCCGGTCTCCGGTGCTGCCTGCTCCTCGTCGACTCCGCCCTCCGCGTCGCCGTCGCCCGCGTCGCCGCTCGCGCCGTCGTCGTCCGAGTCGCGGTAGACCGCCAGTTCGGACCCACAACTCGGGCAGAACGTCGCCCCGTCGGGTATCCCGTCGCCGCACTCCGGGCAGTAGTCCATGGTTTCCCGTGGCACAAGTCGGCAGATAAACGTTTTCCCCTGCGGCGACGGTCCTCAGCGACGGCGGCGGAGCCACAGCGCCACCGCCAGCGCGACGACGGCGGCCCCGGGGACGAATCCGGGCGAGCCCTCGGCGTCGAACTGGATCGCGGTGCCGTCACCCTCGTCGTTCGTCGTGGTGGTGCCGTTCGTGGCGTCGGTTGTATTCGTGCCGGCGCTCGACCCGGTGGTGCTCGCGGTCGGGACCGTCGTTCGATCCGGCGACGTCGCGGTCACCGGCGTCCGTGGCGGGGCGGTGGACGTCCGAGGTTCGGTCGTCGTCGGCGGGACGGTCGTCGGTAGCTCGGTCGTCCGTGGGACGGTCGTCGGTAGCTCGGTGGTCGGTGGGACCGTCGGCGGTTCTGTCGTCGTGGGGATCGTAGTCGGCGGTTCTGTCGTCGTTGGGACCGTGGTCGGGGGATCGGTGGGCGGTTCGGTCGTCGGTAGCTCGGTGGTCGGCGGGCGCGTCGTCGACTCGACGACGTCGACGGTCCCGGTGGCCTGGTCGCTCCCGACCGCGACCGTGTAGTCGTAGGTCCCCGGCGGGACGCCCTCCGTCGAGATGCTGAACGTCGACTGGCGGCTCTCGCCGGCGGCCAGCGTCAGGTCCTGGGAGTCGACGATCCGGCCCGACACCCGGAGTTCGACGGTCGCGGTGCCCTCGACCTCGCCGGTGTTGCGGACCGTCGCCGAGGCCGACACCGTCTCGCCGGCGACGATGGTGTCGGGCACGTCGACGGCCGTGATGTCGAACGTCGCGCTCCCGCCGCCGACCGTGAGCGTCGTCGGCCCGGCGAGCTCCTCGTCGTCGTGGGTCACGGTCGTCTGCAGGTCGGTCCCGTCGGACAGCGACGAGAGATCGAACGTGGCGGTCCAGGACCCGCCCGCCTCGACGGTGACGGTCTGGCGGTCGACGAGCGGTTCGTTCGGGTTCTGCGACTTCACCTCGACGGTCAGTTCCGACCCGGCGGCCAGCGTCGTCGTCCCGGTGACCGGCTGGTTGGCCTCCGGATCGAGCGACATCGAGTCGTCGATGCCGGCGGTCACCTCCCGAATCTCGAAGGTGGTCTCGACGCTCTCGGTCCCGTCGGTCAGGGGGTTGGACTCGTCGACGGTGAACGTCGCGCGGTAGCGTTCGCCCGGTTCGACGCCGACCGCGTCGGTGTCGAACACGACGAAGAAGCTGTCCCGGTCCGGCGCGGGAACGAACGTGCCGTCGGCTGGGTCGAGTTCTCTGGGCTCCACGTTCGGCTGCGGATTCGTCTGGACGACCTCGAGCGTCACCCCCTGGGTGCCTGCACCGAGGTCGCTGGCATCACGGAGGTACCCAAACACGCCGGATGTCTCGACCTGAACCGCCACGTAGTCACCGACTGCGATGGTGTCGGCGACGGCTGCACCGCTCGCGACATCGTCGGGGGCGGTGCCGTCGGGGGCGCTGATCGTGCGAGCCGTCCCCGTCTCTCGCTCTTCGACGAACAGCGTGGCGGCGGAGTACACCACCCCATCCACGCTGACGTTCAAGTCGTACGCGAACGGAGCCAGCGGGTCGTCGAGCGTCTGGGTCTCTCTCGTCACCGACACCGAGTCGTCGGCGTCTGCAGTGTCGTACACCCCATTCGCGGGTGTCCCGCGCCAGCCGCCCGCTTCGAAGAGGTTCACCAGGAGCGTGACCTGCCCGTCGCCGTCGCCGTCGGTGACCTGCGCTCGCGCGAGGTAGCCGGCGTCGGTCGAGCCGACGTTGACCGTCGCGGTGTCGGTGTCGGTCAGGGTCACGGTGATCGCTGCGACGTCGCCCTCCGCCTCGGTGTACCGATCGCTGTCGAAGCCGGCGTCCGGACTGGCGGCGCCGCTCGCCGCCGGAACGGTGCGGTCGCGGTCGGGTCCGGCCGCCCCCGCAGACCCGGCGAGTGCGAGCGCGACCACCGCGCTCACCAGCAGTACCGCGAGAAGTCCGGCTCCGACGGTCCGATAGGTGTCCATCACCGTTTCGGAGTCGACGCTGTCTCAAAAAGGTCAGGGATCGAACCCGAAGGCGGGGGCTCGAAGTCGGACGGGTCGGTCCCACTCCCGATCGACGGGCACCACCCCGACGACGGCCGTCGTCGCCGGCGAGGATGGCCCGTCTCATACGGTGTATCCTCACCGTGTACCGGGAGCACCCCCCGCCGTGCTCCCGGGAGAAGCCGAGAATAACCCGTATCAGTCCACGCGGTAGCGATACGGCTGGTCCCGGATCACGTCGATCTCGCCCTCGCGGGCACGCCGCCCGAGCACGGTCGCGACGCGGTGGGCGCTGTCGAACTCTTCGCCGTGCTCCTCCAGCAGTTCGAGAATCTCGCGGGCCGTCAGCGGCTCCTCCGCGCCGGACTCGTTCAGGACCGACCGGATTCGCTCGTACTCCCCGCGACGTGTCATACGTACCTATGTCAACGGTCCCCACTCGCATAAAACGCCGTCAGACGGGCGTCATACGGCCGTTCGCGAGAATCGACCGAAGGCGAGCGTCCGACGCTGTCAGGCCGCGGTGTCGTGTTCGTCGTCGAACTCCCGCTGGCGCCGGTAGCGCTCGACGAACTCCTCGACGTCGAACTCCCGCATCATCGCCTCGAACTCCTCGCCGGCATCGGAGTCGTCGCTGTGGCTCACCGCGTGGTCCATCAGTTCGACCACGAGCTCGACGACGACCTCGTGGAGCCGTCGGGCGTCGAACGCGGTGATCCACAGCAGCGACCACCCGACCGTGCCGTCGTCGGCGAAGTCCTCGCTGACGACCTGTTCGGGGAACTCCTCCATCGCCATCCCGAGCAGGTGGGCGGTGTTGAACTCCTCGAACTCGTCTGCGGGTTCGACGGTCTCCTGAAGGACGCCGACCAGTTGCTCGGGGACGAACCGCGAGGGCGGGTGAACGTCCATCACGACGGCGTGAGACTCGCCGCAGTCGCAGGCGATCTCGCGCAGCCCCATGTCCAGCTCGCGGGGCGCTATCTGCTCTCCGCAGGGCAGCGTCAGTCCGTCGCCGTCACCCCCTGGTACCCGCGGCTCTGCCATGTTCGCCTCTGAGTGATCGCGGCGGTTAACAGTACCGAACGCCGACGCCGTCCGGCGGCACGGTCGCCGGTCCCGAGACGGTCTCTGCGATCTCGCCGTCGGCGCCGCCGTGTTCGGTTGTGGTGGGCGCTACTCGTCGTCTTCGCTCTCGTCGTCCTCGTCCTCGTCGTCGGCCTCGGCTTCTGCGTCGTCCTCGTCTTCGCTCTCGTCGTCGGCCTCGGCTTCTGCGTCGTCTTCGTCTTCTCTCTCGTCGTCCTCGTCTTCGTCGTCGGCCTCGGCTTCTGCGTCGTCTTCGTCCTCGCTGTCGTCGTCCTCGTCTTCGTTTCGCTCGGCCTCGACTTCGACCTCCATTCCGACGCCGGTCTCGTCGTCTTCGAGTTCGACCTCGACGTAGAGGCCGTCCGCCGCGGTGTGAACGTCGACCTCCACCGCCGCGTCGAGGTCGTCGGTCTCCATGTACGCCTCGGCGTCGTTGCCGTCCTCGACTTCGATCTCGAGTTCGTCTCCCTCGACTTCGACCTCGGTCTCTACGCTCACGTCGAACGGGGCGTCGTCGCTGTCTGACATCGGCGGGTCGGACGGCGGCACTCCCAAAGAAGCTACCCGTTCGTCTGCGCCCAGTCGGTGTCGACCTCGAACTCGTCGTCGCCGTCTGTGCCCGTCGCTTCGCCGTCGGTCAACTGGCGGTAGGCGTCGACCAGCACCGCGAGGCCGAACACCGCCACGAGCGAGCCGCCGGCCGCGCCGACGACACCCGCGGCGACGCTGTCGGGCCCGGCGACCGCGACGACGAGCGTCGACAGCGGGAGGACGACGGCGAGCGCGGCCAGCACGGCGGCCAGCCCGAGCCCGAGTAGCCGCAGGCGGTGCCCGCTCGCGAGGCGCCAGGCCTCGGCCAGCGCCCGGTGGGCCGGTTCGTCCTCGACGGCGACGACCACCTGGAAGAGGACGAACGACGCGAGCACGAACAGTCCGGGGACGACGAACAGCGCCAGTCCCGCGACCGTCGCCGCGAACAGCACGAGGCCGCCGCCGAGCAGGTGCAGCCCCGGCACCAGCACGTTCTCGAGGTGCTCGGCAGAGACGGCCTCGTCCCCGGCCGCGAACGTCCGCAGGGAGACCAGCGTGACCAGCGCCGACAGCGCCAGCGCGACCAGGCCGAGCGCGGCCAGCGCCCCCGGCGACAGCCCGACCGCTAGCGGCGTGGGTTCGGTGGGGGCGAGCGCACCACCGGCGTCGTCGGGCAGGTCCGCGAGCAGCGAGTCGTTGACGACGCTCGCCAGCAGCTGGGTGCCGAGGGTCGCCAGGAACAGTGTGACGCCGGCGCGGGTGGTGAGCCGTTGGTACCCGCCCCACAGGGCGTCGCCGAGGCGCAGCGTCACGGCGTCAGGGCCAGTCCTCGCGGACCTCGCGGGCGTCCTCGGTCGCCTCGTCGTCGGGGTCGCCCAGTTCCCACCCGGCGGCCTCGGCAGCGTCCTCGACGGGGAGGAACTCCCAGTCGGCGGCCTCCGCGACCGCACGGTCGTCGTCGTCGGTGCCCACGAACACATGTCGCTCGGTGTCGAACTGGCGACCGACGCTGTCGAGGCTCTCCTCCTTGCCCCGCGGTCCGGAGAAGAAGTCCTGCCGGATGCGGTTCTTTCGCGTGAAGTTCGTCACGACGTAGGTCGGCTTGTCCGAGACGACGCCGACGTACTCGCTCCAGCGCCGGGCGTCCTGGAACACCTCGGTGGGTTCGGCCAGCTGCTGGAGCGCCGAGAGTTCGAACGCCAGCGTCATCGGTCCGCCGTTGCCGCCGTCCATGCCCGCAACTCGCCGGCGTGCGCGCAAAACGGTGTCGATTGCCCCCGATCGGTCAGCGTCGCCGGACGCGATAGTGCTCGGTGAACACGACGACCTCGCCCGGCGACAGCGCCCCGTCCCCCTCTCGCGGTACGGACCCCTCTTCGACGAGCCGCAGGAAGCGCCGCTGTGCGCGGTGGCTCAGCTCGTCGAAGTGCCGGACGCGTGCGTCCGCGGGCACCTCCTCGACGGTGGTCAGGGTCAGACCCGATTGGGCGGTGTCGCCTATTGCCATGTCATACCATACCAAGACACGTCCGTAGATAAATGTTGCCCTGACTGATCGCCCGACTTACGGGAGATTCCCGAGGCCGTCGATGGCCTCGTCCAGCGGCGCGTCAGTGATCGCAAGCGAGAAGTCGTCGATGCGGGCCATCGCGGCGGCGTGGTCCCACAGCGCCTCGCGGTCGATGCCGTGGAGCACGACCGCGGCGGGGGTGGGGTTGACGACGCGCATCGCGACCAGCGGCGACTCGCCACGGGAGATGTTGGTGAACACCAGCGCACGGTTCGTCGACTGGCCATACAGGCGGTAGAACTCTTCGCCGGACAGCCGCGTGATCACCTCGATGCTGTCGATGACGGTGTGGCCCGCAACGGCGTCGGTGCGCCCGCGGACGACCTCCGTCGCGTCGACGGCGTCGTACAGGCGCTCCAGGGGGACGCTGGCGGCGTACTCGCGCAGGTCCAGCACGACATCGCTGTCGAACCCCGCCGACAGCACGCGGCCGTACTGGCGGATGCGCTCGCCGCCCCGTCGCTCGTCGATCGAGAGTAGCGCCTCGACGACCCGCCGTACGATGCCGATTCCCGGACTCGCTCGCCGGCCGCTCTCGTAGTCGGAGACGACCGACGGCGAGACGTCGAGTTCCTCGGCCAGCGCCGTCTGGGGGACGCCGAACTCGGTGCGCCACTTGCGGATCGTCCCGCCCGGGTCGTCGCTGCAGACGACCTCGCCGGCCATCTGCTCGGCGAGCTCGCCTCGCAGTTCCTCCTCGACCATCGGCCGTATCTCGCGCGGGGGAGGGCAAGTGTCTGTCGCCGCGGAAGACACTTGACGCCTCGCGTGTACCCGTCGGTATGCCATCCACCCTCGTCCACCTCGCGCTGGCCGGACTGGTGGCCTGTGCCCTGCTCCGGGACTCCTTCTCGGTGCGCGCGCTGGCGGTCGTGTTCGGCGCGGTCGTGTTCATCGACCTCGACGTGTTCGTCGGGTGGTTCGTCCTCGGCGCCCACCGGGCGGCGTTCCACACGCTCCTGTTGCCCGCCGCCCTCGTCGTGGCGCTCGTCTACGATCTGCGGGTCGCCGACCGCTCGCGACTCGTCGACCGGTTCGGCCCCACCGCGCCGCGGGTCGGGGGCGTCACCGTGACCGCGGTCGTCGTCGCCGGCATCCTCCCCGACCTCGTGACCAACGGCGCCAACCTGCTGTGGCCGATCCACGACCAGTTCTACGTCCTCGACGGGAAGGCCCGCCTCTCGGACCGGCGCGGCCTGCTCCAGACGTTCGTCGAGGAGGAGACCGCGCAGGGCTCGACCGACGACACCCAGTTCCGCACGGGCGCGGACCCGAACCCCGACGAGACCCAGTCCGTCGAGGAGGTCGCCGAGTCGGCCACCGGCGGCGGCGACGGCGGCGGAGGTGACGGCGAGCAGACGCAGGAAGAGGCGCCCGAGCGGGTGTTCCTGCTGGTCAACTCCGGCTTCGAACTGCTGCTGGTCGCCGCCGGGACCGCCATCACGTCGTTCCGGACGTGGGAACTGCGCCGCTCGTGAGGTGGGTCGCGTAGGGCGACCGGTTGCACACCCAGGCCGCACCGTGACCCGGAACCCCAGTCGTTTAGCGTCGCTCGCCCCCACGGTCGCCATGGTCGAGATTCGTCCTTACGACCCCGACCGCGACGAGGGGCAGCTGTGGCCGCTGAAACGTGCCTTCGAACTGGAACTCGGCGGCGAGACCGGCGACGCGGACAAACGCGCCGCCTACGAGGGAAAACTCACCGACGACTACCGCGACCGCTACCGCGAGTGGGTCGACCGCTGTCGGGCCGACGACCCGCGCTGTCTCACGATCGCGGCGACCGACGACGAACTCCTCGGCTACGTGTTCGTCCTCCCGGAGCGCCTGTCGATGATCTGGGACGCCGCCGTCCTCAACGAGGTGTACGTCCGCCCCGAGGATCGCGGGTCCGGGGTCGCCGACGATCTGCTGGCGGCGGCGACCGACCTGGCTGCCGACCAGTCGCTCCCGCTGGAGCGGCTGGTGTTGGACGTCGACCCGGACAACGAGCGCGCGACGTCGTTCTACCGTCGCCACGGGTTCGAGCCCTGGGGCGAGATGCTGGCGCTGTCCGTCTGAGTGGTCCCGACGACCGCTCAGTCGCTCTCGCGTACGCGCAGCCGCGCCGCGAGCGCCCCGCCGAGACCGCCGAACACCAGCGGGTAGCCGACCGCGACGGCCACCAACGTCGGTCCGAGCTCGGCCGCGACCGTCTGGCGCAGCGTGAACCCGCCGGCGCCGAAGGTGAGGGTGTGCGCACCCAGCACCGCGGCCGCCACCGTCGGCACCAGGTAGCCGGGCAGCAACGCCGCCCCGACCGCGTACGGCGCGTCCTCGAACAGGCCGTCCCGGAGCGCCACCGCGCCTGCACCGACGAGCACCAGCGGGGGCGTCGGGCGCGCCAGCGGCGTCAGCGGCGACCCGACCAGCGCCAGCAGGTCCAGTGTGACCGTCCGCGACCCGCCGGTCCGGACGACGGGGACGAACTGCGCGTCGAGGAAGTACCACGCCCAGCCCTTCCACAGCGGCACCACGTCGGTGAACGGCAGGTCGCCCGCCATCGCGACGCCGCCGACGACCAGCAGCGCGACCAGCCACGCGCCCAGCCCGAACAGCGAGCCACGGTAGAGCGCCCTCGGCCAGTCGGCCAAGGTGTCCGGGTCGGCGCTCACGCTGGCCTCCGACGGACTGGCGGGGAGGACTCGGCCGACCACGGGCGGACGCTGCGAGCGGCGTTCACGTCCGTCCGGAGCGGGGCGGGCGACAAATGCGTACCGACGCGATCTCTGATGGGAATCGAACGCATCCTGGGGAAGATTCTTAATTTTGCCCACCGAACGTCCGCGTGTGACCGAAGTCACGCTGGACGACCGCGGTCGGCTGACGGTCCCGAAGGAGCTGCGAGAGCGGTTCGGCGACCGCTACCACCTGGTTCGCGTCCACGACGGAATCAAACTCGTTCCCATCGCGGAGTCGCCGCTCTCGGCGCTGCGCGAGGAGTTCGACGACGTCGACGTCGGCGCGAGGGACCTCCGGGGGGGCGCTCGCGAAGACGCGCTCGACGAGGCGGGCCGTTGAATGTACGCCGAGACCGACTTCTTGCTCGCGCTGATCAAGGACGAAGACTGGCTCGGAGAGCCCGCGGAACGGGTCTACCGGGACAACCGCGAGGACCTGTGGACGTCCCGATTCACCCTGATCGAACTCATGCTGGTCGCCTACCGCGAGGCGCTCGACGCCGAACGGGTGGTCGCGAACGCCGCCGAACTCGTTGACGTTCGGGGTGACGTCGAGTCCGTCCTCGCCGCGGCGACGTACGTCGAAGACCACGACTTCACGCCGTTCGACGCGCTGCACCTCGTCGCGGCCGACGGGGACACCATCGTCTCCAGCGACGCGACGTACGACTCGTTCGCGCCGCGGTACGACCTCCGTCCGGGAGACGAGGAGTGACGCTCCGCAACCACTAAGCGAACCACCACACAAGGGACGACGATGGCAGACTGGACGGAGCAGTACCGCCCGACGACGCTGTCGGAGATCAGGGGCAACGACAGCGCGCGCGACGACCTGCGGGAGTGGGCCGAGTCCTGGCCCGAGCACCGCGAGGCGGCGATCCTCCACGGCAGCCCCGGCGTCGGCAAGACATCCGCGGCCCACGCGCTGGCGGCGGACATGGGCTGGGAGACGGTGGAGCTGAACGCCAGCGACTCCCGGACCGCAGACGAGATCGATCGACTTGCCGGCCGGGCCTCCCGGAACACCACGCTGGGCGGGGGCCGCCAGCTGGTGATCGTCGACGAGGCCGACAACTTCCACGGCAACGTCGACTACGGCGGTTCGCGGGCGGTTACGGAGGTCGTCAAGTCGGCCGACCAGCCGGTCGTGCTGATCGCCAACGACTTCTACGAGATGTCCAACGCCCTGCGCAACGCCTGCCGGGAGATCGAGTTCCGGGACGTGGGGAGCCGCTCGATCGTCCCCGTGTTGCGCGACGTCTGTCGCAAGGAGGGCGTCGAGTTCGAGAGCGCGGCCCTGGAGACAATCGCCGACCGCTCTGGCGGGGACCTCCGCTCGGCGATCAAGGACCTCCAGGCCGCCGCGGAGGGGGGCGACCGGATCACCGAGGACGATGTCGTCACCGGCCAGCGAGACCGGACCGAGGACATCTTCGACTTCCTCGACACCGTGATCAAGGAGGGCGACGCCGAGACGGCCCTGACCGCCTCTTACGACGTCGACGAGACGCCCGACGACCTGATCAACTGGATCGAGGACAACGTCCCCAAGGACTTCCAGGGGGCGGAACTTGCCGACGCCTTCCAGCGGTTGGCCCGGGCCGACGAGTGGCTCGGCCGGGTCCGCGCGACGCAGAACTACGCCTACTGGCGGTACGCCACCGACAACATGACCGCCGGCGTCGCCGCCGCGCGCGACGGGCGGAAGGGCGGCTGGACCCGCTACGGCCCGCCCAGTTACTGGTCGAAACTCGGACGCTCCCGTGGCACGCGGGACACCCGCGACGCCATCGCCCGGCGCGTCGCCCGCCGGTCGGACCTCTCGGTCGGCAGCGCGCGCCGGTACGTCCTCCCGTACCTCGCGGCGATGACCCACCACTGCAAGCCCCGCGACCTGACCGTCGCGGTCGCGGCCGCCTACGACCTCGACGCCGGAGAACTGAGCTTCGTCACCGGGTCGGGCAAGACCACCAACAAAGTTCAGCGCATCGTCGAGGAGGCACAAGAGCGCCGCGAGGCCGCCGTCGAGGAGCACTCTGGCGGCGCCTTCGAGGGCGCGGTGGCGGGCACGCTCAACGAGGAAGACGGCGACGACGGCGACGGGGAAGACGAAGACGACGGCGACGACCAGTTGACGCTGGCCGACGCCGGCGGCGGTGGTGACGCGGATGAAGAGGCGGCGAGCGACGACGAGGGCGACGACGCCTCCGAGGCGGACGACGTCGACCCCGACGAGCGCGCCAGCGAGGCCGCCGAGGACGACTCCCAGGCGGGGCTGGGCGAGTTCATGTGAGCGCCGGCGGTCGCGACTCGCCTTCCTACCAGGTCCGATTCGGCAGCAGGTCGACTGCGCACTCGACGGTCAGCGGCCCGCCCTCCTCGTCTTCTGGCACGATCACCCTGAGGTCCGGGCGGTAGTCGACGAGCAGTTCGCGGCAGACGCCACACGGCGGAATCGCGACGACATCGTCGTGGTCGGACTCTGGCTTGGGGTGGGCCACGGCGACGACGGTGTCGAACGTCTCTGGGTCGACGCCGTCGGCGACGGCTGCCCCGACCGCGACGGGTTCGGCGCAGACGCTGGCGCGGCCGATGCTGGCCGGGAGGCTCACGCCGTCGTAGACGGTTCCGTCGTCGGTTCGCAGCGCCGCGGCGACGATGTGGGCGCTCTCGCCGTCGAAGCCCGTCGGGTCGTAGGCCTCGCGACAGACCGTGCGAGCGTGCTCGATCAGGTCGCGGTCGGCGTCGGTGAGGCGAGTCACGCTCGACTCCACGTCGCGCGTCAGCAAGTGTCTTGCCGGTCTGTGTGAGTCGGTTTCACGCTGCGACCGCGGCGGCCGCCGGCACGATCCGGCAGGACTTTTTTCTACCGCCACGGCATCTGAACCGTGTCCGACGACGAACGCTGGGTGCCGGCGATCTCCCCCACTCTCCTCCGCGGGCTGCTCGGTGGCGTCGCCGTCGGCGGGGTAGCGGTTGGTCTCGTCCTCGTCGAACTCGACGCGTTGACGCGGCCCGGTCTCCCGATCGAGCGGCCCGCTGCCGTCCTGCTGGCGCTGCCACCGGCGCCGATCGGCCAGGTGACCTCCGGTCCCGCCGTCGCGGACGGCGTGCGACCGACGGTGATCGGCCTGCCGCTGTGGGGGGCGCTGCTCGTGGTCGGCTGGTGGACGACCGGCCGGAGCGCCGGCGAGTGGGCCACCGTCCAGTACGGGCTCGCCGGCCCCATCAGGGCGCCCCACCGCCTGCTGGCCAACTGGCTCGGCCGCGGCCTGGGACGGCTCGGCCACCGGCTGCGCGAACGGGCGTTCTTTCGAGCGACGGTCCGCAACGGCGTCGCCGCCGGTGCGGGCTACGGGCTCGCGGTCTCGGCGGTCGTCTGGTCGGTGGTCGGAACCGCCGCCGTGGACCCGTGGCTCGCGACGGCGGCCGGCGCCGGGTTCGCGGGCTGCTGTGGGACGGCCGGCGGACTACTGCGTGGCGCTCGCGGGCGGTAGCGGACGGCGTTCGGGTGTGTCACGGTCGCCCAAGGAATGTGTCTCCCTCGTCGTCAGCACAGTCCCTCGAGGACGGTCTCGGGCAGCGCCTCGCGGACCCCCGCGACCGCCGCGGCGGGGTCGTCGAGTTCCAGCGGCGGGACGGTCCAGACGGGCACGTCGAGCATCCGCCGGAGCTCGTCGGGGTTGGTCCGCTCGGCGAGGGAGTCGCCCGCGTAGTCGTTGAGCACGACGCCGCGGACGGGGACCCCACGGTCGAGCAGCGCGTCGACGGTCAGGGCGGTGTGGTTCAGGGTGCCCAGCCCCGAGCGAGCGACGACGACCGCCGGCAGCGCGAGGTCGGCGGCCAGGTCCAGCACCTCGCGGTCGCCCGCAAGCGGCACCCGCAGGCCGCCGATGCCCTCGACGACGGCGGCCTCGGCCTCGGCGACGCTGGCCTCGCAATCGCGCCGAATCGTGTCGTAGGAGAGATCGACGCCCTCGCGTTCGGCGGCGACTCGTGGTGCGAGCGCGGGTTCGAGGCGACGGTGACACACCGCGGCGTCCTCGTCGCCGCAGGCGGCGGCGACGAACGCGGCGTCGTCGTCGGGCGGGTGGCCGGTTTGGGCGGGCTTGACCGCGCGGGCGTCGACGCCGCGCTCGCCCAGCCACCCCGTCAGCCCGGCGGTGACGACGGTCTTGCCGACGCCGGTGCCGGTGCCGGCGACGAACAGACCACGGAGGTCGTCGTCGCCGCTCACAGCAGGCCGACCTCCTCGCCGGCGGCGCCGAAGGCGTCGATGCAGCGGTCGATGTCGGCCTCGGTGTGGGTCGCCATCGGGGAGACGCGCACTCTGGCGGTGCCCTCGGGCACCGTCGGCGGGCGGATCGCCGGCGCGACGATGCCGCGCTCGCGGACGCCCGCCGACAGCGCCAGCGCGTCCCCGCGGTCGCCGACGACAACCGGGAGAATCTGGGTCTCGCCGAGCACCTCGTAGCCCAGGTCCTCCAGCCCGTTGCGCAGGCGGCGGACGTTCGACCACAGCGATTCCCGGACGTCGTCGTGTCGCGAGATGTGCAGCGCCTCGCTTGCGGCGGCCGCCGCGGAGGGCGCCAGCCCCGTCGAGTACACGAACGACCGGGCCTCGTTGACCAGCAGTTCGATCAGCGAACTGTCGCCGGCGACGTAGCCACCCTGGCTCGCCAGCGCCTTCGAGAGCGTGCCCATCTGGACGTGGATGCGGTCCTCGCAGCCCTCCGCCTGGACGACGCCGCCGCCGTCGGAGTAGAGTCCGGTGGCGTGGGCCTCGTCGACCATCACCCAGGCCCCGAACTCTTCGGCCGCGGAACAGATGGCCGGCAGCGGCGCCACATCGCCGTCCATGCTGAAGACGGTGTCCGTCACGACCAGCCAGGACTCCTCGCGGTCGACGCGGTCGGCACGGTCGCGCATCCGGTTCCAGAGGTCCGCGGCGTCGCGGTGGTCGTACACCACCACGTCGGCGCCGGAGAGCCGGCAGCCGTCGACGATGCTCGCGTGGTTCAGTTCGTCCGAGAAGATGACATCCGGTGCCAGCGCCCCGAGCACGCCGACGTTGGCGGCGTACCCCGAGGAGAACGCCAGCGCGCGATCGGTCCCCTTGACCTCCGCCAGCTGGCGTTCGAGGTCGTGGTGAACCATCGTGTCGCCGGTGACCAGTCGCGAGGCGCCGGCGCCGGTGCCGACGACATCGGCGGCCTCGCTGGCGGCCGTCTGAACCCGGTCGTCCAGGGTCAGCCCGAGGTAGTTGTTCGAGGCGAACACGAGTCGCTGCTCGCTGTCCAGAACCGGCAGGTCGCCCCCCGGCGGCGGTGCGAAGTACGCCCGTTCCCCCACCGCGTCGGCGGGCGAGAGGTCCCTGTAGAGGTCCCGCTCGCGTCTGGCGGCGACGCGGTCGTCGAGATCGAACCCGCGATCGTCCATCCACGTAGGTACTTCTTCTTTCCCCTCTTGAACGGTTCGAAACGGAGTCGCGGTGGTCGGGGCGGCGTCGGCAGGCGATCGTTCGCGGTCGCGGCCGCCGGCTCGTCTCAGAAGCCGGGCATCAGGTCCGCCGGCCCGAACACGCCGTACCGGCCGTCGCGGTTGGTCTCGACGCCGGCCGTCATGTAGCCCAGCGCGGGGCCGTTGACGTTGGCGGCCATGCTCGTGGCGTCGTCGAGCTGGAAGGTGTTGGTGCCGCGCTCGCCGTCGAAGGTCCTGCCGGTCACCTCGACGGTCGTGGTGCGGGGCTTCTCGTCGCTGCGGACATCCAGTACGCCGCCGACGCTGACCTTCTCGCGGTCGCAGACGCCGGCCCGCTCCAGCAGCACGTCGTCGGCGTGCTCCATGTCCTCGAACTCGATGACGCCGTCGTGCTCGTCGATCACGGCTTCGATTTCCGCCTCGCTCATCTCGCGGGCGCTCTCGATGTCGTAGCCGTCGAGATGCGCGATGTCCTCCCGGACGGTGCCGCGGTTGTCCTCGTAGCCGCTCTTGAGGCCGACGCCCCAGCGGATGTCGACGGACTCGATCTCGACGAACGACTGGGCGGCCAGCGCCGCCGCGCCGGTGAGGAAGCCGGGGGTGGCGCCGGCGCCGCAGACGAACGTGATCCCGGCGTCGACGAAGGTGTCTTCGCGCTCGTCGAGAATGTCGATCACCCGCGAGCGCTTCAGCACGTCCACGAGGACGCCCTCGTAGCCCGCCGCGGCGAACTGCTCGCCGACGTCGGGGATGAACTCGTGGTCGAGGTTCGGGAGGGCCATCAGCACCGCGTCGACGTCCTCGGCGACCGCCGCCTCGATGGCGTCCTCGATGGGCGTCTCCGTGGGCCGGCCCTGCTCGCTGGCGACGACGCCGGCGTCCTCGCCGTGCTGTTTGACCGCCGTCCCGCCGTCCGTCGCCCGGTTCCGATCGTCGTCTTCCGGTCCGCTGGCGATGTTGCCCTCCGTCGCCGCGAGCAACTCGGAGACGTCCAGTCCGTCCGAGTCCAGCGCGATGCCGTTGCGGTCGCAGGCCAGGACGGGCGTGACGCCCTCCTTGTCCTGGCTCACGTCGAGCGTTCGTCTGCCGATGCCGCCGGTGCCGAGTACCGCGAAGGTGATGTCGTCCATGTGTCGTGTGTGTCGTGTGGGTGGTCGGTGTGTGGTCGCGTCGTCGCTGCTCAGTCGTCGGTCGCGTTGCTCGTGGCCGTCCCGGCCGCGGTTTCGGGTGCCTCCCCGTCCTCGCTGCGGGCCTTGACCGTCTCGGGGTCGAAGTCGTTGACCTCTGTGTTCGGCTCCAGACCCGCCCGCTCGACGATCTCGATGTCGTCGCCGGGGGACTGGCCCTCGGTCGTGAGGTAGTCGCCGGTGAGGATGCCGTCGGCGCCGGCCTCGAACGGCCGGTGTTGCTCGTCGGGCGCGAGGTTGACCTCGCGGCCGCCGGTCAGGCGGACGCGGGCCTCGGGGTGCAGCAGGCGGTACACCGCGACGGTCTTGACGATCTCCTCGGTCGTGATGTCCGCCGCTGGCGTCCCGTCGTCGGCGGCGCCGCGCTCGTCGGCGCGGTCCTCGCCCATCGGCGTCCCCGCGACCGGGTTGAGGACGTTGACCGGCAGCGACGAGATGCCGATGTCCTGCAGGGCGATGGCGGCGTCGACCCGGTCGGTCGGGGTCTCGCCCATCCCGAGGATGACGCCGGCACAGAGGTCCATCCCGGCCGCCTTGGCGACCTCCAGGGTCTGCACCCGGTCCTCGAAGGAGTGGGTGCCGACGACCTCCGGGAAGTACCGTGGGGAGGTCTCGATGTTGTGATTGTAGTGGTTGATCCCCTCGTCGGCGAGGATCGCGGCCTCCTCCTCGGTGAGGATGCCCAGCGAGGCGTCGACCTCGATGTCAGTCTCGTCGCGCACGAGTCGGATCGCCTCGATGACCTCCGCCCACTCCTCGGGGCGCCGATCCTTCGAGACGCCCTTCTCGGCGACGACGATGCCGAAGCGCTGGGCGCCGTCGCGCTCGGCACGTTTCGCGGCCTCCAGGACCTTCTCGGGCCCGAGAAAGCCGTAGGTCTCGATGCCGGTGTCGAAGTGGACCGACTGCGCACAGAACCCACAGTCCTCCGCGCAGTCGCCCGCCTTCGCGTTGACGATCGAGCAGGCGTCCACCGTGTCGTCGCCGAACGCCGACCGGACGTGATCCGCCGCCGGCGCGAGGTCCGCGACCGGCTGGGCGATCAGTGCGAGCCCGTCTCGCCGGTCGAGACGGTCGCCGTCGTGGAGCCGCCGGACCGCCTCGTCGACGGTGCGGTTCCCCGTTTCGTAAACCACGCCGAGAAGCGCGGTTGACAGGATGTTAAGCGTTGGGGAACGCGGGCCGCGCCCGGTCACTCCCGCTCGGTGAGGTACCGCTCGACGCGCTCCCGGTCCGGCGCCGTCCGGGCGCCCTCCTCGCGGGCCGCCAGGGCACCACAGGCGTTGCCGACGGCCAGCTGGCGGTGGAGATCGCCGCCGTCCAGTCGCGTCGCGATGAACCCCGCCGCGAAGGCGTCGCCGGCACCGGTCGTGTCCTCGGGATCGATGTCGAACCCCGGGTGGTCCGCCCGGCCGTCGGGACCGTACACCGCCGCGCCGTCGGCGCCGCGCTTGCACACCAGGGTCTGCCCGGGGAACGCCTCGGCTGGCGGTCGGTCCAACGCCGTCTCGGCCTCCGGTTCGTTGAGGAAGATCACGTCGGCCAACTCGACCGCCCGCGAGAAGTCTCGCTCGCCGAGCCGTCGCCCGGGGTCGATGCTGACCGGAATCCCGGCCGCTGTGGCGAGTTCGGCCAGCCGCGCGGCGGTGTCGGGCCGCTGGCTCGTGAGGTGGACGTGGCGCGACTCGCGGACGTACGCGGGGTCGATGTCGTCGGGTGCGACGGCCTCGTTGGCGCCGTCGTTGCCCAGGACGGACACCTCGCCGTCGTCGTCGACCAGGAGGTACTTCACCGCCGTCTCGCCGTCGTCGACCGCTCGCAGGCCCCGCAGGTCGACGCCTGCCTCGCGCAGTTCGCGGGTGGCCAGCAGGCCGTTCTGGTCGTCGCCGACGCTGCCGACGAGGCCGGCCTCGACGGCGAGTCCCGACAGCGCGGCGGCGACGTTGGCGGCGCTGCCGCCCCCGGAGCCCCGCTGGGAGCGGATGAACGACTCGGCGTCCGGCGCCGGCAGGTCGTCGACCCGCAGGGTCACGTCCCAGTTGACGTGCCCGGCGGCCAGTACGTCCGTCATCGGCCCCACGATGGCGGCGGGCGCACAAAATCCCTGCCCTCGGCGGTGGGGAAACCCTGTCTCCGAACGGGAGCGGTCAGGCCCCGGTGACGGCGAACAGCAGGAGGTTGTGGATGCCCGGCCCCAGTCCGACCGCGGCGACGGCGCCCAGCACCGCCCGGGCCTGGCGCGGCGCGTCGCGGTAGAGGTCCTCCAGCGCGGCGACGATGACCAGCGCCAGCAGCAGTTTCACGAGGATGAACAGCCAGCCGGTGCCGATCAGATCGGCGGTCGGCAGTTCGCCGGCGAGGTCGAGGATGGCCGCCGACAGCGGCGTGCGCTCGGCGGCGCCGAGCACGTCGACGCCGATGGCCGTCGAGATGGCGTCCAGCGAGTGGGCGAACACCACCAGGGCGCCGGGGGCACCGGTGATCGCCGCCGCGTCGGTGAACGTGAGACTCAACAGCAGCCACGCCGCCCCGGCGACGATGCCGGCGACGGCGAGACCGATCACCGGCCAGAACGCCGAGGTGGGGGTCAGCCCGCCACCGGTGGCGCCGATGTACATCGAGAAGGTGACGAACACGACGGCGAAGCCGGCGCCGACGGTGCCCAGCTGGCGGTCGTTCGAGCCCGTGCGGCGCATCGCCGCCAGCAGCGTCGACACCGACCAGACCAGCCCAGCGAACGTCGCCGTGGCGAGGTAGACGGTCGGCGTCCCGAACAGCGGACGGAGAATCTCCGGGTAGGCGGACTGCTGGTAGAGAACGTGCAGCACCGCGCCGAGCATCATCCACGGCGCGAACGCGACGACCGTCCAGTCGGTCACCTCGGGGTCGAGGAACACGAGCACGCCGCCCACCGCCAGCAGCGTCAACACGAGCGGCACGAGGTAGACGAGGCTCGGGAGCGCGAACCCCTCCGGCAGAATCTGCGCGACGGCGCCGCCGACCTGGACGAACCCGGGACCCGACATATCCGGGAACGGGACGCCGGAGGGTACTGAAAGTTCCGGTCCCCTCATACGGTTTATTTTCGGCTTCTTCCGGGAACACGCTGCGCCGTGCTCCCGGTGAACTGTGAGCAGACCCCGTCTCAGTCGTCCCAGGGATCGTCGACGCCGGCCCCGTACAGTTCCCGCATCAACGTCACGATGCTCTCCGGCGGGAACTGGCCGTGCTCGGTGACGATGGCGTCGACGTACCGCGGTGGCGTCACGTCGAAGGCGGGGTTCTCGACGACCAGCTCCTCGTCGGCGTCGTCGCCGGTGATCTCCCGCTGTTCCTCGACAGACAGCACCTCCCGGACGTCCCGATCTTCGATCTCGACGGTGTGGCCGGTCAGCGTGTCCGGGTGCAGTTTCAGCGTCTGGGCGGCGACGGTGATCGGCGTCCCGCGATCGCGGGCGTTGACCGCCAGCCCCGAGGTGCCGATCTTGTTGATGACGCTCCCGTCGGCGGCGATGGAGTCGGCGCCGACCAGCACATGATCGGCGTCGTCGAGGTACCGCCGGGCAGCGTTGTCGACGATCAGCGTCACCGGCACCTCCCACTCCCGCAGCTGGCGGGCGGTGATGTGGCCCTGCTTGCGCGGGCGGGTCTCCTTGACGATGGCTTCCAGTTCCTTGCCCTGCTCCAGCGCGGCCTCGATGCAGGCCAGCGCGTCCGTCGAGTGGCAGTGGGTCATCACCACGTCGCCGTCCTGCAGGCGGTTCGCACCGACCCGGCCGAGTCGATCCTGCGCGCGGTCGAGGTCCTCGCGGAACGACTCGGCGGCCGTGATCGCCGACGAGCGCAGGTCGGCGACGGTGTCGCCCTCCGTGCCCTGGAGGACGAACCGCAGCGCGTTCGGCAGGCTCACCGCCGTCGGCCGAGTGTCGTGCAGTTCCCGGGCGGCGGCCCGCAGTTCGGCGCGGAACGCGGCGGGTGTCTCGGCGTCGCTGGCGGCGGCCTGGTCGGCCAGCGCGGCGGCGGCGGCGTCGGCGATGGTCGCCGCGCCGCGGGTCTCCATCGTCGCGATGTTCTCCGCCGTCTCCACGACCGCCTCGTGGAGGGCCGGCTCGGCGTCTCCGTCGGTCATGGCCCCACGGTTTCCGACCCGCACTCAAAAGTCTTCGCTGGGACGGTCACACCGCCCGGTTTTTGGGGTCGCCCGCCGTCTCGACACCCATGGACGCCCGCGAACTCGCCGCGAAGATCGACCACACGGTGCTGGGTCCGGAGACGACCCTCGACGACGTCCGCCGGGTACTCGACGAGGCCGCCGCACACGGCATGAACGCCTGCATCCCGCCCTGCTACGTCGCCGAGGCCGCCGAGTACGCCCCCGAGACGACGCTGGCGACGGTCGTGGGGTTCCCCCACGGCCAGCACAGCCCCGAGACCAAGCGCGCGGAGGCCGTCGCGGCCTGGGAGGCGGGTGCCGACGAACTCGACGTCGTGATCAACGTCGGCCGCCTGAAAGCGGGCGACGACGACGCCGTCCGGGCGGAACTGGCGGACCTGGTCGCCGCCGTCCCGGTGCCGGTGAAGGTGATCGTCGAGACCGCCCTGCTTTCCGACGCCGAGAAGCGTCGAGCCGCCGCAGCCGCCGTCGACGCCGACGCCGACATGCTCAAGACCTCGACGGGCTTCGCCGACGGCGGCGCGACGGTGCCCGACGTCGAACTGCTCGCCGAGTTCCTCCCGGTGAAAGCCAGCGGCGGCGTCGGCTCCTACGAGGACGCCCTGGCGATGTTCGAGGCGGGCGCCGAGCGGATCGGCGCCTCCAGCGGCGTCACCATCGTCGAGGGCCACCCCGACGTCGAGTGATACGGTTTATTCTCGGCTTCTCCCGGGAGCGCGACGTGGCGCGCTCCCGGTACACAGTGAGAATAAACCGTATGAGCCGGCTGGTCACCGCCGCCGCCGCCGGAGCGCGAGCAGTCCGCCGGCCAGCGCCGCCAGCGCGACCGGCGGGCCGAACCCGGGGAGGCCGCCGCGGCCGTCGCCGTCACCGGTC
>Ga0207850_100120_pt1 | contig 78472 bp, 75 predicted proteins | sample 23E2SouthBayCA_FD_187746 | JGI IMG/M metagenome (GOLD analysis project Ga0207850, IMG submission 187746) | Aerobic enrichment media microbial communities from Eden Landing Ponds, California, USA - A23 E3 (3) (SPAdes) | ecosystem: Environmental > Aquatic > Marine > Unclassified | place...
CGGGCGCTACGCGCCCGATGACGGCCCCTTCCAGTCCCACCCCGCGGTGGGTCGTGCAGGCCACTCCCGCTGCGTCGGCGCTACCCGCAGCCGTCGCCTGCCACGGTCGTCCCACTCGCTACTCGTGGACGTTCTCCCCGTCGCTGTCCCCCAGTCCGGCCTCGCCGAGCAGCCCCTCGCGGTCGAAGGCGACCCGCCCACGCACCAGCGTCAGTTCGGGGAACACGCCCGTCCGGCCCTCGAAGGGGGTCCACTCGCACGCGGAGTGCAGCTCCTCGCCGCGAATCTCGCGCGGGTCGTCGGGGTCGACGAGGACGAGGTCGGCGTCGGTCCCCGCCTCGATCCGGCCCTTGCGGGGCAGGTCGAAGACGTCGGCGGGGTTGGCGGCGGTCAGGTCACGGACGCGCTCGTAGGAGAGGCGATCCGCGCGGGCCTCCGCGAGCAACAGGGGGAGCATCGTCTCGACGCCGGGGACGCCGGAGGGCGCCTCCCGGAGCGTGGTCTCCTTCTCGGCGCGGGTGTGTGGAGCGTGGTCGGTCGCGACCACGTCCACGGTGCCGTCCCGGACGCGTTCGTACAGTTCGCGACGCCGGCGTTCGGAGCGCAGCGGCGGGTTCATCCGCCCGAACGTCCCCAGCTCGTCGAGATCGTCGCGGGACAGCAGGAGGTGGTGGGGCGTGACCTCGCAGGTGGCGCCGCCCGCGACGGCGGCGTCGACGCCCTCGGGCGTGGAGGTGTGGGCGACGTGCAGGGCGGCGTCGTGGTCGGCGGCGACCTCGCAGGCCCGCTCGACGGCGGCCAGCTCGGCACCGGGCGTACGGTAGGCGCTCCAGGCGTCGGCGTCGGCCGCGCGACCGACCGGTCCCTCGCCGGGGTCGGGCAGCGCTCGCTCGTCGAACTTCGTCGCGTCCTCGGCGTGGACAGTGACGACGACGTCCGCGGCCGCCGCGCGCTCGACCGCGTCGGCGAACAGGTCGGCGTCGATGCCCATGTCGCCGGTCGAGTCCGCGAGGAACACCTCGCCGAGCGCGAACAGCGGGCGCTCGAGCAGCATCTCCGGCTCCCAGTCGTCGGTGACGCCGCCGTTGATCCCCCAGTCGACCGGGCAGTCGGCGGCCAGGTCGGTCTTCTCGTCGAACGCGGCGCCGGTCACCGTCGGCGGGTCGGTGTTGGGCTGGTCGACGAGCGTCGTCACGCCGCCGGCGGCGGCGCTTGCCCCGGCGCTGGCCCAGGTCTCCTTGTGCTCGAACCCGGGCTGGCGGGCGTGGACGTGGACGTCGACGGCGCCGGGGAACAGGCGCTTGCCGGCGGCGTCGACGACCCGTTCGTCTGTCTCGACGTCGAGGTCGCGCTCGACGGCGGCGATCTCTGCCTCGCGGACCCGCACGTCCCGGACGCGTCCGTCGGGGAGGGTGGCGTCGGCGATGAGCATACCCTGCACTCCACCCGCCGGCGCCCTAAGTCTCCCGGAGCCCGTCGTCGTCGACCTCGTGGACCGTCGCCTCGTGGTCGCCGACGAGCTCGTCCTCGATGGTCGCCCGCACCGTCGCGACGTCGGCGGTGCCGCCCGCCGCGGCGACGCTGCCGACCGACGCGGGATCGAAGGCGACGCCGAGGGCGTCGTACACCGCCGCGAGCACGTCGGCGAGTTCGTCGCGCTCGTCGACGAGACAGACCCCGGAGGTCGTCGCCGCGCCCTGCTGGACCCGCTGGGCGATGCCGACCAGTTTTCCCCCCCGTTGCAGCGAGTGCTGGCCGGGGCAGAAGGCGTCGTCGGGTTCGCCCCGCTCGGCGGGCACGCCCAGACGGCGCAGGGCGCGACGCACGTCGACGGTCAGGCGTTCGTAGCGGTCGTCCAGCCCCCCGCGGACCTCGGCGACCGGTTCGATCCGGGCGAACGCCAGCGTCGTCTCTCCGGTGTAGGCGACCGCGCGGCCGCCGACGCTCCGTTCGAGCGAGGCGTACCCGCGCTCGCCGGCGGCGTCGCGGGCCCGGTCGTACCCCTCCCTGCGAGCGTCCCGGCGTCCGAAGGCGACCTGTCGGTGGGGCGCCCACACCCGAACCGTCGGGTCGCCGGTCTCGGCGACGCGGGCGACGGCGTCGCGGGTGACCGCCCGGTCGGTCTCGGGGTCGTCGGCTCGGCCGCGGAGCACGCGCATGCGAGGCCCTGAGAGCCGACGCGTCTAAAGGGACTCGCCCCGGAGTCGCCGACGATGGACGCCCCCGAGCCCGTCCGCCTCCCTACCGCCGCGCTGGCACCGTACCCGCGGTTCTCGCTGTACAACTCGCCGTACGCCGCCCACGACGCCGGCTGTGCCGTCGACCTCTACCCCGGCGACGGCCGGGCGTACAGCCCCGTCAGCGGCGAGGTCGTCGGGACGAAGACGGTGCGTGCGCCGCCGAAGCCGTACGCGCCCGAGCACGACCACCTCGTCGTGATCGCCTGCGACGACGACTCGCCCGGCAACACGGCGGGTCTGCTCGTGCGGTGCATGCACGTCGACCCCGACGTCACGGTCGGCGACCACGTCGCGGTCGGCGACGACCTCGGCCCGCTGGTGCGAGCGGGCTTTTTCGCGCCGTGGGTCAACCGACACCTCCACGTCGGGTTCCGGCCGCCCGACGCCGACCCCTACCGCGCGACCGGATCGCTGCGACTGGCGCTGGGCGTCGACACTCGGCCGCTCGACTGGGACGGAATCGGGACGGTCGTCGAGACCGGCGACACCTACGCGCTGCTGGACGCCCCCACACACCCCGACCCGGGCACCGTCTACGCCGGCATCGGCGGCGTCGGTTCGGGCGGTCGCCGCGGCGTCCTCGACGGGGGCCTCAGACACTACGATGGCGGCGGCTTCCTCGGCGGCCCCGACGGCGAGGTGTCGCTGCTCGGGACGACCGTCGGGGTCGCCACCGACCGCACCGTCGCCTGGCGGGACCTCGGCGTGTTCGCCGACGGCCGGCCGATCACCGGCCTCTCGCTGTTCTGCGCCCGCGACGACGGGTTCGGTGCGAAACTGATCTGCCCGGAGACCGACATCGCCGTCGGCGAGTCGGTGACGGTGTCGCTGCAGCCCGTCGACGACCCGACGGTGCTGGGCTGACGCGACCGCGAGTTCAAGTGTGATACCGCGGCCAACGGCGGCGTGATCTGAGGCCGGCCGGGGGTGTGAGACCGCGGCCAACGGCGGCGTGATCTGAGGCCGGCCGGGGTCGAGGCGGGTGCGCGACGCGCCTCGGTCGGACACGCCCACGCGTCGCCTGTTCGCTCACACGGCGGGGGAGCCACTGCTCCGGTTGTCGCGTCGGCGTCCGCTCCGACGACTCCGGAGCACCACGTCGCGTGTTCGTCGGCTGCGAGCCTAGATTTAACCGAGTTCCAGTCGAGGTCTCCGTCGATGACCGAAGAGGAGGACCCGATCGACCAGCTGAAGACGTCCCAGGATATCGACGTCGAGACGTTCGAGGACCGCGTTCGGGAGGAAGCGTCGGTGATCGAGGACCACCTCGCGGCGGGCACGTTCGACAACGAGGGCGTGACGATCGGGCTCGAGTACGAGTTCTACGCCGTCGACGACGAGTCTGCTCGGATCAGACGCGTCCCTCGAGCGCTTCTGGACGCCCTGGGGTTCGACAAGGAGATCGGACTCCACAACGCGGAGCTGAACGGTGCCGTCCAGCCGTGCAACCAGGCCGGGATCGAGGCACTGGGAAAGGACGTCGAGGCGAAACTGACGGCGCTCCAGCAACGCGCCGCAACCGACGGGATTCGGTTCGTCAGCGACGGGATGTGGGCCATCGGTCCCGAGCACAGCTCGGCGGCCGCGTACCTCACCGAGGCCACCCACGAGGAGGGGCTGACCCTCGGGATCAACGTCAGCAACGCCGTCCGGTACCACGCCTTCGGGAGCGTCGAGGGCGAGGCGCCGATCGGTGGGCGGATCGACCTCCCGGGGGCGACGATCACCGCCGACAGCGCCGAGCCGGTGAGTCTCACCACGTCGATCCAGCCACACTACCAGCCGCGCACGGCGGCCGAGCTCCCGGCCGTCCACGGCATCGCCCTCAGGCTCGCGGGACCGCTGCTGGCGCTCGCGGTCAACTCGCCGTTCCTCCCGCCAGACTTGTACGACGACGCGGCGTTGACCGGGCAGTTGCTGACCGAGGAGACCCACGCCGAGAACCGCGTCCCGGTGTACGAGGAGATGATGAACCCGTCCGACGGTCCCGCGAAGGTGCGGTTTCCGCGGGACATCGACACGCCGGAGGACGCAGTCGCGCGCGTCGTCGAGGACCCGGTGGTGATCCCCGCGGAGATCAGCGCCGGCGAGCGGTTCGACGACGCCTTCGTCCACTTCCGCCACAAGCACGGCAGCTACTGGCGGTGGGTCCGTTCGGTGTTCGGCGGCGAGTCGGAGTCGGCGGCAAACGCCCGCATCGAGTTCCGGCCGCTACCCGGGCAACCGACGGCCGCCGACACCGTCGCGCTGGTCGCCGCGCTAGTCGGTGCCGTGACCGAACTTCACGAGTCCGGCCACCCCGTCGCCGAGCTGGGCTGGGAGACCGCACGCGACAACTTCTACGCGGCCGTTCGGGATGGGCTCGGTGCCGAGATGACGTGGATCACCGCCGACGGCGAGCGGACCACCGACCGCGACCGCACGTACGCCGACCTGTTCGAGGCGGCAACCGCGGGCCTGGAACGCCACGGGGTCAGTTCCGACCGCGTCGCCGACTGGCTCGATCCCTTGCGGGCTCGTGCCGAGCGTGGCCTCTCGCCCGCCGACTGGAAGCGTCGGTGGGTCGCGGCGGAGATCGAGGGCGGCGCGTCGCCCGCCGAGGCGATCCGTGCGACCCAGCGGCGGTACGTCGACCATCAGTCGGAGACGCTGTTCGACGGTCACCTCGTCGACTGGCCAACGCCCTGAGCCGGCGGCCGCGCGGCGGTCACTCCGACGGCGGTTCGATGGTCGCTTTCACCGAGCCGTACAGCCCGAAGATGTCGCTGTACCCGTGTTCGCTGGCGAGCACGGGGACGATCCCGTCACGTTCGACCCGGTGGGTCACCTCGTCGTCGCGTGCGAACACTTCCCCAGGTGGAATCGCCTCGAAGTTGTCGTAGTAGACGTGTGGTTCTCCCTCGCCCTTCGGCACCTCCTCGATCCCTTCGACGACCGTCGTCTCGGTGAACGACGGCTCCTCGTCGTCGAGCACACCGTGCGCGCGGAGGAAGTCGAGGGTGGCGTCGTACCCGAACTCGACCGCCGCCTCGCTCCCCTGGTGGCCGACCTCCACCGAGACGGTGTGTGGGAGCGTCGAGTCCAGCGTGGTCGTTCGGAGGTTCCCGGCGTCGAGGACGTGGTCGACGGGGAGGCCGGTGACCGTCCGCCTGACCGACGGCGTGAGGTGACTGTAGATGGCGAACGGCGGCGGGGCACTCCGCGAGGAGTGGAGGGCCAGCACCGCGTCTGCGCCGTCGAGGACGGACAGCACTCGCGGCGCCAGTGCGCGTTCGTACTCCTCGGCGTCGTGATCGCCCGGGAACGTCCGGTTGAGGTCCGTGTCGGTGTAGCGTTCGCCGGCCGTCAGCGCCGGTTCGTTCGCGACGAGCAACTGGACGGTTCCGGCGATGTCGTCGTGATCGAGGGTCTCGGCGAGTCGGTCGACGATCCGCTCCCCGGAGGGTTCGTCCCCGTGGATGCCGCCGACGACGGCGACTCGCGGCGCTCCCGACCCGCGCTCTATCAGTCTCATGCGTCCTCGTGGAGCGACTGTCGGCCGTCCCGATCGCTCCTGGTGGTTTCGTTCATCGTGGACTCAGAACGGCAACGCCGCGCGCTCGACGACCTCGCCGAACAGGAACTCGGCGTGCTCCAGCGCGTACTCGCGGTGGGCGTCCTCGATGGAGCCGACGGCGTCGCCGACGAGAATCGGCCGGTAATCGCGCAGGCCCGCCGACCCGGCGGTGTGCAGCACGCAGACGTTCGCCAGCGTGCCACAGATCACCAGGTCGTCGATGCCGCGGGCGGTCAGCCAGCCGTCCAGTTCCGTCTCGTGGAACGCGTCGTAGGTGTGTTTCTCGACGACGTGGTCGTCCTCGTGGACCGACAGCTCGTCGACGAGTTCGGCCTCCCAGGTGCCTTCGAGGACGTGCTCGCCCCAGCGCTCGAACTCGTCGTAGTAGTGCGCACCGTCGAACTGCTCGGGCGGGTGGACGTCCCGGGTGTAGACGATCTGTGCGCCCGCCTCGCGGGCGTCGTCGACCAGCGACGCGACCGGTTCGACGGCGTCCTCGCTCCCGGGGGCGTACAGGCTCCCGTCGGGGTGACAGAAGCCGTTCTGCATGTCCACGACGACGACGGCGGTGTCGTCGGTGTCCAGTTGCATGCGTGGTGGTTGTGCGACCACCAGCAAATGTGTTTCTCAGGGGTGTGTCTCCTCGCCCCTCACCCACACCTCCGGTCCGACTCCCCCGATGCCGGATCGTTCAGCGCTCACTTCCGGAAAATTAAGGATTTATATGTGGGCATCCGTACGATTCGCACATGCGACGTACAACCATGGCAGTCGTCCTGTCGGCGCTGATGGCGCTGTCAGCGCTGGCGCCGGTCGCGGCGGCCGGCAGCGGCCCCGCGGTCCCCGCGGACGCGGCGGACTCGCCCGCCGCACCGACGCCACAGGACACCCAGCAACGCACCGTCGACAACCACAGCGACGCGCCGCCGGACCCCGAGGAGGACGTCCTCGGGTGGGAGAACGGCTACTGGTACAACGAGTCGATCGACATCGACCGCAGCGACGGGCTGAACGACTCCGAACTCGACAAGGTCGTCGCACGGTCGATGGCCCGCGTCGAGTACGTCCGTGAACTGGAGTTCGAGGAGACCGTCCCGGTCGAGGTCATCTCCCGCGAGGAGTACCAGAGCGACGACGGCAACTACACGCCCTCGACCGCGGACCGCCTCCACCAGAACACGAAGTGGGAGGCGACGTTCTTCGTCAACGAGTCCACCGACGCCATCGCGACCCAGCAGGCCAACCGCGGCGCGACCGTCGGCGGCTTCTACAGCCCGACCGAGGACCGCATCGTGATCATCTCGGAGAACGCGACGTCGCCGAAGCTCGACGAGATCACGCTCTCGCAGGAACTGTTCCACGCGCTGCAGGACCAGAAGTGGAACACGCTGAACTACTTCGGCAACACCACCGAGCGCAACAACGCGTACAACGGGATCATCGAGGGCGACGGCAACTACGTCGACTACCTCTACGAGCAGCGCTGCAACGAGGAGTGGGACTGCCTGCTGCCCTCGGAGAACGGCGGCGGCGGTGGCGGCGCGGACATCAACTTCGGGATTTACTTCGTCTCGTTCCAGCCGTACAGCAACGGCCCGGCGTTCGTTCAGGAAATCCGCGAGGAGGGTGGCTGGGAGGCCGTCAACGACGTCTACGACAACCCGCCGGCCAGCTCCGAGCAGGTGATCCACCCGGAGAAGTACCCCGACGAGACGCCGTCGGAGGTCACCGTCGAGCACGACCCCCAGAACGGCTGGGAGGTGCTCGACATGGGTGAGGACAGCGTCGACTACGCGGTGTTCGGCGAAGCCGGCATCGCGTCGATGGTGTACTACCCGACGTTCGAGGCGACCCAGGCGAACCAGGCGCTCACGGAAGTGACCGTCCCGTACCAGTCGTTCTTCAACACGGACAGCCAGGGCAACGTCGCGGACATCAACCCCTACACGTACGACTTCGAGGCGTCGGAAGGGTGGGACGGTGACAAGCTGTACCCGTACGTGAACGACGAGTCCGCGGAGACCAACGAGACGGCGTACGTCTGGAAGACGCAGTGGGACAGCGAGGAAGACGCCCAGGAGTTCGCGTCGATGTACCAGACGATTCTGGAGTCGAAGGGCGGCGAGCGCGCCGACGGGCTCCAGAACACCTGGCGCATCCCCGACGGCAACGAGTTCGGCGACGCCTTCTGGGTCCAGCAGGACGGCACGACGGTCATGATCGTCAACGCGCCGACCCAGGACGACCTGCAGGACGTCCGGCCGAGCATCGAGTTCGAGGAGCGCGAAGATCAGGACAGCACTACGACCACCGCGTCGACGACCGCGGCGTCGACGACCGCGATGGACGACGGCACCACCGAGTCGATGGGCACCGACACCACGACCGAGGATGACGAAGGCGACGGCGGGTCGCCCGGCCTGACCGCCGTCGCGGCGCTCGCGGCCCTGGCGCTCGCGGCGCTGGGCCTGCGGCGGCGCCAGCGGTAACCGATCACGGTCGCTTCTCGCGGCGGAACCCCTTTCTTTCTCGTCGCCCCAGCGTAGCGTGATGCGTCTGTACGTGGCGGTGGCGCTGGTCGTGCTGCTGGCCGGCTGTAGCGGCGTCTTCGCGCCCGCCGAGGACGCCGACCGCGGCGGCGACGGCGACCTGGGCGTCGAGGACGGCATCGGCGCCACCGACCCCCTGGCGATCACGCCCGCCGATGGGCTCAACGAGTCGGAGCTGGACCGCGTCGTCACGCGGATGATGGCCCGCGTCGAGACCATCCGGGGGCTGGCGTTTCGCGAGCGGGTCCCCGTCGAGGTCATCTCGCGGGACACCTACCGATCGCGTCGGCCGGTCGCGCGCGGCGAGACCGACCCGGTCGACGAACGCCTCCACGAGGCCACGTTCCTGGTCGGTGAGGACGAGACGGTCGGCGAGGCCCGCGGCGAGGTGTTCGGCCAGAACGTGCTGGGGTACTACAACGGGAGTCACATCGTCGTCGTGACCGACAGCGCCGACGGCTTCCGTATCTCGCGGGGGACGCTGGTCCACGAGCTGACCCACGCGCTGCAGGACCAGCACTTCTCGCTGGCCCCGGCGCGGGGGACCCACGACGGCCGGCTGGCCGGGCAGGGGATCGTCGAGGGCGACGCCAACTACGTCGAGTATCGCTACGAGCGGCGCTGCGAGGACGACTGGGAGTGCATCCCGCCGCCGGAGTCCGCTGGCGGCGGGAGCGGTCCGTCGAACGTCGGCCTGTACCTGTCGGTGTTCACGCCGTACTCCGAGGGGCCGGAGTTGATCGCCGACTTGCGCGACCGCGGCGGGTGGGACGCCGTCGACGAGGCGTTCGCGGACAAGCCGACCAGCACCGAGCAGGTGATCCACCCGGAGACGTACCCGGACGAGGAGCCGGTCGACGTGTCCGTGGCGGATCGGTCGACCGAGGAGTGGCGCCGCGCGGGCCAGGGCCGGAGCGGCGACACCGTCGGCGAGGCGACGCTGTACGCCGGCCTGTGGACCAACGGCGTCGTCCCCGAGGAGAACCTCGGGGCGGGCGCAACCGAGCTGTCGCCGTACAGCTACGACCATCCGGCGACCGAGGGGTGGGGCGGGGATCGGATCGTCGCGTACACGAACGGGTCGGGTTCGGGGTACGTGTTCAAGTCCACCTGGGACAGCGAGGAAGACGCCCGCGAGTTCCACGCGGCGTACGTCGACCTGATCGAAGCCCGCGGCGGCCGAGCGGTCGACCCGGGCGTGTACCGCATCCCCGAGAACAGCAGTTACGGCGACGCGTTCCGCGTCGTCAGGCAGAACCGGACGGTGGTCGTGGTGAACGCGCCGACGGTCGACCAGCTGGACGCGGTCCACGCGGTCGACGGCGAGACGGGGACCGACGAGGAGGAGTCGCCGATCGGCTTCCCGGGTGCGGGGAGCGTCGGCGCCGCGGCGGCGCTCGCCGTCGTCGTCGCGCTGCTGGTCGGGCGTCGTCGTCGACGGTCCTAGCGGCGCTGTCGGCGGTCGCCCCGATCGTTCCACCGCTCGCGGTACCGCAACGATTACCCGGCCGCGGTACTCACCCCCACGCGATGCGTCGACTGATCCCCGCCGTGTCCCTGGCCCTCCTGCTCGTGCTCGCGGGCTGTTCCGGACTGGGTGACACCGGCACCGACACCGCCACGCCGGGCGAGAACACCACCGTCCCCGACGCGGACGGCACGGACGACCCGGCGACGACCGACGGACAGACGACCGACAGCGCCGGCGATGCGGCCCCGGCCGACCCCGAGGAAGACGTCCTCGGCTGGGAGCAGGGGTACTGGTACAACGAGTCCCTGCAGATCGACCAGTCCGACGGCCTGAACCAGTCCGAACTGGAGGCGGTGACGGCTCGACAGATGGCGATGGTCGAGCAGATTCGACAGCTGGAGTTCACCGACGAGGTCTCCGTGGAGGTCATCTCGCGGGAGGAGTACTCCGAGCGCAACGTGTTCAACCGCCAGTACGGCGAGTGGTCCCAGGCCTACTACGAGGCGGCGTTCCTCGTCGGCGAGGACACCGACGTCACCGACGAGTTCGGGGCGCTGTACGGCTCGTCGGTTGCGGGCTACTACAGCCCCCGCCAGGAAGCCATCGTGCTGGTCAGCGACAACCCCGACTCGGTGCGGGTCGATCCGACGACGCTGGCCCACGAGCTCGTCCACGCCCTGCAGGACGACGCGCTCCCGCGAGGGCCGTTCCCGGAGACGCTCGACGAGTCGACCGCGATCACCGCCGTCTCCGAGGGCGACGCCAACTACGTGATGGACCGGTACGAGGAGCGCTGCGAGGCGGAGTGGGACTGCATCGAGAACAACGCCGCGGGGCCCGGTGAACGCCCCGAGATCAACTTCGGCCTGTACGCGACGATCTGGCTGCCGTACTCCGACGGCCCGACGCTGATCGGCGAGGTGTACGACCGCGGCGGCTGGGCGGCGGTCAACGATCTGTACGAGAACCCGCCGACGAGCACCGAGCAGGTGATCCACCCCGAGGCGTACCCCGACGACCGTCCCGTCGACGTCTCCATCGCGGACCGGTCGAGCGGCGACTGGGAACAGGTCTCCCGACAGGGCCTGCCCTCGGAGGGGACCTTCGGCGAGGTGACGCTGTACGCGATGCTGTGGCACAACGGCGTGATCCCGGCCGATCACGTCCGGAGTGACGACCGTCGCTGGAACTACTCGCACCCCTACACGACGGGCTGGGAGGGTGACGCGGTCGTCCCCTACACGAACGGGTCGGACTCGGGGTACGTCTTCAAGTCCACCTGGAACAGCGACGAGGAGGCAACGGAGTTCCGGGACGCGTACGTCGCCCTGCTGGAGTCGAAGGGTGCCACGGAGGTCAACGATGGCGTCTACCGCGCCCCGGCCGACAGCGGGTTCGGCGACGCCTTCCGGGTCGAACTGGACGGCGACACGGTGATCGTGACGAACGCGCCGAACGTCGAGCAGCTGGACGACGTTCGCGAGGAGAACTGACTGACGGCGACCGCGCGGTCGTCACGACTCGCCGATTCTTCGCGACTGACTCGATCAGTTGCCGAGTTGTTCGACGCTGCCGGCAGGGTCGCGCTCGCGGAAGATGGCGCCCTCGAACAGCGTGACCATCACGTCCTCCTGGCGCCAGGCTTCGGGGCCCAGCCCAGCCGTGCGGCAGGTCCGCGAGAGGTACTCCTCGGTCGTCCAGTCGTTCTCGACGGGGACGGTGGGGTACAGCCAGCCGCCCTGGCCGCCTGCGTCGACCGCAACGCCGTGGCGGCCGAGTTCGATGTCCTCGGCGGGGCGGTCGGTGAGGACGACGTCGGTGACGGTACACACCGAGACGGTGATCGAGGGGAGCTCGGCGGCCTGCACTTCCGAGCCACAGGAGTCGTCGCTGGCGGCCTGGATGGCGGCGTCGACGATCTCGTGGCCCAGTTGGTCGTCGCCGCGGAACCGGCCGGCACAGCCTCGGAGGCTCCGCCGGCCGCGGGTCGACTCCAGGCGGACGAGCGCGCCGGTGCGGGCGTACAGCGCGTCGCGCATGCTGCCGGGCTGTTCGCGCTGCCCGTTTCGGACGTACGCCTCGACTGCCTCGCGGGCCAGCTCCACGGTTCTGACCCCGTCCTCGTAGGAGAGAGTGACGGCCTGGGCCTCGGACATGGACAGTCGTAGGGGAGAGCGACCCTTGAGTGTGTTCCTTTCTGCGCGGACGGCGGCTCGCACCGAAAACGTTAGCCGCGCCGGTCGCCTACGGTGGGTCGGTAGAGAGAGCCCGGCTGCCGCGACGCCCCCGCCGGCGACGGCGTGGGGTGCCCAACGCGGGATCGACCGCTTCGGCGGTCGCCCCGCGCCCGCGAGGAAAGTCCCCCCACCGTCCGGGCAGGCGACCGGGCGCAAGCCCGGAGCGGGAGACCGCTGGCACTGGAACAGAAACGACACGTCCCGCCCCGAGCGATGAGACGCGGGGGGTGACGCGAGTCACCGCCCGGCGCGACCGGCGCGAGCCGCGAGCGCGCGAACCGACCCGTGAGGGAAGGGAGCTAACCCGTCGAGCGCGAGATTCCACGAATCTCGAAAGTGAGCGGCGTCAGCCGCCGAGCGCGAGATTCCACGAATCTCGGACGGTGCGCGGCCCACGCCGCGCACCCGAACGTGGCCAGCAGGCCACGCGACGGGCGGGGATCGGTGGAACGGCGAATCCTCGCCGGTGCAAGTCCGTGCCGTCGACGGTAGCCCGGAGGGAGGCACGGACGCGCAGCCGAATGCTGGGCCGAACAGAAGGGGGCTTACTCCTCTCTGCCAGCCACGACCGTCAGCGACCGCCGCGTCGTGATGCCGGTGCGGACGTTCTCCGCCGAGACCGACGCCGTCGGGCACAAGCCTGATGCTCGGCGCTCGCCTACCGCCGTTCGATGTCCACACGGGCGGTGTTGCTGGTGGCGCTCTGTGTCTGTCTGGCCGGATGCGGGGCAGCGGACCCGCTCCAGGGTGACGACCCGACCGACGCCGGCGGCCCGACCGACGACGCGGACACGGCGGGCACGGACGCCGGGACAGCGGCCGCCAGTCCGTGGGCCGGCGAGACGGTCGTCGTCGGCGTCGACGGGGGCGTCAACGACTCCCGGGAGTGGGCGCCGCTGGTCGCCTCGGCGACGGCGTACTGGACCGGTGACGGCGCGGGGTACCTCGACTATCCGGTGTCGTTCGAGGTGCGTCCGGACGCGGAAGACCCCGATGTCGTCGTCCGGTTCGTCGAACGCGTCGCGGACTGCCCGGAGACCGACGATCCGGTGGGCTGTGCGCCCTATGTCACCGACCAGGCGGTCGATCGCCCGGTGCAGATCAGCGTGGAAGCCGGCCTGAGCGACGCGTCGACGGAACTCGTGCTCGAACACGAGTTCGGCCACGTCCTCGGCTTGGACCACGACGACCCGCCCCAGGCGGTGATGAACCACTCGACGCCGATCACGACGCTGCCCCAGGCCGACGCCACCGAGCGCGCGCTCCCGTGGGCGAACGCGACGCTGCGGGTGTACGTCGACGACGACGTCGACGACCCCGAGGCGACCCGCCGGCAGGTCCGGGCGGCGCTCGCCTACTACGAGCGCGGCGCCAACGGCACGGCCCCGGAGAACGTCACCTTCGAGACGGTTGCCGACCCCGAACGGGCGGACGTGGTGATCCGGTTCGCCGACGAACGGCCCTGCGGCGAGGGTGACGGCTCCTGTGGGGCGCGCAGCGGCGTGGACCCCGACGGCGACGGGGCGCCCGAGCGCTACGACCGGCTGACGATCACCGTCGCCGGCGTCCCGACCGAGGCGGCCGGGTGGCACGTCGCCTACTGGCTGGGGTACGGCTTCGGGTTCACCGACGGCGACTGGCCCGCGCCGCTCTCGGAGGCCGACGACCCCGAGGACCGCCGTGGGGAGTGGTGGCGCAATTGAGCGACCGGGGGCGACGCGCCGGTCCCGCGCCACCGCAAACGACGCGGTTTAGTCGCCGCCACCCCAAGCCGCGGGTGTGTCAGCGGATCGCTCCGAGGGCCCCCCCGAGCCCGACGCCGAGGACGCCGACCGTCCCGAGCGGCCGCCGCTCGTGAACTTCATGGCGGCGCTGCAGGTTCGGCGCAACGCCATCCTCGGTGGGGTGTCGGGGCTGGCGCTGGCGACGGCGGTGTACGCCTACTTCGTCGCCCTTCCGGTGCTGCTGCCCGCGGTGCCGGCGCGAGACCGCTCGCCGCTGCTGTATCTCCTGCTGGCGTTCGTCGTCGCCGTGGCCGCCGCGATGCTGGTGGCGACGACGCTGACGGTCGTCTCGGCGGCGCGGCGGGTGCGAGAACTGGAGTAGCGACGGTCCGTCGCGGCCCGAGTGGGGCCCGGAACGACAACCCTTTTTTGACGCCCCGGAGAAGGCTAGCCCATGTCTGACGAACTGCAGAAGGGCCTGGAGGGCGTTCTCGTCACCGAGTCCGAACTGAGTTACATCGACGGGGACGCCGGCGAACTCGTCTACCGGGGGTACGACATCGCCGACCTCGCCCACGGGGCCTCCTACGAGGAAGTGCTGTACCTACTCTGGCACGGCGAACTGCCCGACGCCGAGGAACTGGCGGCGTTTTCCGAGGAGATGGCCGCCGAGCGAGCGGTGTCCGACTCCGTGATGGCGACGGTGCGGGACACCGCCGAGGCCGACGAGGTGCCGATGGCGGCGCTGCGCTCGGCGGTCTCCCAGACTTCCGCGTCGGACCCCGACGCCGACGCAGAGGACCCGACCGACCGCGAGGCGAACCTCCGGAAGGGCCGGCGCATCACCGCCAAGATTCCGACGATCCTGGCGGCGTTCGCGCGCATCCGTGACGGGAAGGAGCCGGTCGAGCCCCGCGAGGACCTCGACCACGCCGAGAACTTCCTGTACATGCTCAACGGCGAGGCGCCGGACGACGTGCTCGCGGACGTGTTCGACCAGGCGCTGGTGCTGCACGCCGACCACGGCATCAACGCCTCGACGTTCTCCGCGATGGTGACCGCCTCGACGCTCGCGGACCTCCACAGCGCGGTCACGAGCGCCATCGGCACGCTGTCGGGGTCGCTGCACGGCGGCGCCAACGCCAACGTGATGCGGATGCTCCAGGAGGTCGACGACAGCGACAAGGACCCAGTGAACTGGGTCGACGACGCCCTGGATCGCGGCGACCGCATCATGGGCTTCGGCCACCGCGTGTACAACGTCAAGGACCCCCGCGCGAAGATTCTCAGCGAGCGCTCGGCGGAACTGGGCGACGCCGCCGGCACCCCCAAGTGGCACGACTACTCCGTCGCCATCGAGGAGTACATGGCCGAGGAGAAGGGCCTGGCCCCGAACGTCGACTTCTACTCCGCCTCGACGTACTACCAGATGGGCATCCCCGTCGACATCTACACCCCCATCTTCGCGATGAGTCGCGTGGGCGGGTGGGTCGCACACGTCCTAGAGCAGTACGAGGACAACCGCCTGATCCGGCCGCGGGCGCGGTACGTGGGCGAGCAGGACCTGGAGTTCCCGGGCGTCGACGAGCGGTAAGGCGGTACGGCTGCGGTCGCGGTCTTTTTCGCCCACGTTTTTCGCCGCGAACGGAGTGAGCGGCCGAAAAAGGTGGTGGACAACCGCCTGATCCGGCCGCGGGCGCGGTACGTGGGCGAGCGGGACCTGGAGTTCCCGGGCGTTGACGAGCGGTAAGGCGGTACGGCTGCGGTCGCGGTCTTTTTCGCCGCCGGAAGACTCGCCGTGCTCGTCTTCCGAGCCTCGCCTCGCGTCGCTCGGCGAGACCACGTTTTTTCGTCGCGAACGGAGTGAACGCCGAGGACGACGAGCGTGCAGCGCTCAGAACCCGTCGCTCTCCTGGACGCGGGCCTTCTGGCGGCGCTTCTTCCGGCGCTCCTCCTCGGTGCCGCCGTCCTGGCGGGGCTGGTCGCGCTCCTGGCCCCAGCGGTACAGCAGGTACAGCGCGCCGGCGCTGGCGACGACCGCCAGTTCGTCGGTCAGGGAGCCGATCACGGGGACGGAGGCGTAGTACGTGACGACGGCGAGGAGGGCGCTCGCCGCGCTCGTCAGCCAGACCGCGGGTAGCACGGGGACCGATATCTCGTCGCTCACGCCTGCACGTCGGCGTGGCTCCTTCATAAATTTTCATCTTGCCGACAACACGTTCACGAATCGGGTTCCCGTCTCGGCAGGGAGCCAGTTCAGTCGTCGCTGTCCGCGCTGTCGCGCTCGGTCATCGTCTCGGCGGCGCGGTCGGTCACGGGGACGTCCCGATCCGGCGGACTGTCGGCCGACGAGCGAGGCCCGGCGACCGGCGCCGTCGGCGACCGAGTTTCGTGCTCACTCGCTCAGTTCGCGGACGGTCAGCGAGACGCCGAGAACGGCGGCGACCAGGACGACCAGCGAGAACGCCGAGCGGAACAGCGAGCGGTACTCCGGGTCGACCCAGGTGCGGATCACGTCCAGGACGCTGGTGTACAGCGTGACCAGCGCGACCAGCGCGAGCAGCCCACAGGTGAGCAGGCCAGCCCAGTAGATCAGCTCTCGCGGGTCCCGGTCGAGGAGCCCGCCCGGGCCGTTCGAACTGCCGACGGGGCGGTGACCGCGGCTGCCCTGGGTCGCGTTCCTGGCGCCCCCTTGGGGGGCGGTGCCTTGGCTCCTCGCCGGCGGCGTCTCTCGCCGGGCGGTGCGTGCGTCGTCGGTGTCGGTGTCGGCGTCGGTGTCGTCCATGGTGTTCTCCCGTGGGTCGTCGGTGTCGGTGTCGTCTGCCGTGGCGTCTCGTCGGTCGTCGCGGTCGGTCATCGGTGATCCCTCCGTGCCAGCGCCGCGATCAGTACGGCTGCCAGGGCCAGCGCGGTCAGGCCGGCGCCGAAGCCGGGCTGGCCGCCGGCCGACTGCTCGGTGGTGGTGTCCCCGCTGGCGGGGGTGCGGTCTGGGTCCTCGGCCTCGTCGTCGGACTCGAAGTCGCCGGCCTGGAAGCCGTCCTCCTCGCCGTCGTCGGTGTCGTTCACGGGAGCGGAGTCGTTGTTCTCGGGGGCGAGGTTCGCGCTGGACTGGACGGTGTCGACGACGACGCCGTCGTTGATCAGGAACGCGGTCAGCTGGTAGTTGTAATCGTCGGGGACGGTGAGCGTCGCGCTCGCCTCGGCGGTTCGGCCCGGCCGGACGCTCCCGACGCGGACGCTCGTGCGGTTGGCGGCGACGTTCGAGTCCGACTGGAACGCGATCAGCCGAACGGAGACGTCGTCGGTCGGCTCGCTGCCCTCGTTGGTCAGCGACGCCGAGACGTTCAGCCGGGCGCGCCCGTCAGAGACGTCTTCGATGCTGTAGGAGACCGTCGGAATGTTCCCGGAGCGTTCGAAGCGCTCGAACGACAGCGACGTGCGGGCGTACTCGGGGACGAGCGTGTCGACGCCACCGATGGTGGTCCGACCGTCGGCGACGCGGCGACCGTCGCGGAACACGATCACGTCGATGCGGTAGTCGCTCTCTCGTGGGACGGTGAGATTGGCGACGACCGACACCTCACGGCGGTCGGCGACGGTGCCGACGTCGACGGTTCGGCTGGTCTCGACCAGCCCCGAGTCGTCGTCGGTCGCGCGAAAGAGGACGGTCACGTTCTCGGAACTGCTCGCGCCGCCGGGCAACTCGTGGCGCAGACGGGCGTCGACGGTCAGAGTCGCGCGGTCGCCCTCGACGCTCGCGGGGGCGACGGTGACCTCCTCGAAGGCGAACTGGCCGGGCGGTGCGGAGTCGCGTTCGGCGTCGTCCCCGCCGGGGTCGGCGAGGACGCCGGGGAGCGCGAGCGGACTCAGGACGGTGGCGAGGGCCACGAGAACCGCGACCCCGCCGAGGGCTGTCTCGCGTCGCATACCGCGAGATTCGCCGGCGACGTAAAGTGTTTTGTGCGTCTCGGAGCGTCGGAAAAATATTCGCGGCGGCGGTCAATCGTCGCCGTCGGCGCTGCCGCGCTCGGCCATCATCTCGGCGGCGCGGTCGGCCCAGCCGCCCCAGTGGAACCCGGCGAGGACGACCCCGGCGGCGACGAGGTAGTAGGTGAACACGCCGACGTACGTGCCCAGGGGACCCCACCCGAGGACGACGCCCAGCAGGTAGGATACGCCGAGGTAGCACCCGAACAGGCCGACCGCCCGGGCGACGAAGGGGGTGGTGGTGTCGCCGGCGCCTTGCAGCGCGCCGGAGACGACGACGAACGTGACGAGGAACGGCGCGCCGAGGCCGTACACCCGGGCGTAGTCGACGGCGTAGCGGAGGGTGGTGGCGTCGTCGGTGAACAGCGCCGCCAGCGGCGCTGCTAGCGCGGCCAGCGCCAGCCCGATGGTGCCGACGGTGACCAGGCCGAGCGCCGCCGTCGACCACCCGAGGAAGGTTGCGGTCTCGCCCTCGGCGCCGCTGGCCCGTTCGCCGAGCGCCTGCCCGACGACGACGCTGGCGGCGACGTTGTACCCACGGGAGAGCGGGCCGGTGACCTGCTGGTATATCCGTCGCCCGATCTGGTAGGCGGCGTTGACTTCGGTGCCGAACCCGAGCAGGAGCGCGTTGAACGGGAACTCCGCGGCGGTCGCGACCAGCCCCTCCGCGACCCGCGGGGCGCTGACGGTCACGAGCTGGCGTGCGATCACGAGGTCCGACGGCCAGGTGAAGGAGGCGGCGACGCGGTCGCTGGCGACCGCAAGCGACAGCGCCGAGGCGCTGAACACGTTGCCCGCGGCGGTCGCCAGGCCGACGCCGACGACCGCCAGCCGCGGGGCGCCGAGCAGGCCCAGCCCCAGCACCAGCGACCCGGAGATGTTCAGGACGTTGGCGGCGACGTTGACGGCCATCGGGGTGCGGGTGTCGCCGGTGCCCTGCAGCGATCTGGCGGCGATCAGCGCGACGTGGCGGAACGGCGATGTGGCGAAGATGATCGCGAGGTACAGCCCGCCCTGGCGGGCCACCTCGGGGGCCGCACCGAGCAGCGCGATGGCCTCCCGGCCGAACAGCAGGCCGAACGCGGCGAACGGAAGTCCCGCCAGCGCGCCCAGCAGGATGGCCTGGGTGACCGCCTCGTCGCGGTTGGCGGCGGCCGCGTCCCTGGCCGCGGCAGCGGCCTCGCTCCCGTCGTCGTCGGCGGCCCCGGTGTCCTGGCTTGACAGCGCGATGGCACCGCCGCCCAGTCCGAGGCCGATCCGCAGCGGGAAGCGGGCGTAGAGGTCCGCGAGCCCCACCGCGGCGATGGCTGCCGGCGAGAACAGGCCGGTGACGAACACGTCGGTCGTCCGCATCGCGGTGCGGGTGACCTGTTCGACCATCACCGGCCAGGAGAGGTCGAACACGCGCCGCCAGGTCGAGCGCAGGCGGTCGCGAACCGTCGGCATCGGTCGGACTACTGGCCCCACCGGTTTCTAGGTACCGCAACGGGCAAGCCCGCTGGGGCGCTACGCCACAGCGTGACCGACGCAGACGACGGGGCGACGCTGTTCGTGTACGGCACGCTCACCGACCCCGAGCGCGTCGCGGACGTCGTCGCAGAGTTCGCGTTTCGCGGCCCTGCGGTCCTGCGAGGGCTCGCGCCGGTGCAGGCCAGGTACCCGACGCTCGCGCCGGGCGAACGGACGACGGGGCGACTGCTCGACGTCGCCGACGTCGCCCCCGTCGACGACTACGAGGGCGTCGACCGCGGGCTGTACGTCCGCGTCGCGGTCCCGAGCGCGGACGGTGATCCGGTGGCGACGTACGTCGGTGACCCGGCGAAACTCGGCGTCGCCGACGACGTCGACTGGCCCGGTGACGGGCCCCTGGCCGAGCGGGTGCGTGCGTACGTCCACGACCACGAGGTCCGGGTCGAACTGGCGGACTGACCCGTCGGTCGCGCGTCCGTCGGGCGTCTGACGACCGAACTCTCCCGCCGCATTCTTGCGGTTTCACTTTCACTCCGGGAGCCCCACCTTTATGTTCCTGACCCTCTCTGATTCGAATGCACGTCACACGCGTCGTGCACTTCCCCATCCGATCCCATCCTTTCGACGCTCCCCAGGCAGCGACGGCGTCGGTCGACACCAGCGGAATCGACCGCCGACTGCAACCCTTAACAGTCCGCCCGGAGAAGCCGCGGGCATGATCGACGTCGCAGACGTCCGCGAGGCGCGCGAGCGGGTGCGCGAGACATCTCGGCACACGCCGCTGGACTACTCGCACACGTACTCGGAGATGACCGGCGCCGAGGTCCACCTCAAGCTGGAGAACTTCCAGCGCACCGGGTCGTTCAAGATCAGGGGCGCGACCAACCGCATCGAGACCCTCTCGGCGGCCCAGCGCGAGGCCGGCGTCGTCACCGCCAGCGCGGGCAACCACGCCCAGGGGGTCGCGCTGGCAGCGACCCGCTCCGGCGTCGACGCCAAGATCGTGATGCCCGAGCACGCGCCCATCTCGAAGGTCAAGGCGACGCGTGGGTACGGCGCCGAGGTCGTCCTGCACGGCGCCGACTACAGCGAGGCCGCCGAGCGCGCCCACGAGATCGAACGGGCGGAGGACCGCACCTACGTCCACGCCTTCGACGACGAGATGGTGATGGCCGGGCAGGGGACGATCGGGCTGGAGATCGTCGAGGACTGCCCCGAGGTCGACACCGTCGTCGTCCCCATCGGCGGCGGCGGCCTCATCAGCGGCATCGCGACGGCGATCACGGCCGAACGTCCCGAGGCCCGGGTCGTCGGTGTCCAGGCCGAGGGCGCCTCCAGCGTCGCACCCTCCCTGGAGAAGGGTGAGATTCACGAACTCGACGGCGTCGACACGATCGCCGACGGGATCGCGACCCGGCGGGTCGGCGACAGGACCTTCGAGGTGATCCGCGAGCGCGTCGACGAGGTCGTCACCGTCTCCGACGCCGAGATCGCGATGGCGATCACCTACCTGCTGGAGCGCTCGAAGACCCTTGTGGAGGGCGCCGGCGCGGTGTCGCTGGCGGCGCTGCTGTCGGGCGCGATCGACCACGACGAGGGGGAGGTGATCGTCCCGGCGCTGTGTGGCGGGAACATCGACCTCAACACGCTGACGACGGTCGTGATGCGGGGTCTGGTCGAGACGGGGCGGTACCTCAAGATTCGCACCGTTCTGAAAGATCGCCCTGGGTCGCTGGAGGGGCTCCTGGAGGTGGTCGCGGACATGCAGGCGAACATCTACGCCGTGCGCCACGACCGCACCTCCCGCGAGATCGGCATGAGCGACACCGAGATCGAACTCGACCTGGAGACCCGCGGCCCCGACCACGTCGCGGAACTGCTCGCGGCGATCCGCGAGGCCGGCTACGAGGTCGAGCGGCTGGTGTAGCGCCGCCGACTCACCGCCTTTTAAGAGCGACGCGGCCGACCACCCGGACATGAAGCGCACCGTCAGCACCGACGACGCGCCGGCGGCGGTCGGGGCGTACAGTCAGGCGACGACCAACGGCGACCTCCTGTTCACCGCGGGCCAGATTCCGCTGACGCCAGACGGCGAACTCCTCGACGACGCCGACGTCGCCACCCAGACCGAGCGCGCGCTGGACAACCTCGTGGCCATCCTCGACGAGGAGGACGCCGACCCCGAGGACGTCCTCAAGGTGACCGTGTTCCTCGACGACATCGACGACTTCGACGAGATGAACGAGACGTACGCGACGTACTTCGACGACGAACCGCCGGCCAGAAGCGCCGTCGAGGTCGGTGCGCTCCCGAAGGGCGCCGATGTCGAGATCGAGGCGGTCGCGACCCTGGAGTGAGCGACGACGAGTCCAGCGACGCCGACCCCGGCGGGGACGCCGCGGCGTCCGGCGAGACCCCAGCGAAGCGGCGCCGTCGCGGCCCGCGCTCGCGTCGGCGTTCGGCGGTGGCCTGGGGTGCGGTCGGCGGGCTGACCTTCCTCGTCTGCCACCAGGGGTACGTCCTGCTGGGCGGCGAGGGCGTCGGCCTCCCGCTCGCGCTGGTGGTCGCCGCTGGGGTGTTCGCCGTCGCGACGCCGCTGTCGTATACTGTCGAACATACCTTCGTGAAGAAATTTGACTGACCGTGTCGTCAAATTTCTTCGAGTGAGTATGTCCGACAGTATATTTCGCAGAGGGCGCGCTGGCGGCGCGGAACGAAAGGGCTTAAACCGGCGACCCGACTACTCCCGTCCGAGCCAGGATGGCCGAACGGTAAGGCGCACGCCTGGAAAGCGTGTTCCCTTTGGGATTCTGGGTTCAAATCCCAGTCCTGGCGCTCCTTCGATGATCTCCTGGCGAGCGACGGGTGATCTCAGCGGCGAATCTCGGCCGGTTCGTCGGTGGCGATCCAGCGGTCCCCGTCCTCGGGATCGCGAATCTCGTACCATCCCCCCGCGACGAACGCGGCGTCGTAGTTGGCTCCCATCTGCGTGTCCCCCGGCAGGGCTTCGGCCCGGCGTCACTTCAGTAATCACCGACGACGGTTGCTCAACCGTCGATTATGCGGTCCCTATCGTGACCGTCCCCGGTGCGGAAGAACCGCCGCCGTCCGTCGAAACCGCTCGTACGCGCCGGGAACGTCGCCGTCCGGCGAGGGGTATTTGCCCCCGTCGCCCGTACGGGCGCCCATGTGCGGTCGCTACTCGCTGTTCGCCGACCCCGGAGAGGTCCGCGACGCGCTGGGCCTGTCGGAGACGCCGGACCTGGACTCCCGCTACAACTGCGCGCCCGGCCAGTCACTGCCGACGCGACGGGACGCCGACGACGGCGGCCTCTCGCGAGCGGAGTGGGGGTTGACGCCGTCGTGGGTCGACGACGCCGCGGGACTGATCAACGCTCGCGTCGAGACGGTCGCGGAGAAGCCCAGCTTCCGGGCGGCCTACGAGCGCCGGCGGCCGGACGGCGCCGAGAGCCTGGAGGGCCCCGTCGCGGGTCGCTGCGTCGTGCCCGCCGACGGGTTCTACGAGTGGGTCGAGACCGAGGGGGGCAAGCGACCGTACCGCGTGGCGTTCGCGGACGACCGCCCGTTCGCGATGGCGGGGCTGTGGAGCGCCCGCGAGGTGGTCCACGAGCAGACGGGCCTGGGCGCCTTCGCGGGTGGTGGTGAGGCCGGTCCCGAGACAGAGCGTGTCGAGACGTTCACCGTGCTGACGACCGACCCGAACGACGTCGTCGCGGAGCTGCATCACCGGATGGCGGTGTTGCTGGACCCCAAGGACGTGGGGGCGTGGCTGACTGGTGACCTGGACGCCGCCGCGGTCGCCGAGCCGTACCCCGGCGACGAGATGCGGGCGTACCCGGTGTCGACGCGGGTCAACAGCCCCGACAACGACGACCCGTCGCTGGTCGAGCCGGCGTGAGAGCACATATAAAAACCTGGTTGTCACGGATGTCGAAGGGCTTCCGGGCGTGTGAATATCTACCACGAAATTCGAGCGTAACGGTCGCAGTACTGCGGTTCTCCTGTTTCGCCCCGTCGGCTCGCTCGCTCGGCACCGAGCCCCGATCACCAACATTTATATAGAATCACAATCAATGAACGGACGATTATGAGTCAGCGAATGCAGCAGGGAATGCCGATGATCGTAATGGACGAGGACGCACAGCGCGTCAAGGACAAGGACGCCCAGGAGTACAACATCTCCGCGGCCCAGGCGGTCGCCGAGGCGGTTCGCTCGACGCTCGGCCCGAAGGGGATGGACAAGATGCTCGTCGACTCGATGGGCGACGTCACCATCACGAACGACGGCGTGACCATCCTCAAGGAGATGGACATCGACAACCCGACCGCCGAGATGGTCATCGAGGTCGCCGAGACCCAGGAGGACGAGGCCGGCGACGGCACCACCACGGCGGTCGCGGTCGCGGGTGAGCTCCTGAAGAACGCCGAAGACCTCCTCGAGCAGGACATCCACCCGACGGCGATCATCAAGGGCTTCCACATGGCCTCCGCGCAGGCCCGCGAGGAGGTCGACGACATCGCCGAGGACGTCGAACCCGACGACGAAGAACTCGTCCGGAAGGTCGCCGAGACGTCGATGACCGGCAAGGGCGCCGAACTCGACAAGGAGCACCTCTCGGACCTGATCTACAGCGCGGTCGAGCGCGTCACCGTCGAGGGGACCGTCGACCTGGAGTTCCTCGAAATCGAGACCCAGACCGGCGGCGCCGCCGCCGAGAGCGAACTGTTCGACGGCATCGTGTTCAACAAGGACCCCGGCCACGACGACATGGAGCAGGAGGGCGAGGACGTCAGCATCCTCGTGCTGAACGACCCCATCGAGGTCGAGGAGACCACCGTCGACACCGAGGTTAACGTCACCGACCCCGACCAGCTCCAGCAGTTCCTCGATCAGGAGGAAGAGCAGATCAAGGAGATGGTGGAGCAGATCAAGGCCCTCGACGTCGACTTCGTGTTCAACCAGAAGGGCATCGACGACCTGGCTCAGCACTACCTCGCCCAGGCCGGCATCACGAGCTTCCGCCGGTGTACCTCCTCGGACCTGGAGTTCCTCAGCGAGATTGTCGGCGCGAACCTCGTCTCGGACCTCGGCGACGCCACGAGCGAGGACCTCGGCACGGGCGACATCTCCCGTGACTTCGAGGAGGACCTGACCTACGTCGAGGGCGACGGCCACGGCGTCACCCTCGTGCTCCGCGGCTCGACCGACCACGTCGTCGACGAGCTCGAGCGCGGCGTCACCGACGCGCTGGAGGTCGTCGCCCAGACCGTCTCGGACGGTCGCGTGCTGCCCGGCGGCGGCGCCGTCGAGACGGAAGTCGCCGCGCGACTGCGCGACTACGCCGACGGCGTCTCCGGTCGCGAGCAGCTGGCCATCGAGTCGTTCGCCGACTCGCTGGAACTCGTCCCGCGCGTGCTCGCGGAGAACGCCGGCCTGGACTCCATCGACACGCTGGTCGACCTGCGCGCGGCCCACGAGGGCGGCGACCGCCGCGCCGGCCTGAACGTCTTCTCCGGCGACATCGAGGACACCTTCGACGCCGGCGTCGTCGAGCCGGCCCACGCGAAGGAGCAGGCCATCTCCTCGGCCGCCGAGGTCGCCAACCTGATCCTCAAGATCGACGACATCATCAACGCCGAGCTCGTCGAGGGCGACGAGGACGAAGGTCCGCCCGCCGGCGGCATGGGCGGCGGCATGGGCGGCATGGGTGGCGGTATGGGCGGCATGATGTAAGCGAGGTTCTGAGCAACGCGAAGAACCTCGATATTGCGAGCGGGGAACGAATGTGACCCGCGAGCAGCGAGGTAGGGAAACGCGAGCCGCAGGCGAGCGGCACACTGCCTCGTCGAACCGAGCGGGCGGAGCCCGCGAGGTTCTGAGCAACGCCCCACTACGCCACCACCGCACCGCACCGCACCACCACCGCACCGCTTCGCTGACCGACCGCGGTTCTTCTGCAACTGACCCACCTCGACCAGCCGTCCGCCCGTCGTTCCCGTTCGCCGACAAAAACGGAGTTCAGCGAGCGCTCAAGTGGGTCCGTGCCGTGCGTTCGCACATGGCGACAGACGCGAGCGACTCCGGCGGCGAGATGATCCCGGTCGCGGACCGAGCGGAACTGGACGAGGAGGGACGGCTGGTGGTCCAGGAAGGGGGACAGGCCATCGCCGTCTTCTACCACGAGGAGACGGTGTACGCGGTGGACAACCGCTGTCCGCACATGGGGTTCCCGCTGACCCGCGGCACCGTCGAGGACGGCGTGTTGACCTGCCACTGGCACCACGCCCGCTTCGAACTGGAGAGGGGGGACACGTTCGACCCGTGGGCCGACGACGTCCAGACGTTCCCCGCGGAGCTGCGCGACGGGCAGGTGTACCTCGATCCCGACCCGCCGCGCAACGTCGACCCTGCGACCCACTGGCGCAACCGCCTGGCCGACGGCCTCAACGAGAACCTCACGCTCGTGATGGCGAAAGCCATCATCGGATTAGACAGCGTGGAGCCGCGCTCCACGGAGAGTCGGACGGAGTCCGACGACGCCGGTGAGGGCTTTTCGACGCCCCTGGAGACGGCCCTGGAGTTCGGGACGAAGTACCGCGCCGCCGGGTGGGGCCGCGGCCTGACGACGCTCGGCTGCATGGCCAACGTCTACGACGACCTGGGGGGCCGCGACAAGCGCCGCGCGATGTTCCTCGGCGTGCGGGAGGTGGCCGACGAGTGCGCGGGCGAGCCGCCGCGGTTCCAGCAGTACGCCTTCGACAACCAGAACCTCTCGAAGGAGCGCCTGCTGACGTGGTTCCGCGACAGCGTCGAGGTCCGGGACGCCGACGGCGCCGAGCGCTGCCTGCTGACCGCCGTCGAGTGTCTCGACCCCGAGGACGTCGCTGACATCCTGTTCACGGCGGCGACGGACTCGCTGTACCTCGACAGCGGGCACCGCCTCGATTTCATCAACACCGCCTTCTCGACGCTCCAGCACGTCGGCTGGGAGCACGCCCCCGAGGCGCTGGCGTCGACGGTGCAGGGGCTGACCGAGGCGACCCGCTCGGAGGAACTGTCCTCGTGGCGCAACCCGATCGACGTGGCCGACCTGTGCTTCGACGCCGCGGACCGACTGGACGACCTCGTCGCGGCGGGGGCGGGCCGGGAGTGGACGGAACCGGACGACTTCGTCGAGACGCTGCTCTCGGACGACCCCGAGACGATAATCGACGCGCTGACCGGGGCCATCCGCGAGGGCGCCACGCGGACGGAACTGGCCGACGCGGTCGTCCGGGCGGCCACCCGGCGGGTCGCGTGGTTCGCGACGAACAACGAGTTCAACGACTGGAACACCGTCCACCACACGCTGTCGTACGCCAACGCGGTGTACGAGGCGACAACCTACACCACGACCGACGCGCTGTACCGCGGCTGTTTCGACGCCGCCATCTCGGTGTACCTCGACCGGTTCCTCAACAGTCCCCGTGCGCCGACGCCGAATCCGGACCCCGGCGGCTCCGACCGGGACCCGGCGGCCATCCGCGAGGAGCTGCTGGACTGTTTCGACCGGCAGGGAGAGGTCAACCGCGCGGCGCGGCTGGTCTCGGAGCACTTCGACGCCGGCGGCGATGTCGCGGACCTCAAGCGCACGCTCGGGCGGGGCCTGCTGCGCGAGGACGCCGGCTTCCACACGCTTCAGGAGGTCGAACTCGGCTTCCGGCGGGTCGACCGACTGGACGACGAGCGCGAACGGCGCCTGGCGCTGCTCGCGCCGGCCCGCTACATGGCCGCGCACTTCCCGACCCGGCGGGCCAACGAGGAGACGTTCTCCATCGCGACCCGACTGCACCGCGGGGAACGACTCCACGAGGCCGAGTGAGCGCCTCCGCCACGGCAAGCACACCTAAGTCCGCGCCGCCGTTACGACCGGACATGCTCGAACAGGGGACGACGGCGCCGACGTTCAGCCTGCCGGCGGCGGTCGACGGCGACATCGAGACCGTCGATCTGGCGTCGGTCGCCGGGACGGATGTCGTCGTGCTGGCATTCTACCCGGCGGACTTCAGCGCGACCTGCACCGAGGAGCTGTGCTCGTTGCGCGACATGGAACTGTTCGACCTCCAAGAGGACGTGACCATCCTGGGCCTCTCGACGGACACCGCGTTCAGCCACGTCCAGTTCGCCGAGGAGAACGGTCTCGGGTTCCCGCTGCTGTCGGACAACGACGGGGCGGTCGCCGAGCGGTACGGCGTGCTGTTCGACGAGGGGTTGGGTGGGCACCGTCGGATCGCCAAGCGCGCGGTGTTCGTCCTCGACGCCGACCGGACGGTGCGGTACGCCTGGTCGAGCGACGATCCCGGCGAGATGCCGAAGCTGGACGCGGTGCGGACCGCCATCCAGGAGTTGACCGACGACGAGGCCGCCGTCGAGCGCTACCGGGTCGCCCACACCCACCACCGGGAGGCGCTGGCGTCGTTCGACGACGGTCGGGCGGCGATGGAGGCCGACGACTGGTTGACCGCCGCCGACGCGTTCGGCGCCGCCGAGGCGTCCTTCGAGGACGCCGTCGAGGCGTTCGACGCGGCGGTGCGGTTCGCCGGCGACGACTGGGTCGCCGAGGCTGCCGACCGCGGACGGGACGTCGCCAACCACTACCGCAACGCCGCCAAGTGGTTCGCCGAGAGCGCCGACCACCGCTCGCGCGGCGAGACCGAACTCGCGGCAGAGTTCCGCGCCGACGCCAAGGGCGCGCTGGCCGACGCCGAGGGCCACGAGGGCCTCCCGGACCCGGACGACCTCGCGGCAGAGATCGACGCGGTCGCCGGCGACTGAGCGGGCGTCCCGCCACCCCCGGCGCCGGGCGAGAGACGCGAGCGTTTTTGACCGCGGGGCTACCAGAGGTGTTCATGGACGCCGAGGAGACGGTGCGGGCGTACTACGACGCGCTGGACGCGGAGGCCTACGAGCGCCTCACCGAGTTGCTCGCCCCGGAGTTCGCACAGCGCCGGCCGGACCGGGCGCTGGTCGGCCGGGACGCGTTCGTCCGGTTCATGCGCGAGGAACGACCCGTCGCCGACGCGACCCACGAACTGTCGACCCTGTACCGCACCGACGGCCCCGACGAGTACGACGAACTCGCCGCTCGCGGGACCGTGCGGTCGCCGGGTGGCGACTCGCTGGTGGAGTTCGTCGACGTGTTCACCCTCGAGGATGGGACGATCCAGAAGCTGGAGACGTACACGCGCTAGTCCCGCTCGCCGGCGCCCAGCGCGCTCTCGCCGACCTTCTGGCCGCCCTCGATGACCTTCTGACCGCCCATGTACGGCCGCAGCGCCTCGGGGACGGTGACGGTGCCGTCGTCGTTCTGGTAGTACTCGAGGATGGCGACCATCACCCGTGGGACGGCGACGCCCGACCCGTTCAGGGTGTGGAGATACTCCGCGGACTCGTGGCGCTCGGGGCGGTACTGAATGCCGGCCCGGCGAGCCTGCCAGTCCTCGAAGTTCGAGACGCTGGAGACCTCGAGCCACCGCCCGCCGATCTCCGGGCCAGCCTCCATGTCGTCGCCGGGTGCCCACACCTCGACGTCGTACTTCTTGGCCTGCTGGAACCCCATGTCGCCGGTACACATGTCCAGCACGCGGTAGGGCAGTTCCAGCCGGTCGAGGACCTCGGTCGCCTCGTCGAGTAGGCCCTCCAGGCGGTCGTAACTGTCCTCGGGGCGGACGAAGTTGACGAGTTCGACCTTGTTGAACTGGTGGACGCGGACGTACCCGCGGGTCTCGGTGCCGTGCTCACCGGCCTCCCGGCGGAAGTTCGGCGAGTACGCCTGGTGTTTGAGCGGGAGGTCGTCGTCCAGCAGAATCTCGTCGCGGTACATGTTCGTCAGGGGCACCTCCGCCGTGGGCAGCAGCCAGAGGTCGTCGTCGTCGTACTCGTCGTCCTGGCGCGACGCGACCCGGTAGGCGTCCTCGTCGAACTTCGGCAGCTGGCCGGTGCCGCGCATCGAGGCGCTGTTGACAGGGATCGGCGGGAGCACGTCGACGTACTCCTGCTCGCGGTGGACGTCCAGCATGAACTGGATCAGGGCGTGCTCCAGTCGGGCGCCCTCGCCCTTGACGAACTGGAAGCCGCCGCCGCTGACCTTCGCGCCGCGCTCGAAGTCCAGCACGTCCAGGTCCTCGCCGAGATCGTAGTGGGGGACGACCTCCTCTGGCAGTTCGCGCAGGTCGTCGAAGCCGTGTCGGGAGCGCTCGACGTTGTCGCTCTCGTCGTCGCCTGCGTGGACGCTCTCGTGGGGGACGTTCGGGAGTTCGAGCAGTCGCTGCTCTAACTCCGCCTCCAGTTCGTCGGCGCGGTCCTCGACCTCCTGGAGTTCGGCCTTCAGCTCCTGCGATCGCTCGATGGCCTCCTCGGCGGCTTCCTCCTCGCCGGCGGCTTTCAGTTCGCCGATCTCGGAACTGACCTCGTTGCGCTCCTGGCGGAGGCCGTCGCCGCGGGCCTTCAGTTCCCGCCACTCTGCGTCGATCTCGAGAATCTCGTCGACATCGACGCCGTCGACGCCCTTCAGTTCGACCGCCTCGCGGACGACATCCGGGTTCTCGCGGACGTACTGGCGACTGAGCATTTACGCGTTCGTTCCTTGGGGGTGGGCAAAACCGTGTCGGAAGTGTGCCACGGCCTGTCGTCGGCGACAACCTTTTTGTTTCGTCACGATCGATCCGTACAAAGTCCCAATCGGACGACACCAACCATGACACGACGACGCACACTGTTGGCGGCGGTCACGGCCGGCGCGGCGGGCACGGCTGGTTGTCTGGGCATCCTGGGTAGCGGCGGCGACGACGAGGTAGGAGAACAGGAGACCATCGCCGACACCACAGGGGCGCCGACGGCCACCCCGACGGAGGAGGTCGCGACACAGCAGACGATCGAACCCGCCACGGACACCGACACCGGGACCGAAGGCGGCACCGAGACGGGGACCGGGACGGCGGAGCCACAGGTGAGCTTCAACGTCCTCCTCGACAACTTCTCCAGCTGCGGCCGCACCTGCCGGACGGTGACGTACACGGTCCAGAACCGCGGCGACGCCGCCGCGACCGACGTCACGGTCGAGTTCGCGATGCGCGCCGACGGCGAGGTTATCTACGAGGGGTCCCAGAGCGTCGACGACATCGACCCGAACAGGGAGCGTCCCGGGAACACGAAGAGCCTGTCGCTGGATTCGTCGGCGGCCGAGACGATCCGTGCGAACGGCGGGGCCGTCTCCCTGGAGATCACCCCCACCACGGGCGACGGCGAGAGCGAGACGTTCTCCTTCGAGCGAACCGTCGAGATCGCGACGACAAGACCGACCCAGACCGGCCCGATCCAGTTCAACGTGACCGACGGCGAGATCACGCAGTGTGGCCGGGCCTGTCGGGAGTTCACCTACGTCGTCGAGAACCGCGGGACGGAACGCGCGACCGGCATCGTTGCTCGCTTCCGCGTGTACACGCCGGACACCGACGGGGAGCAGGTGTACGACAACGAACAGGAGATCGGTGCGCTCGACCCCAACAGCCGGGTCGAGAACACGAAGAGCATCGACGTCGGACTGGTCGATGGCAACACGATCCGCAACAACGACGGCGACGTCGACATCCGGGTCAACCTCTCGTCGGACCAGGGTGCGACGGCGGAGTTCGTGTTCGACCGCGAGCTGGAGTCGTGATCAGTCACACCGCCCCGCGTTGCCCTGGTCGTCCGTAGAGTCGGCGGCTTTTTGCGCCGCGCGCGGCGACGTGGCGTATGGACCCAGGCGACGTCGTCCCCGTCACGACCGGCGACACGAGCGACATCCACTACGTCGACACCGGCATGTACGACACCGCCGCGTACGGGTCGGTGTACGTCCTCGACACGCCGGAGCCGACGATCGTCGACACCGGCATCGGCACGAACCACGAGCGCATCCTCGCGGCGCTGGACAGCGTCGGAATCGACCACGACGACCTCTCCTGGATCGTCGTCACGCACGTCCACCTCGACCACGCCGGCGGCGCCGGCTTCCTCGCCGAGGCCTGCCCGAACGCCACCGTCGCGGTCCACGAGCGCGGCGCCAGACACCTCGCGGAGCCGGGGCGGCTCTGGGAGGGCACGAAGGCCGCCGTCGGCGACCAGATCGAGTACTACACCGAACCGGAGCCGGTTCCCGAAGCGCGCATCCGCGAACTCGAAGACGGCGATCGGATCGACCTCGGCGACCGCGAACTGATCGCCCACGCGGCCCCCGGCCACGCCCCCCACCAGCACGTCTTCGAGAGCCCCGCCGACGACGCGGTGTTCACCGCCGACGCGGCGGGCATCTACGTTCCCTCGCTGGACGCGGTTCGGGAGACGACCCCCCCGCCCCAGTTTCACCTCGAGCGCGCGCTGGCCGACGTCGAGACGATCCGCGACCTCGACCCCTCGACGCTGCTGTACGCCCACTTCGGTCCCGCGCCGACCGGCGACCGACTGGACGAGTACGCGGAGACGCTCCGAGCGTGGGTCGGTGAGGTCGAGGACGCCCGCGCGGCGGCCGACGACGATGCCGTCGTCGAGCGATTCGTCGAGGCCACCGAGATGGGTGCGGTCTGGGGCGAGCGCAAGGCCCGCGGCGAGACGGCGATGAACGTCCGGGGCGTGCTGGGCTACCTCGACGGGCGGTAGGTCGACGGTCCCGGACGTGGCGTCTCCCGAGCGAGAAACCGCCGACCACGCCCTCGCCGTTCCGGAGGTTTTTATACGTTGGTGGTGTCTCTCACACCGACATGAACTGGCGCGACGCCGAGCGGGAGTACACCGACGAGGTGATCGAGATGACGACCCTCGGCCGGATGTTCGCGGACAGCGCCGAGCGAAACGGCAACCGCCCGGCCCAGATGTACAAGGGCGGGGTGTACGACCGCTCGCTCACCGAGTCCGTGCTGCCGGCGGCCCCAGACGACGAGTACCGGGCGATCTCCTACGACGACGTCCGCGAGATCGTCCAGCACCTCGCGACGGGCTTCCGGGAGCTGGGCGTCGAGCACGGCGACCGCGTGGGCATCTACAGCAACACGCGCATGGAGTGGGCCCAGTCGGACCTCGCGTTGCTGTCGGCGGGCGCGACGGTGACGACGGTGTACAAGGGCTCCTCGGAGTCCCAAACGCGGTACCTGCTGGACGACCCCGACGCCAGCGCCGTCGTCTGTGAGAACCGCGAGGTCGCCGAGCGGGTGCTCGCCGTCGAGGACGACCTCGACCTGCGCTTCGTCGTCGTCATGGACCGCATCGACGGCGATCTCGCCGACCGCGAGGACGTGTACACGCTCGCCGAGGTCCACGACACGGGCGCGAAGGCCTTCGACCCCGAGACATTCGAGTCGTGGCTGAACGAGGGGTCCGTCGACGACCTGGCGAGTCTCATCTACACCTCGGGGACGACGGGCCAGCCCAAGGGCGTGAAACTCACCCACCGCAACTTCCGGGCGAACGTCAACCAGGTCCGCCGGCGCGTCGGTCCTCGCCCCGACAAGGGCGACATCCCGGCGCTGGACGAGGAGTCGCGGTCGGTGTCGTACCTGCCGCTGGCGCACGTCTTCGAGCGGACGGCCGGCCACTTCTCGATGTTCGCGGCGGGGGCCTGCGTCGCCTACGCCGAGAGTCCCGACACCCTGCAGGAGGACTTCTCGAAGGTCCAACCGACGACCGCCACCAGCGTCCCGCGGGTGTACGAGAAGATTTACGACGCCATCCGCGAGCAGGCCACCGAGAGTTCGGTCAAACAGCGCATCTTCGAGTGGGCCACAGACGTGGGCCGACAGTACCACCGCGCGGACGACCCCGGAATCGGCCTGCGGGCGAAGCGTTCGCTGGCCGACCGACTGGTGTTCTCGCAGGTGAAGGAGGCGCTGGGGGGCAACATCGACTACTTCTTCAGCGGCGGCGGCAGCCTCTCGCCGGAGCTGTGCGAACTGTACCACGGGATGGGCCTGCCCATCCTGGAGGGGTACGGCCTCACGGAGACGGCGCCGGTGGTGACCACGAACCCACCGGAGGACCCGAAGATCGGGACGATCGGGCCGCCGGTGGTCGACGCCGACGTAGCCATCGACGAGACGGTCGTCGCCGAGGAGGACTTCCGGGACGCGGCGGGGCAGGTCGGCGAACTGCTGGTCGCCGGGCCGAACGTCACCGACGGCTACTGGGACAAGCCCGAGCAGACCGAGTCGGCGTTCACCGACTCCGTTCCCGGACGCGAGGACGACGGCACCCGCTGGTTCCGGACCGGCGACATCGTCGAACTCCGCGACGACGACTACGTCGTATTCAAGGAGCGCGCAAAGCAGTTGCTCGTGCTGTCGACGGGGAAGAACGTGGCGCCGGCGCCCATCGAGGACGCGTTCGCCTCCTCGCGCATCGTCGAGCAGTGCATGGTGGTCGGCGACAGCGAGAAGTTCGTCGGCGCGCTGATCGTCCCGAACTTCGACGAGGTTCGCAAGTGGGCCGCCGATCAGGGCGTCGACCTCACCGAGGACCCGGCGGCCGTCTGCGATGACGACCGCGTCCACCGGCGCATCCGCGAGGAGGTCGACCGCATCAACGAGCGCTTCGAGGAGTACGAGCAGATCAAGCAGTTCCGCCTGATCCCCGAGGAGTTCACCGAGGACAACGGCATGCTCACCCCGACGATGAAGAAGAAGCGCCGGAAGGTGCTCGAGCGGTACGCCGACGAGGTCGACTCGATTTACGAAGAAAACTGAAGTTTGACCGCCGCTGTCACGGCCGAATCGGCAACATCGTTTATTATCGTTCGGATTCTTTCTCGGTCAAACAATGAGTTGGCAGGAGGCAGAAGCGGACTTCTCCGACGAGGTGACCGGGACGAACACCCTTGGGGAGATGTTCGAGAACGCGGCGGACCGGCGCGGCGACGCGGACGCACAGCAGTACAAGGGCGGCGTGTACGACCGCTCGATGGCGGGGGTCGCGTACCCGGGCGCACCCGAGAGCGACTACGCCACGCTCAGCTACGAGGAGATGCGCGAGACGGTCCGGTACCTCGCGACGGGCTTTCGCGCGCTCGGCCTCGACCCCGGCCAGCGGGTCGGCATCTTCTCGGACACGCGCATGGAGTGGGCCCAGTCTGACTTCGGGTTGCTGGCGGCGGGCGGCGTCGTCACCACGGTGTACAAGAGTTCCTCGCCGGCACAGGTCCAGTACCTGCTGGGCGACCCCGACGCCGTCGGCGTCGTCGTCGAGAACGAGGAGCTGCTCGAGCGGGTGCTCGAGGTCTCGGACGCGCTGAACGTCCGGTTCATCATCTCGATGGACGAACTGTCCCCGAAGTACGACGACCGCGAGGGGGTGTACGAACTCGCCGAGGTGTACCGCCAGGGCAGAGAGCGCTTCGAGGAGGAGACGTACCGTTCGTGGCTCGACGAGCGCGACCCCGACGATCTGGCGAGTCTGGTGTACACCTCCGGGACAACGGGGCAACCGAAGGGCGTCCAGCTGACTCACCGCAACTTCCGGGCGAACGTCAACCAGTGTTACGTGCGCTACGGCCCGCGACCCGACAGGGACGCCGACATGCCGTCACTCGACTCCCAGACGGAGACCGTCTCGTACCTGCCACTGGCGCACGTCTTCGAGCGGCTCACCGGTCACTTCCTGCTGTTCGGTGTCGGCGGCACGGTCGCCTACGCCGAGAGCGTCGACACGCTGAAAGACGACTTCTCGCTGTTCCAACCGACAGCCGCGACCAGCGTCCCGCGGGTGTACGAGAAGATTTACGACGCCATCCGCGAGCAGGCCTCGGAGAGTTCGTTCAAACAGCGCATCTTCGAGTGGGCGACCGAGGTCAGTCGCGAGTACTACCGGACGGACCGGCCCGGAATCGGGCTGAAGACGCGGTACAAGATCGCCGACACGCTGGTGTTCTCCGACGTCCGCGACGCCCTCGGGGGGAACATCGAGTTCCTGATCAGCGGCGGCGGCACCCTCTCGGAGGAGCTGTGCACCCTCTATCACGGGATGGGGCTGCCCATCTTCGAGGGGTACGGCCTCACCGAGGCGGCGCCGGTCGTGACGACGAACCTGCTTGGGGAGCCGAAGATCGGCACCATCGGCCCGCCGGTCCAGGGCATCGACATCAAACTCGACACCTCAGTCGTCCCCGAGCAGAAGTTCACCGACGCGATGGGCGAGTTCGGCGAACTGCTCGTGAAGGGGCCGAACGTCACCGACGGCTACTGGAACAAGCCCACCGAGACCGAGGAGGCGTTCACCGACGACGGCTACTTCCGCACCGGCGACATCGTCCAGCAGCGCCCGGACGGCTACCTGATGTTCCGCGAGCGAGCCAAACAGATCGTCGTGCTGTCGACGGGGAAGAACGTTGCGCCGGCGCCCATCGAGGACGCCTTCTCCTCCTCGCGCATCGTCGAGCAGTGCATGGTGATCGGCGACGGGGAGAAGTTCATCGGCGCGCTGATCGTCCCGAACTTCGAGGAACTGCGGGCCGCGGCCGCCGAGGAGGGCGTCGACCTCCCGCACGACCCCTCGGAGATGTGTGACGAGGAGCAGGTGCGCGAGGCCGTCGCCGAGGAAGTCGAGGCGGTCAACGAGAACTTCGAACCGCACGAGCAGATCAAGGAGTTCCGCCTGCTCCCCGAAGAGTTCACGGAGGAAAACGGCCTGCTCACCCCGACGATGAAGAAGAAGCGTCGGGACATCCTCGACACTTACGCCGCGGAAGTCGCCGACATCTACGGTGACGAGGCGGCGACCCAGTCGCCGGAACCGACGCCCTGATACGGTTCACTCTCGGCTTCTTCCGGGAACACGCCCGCCGTGTCCCGGGGACTGAGCGAACCGACGGTTCGTGAGGGTCGGGAGCGTTGCGCGCTCCCGGGAAACAGTGAGAATGACCCGTCTGACCCGACGCCGCCTTCGGAACTGTTTTGGGCGTACTGTGCCGTTGTCGGAACGCACAGTGACACCCAATCGGTGGTCGAAGTCGGCTCGGAGGTGTGGTGATGTCGGCCGGCGGCAGTAGCGTCCTGCTGCCGCTGGTCGCGGCGGTGATCGCGATCGGCGTCATCGCACAGGTGCTTGCGGACCGGTTTCAGGTCCCGAGCGTGCTGTTTCTCATCGCCACGGGCCTGATACTGGGCCCGATCAGCCGACTGATCGCCACGACGGCCGGCGAGGGCCACCTCGACCCATACGTCGGCGCCGCCGTCGCCGACGATCTGTCGACGCTGCTCGCCGGGGGCATCCTCGGATCGAACTCCTTCGGCGGCGCCCTGTCGGCCATCGTCGGCCTCTCGGTCGCGATCATCGTCTTCGAGGGGGCGTTCCACCTGAAGCTGGGGCGCATCCAGGAGGCGCCCTCGGAGGCGGTCAAGCTGGTGACCATCGGCGCGGCCATCTCGCTGATCGGCACCGGCCTCGCCGTCCGGTTCCTGCTGGACGCCTCCTGGGCGGTGTCGTTCCTCATCGGCTCGCTGCTGGTCGCGACCGGCCCGACGGTCATCACGCCGATCCTGGAGGTCGTCGCGGTTCGCGATCGGGTGGCGGCGGCCCTGGAGACCGAGGGTATCGTCAACGACGTGACTGCGGCGATCTTGGCGGTGGTGATCTTCGAGGCCATCGTCAGCGATGTCGGGACCGTCCAGGAGTTTCTCCAGCTGTTCGCCGAGCGACTCGGCACCGGCGTCGTCGTCGGCGTTCTGGTCACGGGCCTGCTGTACTACAGCCTGCAGTACGTCAATCTCTCGCCGGGCAACGCACCGCAGAACGCGCGGCTGCTGACGCTGGCGGGCGCGGTGGTCGCCTACGGTGCCGCCGACGCCATCTACTCCGAGGCGGGCGTCGCGGCGGTCGCCACCGCCGGCTTCCTGCTCGGCAACGCCGACGTCCCCTACGAGGAGGAGATCGAGGCGTTCAAGGGCGACATCACGCTGCTGGTGCTGTCGTTCGTGTTCATCGCGCTGGCTGCGCTGCTCGAGTTCGAGTTCCTGCTGAACCTCGGCCCCGAGGGCCTGCTCGTGGTCGCGATCATCGCGCTGGTGTTGCGACCGCTGCTCGTGTTCGTCTCGTCGAGCGGCGACCGGTTCACCAGAGGAGAGAAACTGTTCGTCAGCTTCGTCGGGCCTCGGGGGATCATCCCGGCGTCGGTGGCGACGCTGTTCGCAATCCAACTTCGAGACCAGGGGATGGTCGCCGCGGGGGACACCCTCGTCGGCACCGTGTTCCTCGTGATTCTCGTCACCGTCGTGTTCGAGGCCGGGTTCGCACGACAGATCGCCGAGTTCCTCAACGTCATACCAATGCGCATCATCATCATCGGCGGCGGACGCGTGGGACGTGCGCTGGCGACGCGACTGGCCGAGCGCGGCGAGAACGTCGTCATCGTCGAGAACGACCCCACGATGGTCGAACAGGCACGCAACCAGGGCTTTACAGTCCACAAGGGGGACGGCACCGACACCGACGTGTTGCGGTCGGCGGGCGCGGAGAACGCCAGCCGCATCATCGCCGCGACCGGCGACGACGACGTCAACCTGCTCGTCGCACAGCTGTCCTCCTCGACGTTCGAGATCGAGGAGGTCATCGCCCGGGCGAACAACCCCGACAACGTCGAGGCGTTCGAGGAACTGGGCGTCCGGACGATCTCCGCCAGCGACGCGACCGCGTGGGCGATCGACAACGCCATCGAGCGCCCGGCGCTCGCCGAGTGGATGACCCAGCTGGGCGAGGAGGGTGATGTCCAGGAGGTCGAGGTCACCTCCGACGACCTCGTCGGGCGGACCGTCCGCGAGATCGGTCAGGAACTGCCCGAGGGCTGCCTGATCGCGCTGGCGACCCGCGACGGCGAGACGCGGATGCCCGGGCCCGACTTCACCGTGCAGATGGGCGACCACCTCACGTTCCTCGGGCGGACGGAGGATGTCCGCGAGGCGATGTCGATCTGCGGTCGCGCCTGATGCCGACCGCCGACTGCTCGCAACCCCTCGACGAGGCGGGGTTCGTCTACCCCGGCGACCCGCCCGTCGCGGTCGACGACCACGCGACGATGGCCGCCGACGGCTACCGCGTGGCTCGCCTCTCCGTCGGCACCCACGCGGGCACCCACGTCGACGCGCCGGCCCACACCGAACCCGACGGGCGAACCGTCGACGACTTTTCTGTCGAGCGGTTCCGCTTCGACGCCGCGCTGGTCGACGTCGACGCCGCCCCTCGTGAGTCCGTCGGCGCCGACCGTCTCGCGGCGGCGGACCCGCCGTCGGACGCGGACCTCCTCGCCGTCCGGTTCGGGTGGAGCGACCGCTGGGAGGGCCCCGAGTACCGGGACCACCCGCACCTCACCCGCGAGGCGGCGGCCTGGTGCGCCGAGCGCGGGTACGACGTCGGGCTGGACACGCCCAACCCCGACCCGACGCCGCCGGCCGACGGGTGGGACGACGACCCCGGCTTCCCCGCGCACCGCGAACTACTCGGCGCGGGGCAACTGCTCGTCGAGAACCTCGTGCTGGAGAACGTTCCGGAGCGGTTCGACCTGCTCACGTACCCGCTGTCGATCCCCGACGGCGACGCCGCGCCGGTCCGTGCGGTCGCGGAGTGGTAGTTACGCCCGGTCCGTCCGGACGCCGTCCGAGAACTCGCGGAGCGCGTAGCCCGCGGTACCGACGACCGACAGCGCCAGCAGCGCCGCGAGCGCCATCGCCCCCAGACGACCCGTCCCCCAGAGCCCGACCGACGTCTGCAACAGGCCGTACCCCAGGAGAACCGCCACCGCGAACGTCCACGCCCCGACCAGTCCGACCCGCGCCAGCGTCTCGCGGCCGCTCCCGCGAAGCAGCGCCTCGGCACCGTGCAGCCGGACGGCCGTGACCTCCAGCACCGTCCACCGGGCCAGCAGGAACGCCAGCGCCAGCGCGACCAGTTCGCCTGCGGTCTCGCCCCCCAGGTCGGGGCCGTGCGGGCCGAGGACCTGGCCGAACGCACCGTAGCAGACGAACAGCGTCGGCAGGCCGATCAGGAGGACGTTGCCCAGGAAGACGGCCCAGCTGACTGGCCGTAAGTGGGACTCACCGGTGTCGGCGTCCATGATCGTGGTATCCCCCGCCGAAAGCATAAATTATCCGGTCTTTCTGCCCGCGAATTCAAGTGTGGTCGCGCGGCCAGCGTCGGCGTGCGCTGAACGGCGCCCCGCGGGCGGCCGAGGCGGTCGTGCGACCCACCCCCGCGGGAACGGAGAGGGTCGCCTGCACGCCCCTTCGTCAGCCACGCCCGCCGCTCACAGTTCGTGCGTTCGGAACAGGGCCACCGCCCGCCGGTATGATAGCCGACCGACGGCCGCACACAGCAGGAGCGTCGTGGCGACGCCGACCGCGCCGGCAGCGGCGCCGCCGCCGACCGACGCCGGCGCGTACAGCCCCGCGAACGCCGGGCTCGCGAGCAGCGACATCACCAGCGCGTACACCGCGGCGGCCCGGGGCTTGGGCATCTTCGTCGCCGCGGAGTCGGTCGGATCGAGGCCGTCGTAGTTCGGCAGGAGCCCGCCGATGGCCAGCGAGACGACGGTACCGGTCAGCGCCACCGCGACGCCGACCACGACCGTCGCGAGGACGACGGCCGGCGGGAGCGCCGTCAGCCACAGCCCCGCCAGCAGCGTCGCCAGCGCCACCAGCGGCACTCCCGGCAGCGCCATCGCCAGGACGTACCCGTGGACCAGTCGGCGCTCGCCCCCCGGCGCCAGCACCGTCGCCGGCAGGACCGCGCCCTCGTTGCCCAGCGGGTTCAGGGTCACGCCCATCCCGAGCGCCAGGCCGCCGTAGACGGCGACGACCATCGGCAGCGAGTCGGGGATGGCCCGGGTCAGCTCCGCGCTGGTCGACCCGACGATGATCACCGGCATCGCCATGAAGAACAGCGCCTTCGGCGCCCGGCGCAGGCGGAGCCAGTTGGCCCGCGCCACGGCGGCGGTCGGGCGCGCACACGTCGCCGCGAGGAGTCGCTCCGCCGGCGAGCGGCTCCCGTCGGCGTCGGTCTGGCCGGCGTCGCCTTCGGGCGGGTCGGCCAGCCACACCGTCGATCCCAGTCGGACGCCGACGGCGCCCAGCAGGACGGCCAGCGGGAGCGTCACGCCGGCGGCCAGCAGTGCGTGGCCGACCGCCCCGGCGCCGCTGGGCGCCAGCGCGAGGTCGCCGTACCAGCCAAGCGGCGTCGCCCCGAGCAGCGACCCGGCCCGGCGGCTCTCGACGAACAGCGTGAAGTACACCAGCGCCAGCGGGCCGCCGACAGCGAGGCGGTGCTCGCGCACCTGCGGCACCGTCTGGAACGCCCGCAGGATGGCCAGCCCGCCGACGAACCCGACGGCGGTTCCCAGCGCCACGACGCCGAGTCCGGCGACGACGACGGCCGGCGCCAGCAGCGGGTCGCCCGCCCCGACCGCCAGCGCGACGCCGCCGGCGGCGACGACCGGGAGCACGAACGCGCCGACGAACCCGGCGAACACGAGCAGCTGGCTGGCGGCGTACGTCTCCACCGGGACCGCGAGCAGGTGCGCGTCGGCGGTCGTCTCGCGACTCGCGTAGGCGGTGTAGGTCTGGAGCACCGTCACCAGCGCGACGAACACCACGCCGATGCCGGCGACGCCGGCGACCGTCCGCCGGACCGCCGGGCCGTCGCCGGCGGCGAGTCGCTGGCCGTAGACGTACCCGCCGGGCTCTTGCAGGAGCACGGACAGCCCCGGCACCGGGACGCGGCCGATCACGACTGCCATCCCGGTGGCCAGCGTGAACGCCTGGATCAGCGCCAGCCACGGCTTCGTGCGCCCGACACGCACCAGCCGTCGGAACTTGGTTCGGACGATCGACAGCGCCTGACGCCGGGCCATCCGGTCAGGCCGTCTCCGCGTCGGCGGGGTCGTGGGTGACCGCCAGGAACGCGTCTTCGAGACTGCGCTGTTCGCCGGTCTCGGCGCGCTGTTTCAACCCGTCGGGGGTCCCTTCGGCGACGAGTCGCCCGTCGTGGAGGACGCCGACGGTGTCGGCCAGTTCGTCGACGACGGGGAGGATGTGCGTCGAGAGGAACACGGTCATCTCCCGTTCGGCGAGTTCGGCGATGGTGTCACGCATCGTCCGCGCGGCCCGCGGGTCCAGGCCGGAGGTCGGTTCGTCGAGGAACACGACGTCCGGTTCGTGGAGCACCGCCTGGATGACGCCGGTCTTCTGGCGCATCCCCTTCGAGTAGGCGTCGATGCGCTTGTCGGCGTCCTCGAGCAGGTCGAACCGGTCGAGCAGTGACTCGATGCGCTCGCTGGCCGTCTCCTCGGGCACGTCGCGCAGTCCGGCGAAGTACTCCAGCTGCTCGCGGCCGGTGAGCTCGTCGTACAGCGGCGGTTCCTCCGGGAGATAGCCGATATGGGGGGTCACCGCGTCACGGTCGGAGATGGGCTGGCCGGCCACCGTCGCCGACCCCGATGTCGGTCGGGTCAGCGTCGTCAGCATGCGCATCGTGGTGGTCTTGCCCGCCCCGTTGGGGCCCAGGAAGCCGTAGACGCTGCCGCGGGGGATGGTCATCGTGAGGTCGTCGACGGCGACCTCGTCGTCGTAGGTCTTGCGGAGGGCGTTCGTCTGCACGGCGGGGTCGGGACTCACGGTTGTCGACGTTCACGCGGCGAGCGTCAAGAAAGTTTCCGGACCGATCAGGCGTACCGTTCGAGTTCCGGCCGGTCGAGGTCTTCGAGGACCTCGCCGGCGGTTTCGTCGAGCAAACTGCGGCCATCGGGGGTGACCTGGCGGCCCTGCCCCTCGGCAACCTCGACGAGGCCCTCCTCCTCGAGCTGCTGGCAGATCGTCCGGACCAGCGATCCGGAGCCGTCAGAGCGGTGCGCGGGAGCGACGCGGTAGCGGTTCGACCCGTCTTTCGTGTCGCCGTACTCGGTGGTGAGCCGTTCGACGCCGACGGGCCCGTCGATCGCGATCTTCCGGAGGAGACTGGCGGCTCGGATAGCCCAGAAGTCGTCGCGCTCGGGTGGGAGCTCCCGGGAGACGCCGGTCTTCGCCACTCGTGCCCACTCGGGGCGTTCGATGCGGTCGCCGAGGTCCGACGCGAGGGCCTCGATGAGGTCCTCCACGGGGACATCGTACAGCGTAGCCATTGCCGATCCGTTCCCGCCGCCCGCACATAAGCGCGTCGTCTCGGTTCGCCCCGCTCGGGACGACGCGGGGGCCTTTTGGGGGTGGGTCGCGTCCGGTCGGGCATGGACGAGTCGGCCGCCCTCGCGATGCTCTCGGCGGCGGTGCCCGGCGCCGGCGACGACGCCGCGGTCGTCGACGGCCTGGTGCTGACGACGGACATGCTTCACGAGCGGACGGACTTCCCCGACGGGACGACGCGGTACACCGCCGGGTGGCGGGCCGTCGGCGCGTCGCTGTCCGATGTCGCGGCGATGGGTGGCGCGGCGGTGGCCGCCGTCGCCGCCTACGCCGCGCCGACGTTCGAGGAGACGGCGCTGTCGGCGTTCGTCGATGGAGCCAGCGACGTCTGCGAGAGCGTCGACGCCGCCTACGTCGGCGGCGATCTGGACGATCACGAGGAGTTCACGGTCGCGACGACGGCGCTGGGTCGGACCGACGATCCCGTGAGACGGGACGGCGCCACCCCCGGCGATCGGGTAGTTGTCACCGGGCAGCTGGGCCGCTCGGCGGCGGGGCTGGCGGCGTTCGCCGCGGGCGACGTCGAGCGGGGCAACGACCTGTTCCGATTCCCGCCGCGGGTCGGCGCGGGGCTGGTCTTGGGCGAGCACGCCACCGCGATGATGGACTCCAGCGACGGTCTCGCGCGGTCGCTGCACCAACTCGCGACGGCCTCGGACTGCGGGGTGGCCGTCGACGGTGGGGCGGTGCCGGTCCACCCCGCAGTCGACGACTACGCCGACGGGCCCGACGAGCGCCGCGAGATGGCCCGTCACGTCGGCGAGGACTTCGAACTCGTCGCGACGGTGCCGGCCGACGCGGTCGGCGCGGTGCGCTCGGCGTCGCCGACGGCGGTAACGGTGATCGGCGAGGTCACCGAGGGTAGCGTCACCGTCGACGGTGAACCGCTGCCCGACCGCGGCTACGAGCACTGACCGACGACGCCGCGTGGCCGCTACTGGAGCACCTGAATCGGGACGGGGTGGAAACAGAGAATCCCCAGCAGGATCGTCAACACGCCGACGACCTTCCGGCGGTCGTCCAGACCGTCGTCGCTGACCGGGGTGGCCGACCCCGCCATGGAGAACACCGAGGCGAAGATGCCCCAGAACACCCAGATGACGACGGCGTTGCCCGCGACGTTGTCGAAGAAGTACAGGTAGCCCGCCAGCCCGAACAGGGTGACGGGGATGAACGGGGTGACCCGCTCGTGTGCTTCGCCCAGCAGCGACCGCAGGAGGTGCCCACCGTCGAACTGCCCGACGGGGATCAGGTTGAGGAACGTGACGAACATCCCGACCCAGCCGGCGATGACGACTGGATTGACCGCGCGCCCGGCGGGGTACTCCAGCGGCTGGCCGGTGAGCGCCGACAGCCCCTGCAACAGCAGCGGGTAGCCGAACTCCACCTGCACCGTCTGATCGCTGTTCATCACCCGCTCGGGGACAGAGACGGGGTCGAGGTACAGGCCGACGGTGGTGACCAGCACCGTCGCGACTAGCCCCGCGAGCGGGCCGGAGACGCCGATGTCGAACAGCGCGCGGCGGTCGGGCATCCGCCCTTTCATCTTGATCACGGCGCCGAACGTGCCGATGAAGGAGATGGGGATGGGGATGAAGTACGGCAGCGACGCCCGGACGCCGTGGTAGCGACTGGCGAGGTAGTGGCCGAACTCGTGGACGCCCAGGACGGTCATGATCCCGAGCATGAACGGCCACCCCTGGAGGATGCTCGCGGGGTCTTGGAACGGGCGAGCGTGGTACCACATCGACCCGGCCCACAGCGTGCTGCAGACCGTCAGGACCGCCAGCACGATGTTCGTCCACGGGACGCCGTCGACGCCGACCTCGTTCGGTTCGGCGACCAGCACATGCTCGCCGACCTGGTTGGTGAGCCGCATCTCGTAGCCCGCCTCCCGGAAACGGGGCCACAGTTCCTCGACGAGGCGCTCCTGGGCGACGAGCGGTTCGCCGTAGTACAGCAGTCGGTCCCCGTCTTCGCGAACCTCGTAGACGCTGAACACGGCGTCCAGCTCGTCGGGGGAGGGCCCGGCCGACGGCCAGTCGCTGTCTGCCATCGGTCTCTGTAGCGGCCGGCGTCAAATAAACCTCTTGCAGCCGGCCGGTGCCGCCGCTCGGAAGCGTCGAGACGGGGACGAGAGTGGGGGGTTGGTGGGCGGTGCGGGGGCCGAGGCGAGACGAACGGTCAGGCGGGTTCGACCCGCCAGGTCGTCGCGCTCGTGTACGACCACTTCTCGATCTCGATGTCGGTCGCCGAGTCTTTGAGCTTCACCATCAGCGCACCGATCTCCTTGGGCGAGAGGCCGACCTCGTCGGCGATGAACTTGCTCTTGAAGTACATCTCGCCGTCCGCGGCCTTCTCGCGCAGGAAGCGTTTCAGCGTCTCTTCTTTGCTCTCCGTGGAGGGTTGCGTGGTTGCGCTCATGGGTTCGTTCGCCTCGATCCTGCCTATCCGCCGGTCGATCATATAAAGGGAGGTCGCTTTCCTCGCTTTCGAGCGCTTTCGTCTCCGTTTACTGAAATAAAACGAAACGTGGGGTTTCAACCGGTGGTAATAACGTTTTACGACGGCCTCAGAGGGAACGAGACCTTTTACAAAGCGATCTAATTTATTATCGGGGCGAGAGCGATATTTCGTCCGAATTCATCAGCGATCGGCATCGACCGCGCGTTCTTCGGGGCGAACCGCCGCTCGCGCGGCGCCGAGTGCGGTCACGCGCGGTCGTGGACCCAGAACTCCTCGTCGACCGTGACCTCCCGCTTGAACAGCGGGACCTCGTCTTTCAGCCGGTTGATTCCGTCCTCGACGGTCCGGAACGCCTCCTCGCGGTGACCGGCCAGCACTACCACGAACACGATGTCCTCGCCGTACTCGATCACGCCCGTCCGATGGTGCAACAGCACCTCGTGGACGCCCTCGCGCTCGCAGAGTTCGCCCTCGATGCGGTCCATCCGCTCGGCGGCCACCTCGTCGTAGCGCTCGAACTCCAGATACTCCGTGGGGTCGTCGTCCGGCCCGTCTTTCGCCCGGACGCGACCGGTGAACGTCGCCACGGCGCCCGAGCGGGGGGCCTTCGGCGAGTCCTTCGCCGCCGCGATCAGCGACGACAGCGTCTCGAAGGGGTCCCTGTCGTGCAGGGCCGCGACGACGGCGTCGCCGTCGACCCCGGCGGCACCGTCGGCGGCGACGAGCACCTCTCCCTGCGGGTCCGCGTCGCCAAGGGCCACCTGCGGGACGTCGGCCGCCGGGAGCCCCGACAGCAGCGCGTACTCGTGGTCGACCGCGAGGTCCGCGAGCAGATCGCCGACCGACCGGTCCCGCCCGGCGGCGGTCCAGACGCCGTCCTCGGCGAGGACGTGGGCGGTCGCCGCGCCCGTGGGCGGGGCCGTCGGAGGGCGGTCGTCACTCGTCTCCGGCCGGCGGACGACCGCCACCGGCCCGTCGAGGCGGTCGAGCAGTCGCTCGATCAGTCGGGCTCGCTCCTCGTCGGGCCCGACGACACCGAGTGGTCGCATGTCCGTCCCGTGGGGTGCCGCGGGTTTGTAGATGTCGCCGCGCTCGCTCGTTGGCAACCCTTAAGACCGCTACCTGGCTACGTCGCGGTAGTATGAACGTGGTCGTCTCCATCGGCGGGAGCGTGCTCGCCCCCTCGGAGGGCGCCGAACGGGTCGCCGAGCACGCCGCCGTCGTCGAGAGCCTCGCGGCGGAGGGCCACGAGGTGGGCGTCGTCGTCGGGGGTGGCGACGTCGCGCGGGAGTACATCGCGAGTGCCCGCGACCTCGGGGCCAACGAGATCGAACTCGACCAGATCGGGATCGACGTGACGCGGCTGAACGCCCGCCTGCTGATCGCCGCCCTCGGGCCCGAGGCCGTCTCGGCGCCGCCGTCGGACTACGAGACCGCCGGCGAGGTGCTCAAGCGCGACGAAATCTGTGTGATGGGCGGGGTCACGCCGGCCCAGACGACCGACGCCGTCAGCGCCGCGCTGGCGGAGTACGTCGACGCGGACCTGCTGGTGTACGCCACCAGCGTCCCCGGGGTGTTCTCGGCCGATCCCAACGAGGACGCCGACGCGACGAAGTACGAGCAGCTGTCCGCCACGGAACTGGTCGACGTCATCGCCGATCTGGAGATGACCGCTGGCGCGGGCGCACCCATCGACATCCTCGGCGCGAAGATCATCCAGCGCTCGGGCACGCGCACCATCGTCCTCGACGGGACCGACCCCGAGCGCATCGCCGCGGCGGTCCGCCGCGGCGACCACGACGGGACCGACGTGTTGCCTGCCGACGGCGACGGCGAACCGACTTACTGGGTCGAGTCATGAGCGGCGGCGCCGACGCCGGGGGGGACCCCTACACCCTCTCGGACCGCGACGACGAGGGCGACGGCGACGCCCACCACGCCTTCTGGGCCGACGAGATCGCCGACCGCATCGAGGCCCGCGACCCCGACGAACCCATCGTCATCAAGGGCGGCATCTCGCCGTCGGGCGTCCCGCACCTGGGCAACATGAACGAGGTCATGCGCGGGTACTTTGTCGCCGAGGTGCTCCGCGAGCGGGGCCACGAGGTCCGGCAGGTGTTCACCAGCGACGATCGGGACCCGCTTCGGAAGGTGCCTCGGAAGCTGGCCGACCTGAACGGCGATATCGTCGGCCTCGGCGAGGTCGACGCTGGCGCGCTGGGACGGAACCTCGGCAAGCCCTACACCGCGATTCCGGACCCATTCGGCTGCTGTGACTCCTACGGCGACCACTTCTCGCGACTCATCGCCGACGGCGCCGCGGCGCTGGGGGTCGATCTGGACGTCGAGTCGAACACCGACCTGTACGAGCGCGGCGCCCTCGAGGACGTCACCCGCGAACTGCTCGCCGACGTCGACCTGGCGCGGGAGACGCTGGCGCCGTACCAGGACAGCGTCGACGAGTCGTACGTCCCGTTCAACCCCATCTGTGGGGAGTGTGGGAAAGTCACCGGGCAGGTCACCGCCGTCGACGCCGAGGCGGGCACGGTCGAGTACACCTGCGTCGACGTCGAGGCTGGCGACGACACCATCGAGGGCTGTGGCCACGAGGGGACGGCGACGCTCCGGGACGGCAAGCTGCCCTGGCGCTTCGAGTGGCCCGCCCAGTGGCGCGTGCTCGGCGTCGACTTCGAGCCGTTCGGCAAGGACCACGCCGAGGGCTCCTGGCCCTCCGGCCAGGAGATCGCTCGCGAGGTGCTTGGCGACGACCCGCCGGTGCCGATGGTGTACGAGTGGTTCACCCTGGAGGACCGGCCCTTCTCCTCCTCGGAGGGTCACGTCGTGCTCGTCTCGGACGTCCTCGAACTCGTCGAGCCAGCCGTCCTGCGCTTTTTCTTCGCGAAGGACCCCTCGCGAGCGCGGGACTTCAGCGTCGAGCGCATCGACCAGCTGGTCGACGAGTTCGACCGCGTCGAGGGCATCTACTACGGCGACGTCGAGGCCACCGAGCAGGAGCGACGGCGTGCCGAGCGCGTCTACCCGTTCGTCGTCGACGGCGACCCGCCCGAGGAGCGCCCGCTTCGCATCCCCTACACGTTCGCCGCGGTGCTGGGAATGTTCGACGACCCCGACCTGCGCGAGCGGGTCGCCCGCACGGAGGGCCACGTCCCCGAAGACGCCGACGAGGCCGCCGTCGAGCGGGCGCTGGCTCGCGTCGAGCGCGCGACGGCGTGGGCGCGGCGCACGGGCAACGAGTTCGACTACGAACTGAAACGCGGTGCGATCCCCGAGGCCGACTTCGACCCCGCGGTGGCGGCCGCGCTCGACGACCTCGCGGCGTTCGTCGCCGCGGGCAACGACGGCGAGGCGATCCAGGGGGAGATCTACGAGGCCGCCAAGCGCCACGACGTCGAGATGGGTGACCTGTTCGGCGCCGGCTACCGACTGTTCTTCGACCAGGAGGAGGGGCCCCAGCTGGGCACGTTCCTCGGGAAGCTCGACCGGGAGTTCGTGGTCGCACGACTGCGCCGCGAGCGATGACCCCTGCCGAGGAAACTCCCTGCGGGCGCGGCGGCGGTCCTGGTGAACCAAACGCATTTCAGCCAGCGTACCCGAGGGAGTGACGATGGTAGGCACGCTGTGGCTGGTCGTCGCCCAGGCCGCGACAGACGGCGTCTCCGAGTGGTTGGCAGGTGTCGACACGCTGTGGCTCGTGGCCGCGGGGATCGCGATCTACTGGGTCGGGATGACGTGGCTCAAGCGTGCCGGCTACCTCCCGGACTACGTCGGGACGCAGGGCCCGATCACGACGATCCACACCCAGCGCGGCAAGGCCTTCCTGGACTGGCTGGCCGGGCCCAAGCGGTTCTGGCGGGCCTGGGCCAACGTCGGCGTCGGCACCGCGCTGGTGGTGATGGTCGGCGCGTTCGCCGTCCTGCTGTTCTCCGCGCTGACCTCCCTGCAGAACCCCCAACCGACCGCGGTCAACCAACCCCGGAACGTGCTCGTGATCCCGGGGGTCAACGACTTCCTGCCGCTGTCGGCGGCGCCCGGCATCGTGTTCGGTCTGCTGGTCGGACTCGTCGTCCACGAGGGCGGCCACGGGCTGCTGTGTCGCGTCGAGGACATCGACATCGGCTCGATGGGGCTGGCGACGTTCACGATTCTCCCGGTCGGCGCGTTCGTCGAACCCGACGAGGACAACCGCCGCGAAGCCGATCGCGGCGCCCAGACCCGGATGTTCGCCGCGGGCGTCACCAACAACTTCGCCGTGACCATCGTCGCCTTCGCCCTCCTCTTTGGCCCGGTGATCGCCTCCATCGGCGTCGCACCGGGGGCAGCGGTCAGCGACGTGTTCCCCGGCTCCGCCGCGGAGGACGCCGGCATCGGGGGCGGCGACCGCATCACCGCCGTCGAGAACGAGTCCATCGCCAACGGGTCGGACCTCGAACGGACCCTCGAGGAGACCGACGAGCGAACCGTCGCCGTCGAGATCGACGGCGGCGAGCGCCGGACCGTCCAGCGGTCGCTGCTGGTCGTCGCAAGCGTTCCCGACGGCCCGGCGCCGTTAGACCCCGGCGCGACGGTCAACGCGGTCAACGGGAGCCCGGTCCACACCGTCGGCGACTTCAGCGCCGCCGTCCGCAACTCCTCGGGGGTCGTGACCGTTGCCACCGAGACCGACGACGGCCCGGAGAACCACACCTTCGCCGCGGGGGCGTACGTGCAGGTCGGCGAGGGCGATCCGTTCGCAGCCGCCGGCGCGCCGGGTGGCGAGTCGGTCGTCGTCACCGCCGTCGACGGCCAGCGCATCGCCGACTACGAGGATCTGACCGACGTGCTGGAGGACACCGCTCCCGGCGACGAGATACGTGTCGTCGCCTACCAGGACGGCACCCGGGAGAACTACACGGTCGAACTCGGGGAGCACCCCCGTGACGACACGGGCTTCCTCGGCATCCGCGCGGTCGCGCCGGGCACGACCGGCCTGTCGGTCAGCGACTTCGGCATCCGCTCGTACCCGTCCGAGCGCTACCTGACGGCGCTGGGCAAGGGGTCGGGCGGCGGACCGTTCGGCTCGCTCGGGGCGTCGTTCGTGGGCCAGGCGTTTCTGGTGTTGCTGTTGCCCATCGCCGGCATCGTGTTCGGGAGCGTCCTCCCGTTCAACTTCGCGGGGTTCACCGGCGAGGTGACGAACTTCTACGTCACGACTGGGCCGCTGGGCTTCCTCGATGGCGGGCTGTTCGTCTTCGCGAACCTACTGTTCTGGACCGGCTGGATCAACGTCCAGCTGGGCTTTTTCAACTGCATCCCGGCGTTTCCGCTGGACGGCGGCCACATCCTCCGGACGAGCACCGAGGCCATCCTCTCACGGGTGCCCGGCGAGACGACCTCTCGGGGGGTTCGCGCGGTCACCACGACGGTCGGGGTGACGATGCTGGTGAGCTTCCTGCTGATGGTGTTCGGGCCGGAGTTGCTGCCGGGCTGAACGGCCTCAGACCCGCCGCGAGCGGACCCACACCGCGGCGCCGACCACCGTGATCGCGAGGAACCCGATCAGGGCCTGGTTCGGGATCGTGAGAACGTCGAACAGGCGGAACTGCACGCGGCCACACCCGGCGAACGAACACTCCAGGGTCGGCGTCGTCTGGAGGTACGAGTGGTAGGCCGCGACGCCGATGCCGGGCACGGACAGCGGGAGGATCAGGCGGTGGGCGTCGCGCTGGTCGACCAGGGCCGCGTAGCCGAGCACGACCACCAGCGGGTACATCAGGATGCGCTGGAACCAGCACAGTTCGCAGGGGAACAGCCCGAGGCCGTACTGGTAGTTGAGGCTGCCGGCGGTCGCGACAGCGGCGACCACCCACGCGCCGGCCAGGAGATGCCGCCGGGAGAGGCCGGCGGCGAGACCGTCACCCGACACGGCTCAGAGCCGCTCGTCGACGGCCGAGGCGACGGCGTCGTAGGTGCCGGCCACCTCGCTGTCGCCGACGAACACCGTCGGCGTCGAGTTGACGCCGCGCTCGCCCCCGGCCGACTGGTCGCTCTCGACGGTGGGGCGGTACGTCTCCTCGTTGACGTCCGTGATGGTGGTCTCGGGGTCGGCCCACCCCTCGGCGGCGGCGTCGCGGATTAGCGACTCGCTCTGCTCGGCCTGCCGGGCGAACACGGTGTCGAGGTACGAGAAGAAGCCCTCGTCGTTGACCTGTGCCTGGACGCTGCGACCGCCCAGCGCGTACAGGACCGACCACTGGTTGACGACGGGGAAGTCGCGGTGGACCATCTTGACGTCGCCGGCGTCGACGTACTCCGAGCGCAGCTGCGGGACCACCTCGTCGTGGAAGTCCCGGCAGTGCGGACACCGCAGGTCCTCGAAGACGGTCACGGTCACGCTCGCGTCGTCGGCGCCAGCGACCGGGGGCGACAGGTCCTCCGGCGAGAGTTTCTCCGCGCGGGCGGTCGGCGTCCCGCCGCCGGCGGTGGTGCCGTCTCCCGGATCGGTGGTGTCGGTCGGGTCGGTGTCGTCCGCGTCGTCGCCGCCGTCGTCGTCCGGAGTCGTGCCGAGCTGGGCACACCCGGCGACGGCGGCGGCGACCGCGCTGGCGGACAGCTGGAGAACGCGGCGTCGTCGCTTGGGCATGGTCGGCCGTTAGGCAACCCCACACTTGCATCCGACGATTTCTTTCGTCGGTCGTTCGGCGGGCAACTACGCGCAGTCGGCGGTGGGCGCCGGCGACGCCGCCGATCTAGTCGTCGTCGCGCTCGACGCCGAGGCGATCGTAGAACTCCTCGGGGGTCTCCTCGATGCGCGAGAAGTTGGGGTCGAAGTAGTGTTCGTGGTGGCGGATCATCTGCTCGACGATCCAGGCGGAGAACGTCTCGTCGAACTGCCAGCCCTCCGCGATCTCGGGGACCTCGAAGCGGTCGTCGCTGGCGAACGCGACGTAGACGTGGTAGAATCCGAGGATCGTGTCGGCGAACTCCCGGGCCTTGTGGGCGCTCTCCTCGCGGCGCTCGGCCAGTTCCTCCTGGCCCTCCTCGGTCAGCTCGAAGTACTTGCGGTCCGGTTCGTCCTCGCGCTCGACGCGCTGGGCCCACCCCTCGTCCTCGAACTTGTAGAGGATGGGATACACCGAGCCGTACGAGGGTTCCCAGTGGCCGCCGCTGATGTCGTTGATCTCTCCGAGGATTTCGTACCCGTACCGGGGCTTCTCTTCGAGCAACTCGAGCACGAGGTAGGCGATGAGGCCTTTGGGCGGACCACTCTTCCGCATCGGAGGTCAGTTCGACATTCGCACCCTAAGGGGTTACGATAGCGGGGGTTTCGGAGGTATCAGGAGTCGACGACGCCGGCACCGGTGGGCGCAGTCGCCGACGGGTCGGGGTTCCGGCGCTCCGTCTCGCGGTACAGCGCGACGCCGGCGGCGACCATGAGCACTTGCAACAGGACCGTCGCGGCGGCCACCAGCACCAGGCCAGCGCCCTTGAGCGCGTGTTCGCCGAGTGCGCCGGCGGCGGGCGTGACCGTCGCCGCCGGGATGCCGACGACAGCCAGCGGTGCGACGACGCCGAGGGCGCCGGCGAACGCGGCGAGGCTCTCGACGGGGCGGCGCCGCAGGACGGCGGCGTTCCGGGACAGCGCGGTCGCGAGCGACCCGCCGTCGAGCGCGAGCGCGGGGACGACGAACAGCGTCGCGACGGTCCACGGGACGACGAACAGGGGGCCGGCAGCGCTCCCCAGCCCCGCCGCGCTGGCGGCGTCGACGAGGGGGACGATCGCGGCGGTCAGCAGGCCCCACGCCAGCGCTGGCCACCTGACCGACCACGCGACTCGCAGGCCAGCCCGGAGGGTCGCGGGGTCGTCGTCGAGCGTCGCCGCGACGCAGTGGGCGACCGCGACGCCGAGGAACGCCGCGAGCCCGGCGGTCAGCGTCGTGGAGAGCAGCGGCACGCCGAAGCCGGCGGCGGCGCCGCCCGAAAGTGCCCACTCCAGACGACCGGTCGCGAGGAACGTCGCGACGGTCAGGCCGGCGACGACCAGGAGGTTCACGACCGGCAGCGCCAGCAGCCGGGGTCGCGAGCGGGACACCCGGAGGGCGGTTCGAACGGCCCCGAGTCCGGAGTGCAGCCGTTCCATGCAGCGGAATAACGTGTCGGAATCAAAGCATTTGCCGGTGAGGCCTCGCGGCGATGGTAAGGTCCATACCGCCGCCGGCCCGACTCCCGGACATGGAGCGACGCGATCCACCGCCGACCGAGGAGGGCTGGTACGCGCTACACGAGTTCCACAGCGTCGACTGGGACGCCTGGCGCGAAGCTCCGGAGCGCGAACGAGAGCGCGCCATCGAGGAGGGCGAGACGTTCTTCGCCGACGCCGTGGCCGTCGACGACGCCGACGACGGCGTCTCGGCGGTCTACGAGGTGTTCGGCGAGAAGGCCGACCTCATGATCGTCCACCTGCGGCCGACCTTCGAGGACGTCGGGGTGCTGGAGCGCCGCTACCAGCACACCGCGCTGGCGGGGTTCACCGAGCGCACGGAGTCGTTCGTCTCCGTGACGGAGGCCTCGGGTTACTCCGAGCGCGCCGCCCAGTACTTCGAGGGGGACCTCGACGAGGACTCGGGGCTGGCGCGGTACATCCGGGCGCGGCTGGAACCGGAGCTGCCCGCTCGCGACCACGTCTGTTTCTACCCGATGGACAAGCGCCGTCAACCCGAGCAGAACTGGTACGACCTGCCGTTCGACGAGCGCCGCGAGCACATGGACGCCCACGGCGAGATCGGGCGAGACTACGGCGGCGAGGTGAGCCAGATGATCACCGGCGCCATCGGCTTCGACGACTGGGAGTGGGGCGTCACCCTGTTCGCCGACGACCCGGCGAAGGTGAAGGAGCTGCTGTACGAGATGCGCTTCGACCCCTCGACGTCGAAGTACGCCGATTTCGGGCCGTTCTACTTCGGCCGGCGCATCGAGCCCGCCGACGTCGGGCCGCTGCTGGCCGGCGAGCCGGTGCCCGCCAAGGCGCACGACGCCGAGAGCGCGGACGCGCCGGTCCACCCTGCCGACGCCGCCGAGGACGACCACGCCGGCGACGGCGCGCACGACGAGGCCGACCACGACGAGGCACACGCCGACGCCGCGGCGTCCGCGGGTGTCGCGGCGGACATCGCGGAACTGGGCGTCGACTTGCCCGATGACCTCCCCGAGGACGCCCACGGCCTGCTGTTCCGCTCGACGGCCGCCCACGAGACGGTCGTCGAGGAGGTCGACGGGATGCGCGGGAACTTCGAGCACTACGACAGCCACGTCCTGACGGAGGTCGTCGCCGTCGCAGACGACGAGGCGACCTGCGCCGTCGTCTCGGTGTGGGCCAACGAGGGCGCCGCCGACACCGCCGCCGGGTTCCTGGCGGACCTCCCCGGCGTCGAGGAGGGCCGTGACGGGCCGATGCACGGCGGGGATGCGGCCGACGCCCACGACGAGGACGACGACGGGAGCGGCCCCGTCGACGACGAAGACCCCATCCGCGGCGAACTGGCGGACCTGGGCGTGTACGGCGGCAAGCCCCACGGCGAGGCCGTCCACGCGCTGGTGGTGTACTCCACCGCCGACCTCCCCGACCTACGGGCGGAAGTCGAGGACCTCTCCGGCGGGTTCGACCGCTACGACACCCACCAGGGGACGTCGGTGTACGCGCCCGCCGAGATTCACCCCGACGCCGAGGAGGCGGCGGTCGTGAGCCTCTGGGACACCGCCGACGCCGCCCAGACCGCCGGGGACTTCCTCGCGGACCTCCCCGAGATCACCCGCCAGGCCGGCGACGACGGCGACTCCTGGGGGACGATGGGGATGTTCTACACGGTCAAGCCCGACTACCGCGAGGACTTCGTCGAGAAGTTCGAGACCGTCGGCGGCATGCTCGCGGACATGGACGGCCACCGCGAGACGACGCTGCTGGCCGACGTCGCCGACGAGAACGACATGTTCATCGCCTCGCGGTGGGACTCCCGGGAGGACGCGACCGCGTTCTTCCGGTCGGAGGCCTTCAGCGACACCGTCGACTGGGGCCGGGACGTGCTCGCGGACCGCCCGCGCCACGTCTTCCTGGCCTGAGGGCGCCGCCCCCGTGGGTCGCCTGCGGTCAGATGTCGACCGGGCAGCCGTTGATTCGCCCGCCTCGCAGCCCCTGTGCGATCCAGTGCATCGACAGCAGGAGGACGCCCCCGGCGACGATTGCGACCTCCAACCCGTCGAGGGGGAGCGCCGTCACGAGCCCCGCGGCGCCGACCAGCGACAGGACTCCCGACAGCAGCGCCGCCCCGCAGGCCGCACAGCCCGAGCCCAGCGTCGCCAGCGTGACGCCGACCAGCCCGCCCGCGCTCTCGCCGCCCGAGAGACCGTGCTCGCGGACGTGGTAGGCCGTCAGCGTGAGGTTGGCGCCGACCAGTCCGGCGAGCACCACCAGCGCGACGGAGAAGGCCGGGCCGTAGATGGTCCCGACGAACGGGTACAGCTCGCCGAGTAGCGTGAGGCGGTCCTCGAGTGTCAGGCCGCTCCCGGTCAGCGCGAACCGCGCGAACTGGAGGTTCTGGGTGAGGACGAACAGCGTCATCGCCGCGCCCGCGCCGACCAGTGCACCGACCGCGTACCGCGGAATGGTCAACACGAGCCGGAGCGTCCGCCCGAGCGTCCGCCAGTCGCGGGTGCTGGTCGGCAGGGTCAGCGAGCGAGCGACGCTCATAGCCCCAGCGTCGTCTTGACGGCCTCGAAGCTCAGACTTCCCGATGCCATCGTTCGAAACTCCCCGTCGCGGAACAGGTATATCGCGGGCGTCGATGAGGCACCGGCGGCCTCGCCGGCGGCGACGTCCGTCTCGACGGCGGCGTCGAAGGCCCCCTCTTTCGCGTCGGCGACGACGGCCGCGCCGTCCAGATCCGTGAGCTCGTTCAGGCGAGTCTCCGAGCGGTCGTACACGTCGTCCGCGGAGTACTCGTTCTGGTTGGTGAAGTACTCCCGCACCATCGCGAAGTGAGCACGGGGACTCCGGTCGAGTGTCGCCTCCAGCACCGCACAGGCCGGGCGCGACGTCGAGGGGTAGAGGATGGGGAACCCGCGGAACACGAACGTCGCGTCGCCGCTGGCCGCCAGCTCCGTCCGGATTCGCTCGACGGTGCCCTCCTCGAAGGCCGCACACCGCGAACAGGAGGTGTCCTCGAACGCGACGACGGTGCCGGCCCCCTCGCCCGGCGGTGGCCCGAAGTACGGCTGGCCGGACAGGTCCCGGACCGACGGGTGGTCCGCCAGGGCGGTGTCGTCGCCGACGACCCCGATTTCGAGGTCGCCGCCGCCGCCGTCCGCGGTGGTGTCGGGCCCGTCGCTGGACTGGCCGCCGTCGCCGCCACCCGCGAACGGGTTGTCACCGCTCTCGCCGTCGCCGCCGCGCTCCAGACAGCCCGCCAGTCCAGCCAGTCCGACCGCCCCCGCGGCCAGCCCGCGCAGCACCGCCCGCCGGTCGCGTCGTATCGGTGAGTTGTCCATGGGCGTGACGACGCGACAGCCACTTGTAGCGATTTCTCAAACTCGGTGCAAACTTCGGGCGGGATTCGTTCGAACTGGCGAGCCACCGCGGATTCGACCACCGGAGTGAAACTGAAGATCGACGGTCGAAACCAACCGACTGCGGCCCGGTTCGAGGGGAAACGAGGGGGTTCGTATTCGCGGTTCGGAGTCCGGTTCGCACAACCGAATCCATATGCCCGTCGGCGCCGAACGGCGGGGTATGACCAAGCGGCACGTCTCGCTGCCCGACGACGCACAGTCGGGCGTCGACGCGTTCGTCGAGGAGGTGGACCGACGGCTCTCCTCCGACGAGGACACCTGCGTGGTGGTCCGTGAGACCCTCGTGGACCTGTTCGGGGACCGCGAGGCCTACGAGCGGTGGCAGGACGGCGGCGACGTCACGCCGGCCGAGCGCGTGCGGCTGCAGGGGTACGACCCCTGCAACGCGACCCTGGAGAGCGAGTACTACGCGGAAGTCGAGGCCCAGCAGGACCGCTTCGAGCACTCGAAGCACCTCCAGTGGCTCTGGCGGCAGTTCGACGCCACGCCGATGGCAGACAACGTCGACTTCGCGCTGCAGTTCCGCCAGATGCTCGCCGACCACCTGTTCGCCGAGGCCGGCGAGAACCTGCGCCTGTTCAAGGGCATCACGTTCACCTACGGCCACAACATCGAGATGGGCGACAACGTCGTGGTCCACGACGACGTCCACCTCGACGACCGCGGGAAGCTGACCGTCGGCGACCGCGTCTCGATCAGCGACGACGCCCACGTCTACACCCACGACCACGACGTCGTCGACCAGACCGAGGTGACCAACTACCACACCATCATCGAGGACGACGCCCGGATCACCTACGACTCGATGGTGCGGGCGGGCTGTCGGGTCGGCGAGAACGCCGTCGTCGGCGCGAAGGCCATCGTCGGCGGCGACGTGCCCGCCCACCACGTCGCCGTCGGCCAGCCCGCCAAGAGCGTCGCCGTCAAGGACGGCTGGGAGTCGGTCGCCGAACCGCTGGAGGCTGGCGGCGAGGATCGCCGCGCCGAGCGGGTCGTCGCGTACGAGGTGCCGACAGACCTGGAGTGGTTCGACGAGTTCGGGCGGAACCTGTCGCCGCCCGAGTGACCCGTCGGGGGAAGCGTCCCCCGCAGAGCGGGCATCTCCAGGCGAAACGCGGGGGGTTCGCGGGGGAGACGGCCAGTACCCTGATGACAGCGGCACGCGAGGATCGTGCCATGAGCGACGAGTTGCTCGTCGAGGCCGGGGCCGTCCTGCTGCTCGACGACACGCCCGGCGACGCGCTGGGCCACTACTGCGAGCAGTCGCTCACCGCCGGCGACGCCGCCGACCGGGCAGAGCTGCTGGTAACCTTTCCCGCCCCGGACGACCGCATCGGACTCGACGAGCGCCACAACAGCCGTCAGCCGGCCAAACGCGGCGTGATCGCCGTCTCCGACTCCGTCGAGGCCCGCCGCATCGCCGCCGAGGACCCCGACTTCTCCGAACCGGTCGTCACCGACGCCGTCCTCGACCGCGGCGACCTCCAGGGGCTGGGCGTGAAGATCAGCCGCTACTGCAAGACCCTCGCGGAGGGCGGCTACGACATCACCGTCTGCGTCGACGGCCTCTCGGAACTGCTGGGGGCGAACGACCCCGAACCTGTGTTCAAATTCACCCACACGCTGGTCCAGCGACTCGAGGCGGTCGGCGCCGTGGCGCACTTCCACATCGACCCCGACGCCCACGAGGAGACGGTGGTCCGCACCTTCGAGGAGATGTTCGAGGGGGTGTTCGTCGAGTTCGAACCCGACGAGTCGCTGGTCGACACCGCCGACCGGACCGCGACGGACTCCGACGTCGCGCGGTCGGCCGGGGGGTCCGGGGAGAGTTCGAGACGGACCGATCCGGAGTCGGAGGCGACCGACGACGACATCGCCGAGGCGCTGGAGGACTCCTGAGACGACAGCGGCTGGGATGGCCAGCAGTTCACCAGTCCGACGCTGTGGGACGCCCCGCGCCCACGAGGACCGGTCGTCCGGCGCCCGGACTGCGAACCCGAAACGCCCACCGCTCGGGAATTCCGTCTTCGGGCGGAGGCGGCCGTCAAAACTCGGTCGCGTACTCGTCGAACAGCGCCGAAGTGCGAGCCCGAACCTCGTCGCGGATACCGCGAACCACGTCTATCGACTCCCCGTGCGGGTCGGCGAGCGCCCAGTCACGAACGGTGATGCTCTCGTCGAGCTCCAGGGTCGAACAGCCCATCGTGGCGACGACGGTGGCCGCCGAGAGGTCCTCACTCGTGATCCGCCGTGGTTCGCGGTCGGAGATGTCGACGCCGACCTCGGCCATCGCGTCGACGACCACCGGGTGGACTTCCTCGGCGGGGTCCGTCCCACCGGTCAGCAACTGCACCGACCCTTCGAGCCCTCGCCGCGCGCGTTCCCGCTCGGCGAACGCCGTCGCCATCTGACTCCGGCCCGCATTCTGGACGCAGACGAACCCGAGCGTTACCGTCTCGTCGGCCATACGAACGCTCGCCGAGCCGCCCACATAGCGCTATCTATGAGTGCTATAGAGCGATACGATGCAAACATGTGACAACGGCGACCGTCCGTGCCCCTCGGACTCTCTCGTTTCGGATCGGCGAGCGCCGTTCCCCAGCCTGTTCGACGGTCTCGCGAGGCGCTGGTGGCCGCGTCCGCGCCTTACCGGTCCTCGAAGGTGTGCTCACGCCGGGTCTCGAGTGTGTTCCGCACGCGTCTCCAGTCGGTCGGCGGATCGAACGCGTCGAGTTCGCGCTCGAACGCCGCCAGGTCCGCCCCGAACCGGTCGCGCCACGCCGGCTCGCCCCGGTCGGCTAGCGTGTCGGCCAGCGCCGCGATCCTGCCTTCGAGGTCCACAACGCGCTCGTCGAGGCCGTCGCGGAACGGGACCTCCTCGCGGTCGGCCCACGCACGGAGGTCGGTCAGTTCGGTCCGGAGGTCGGTGACCAGCAGGTCCAGCACGCGCGTTCGCATGGTGGCGTCGGCCCAGTCGGCGGCGGGCGCGTCGCTCTCTGACGGCAGTGCCTCGGTCGCGGCGGTCAGTTCGTCCAGCGACTCCGCGACGAGGTCGGCGTCCTCCTCGAACTCGTCGTACCGGCGCCGTGGGCTGTCGAGCCACGACTCGAACCGCTCGAGATCGAAAGACAGGTCGTCCGCCTGCCGGACGACATCCTGGGCGGTCGCCGCGACGTCGCGGAGCCCCACCGCGAGGTCGTAGACGGCGTCCGGCTCGTCCGGCTCCACGTCGAGGGTACGCCAGTCGTCTTCGAGGTCGGCGGCCCGCGTCTCGACGGCGTCGAGGCGACGGGTGTACGCGTCGACCCGGGCTGCCACGATGTCGAGGTCGTCGACCGAGGTGGCGGCGTCCGTGGCGTCGTCGTGGGCGATCCCGGCCAGTTCGACGCGCGTCTCGGTCGTGGCGAGCAGCTTCGACGTGTCGGAGACCGCCGTCTCGATTCCTGCCCGCGTGACTGCGCCGTCGTCGGTGATCGGGTCGAACGCCGCCCGTACCGTCTCGGGGTCGGGGCCGTCTGCGGGGTTGGCGATCGCCGAGACAACGTCCTCGACCGGCCGGCCGACGAACCCGTTCTCGCTCATGGGCGGCCGTTCCCCGGCACGGCCCGTATACCTTCCGTCAGAGCCGTTCGTTGGGGAAAATCCCACTCTGGAGCCGTACGGTCGGATATATATCCCTCGTGGGCTCGACGTGAGGGGACGTACCCGAACGGGGGGTACCCATCGTCTCTGAACCGCCGCGTAGCGCCCCATACCGGTATTATAAACCGTTTTAGTCGGATCAGGGGTGGTCTCAGGTGATGTCCGACGACACGACGTCCGGCACCGGCGTATCGCGGCGGAAGTTCCTCATCACGTCGAGCGCCATCGGGGCGACGGGGCTAGCTGGGTGTTCGGGGGTGCTCGCCAGCGGCGACGACGAGGGCGAGCTGCTCAACGCGGAGGGCTCCTCGACGGTGTACCCCATCTCGAACAAGGGCAGTTCCTACTGGAACGCCAACGCGCCGCCCAGCGACGGCGAGTACTGGGGGTCGAACGACGAGAGTACGGTCCCCGGCTGGGACAAACTCGACACGGAGAAGAACCTCGCCGACTACTTCGCGGGGCTGTACGGGTTCGACGAGACGGACGAGCGCTCGAACCCGCCGTACAACACGACGGTCAGCCTGAGTCACTCCGGGACGGGCTGCAAGGCGGTTCGCGACGGTCTGGTCGACATCGGCAACTCCTCGGGGCCGATCACGGCGGAACTCGACCTCAGCGACTCCGAGGCGAGCGAACAGTTCGTCGACCACGTCGTCGGCCGCGACGGCCAGCCGGTCGTCGTGAGCAGCGACGTCTACGACAACGGCGTCCAGCAGCTCACCGGCGAGCAGATTCGCGGCATCTACCAGGACGAGATCACCAACTGGTCCGAGGTCGGCGGCCCCGACAAGGAGATTTACTGCATCGGTCGCGCCGAGGGCTCGGGGACGGACACGTCGTTCCGCCTCAACATGCTGGGCGACGCCGAGGCCTCGATGTCGGGCGTCGACACCCGCTTCGGCCAGAACCAGCAGGTCGCCGAAGCCGTCTCCAACAACGACGGTGCGATCGCGTACATGGCGCTGGCGTTCACCAGCGACTCGGTTCAGCCCATCGCGATCGACTTCGAGGGGACCCTGTACGAGCCGGACAAGGACGCCGAGAACACGATCTTCGACAGCGAGTACCCGCTGAACCGGGACCTCCACATGTACACGAAGATCACCGACGACACCGAAAGCGGGACCGACATGCGCGAGGGCGCCTTCCTCAACATGTTCCTGACGGACTTCGGGCAGCAGGTGTTCGTCGAGCAGAACAACTACATCCCGCTTCCGACCAGCGACATCGAGGCCGAGGCCGAGAAGCTGCCGGACCAGGCCTGAGGCGACAACCCGCCGACGAGTCCCGTCGTTCTGGACCGTTCAACTCGTTTCATACTCACACACCATGGCACGCACGTCGAACGAAGGAGGCACCGAGGCGGGCCCGCTGGCGCGGCGGCGCCGGCAGCTGCGCGACGCCGTCGCCGACACCGACCCGGACGCGCTGATCACGGTCGGGGTGATGGCGAGCGCGTTGCTGACGGCGCTCGCGATGTTCCTGGCGGCCTCCTCGCTCACGATCGTCCCGTTCGCCGTCTTCCTGCTCAGCGCGGGGTACGGCTGGGTTCGCCACCAGGGGCTGACCGCCCGGGTGCTGACGTTCTCGATGATGGTCTCGACCATCCTGATACTGCTGTTGATCACCGTGTTCATCTTCGTCGAGTCGATCCCCGTCGTCCGCTACGAGAGCACGACGGTGTTCGGGATCAGCGTCCCCGGATTGCGGCTGTTCACGCAGACCCAGTGGGACGCGGTCTCTCCGCCGGTCCGGTACTCGATGGTCCCGATGATCCACGGGACGGTCGTGGTGACGACCATCGCGACGCTCGTCGCCGCGCCGCTGGGCGTCGCCGCGGCGCTGTTCCTCTCGGAGATCGCCCCGGCATCGGTTCGGGATGTCGTCAAGCCCGGCGTCGAGATTCTCGCCGGCATCCCCTCGATCGTCTACGGGTTCATCGGGTTCACCATCCTGAGCCCGTGGGCGGCCGGGCAGTTCCGAACCAGCGGTCAGGGAACGTACCTGTTCGTCGGCATCGTCGTCGGACTGATGGCGCTGCCGACGGTCGTCTCGGTGGCCGAGGATGCACTCTCCAGTGTCCCGGAGTCGATGAAGAGCGGGTCGCTCGCCATGGGGACCACCGACTGGCAGACGATGACTTCCATCACGCTGCCGGCGGCGTTCTCGGGCGTCTCCGCGGCGGTCCTGCTGGGCGTCGGCCGGGCCATCGGCGAGACGATGGCCGCGACCGTCATGCTCCGGGGCGTACCGCAGCTGACGGAGCCGCTGTACAACGTCTTCTACGGCCAGGCGACGCTCACCTCGCTCATCGCCAACAACTACGGCGAGGCCGACGGGTTGCAGATGGACGCGCTGTTCGTCGCGGGCGTCATCCTGTTCGTCACGGTGCTGTGTATCTCCGTCGGCGCACAGTACATCGAGTGGCGGATGCGCCGGAAGCTCGGGGGTGAGAGCTGATGGCGGGTGCGACGCGGAGCGACCTCGTCGTCGGTGAGACCACCGAGACGAACGCGGTCGCGATCGTCGCCATCGCGCTGGCGACGGTCATGTTCGCCCTCTCGCTGGCGGCGCTGTTCGAACTGCTCAGCATCAGCGGTCGCCTCGCCGGCGTTGCGGTCCCCACGCTGCTCGGCCTGATCCTCTCGGCGCTGGGGGTCACCGTGATCGCCTTCGGCGTCGGGTCGTCGCTGGGTTACGTCGAGACACAGCCCAGCCCGAGTGCCGGCTTCGTCGCGGCGGCGGTCTTCTCGGGACTCTGGTTCACCGTCGGGGGCCTGATCGCCTCCCAGACGCTCGGACTGGGCGGCCTCACCTGGCTGCCCGTCGCTGCCCTCGTGGGGGGCGGCGCGTTCGCGGTGACCGCGCTCTCGCGGGAGGATATCGGCTCGACGCTGCCCGCGGGGGCGTTCTGCCTGCTGACCGGGCTGGTGTTCGTCACCGGCACCATCGGCCCCACCTGGGTGTGGGAACTGGACTTCGAGCAGCAGGCGTCGTTCACCGCCGAGTTCGTCATCCCGACGGCGACGCTGTTCGCGGCCCTGCTGGCGGGCTGGGCCGCCGCGAAGGCCTACGGCGGGTTCGGTGCCCGCGGCCGCCACATGGGCGCGTACCTGCTCATCTACCTGAACGCCAGTTCCATCGTCGGCGTGCTGTTCGTGCTGGTCGGATTCACCGCAGTCAAGGGGATTCCGGGCCTCGTCGACGGCGCCCGGTTCCCGTTCTCGATCCCGTTCGTGATGAACGGCGTGTCGCTGTTCAACGAGTTCCAGGGCGTGCTGCCGGCCATCGTCGGGACGATCTGGCTCGTCGTCGGCGCCGTGCTGTTCGCGGTGCCGCTGGGCGTCGGCGCGGCGATCTTCCTCACGGAGTACGCCGAGCGCGGCCGCCTGACCCAGGCCGTCGAGGTGGCGACCAACGGGCTCTGGAGCACCCCCAGCATCGTGTTCGGGCTGTTCGGCTTCGCCTTCCTCGTCCCGCGGTTCGGCGGCAACAAGTCGCTGCTGTCGGGGATGCTCACGCTCGGATTCATGCTCCTGCCGCTGGTGCTGATCACGAGCCGGGAGGCGATCCTCGCGGTCCCCGACGAGTACCGCGACGCCAGCGCGGCGCTCGGCGTGTCGAAGTGGCAGACGATCCGGAGCGTGGTCCTCCCGGCCGCGCTGCCCGGCGTCGTCACGGGCGTCATCCTCGGGGTCGGCCGGATCGCGGGCGAGACGGCACCGATCCTGCTGACGATGACCGGCGGCACCTTCGTCCCCGGCTCGCAGACCGTCGACGTGATCGGCGGGTTCGAGTTCACGGGCTCGCCGCCGTTCGTCGCCAACCCCGAACTGCTGGAGGCGACGACGGCGCTCCCGTTCCAGCTGTACGCCCTCATCACGGCCGGTGTCGGCCTCGGTGACAACGTCAGCAACCCCGAGCAGTTCCAGTGGGCGACGGCGCTGGTGTTGCTGCTGGTCGTGCTGTCGTTCTACGCGATCGGGATCGGCGCGCGGTACTACTTCCGGAGGCGACTCCAATCATGAGTGAAACGACAGAGGAGACGAAGCGAACGGGTATCGAATCGGACCAGTCGGTCGAGACGACGAGCGGCGAGACCGACGAACAGGTCCGCGAGGAGTGGCGCGAGTACGCGTTCGACGGCCAGACGAAGTTCGCCGTCGAGGACCTCGACGTGTACTACGGTGACGACCACGCCCTGAACGGGGTGTCCATCGAGATTCCGGAGAACAGCGTCACCGCGCTCATCGGCCCCTCGGGCTGCGGGAAGTCGACGTTCCTCCGGTGTCTCAACCGGATGAACGATCGCATCCGGAGCGCCGAGGTCGACGGGTCCGTCCGGATCGGCGGCCAGGAAATCTACCAGGAGGGGGTGAATCTGGTCGAGCTCCGCAAGCGCGTCGGGATGGTGTTCCAGTCGCCGAACCCGTTCCCGAAGTCGATCCGCGAGAACGTCTCCTACGGCCCGGAGAAACACGGTGACCTCCAGACCGGACTGCTCGCCCGACTGCTCGACCGGAGCGACGAGGCGGAGCGCGAGCAGCTGGTCGAGCGGTGTCTCCGCGACGCGGCGCTGTGGGACGAAGTCGAGGACAGACTCGACGACAACGCTTTGGGGTTGTCGGGCGGCCAGCAACAGCGCCTCTGCATCGCTCGCTGCCTGTCGGTCGACCCGGAGGTGATCCTGATGGACGAGCCGGCGTCGGCGCTGGACCCCATCGCCACCTCGAAGATCGAGGACCTCATCGAGGAGCTGAGCGAGGAGTACACGGTCGTCATCGTCACGCACAACATGCAGCAGGCCGCGCGCATCTCCGACCAGACGGCCGTGTTCCTCACCGGCGGCGAACTCGTCGAGTACGGCGACACCGACCAGGTGTTCGAGAACCCCAACAGCGAGCGCGTCGAGGACTACATCACCGGCAAGTTCGGGTGACAACGATGACCCGGGAGCAGTACCAGGACGATCTCGACGACCTCGGCGACGACGTGTTCGCGATGGGAGAGCTGGTGCTCGAACGACTCGACGAGTCGCTGACAGCGCTGCGTACCGGCGACGGTGACCGCGGCCGCACGGTCGCCGAAGGCGACCTCGCGGTGAACGAGCGGTACCTCGCGCTCGAGTCGCGGTGCATCGACCTGTTCGCGCTCCAGCAGCCGGTCGCCGGCGACCTCCGGTTCGTCGCCGCCTCGTTCAAGATACTCACCGATCTGGAGCGGATCGGCGACCTCGCGGCGAACCTGGGCCAGTACGCTGCCGCCACCACCGACGAACTCTCTCCGGGGGTGTCGGTCGCCGATGTCGGGTCGCTGGCCAGGTCGCTGGTTCGGCGGAGCCTCGACGCCTACGCCGACCGAGACGCGGTCGCGTGTCGTGCGATCCACGCCGACGACGACGAAGTCGACGCGCTGTGCGCGCGGGGGTCGGAGGCGGTCGCGCGCGACCTCATCGAGCGGGAGGCGGCGAGCGACGCGTGGGAGCTGGAAGGGCTGCTCGGCCAAGTCTCGACCCTCCTGCTCACCTTCCGGGACCTCGAACGGATCGCCGACCACGCCGTCAACGTCGCCGCGCGGACCCTGTACCTGACCGAGAGCGATCCGGAGCTGATCTACTGATGGAGCGACGCAAGGTCCAGCAGGTCGGCAGCGGGACGTACACGGTGTCGCTGCCGAAAGAGTGGGCAGAGCGTGCCGGCGTCACTGCCGGCAACACCGTCCAGATCGACGCCAACGGCGACACGCAGCTCGTCATCGAGCCGGAAGCGCCCGCGGACGACGCCACCTCGCGCCACGAGCTCTCGGTGGGCGACGACCCGCCGGAGCGGCTCGAACGGACGATCAAGGCGGCGTACGCCGTGGGCTTCGAAGAGCTGGTCCTCCGCGCACCGGCGGGGTTCTCACGGGCGCAGACCCGGGCCGTCGACCGGGTGGCGAACGAGTTCGTCGGCGTCGCCCTCACCACAGAGACGGAGACGGAACTGACGCTCCAGAGCTTGCTGGACGCCAGCGAGGTGTCGGTGCGCCAGTCGGTCAGACAGCTCCGCTTTGTCACCCTCTCGATGCACCGGGACGCGACGGCCGCACTCGCGGATGGCGCGGAGCCGTCCGTCGCCGACCGTGAGGACGAGACCGATCGGCTGTACGCACTGGTCGACCGCCACTTCGGCCGCGGACTCACCCGACTCGACGAGCTGGACGCGCTGGGGCTGAGCCGCGTGGAGCTGTTCGAGTTGCGAACCGCCGCCCGCGAACTGGAGCGCGTCGCCGACGACACCGAGACGATCGCGAGCGTCGCCGGGACGATCGACACGCCACCCGAGGCCGTCCCGACCGCCGAACTCCGGGCGATCGGACGGGACGCCCGGACCGTCGTCGAGCGGGGCACCGCCGTGGTCGTCGGCGACGCGGACGCCGAGGTCGCGAACGACGCGATCGAGGCCCGTGAGGCGGTGCGGTCGCGCGTGGAGGCGCTCGACCGCGACCGGCTCGACGCGGCCGGCGACCACCGGCTCGGGCGGGCGCTCGACGCGCTCCGACGGACCGCCGAGAGCGGCGGCACCATCGCCGAACTGGGGCTCCGTGTCGCCACGCGCTGCAGTGGAGAATCCAGGTCCGAGGACACAGTCGCCACCGGGACCGAATGAGCCCCGACGATCGGCGTGGGACTCGCTGTGCGTACCGGGGCATCCAGGTCCGTTGCAACCCTGCCTGTTCGACAGTTTTCGTCGAAACGGCCGTCGGGTAGGGCTCCCGTCGCCACCGATTCGCTGGTGGTCCCACCAGCGCCCGTGACCCGTTCACGACTCTCTCGAAGCGACGCCGTGGGGGCGTTCGCTCTCGGCGGCGACCGCTCAGCGGCGCCGTACCGCGGCGACCGCACGCGAGAGCAGGGCGACGAGCAGGTCAAGCGACGCGCCCAGCGACGCGAGCAGTCCGACCAGCAGCGTCAGCCGCGCGGGCAGCCCCGCCCACACCGGCAGGTACAGGTCGACGTACCGCCCCAGTTTGTCCAGTTGCGAGGCGCTGCCGCCGGCGTTGCTCTCGAGTTGTCGCCCGGAGACGTTGCTGGCGGCCTCCTCGGGGGTGCCGATGCGGTCGGCCTCGTAGGGGATGCCCCGCCCGGCGCTGTTCTCGACGTAGTACTCCCAGACGACCTCGCCGTCCCGGTCGACCTCGACGACTCGGAAGCCAAGCGAGTCGGTCACGAGCGTGTGGCCGTTCGGCATCCGGTCGGCGTCCCGGGGCCAGACGATCGACTGGTCGTCGCCGGTGAACCGCCAGACGACCTCCTCAGTCTCGACGTCGACCTCGACGATCTCGTTGGCCTCGCTGTTGGCGACCAGCACCGTCCCTTGGCTCTCCAGGCGGTGGGGGTTGTGCTGCTCGTACAGCAGCGCGTCCGACCCGACGGTCTCGCGGGGTTCGCCGACGGTGTCGACGACCTCGCCGGTCTCGGGGTCGACCTCGATCAGGACGTCGTAGTTGCGGATCGACATCTGGTAGTTGCCGTTCTCGAGGCGGTCGATGTCGTTCATGTGCGTCCAGTCCGACTCCGGTCCGGCCCGCTCGGGACCGCCGTGTTCCTCGTAGAACTCGGTCCCCTCCGAGAGATGCTCGGTCGCCGACCAGTTCCAGGTGATGTCACCGGCTCGGTCGACGGTGAACGCCCGATCGTTGCCCATGTCGATGATCGCCGTCTCGCCGTTCTCGAGGCGGTCGGCGTCGTGGACCTCGTGGTGGCTGATGTAGTGGTCGTACCAGCTGTACTCCCAGACGATCTCCTTGGTGCCGTAGTCGATCTCGACGACCCGGTTCTCGACGCAGGCGGCGCCGTTGTAGCTGGAATCGAGGAACTCCTCGGGACAGTCGTCTTGACCGTGCTTGGTGGCGACCGAGGCCATGATCCGGCCGTCGCCGAGGTACTCGACATCGAACACCCGCGAGTCGGCGGGGTCGTACTCCCAGACGACCTCGCCGCGGTGGACCACCAGCGCCTTCCCGTTGTTGCCGCCGAACCCGCCGTAACTCTGCACGCCGATCAGCGTGGCGTTCTCCGGTGGGCGGTCGGCGTCGGCGGATCGGTTGTCGAGGCCGCTCAAGGCGGGGGAGGCGTCGGCGGCCAGCGCCTGGAGGCCGAACAGCGCCGTCGCGAGGAGGATCACGACGGTGAACGCTCGCAGCCGGGACCGTCTGTCCATGGTGGGGGTGTACCCGTGGGCGGGCGTAACTCCTGCGGTTCGGTGTGACGTCCCGACGCCGCGGCCGTCGCGGCCCGTTGCGGCGGAAGAACCTTGAGCAAGGAGCCCGAACGTCCGGATATGGTCGACGACCTCTGGGTGGTCGTCCTGGGGTACGCGTTCGTCCTGCTGCTGGTGCAGGTGGCGGTGTACCTGTACCTGAGCGACGGGCGGGGCAGCGAGGGACACGACAGGGCCGTGCCGACGGCGGCGGGCGGCGACGGCGTCGCGCCGGTCGACGAGTCAACGGGGACCAGAGACTACCGTCGCTGTCCGCACTGCGGTGCCCCCAACGAGGCCGACGGGACGTTCACCCACTGCCGGCAGTGCGCCGGGTCGTTGCGGGGCTGATCCGCCGACCGCGCCACCGCGGACTTTTGCCGATCGGGACCGTCGACTCGGGCGTGCACGGAGTCGCCATCAACGTCGGCGCCAACACCACGCTCCCCGGCTTCCGGGCGCCCATCCACCCCGACGGCTCCTTCGAGTACGTCCCCATCCCGGAGCGGGAGCCGACCGACGACCCGGTCCCGACCTACGCCGACCTCGACCTGCCGTTCTCGGTCCCCGCGGAGCTGCTGGACCGTCGCGTCCACCACGACCCCGCCTTCGCCGGCACGCACGGCGCCGAGACGTACACCTACGGCGACGAGCACGGCGTGAAAGCTGGGCCGCTGTCGGACCTGTCGGCGGGCGACTGGGCGCTGTTCTACGCGACGCTGTCGACCGCCGGCCGCGGAGAACTGTCGGTCCGGGACGACGCCGACCCCGCCGACTGGCAGGCTCCGGCGTGGGGGGCGTACCTGATCGGTGCCTTCCGGTTGGCGGTCGATCCCGTGACCGGCGAGGGGTTCCGCGCGTTGCCGCCCGACGAGCGCGAGCGATTCGCAGAGAACGCCCACCTGCGCCGCGAGACGGTCGACGCGAAGGTGTTGCTCGCGGGCGACCCCGACGAGTCGCGGCTGTTCGACCGCGCGGTGCCGCTGTCGAGCCGCGACGCGGGCAGCGAGGCCAACCGGCTCGTCACCGACCTCTCGGGAGACTCGGGGAAGGGACCGTGGTGGCGGCGGCCGCTGCGCTTCGACCGCGAGGGCGTCGAGACGCTGCTTTCCTGCGCCGAGCACGGCGACTACGACGTGGCGTTCGCCTGACGCGGGCGGGGCGAGTGGAGAGGGGAGCGACCGCGTCTACTCCCAGAACAGGAACACGAGCACCGCGAGGATCAGCAGGAACACGAACCACAGGCCGAACGTCTCGTTGGTGATGGTGCCGCCCCAGGCGCCGCCGGTGGAGTTGCCGGTCGTGTTGGTGGCGTTCGTCGTCGTCTCCAGTACCGTCGCGGCCACGAGCGTGAGGTCCATCTTGTTCGAGATGGCGCCCGTGGCGTCGTTAAGCGTTACGTTACGCGCTCATCGCTACCGGTTTCCGCGGAGACCGTCCGCGTCGTTTTTGACGTCGATGTTCACCGACGCGGTGTACGTCTCCTGCGCGTCTCGACCGTAGACGCTCCAGCCGTTGTGGGCCATGTCGTCGTGGTGGAACGACTCGATGTACAGCGAGCCGGGGGTGCGATAGCGCTCGCCACCCTGCAACTGGTCGACGGGCTGCTGGAGTTCGAGGTCGTGGACGTAGGCGGCCGAAGGCAGCGCCCCCGCCCAGGTGAGTTCCTTGGTGTCACCCAGGTCGTGGTCCTCGAAGGTCTTCTCCTCGACGCCGCCGAACAGCGCCCCGAGGACGCTCTTGGCGGCCAGCGCCCAACCGACCACCGACTTGTCGACGACCTCCGCGATCAGGGTCTCGGCGGCGGCGATGGCGCCGTCGGCCAGATCGACCTGGTACTCGCGCTCGACGGTGCTCTTCTCGACCTCCTCGGTGTTCTCGATGACCGGTCCCTCCCAGACCTCGCCGTCGTTGTACGTGACCGGCATCTCGATGTGCTGGTTCGCCGACGGCGAGGTGAACCGCATCCCGTGGCCGGTCATCTTGTCGAACCAGTCGTGGTCCTGACTGATCGTCCCCCACACGCGGGCCGACGACCGCGAGTACGAGAACACGCTGAAGTTGTGGATGACGTTCGGGTTCGTGGTGCAGGTGCCGTCGTCGAGGTTGCTCCCGTTGTAGCGGACGAACAGGAATTCGTCGACGTACCAGGTCGACTCCTCGTCGGCGTGGAAGTTCCGGTCGTTGATGTCGCCCTGTTTGACGACGGCGTCCGTCCAGGTGTCGCCGGGGGTGACGTTCAGTTCGGGGAGACAGTCCTCGCTGGCGCCGGCGGTGCCCGCCGTCGCCGAGAGACCGCCGACGATGCCCGTCGTCGCCAGGCCGATGCGTTTCAGCGTCGCACGTCTGTTGATCCGGGGTGCCATACCCCTGGCTGTCCCCGGCTGAAATAAGTGTTTTCTGTTACTTTCGGATTCGGTTACGTGTCGGCTGTGTGTCAGTCCCCGCCAATCTCGGCGCCGCACTCGGGGCACTCGGTGCCCTCGTAGCGCAGTTCGTCGCTGGCCGACCGGACCTCCCGCATCACCGAGGAGATGCGGTCCTCGGCCTCGAGTTCCTCCTCGACGGAGAGGTCGACGCCCTCGACCTCCAGCAGGAACTTCGCGACCTCGGTGGCCTCGTACATCACGTCGTCCAGTTGCTCGGCGGTGAAGAAGTCGCACATCGCGCCGTAGAGGAACGTGGCGCCGGCGGTTCGGACCTTGTCCTCGAAGGAGGCCCGGGCCTGGTTGACCGCCTGTGGCGTGTACGTGTCGGTCATGAACGGCACGAGTTCGGGGAGGTTCTCGCCGATTTTCGTCATCTCGACGCCCGTCTCGGTGCGGAAGTCCGCACACAGCCGCGCGATGGCCCACTCCCGGGCCGTGATGTAGGTGCGGTCGCGCAGGAACTCGTTGACACGCTCGTACTCGGCGGTGTCCATCTTCTGGAAGCGGTCGTACCGCGCCACGTCGTCGGGCACGTCCCGCTCGCGGACCGAGTCGGGGTCGGGGACGCCGGGGCTGGCGTCGTCGCTCGGGGTGTCCTCGGGGGGCGTGTCGTCTGGTTCGGCGGCGTCCTCCTCGCCCGGCACGCTCGGGTCCATCTCGTCGCCGGCCGGCGTGGGGTCCTCGCTCATGCCCCGCCGTTGCTCTGCGGCTGGCTTAAGCGTGCCGCCGTCCTCGGTAGGCTCGTCCTACGCGGCGGGCCGAACCGCGGGACCCATTAGGTGCCGGACCGTGGCGTGGGCATGGACGAGTCGGCGGAGAGGACGAAGGTCGAGTTCCGCGAGTGGGGGGCCGAACCGTTCGCCGTCGCCGAGCGGGCGGGCAAGCCGGTGTTGCTGTCGCTGTCCGCGCGGTGGTGTGTCGGCTGTCACGAGATGGACCGGGAGACCTACGACGAGCCGCGTATCGCCGCGAACTGCTCGGACGGGTTCGTCCCCGTGCGCGTCGACGCCGACCGCCAGCCGCGGGTCCGCGAGCGCTACGCGATGGGCGGGTTCCCGTCGACGGTGTTCCTGACGCCCGACGGCGAGGTGCTGACCGGCGCGGGCTACCTCGGACAGGACGGGATGCGCCAGGTCTTGGACCGGGTGCGGCGCAGCTGGGACGAGAAGGGCGCCGCCGCGGGGACGGTCCCGCGCGCGCTGGCGGGGGACCCCACGCCGAGCGGCGACCTGAGCGCCGACATCGTCGAGCGGCTGACCGGCCGACTGCGCGACCTGTCCGACGAGCGCGCCGGCGGGTGGGGCGAGAGCCAGAAGTTCCCGCTGCCCGGGGCCATCGAGTTCGCGCTGAAACACGACCGCGAGACGGCGCTGCGGTCGCTGTCGGCCGTCTCGGCGAACCTGCTGGACGACGTCGACGGCGGCTTCTTCCGCGTCGCCGAGAACCGCGACTGGAGCGGGCTCCACCACGAGAAAATCACCGACGTCAACGCCGCGCTGGTCCGAGCGTTCGCCAACGCCTACCTCTACACCGGCCGCGAGGAGTTCCGAACGCCCGCCGCCGAGACCGTCGAGTACCTCACGACGACGCTGTGGGTGGCCGACCCGCCGGGCGGCGGCCGCGGCGCGTTCGCCGGGAGTCAGGCCGGCGACGAGACGGGCTACTACCGGCTTGGGGCGACCGAGCGCGCCGACGCCGACCCGCCCGCCGTCGACGAGACGGTGTTCGCCGACCGGACCGCGCTGGCCGTCGACGCCCTGCTGACCTACCACGCCTACACCGACGACGACCGCGCGCGGCAGTTCGCCGAGCGCGCGCTGGACTACCTCCGGACGTCGCTCGTCGAGGACGGCGAGACGGTCCACTTCCGCGCGGCCGGCGCCGACGGTGAGACCGCCCCGACCGGCCTGCTCGCCGATCAGGCGGCCGTCCTCGGGGCGCTGACGACCGCCGCGCAGGTGCTCGGGGCCGACACCGTCGCCGAGGCCGAGGCGGTCGCCGACTGGACGATCGACCACCTCCACGACGAGGGCTCGTTCCGGGACGGCCCCGCCGACGGTCCCGCGCTGCTCTCTCGTCCACTGCGGCCGCTGGACGACAACGTCGCGATGGCCGACGCCCTGCTGGACCTGGCGGCGATGACCGGCGACGACCGGTACCGCGGGGTCGCCCGCGAGAGCGCCGCGGCCTTTGCCGGCGCCGCCGACCGCTTCGGCCCCCAGATCGCCAGTTACGGATCGGTCGTCTCCCGACTGCTCGAACCGCAACTGACCGTCGCCGTCGCCGCGCCCGCGGGGTCGGACCTCCACCGCGCCGCCCTGCGGGTCGCCGACCACGACGTCGTCGTGCTGCCCGACGCCGACGGCGAGCGCTTCGAGTCGGGTCACGCCTACGTCGTCCGCGGCGAGGAGGTCGCGCCGCCGGCGGCGACGCCGCAGGAGCTGAGCGAGCGCGTCGCCGAGCTGCTCTGAACGGCGGTGCAACGACCACCCGGTTCAACCAGCGGTCGGTGTGCTTTTATCCCCTGGCGTCGTGTTCGTCTTCCATGGCCAGTCTGCGCGACCTCGGGCTCTCGGAGTACGAAGCGAGGGCGTACCGGGCGCTGTTGAACACCGGCCCGACAACCGCCAAGGAGTTGTCCCGGGCCAGCGACGTGCCGATGGGGCGCATCTACGACGTGCTCAACAGCATCGAACAGTACAACCTCGTCCGCAGCCAGACCGCCAGCAGGCCCAAGAAGTACGTCGCCGTCGAGCCCGCGACGGCGCTGGACCGACTGCTCGATGACAAGAAGCGGGAACTGGAGGAGAAAGCCGAGCAGTACGAGGCCATCGTCGACGACCTCTCGGACGAACTCGACGCCGCCGAACCCGTCGAGGAACAGTTCTGGACCGCTGCGGTCGGCCACGAGGAGGTGACCGACCTCCTGCTCGAGCGGCTGGCCGCTGCCGACAGCCGCATCGTCATGGTGTCGACGTCCCCGACCCCGCAGTTCGACATCACGACTCTCGGCGACCGCATCGCCGAGCAACTGGAGGCCGCGCTGGAACGGGGGGTCGACGTCGACCTGCTGATGCACCCGCAACTGGTCGATGACCTGCCGTCGTCGGTGGGCGAACGCTACCAGGGCACGCTGTCGCCTCACCCCGAGTTCGAGGTCCGCATCAGTCCCGAGGTGTCGGGCACGTTCAACCTCATCGACGACACCGAGGTCGTCATCCAGGTGCCGAACCCGCTCTCGACGGGTGACGCCTTCGCGATGATCGACCTCAAAGACCCCGAGTTCGCCGCGGACGTCCACGAGGAGTTCCAGCCCACCTGGGAGACTGCCGAACGGTTGCAGTTCTGAGTCCATCGGCGTCGCTGCGCATCGGCGACCGCCACCCCACCACACACGACGGACAGGTACAAGGGCGCTCCGCGCCCGGCACTCGGTACCGGCGGCAGTCGCCGACCATACCCATGCCAGGACCAGTGTTCGTCGACGGCGACGGGATCGACCTGCGAACGATCGAGGACGAAGACGTTCCCTTTCTCCAGACGGGGATCAACCACCCCGCGGTGCGACGGTACGCGGGCGGCGACGTGCCGTACAACCGCCCCCGCTACGAGGACGAGTGGTTCGACCGGATTTCGAGCGGCGAGGTCGTCCACCTGCTCGTCTGCGACGGCGACGAGCGCGTCGGCGACGTGTCGCTCGCACCCATCGACGACCGCCGGGGGTGGGCCAACCTCGGCTACTGGATACATCCCGACCACCAGGGCGAGGGGTACGCCACCGCGGCCGCCCGTCTGATACTCTCGCACGGGTTCGACGAACTGCGACTCCACCGCATCTCGGCGGCTATCGTCGCGCCCAACGGGGCCTCCCAGCGCGTCGTCGAGAAACTCGGGTTCGTCCACGAGGGGACCAAACGCGACGACGCCTTCCACGACGGCGAACACGTCGATCGCGAGATGTACGCCCTCCTGCGCGAGGAGTGGTCGGGGTAGGACGGCACCGCCGACCGAAACGTACAGCACGCCTCCGGTCGTCGCTCCCGGCGTGTCACCCACCGTCCACGCGCTCCGCAACGAGATTCGCGTCGCCGTCGGTCGCTACGAGCGAGAACTGTCGACCGACTTCACCAAGGAGTCGCTCGCGGCGATCTGTGCCGCCTTGGACCGCGAGGCCGGCGAGCCGCTGCCGCCGACCGGCGAGATGCGTGCGACGATCCGGGAGGCGGTCGGGATCGACAGCGAGGACCCCGAGCGGTCGTTCCGGAAGGGAGACCTGCAGGAGATCGCGACGGCGCTGCGCGGCGACTAGTCGTCCGCCCGGCCGGGCGCCTCGCCGTTCAGTTCGCTGCGCAACTGTCCGACTTCGACGACTCGCTCGGCGTGGGCGTTGTGCTGGTGGATCGACTCGTCGTTGGACTGTTTCATCGTGACGACGGCGTCGTTCGGCAGGTCCGGGAACGTCTCGACGACCCCAGTGGCCATCGAGCGCACGCAGTCCTCGACGAACTTCGCGTTGGCGTGGGCCTCGTAGGTCATGTGGTCCTCGTCGGGGCGCTTGGCGAGGTTGTAGATGCGGGCGGACATCGAGTCTCGGGCGACCTCGATGAGCTCGTGCAGGTCGACCTCGGGGGCGCCCGAGCTCTCGACCTTCAGTGTCGCGTGGCCGCGCTGAGAGTGGCCCGCTTGCGGGACCTCCGCGAGGAACTCCTTGACCTCGTTCTCGCCGACGCCGAGTTCCTGCAGCTTCTCGCGGGCGGTGCCCTCCATCATCCCCTGCGAGCAGGGGCAGACGGTCATCCCGGTGACGCGGGTGCCGATGGTCTCGCGGGTGCCCTCCTCGGTCGCGGTGGCCTTCGCGATGACGTCCACCGAGGCCTGCGTGGGCTTGCGGCTCTCGGGGGTCTCGTCGCGAACCATGAACTCCGCCTCCATGGACACCTCCGCGCGGGTGGTGTAGTCGTGTTTGCCCAGCAGCCGTTCGGCGGCCTCACCACAGACGTCCTCCAGGCGGTAGGTCTCCTCGCTGGTCGCGTCCTCGAGAATCTCGTCGACGACTTCCATGTTCCGGCTCATGTCGACGCCCTTGCGCCACTGCGGCAGGTCGACCACGGCCTCGAACTCCGCCATCAGCACGTACGGTCGCTTGTCGGGGCGGGCGACTTTCACGAGTTTCTCCACGCCCGTGACGCCGACCTCGCCCAGGCCGACGGTGACGTCGGGACGCGACGCCTGCACGTCCGGCAGTTGCTCGGTCATCGAACCGTTCTAGCGGCGAGCGCCGATAATACCTTTCGGAACCGGGGAATGCCCCTCGCGGTCACTCCAACTTCTCCAGCGCTCGGAAGAAGTCGACGCTGGGCCCGGCGATGCAGACGGGGTCGGCGCTGGCCGAGATGTCGACTGCCTCGGGCGGTGTGACCGTCTCGCGAACGCGCCCGTCGCCGACGACGTGGGCCCGGTCGGCGCCGTCGACACGGACCGTCACCGTCGCCGCGGTATCGACGACCAGCGACGGCATCGGGTCGGTCGCGGCCATCTCGGTGACGACCAGGCCGCCGACCTCGTGGTGGACCACCGGTCCGCCCTCGCTGAGGTTGTATGCGGTCGACCCCGTCGGCGTCGCGACCATCGCGCCGTCGGCGCGGCTGGCGTTGTACAGCGACCCGTCGACGCGAATCTCGACGTCGACGCCACCGCCGTGGCCGCGCTGTGGCCCCTGGACCACCACCTCGTTGATGCTGGCCGGCAGCGACCACCCCTCTCCCTCGGCGGCCAGTCTGGGGACCCGCCTGACGTCGAGCGATCCCGACTTCGCGCGCTCGACGGCCGTCCGGACCGCGTCGACGGCCGCGTCGGGGGTGACGGCGTTCAGAAAGCCCACCTCGCCGAGGTTGACGCCGACGAGGGGTGTCGTCCCCACCCCGCGAGCGGCGTGGAGGAACGTGCCGTCGCCGCCGATGCTCACCACGAGGTCGTGGTCGGCCATCGCCTCGACCGGCGTCTCCTCGCGGTCCAGGTCGGCGGCCGTCGCAGGGTCGAACGCGACGCCGACGTCTGCGGCCGACAGCGTCTCCTCCAACTGCGCCGCCAGCGCGACCGCCCTGGCGTTGCCCCGCTGGGCGACCACTCCGACTCTCATCGTCGGCGGTTGCCGGCCGGCGGGCAAAAACCCCCCGGCACCGCACCTCGCCCCACGGCGGCAACAAGGTTAATCCGTCAGCGGGGCGGAGTTCCCCGCGATAGAAGCGAAGTCGTCCTCATGAGCGCCACTCGTCGCGTCACCACCGTCGCCACGTCCGCCGGTCCCGGGCAGCGACGCCACCGGGGGTGGCGACCGTGAGCGAGGGCGAGAGCGACGAGGACTGGTTCGACGCCGCCTTCGACGAGGACCCGCCCGACGACGTCGAGGACTGGGACGACGTCGACGCCGAGGATGTCGACTGGGACGACTTCGACGCGAGGCCGCCCACGAGCGACGCGAGCGCCGACCCAGTCGACGAGGGGGACGAGGGAGACGACGCGAATTCCGGGGACGGTGGCGACACCGACAGCGACGGCGACGGCATGTTCGAGGAGGGGTTCGCGGCGGCGATGGACGAGGCCCCACCGGTCGAAGACGACGACCCCGCCCCTGGCGGTGGCGCACCCGGCGGGTTCGACCCCGGCGGTGGCCAGCCGGGCGCCGAGTTCGACGTCGGCGACGACGACTTCGGGATGGGTGGCGGTGAGTTCGACGCGGGCGCCGGCGGGGACTTCGGCATGGGCGGCGCCGCCGGCGCCGACTTCGACGAGGAGGAGCTGGACACCGACATCCCCCGCATCGACCTGGGCATCGAGGGCCTCGACGAGATGATCCACGGCGGCGTCCCCGAGCGCTCGCTGATGGTCGCCATCGGGTCGGCAGGGACCGGCAAGACGACCTTCGGCCTGCAGTTCCTCCACGAGGCGCTGGCGAACGGCGACCGGGCCATCTTCATCACCCTCGAGGAGAGCCGCCAGCGGGTGATCAACAGCGCCACCGAGAAGGGGATGGCCTTCGACGAGCACGCCCAGCGTGGCGACCTCGCTGTCGTCGACATCGACCCCATCGAGATGGCGAACTCCCTGACCTCGATCCGCTCGGAGCTGCCACGGCTCGTCGAGGAGTTCGGCGCGACCCGCCTCGTGCTCGACTCCGTGTCGCTGCTGGAGATGATGTACGACGACCGCGCCAAGCGCCGCAACGAGATCTACGACTTCACCCGCAGCCTCAAGAAAGCCGGCGTCACGACGATGCTCACCTCGGAGGCCAGCGAGAACTCGGCGTTCGCGTCCCGGCACGGCATCGTCGAGTACCTCACCGATGCCGTGTTCATCCTCCAGTACGTCCGGCCCTCGGACTTCCGGGAGACTCGCCTCGCGATCGAGATCCAGAAGATCCGCGACGCCAGCCACTCCCGCGAGACCAAGCCCTACGAGATCACCGGCGACGGCATCTCGGTGTTCCAGGGTGCCAATATCTTCTGAAACGACCTTTTTTGACGCTCGGGTTCGCTCGCGCCGCGAGCGAACCACTCTCTGCTCACGGGCCGCTCCGCGGCCCGTTCGCACGGCTC
>Ga0207850_100128_pt1 | contig 76325 bp, 69 predicted proteins | sample 23E2SouthBayCA_FD_187746 | JGI IMG/M metagenome (GOLD analysis project Ga0207850, IMG submission 187746) | Aerobic enrichment media microbial communities from Eden Landing Ponds, California, USA - A23 E3 (3) (SPAdes) | ecosystem: Environmental > Aquatic > Marine > Unclassified | place...
CCCGCCGATCTCCGTCCACGTCCCCGACACCGTGGGGGCGACGACGTTCACGTCGCACCTGACCGGCCGGACCGTCGTCGTCGATGCCTGGGACATCGGCTACGTCGCCCTCTGCACCCCGACCGTGCTCGTCTGGGTGTACGTCGTCCGGCGGTCGCTGTCCGGGTTGGTCGGGTCGCTGTTGCGGTGAGGTGGCCGTAGGATTATTGACCGGGCGGAAACGTCGTTCAAGGGACCGATGGAGGGCCCGACCGAGTCCGACGAGTCCGACAGGGGGACCGACGAGGTCGCCGACGACGGCGGCGACGACGAGACCGCTGCGGACGGGGACGCCGTTGGCGGTCGCCGCGTCGTCGAGGCCGGAGCCGGTGTCGACGTCCCGCTCGACGAGGGCGGCGCGGCGTCCGATCCCGACGGCGACGCGGAGGCCCTGGAGGGGTCCGAGGAGACGCCAAAGCGCCCGGACGTCGCCAGCGACGGCGGCGGCACGGACGCGACCGACGGCGACAACGAGGCCGTCACCTTCGAGGACATCGCCGGGGAGGACACCGACGATCCGGCCGCCGACGGTGAGGACGACGACCCCTCGGCCGACGAGTTCGAGGGTGGTGACGCGCCGGTCGGCCGACCCGCCGATCCCGAGAACCCGACCGGCGAAGACGGAGCGACCGAGGCATCCCCCGAGGGCGCCCCGACAACGGACGACGCCGGCGAGGTGACGGACGACGGGTCGACGGCCCCGAGGCGGGAGGCGGCCGACGGTGACGCCGGCGACGACGAGGCGCCAGCCGGGGGCGCCGGCGCCGAGGACGTGAACGTCCCGCCCGAGCTCAGGCAGTTGCTCTCGGAGAGTGAGGACGCCGACGTTGAGCGCCTCCTCGACGAGGCGGCCGACGACTCGACGGCCGATGAGACGGCCGAGGAGTCGACGGCGGGCGAGACATCTCCGGCGTCGGGAGCTGGCAGTAACGCCGTCACGGAGCACCGCCCAGACGAGCCGACGGACCTCGCGCCGACCGACGCCGCCAGCGAGAACCTGCGGACGACCGAGGAGGCCGATGACCCGGCGACGGAGGCCGAACCCGTGTCGATGCGCTCGGAGATGTCGCCGGCGCTGGCCGAGCGCCAGGCGTTCCTGTCGCTGCTGATCGCGCTCGGCGCCGGCGCGCTGTTCGCGACCGTCGGCAACGTCCTCAAACTGAGTCGGTGGCAGACGATCATGTTGCTGGTCAGCGCCGGCATCGTCGTGTTGCTGATCGCGACGTTCGTCGTGTTTCGGGCGATGCTGGCCGCTGCCGAGCGCAACGACGAGCCGTACCGGACCGCCTACACCCATCCCCTGTTCATGTTCCTGTTCGGGGTGACGACCGTCGTGACGGCGCTGTTCGTCGGTTACGTCTCGCGGCTCCTCACCTGATCGTCGCCGCGGCCCCGGCGGTCGTTCCGCTCGGCCGCACGCAACGTGTCGCCGCTCAGTTCTGCCAGGTGACACAGCGGATTCCCGGGGTACACCAGCGGGTTCTCGACGACGCCGACGAGGACGCCGTCGAACGGTGCCGAGACGGTCGCCTTCGCCTCTTTGAACGGGTTCGTGATGGTGCAGATGCGGTCGCCCTCGTGGACGACGTCGCCACAGGAGACGTGGGTCTCGACCATCCCGCCGGTGTCGGCACGCAGCCAGGTCTTCTCCGAACCCCTGACGACGGTTCGCCAGCCGGGCCAGCGAACCGTCTCCGCCGTCAGGCAGCCGAACTCAGCGAGGACGCTGCGGACACCGGCGAGCGCCCGGTCGATGTGTTCGCGCTGGAAGCGGTGGGCTTCGCCCATCTCGACGGTGATCGTCGCGGTGCCGACCTCGCTCGCCTCTCGACGGAGCGATCCCGAGGGGCCCGTGGAGTCGATGACGACGTTCGACGCGAAGGCGTTGGCGACCCGGGCGACCGTGGGGTCGTCCATGTCGGCGCGGACGTGGAGGGCGTTGGTCCGGCCCCGCGTGGAGGTGTGGAAGTCGAGGCCCACGTCGCACGGCTCGACGAAGTTGTCGAAGACCCGCTTTGCCATCCGGCGAGCGCTCGTCGAGCTCGCGCTGCCGGGAAACGAGCGGTTGAGGTCTCGGTCGTACACCGGGAGGTACCGCTGCTGGGCCATGAACGCGGGGACGTTGACGACCGGCATGCAGACGAGCGTCCCGGCGAGTTCGGAGAGGTCCCACTCCTGGGCGACCTCGCGGACCACCTCGACGCCGTTGAGTTCGTCGCCGTGGGTCGCCGCCGCGAGGAACACGGTGGTCCCGGGGCGCTCGCCGTTGACGATGGTTACGGGGAGCCGAACCGGGTCCCCGAGGTACGTCTCGCTGATGCCGTAGCGCAGGTCCATGGACTCGCCGGGGTCGACCCGGCCCCCGCTGAAGGTGAACGCCTCGGCGTCGACCATGCGCTCCCCGTCGGGGCCACCGCACAAAACCTCACCGCCCCACGGCGCGGAAGGGCACGCTTTTGCGCCACCCGAGAGAGGTTTCACACCATGACCGAAGACACGGTTCGGGTCGGGGTGCTCAGCCTGCACAACAGCAAGGAGTCGAAGGCTATCTGCAACGCCATCGAGGCGCTCGGGCACGAGCCGGCGTGGCTCCGTGAGGAGAACACCGTGGTCAGAACGACCGACGACGGCGTCGAACTCGAACCCGACGTCGACGTGATCGTCAACCGACTGCTGCTCTCGAACACGCCCCAGCCCTGTGAGGCGCTGGGGCTGGCGTCGACGGTGGCACAGCTGCGCCCGACGCTGAACCAGCCGGCGGCGACGATGACCGCGACCCACAAGATCGCCGCGGGAGCGACGCTGGCCGAGGCAGACGTCCCCGTGCCGCGGGCGCTGTTCGCCCTCTCGTCGGCGCGCCTGGACCGCGAGCGCGACGCGTTCGGCGAGGAGGCGGTGTACAAGACCGCCATCGGGACCCACGGCGGCGGCACCTGGAAGATCGGCCCCGACGACACCGTCGGCGCGCAGGTCGGAAACAGGTACGCGTTCCTCCAGGAACTGATCGAGCGTGGCGACGAACGGGCCCGGGACCTCCGGGCGTACGTCGTCGACGGCGAGGTCGTCGGCGCGATGTACCGCTACGCCCCCGAGAACGACTGGCGAACCAACGTCGCGCTGGGCGGCAGCGTCGAGGACGCCATCGACGACCTCACGCCAGAGCTCCGGGGGATGGCTGCCGACGCCGCCGACGCCGTGGGACTGGACGTCGCTGGCGTCGACCTCGTCGAGAGCGCCGACGGGTGGAAGGTTCTGGAGGTCAACCCCACGGCGGGGTTCAAGGGCCTGCACAGCGCCACTGGCATCAGTCCGGCGCCGCACATCGCACAGCTCGCGATCGAACGCGGCGGCGGCGCTGTCGACGAGGCGGCGGTCGCTCGACTGGAGGCGACCCTCGACGACTCAGTCCCCGACTGCAAGCCCGAGGCCGTCCCGACCCGCCGGAGCGAACCGACGGTCATCGGCTACACCGAGGAGGTGACCGTGACCGGCACGAGCGGGAGCCGCACCGTCACCGCCAAGTCCGACACGGGCGCGACCCGAACCAGCGTCGACACCAGCCTGGCGGCCGACGTCGGGGCCGGTCCGATCAAGTCGGTCGCCCGGGTGAAATCGGGCAGCGTCAAGGGGGGAAAGAGCCGTCCCGTGGTGGACCTGGTCGTCGGCGTCGGCGGCACTCAGCACACCGTCACCGCCAGCGTCGAAGATCGGGGCCACATGGAGTACCCGCTCCTGCTCGGCCGGGACATCCTCGAACACTACCGGGTTGACGTGCGCCGCCGGGCGGACGCCGGTGGATCGGGTGCCGACGAGGCAACCGCCGAGGAAGAGGCCGAGGAGTAGTCACTCGCGGATCACTTCGGCGACGCTGTCGGCGATGTCCTCCTCGACGCGCCAGCAGTACAGCGTCGCGTAGGTCCGGTACGGGCGCCAGCGCTCGGCGCGGTCGACCATCTCGGCGCGGTCCTCGACGTCGAGATCGAACAGCCGCGCCATGCCCTTCCGGACTCCGAGGTCGCCGACGGGGAACACGTCCTCGCGGCCCAGCGAGAAGATCAGTTGCACGTTCGCGGTCCACTCGCCGACGCCCGTGATGTCGGTGAGCCGCTCGCGGGCGGCGGCGTCGTCCAGTTCCGCGAGCGACGCCCGCGAGAGGCCGTCCACGAACGCCTCGGCGACGTTGCGGACGTACCGAGTCTTCTGTCGCGAGAGGCCGGCGTCCCGGAGGGTCGCCTCCTCGGCGTCGAGGATTCCCTCGGGGGTGACCGCGACGGCGTCGAACAGGCGCTCGCGGGTCGCCGCGGCCGACGCCATCGACACCTGCTGGCGGAGGATCGAGGTGACGAACCGCGCGAAGAAGTCCTCCGCGGGGTCGACGGTCAACTCGCCGTGCTCGTCGATCAGCGGCCCCAGGTACTCGTCGTCGCGCAGCGTCGCGTACGGGTCCGTCGGGTCTTCGGTCACGGATGCCGCCAGGGGGCGACGGCAGTCAAACCTGACGCCCGGGAGCCGAAAACTCGTGCCCGAACCCGACGTGGCTCGGCCCGCTCAGAGGCCGAGTTCCCGACCGATGACGAGTTGCTGAATCTCGCTGGTGCCCTCGCCGATCTCCATGAGTTTGGCGTCGCGGTAGAACCGCTGGGGGGCGAAGTCCTCGGTGTAGCCGTAGCCGCCGAGCACCTGCACGGCCTCCTCGGCGACCTCGCGGGCGGCCTCGCTGGCGTCCCACTTGGCGATGGAGGAGGTCTCGGTGACATCCTGGCCCTGGTCGTACTCCCAGGCGGCGCGGTGGGTCAGCAGGCGCGCGCTCTCGACGTCGCGGCGCATCTCGGTGATCTTGTTGCGGATGGCGTCGAACTTCGAGATGGGCTTGCCGAACTGCTCGCGCTCCGTCGAGTACTCCCGGGCGGCCTCGAACGCCCCCTGGGCTAGCCCCGTCGACAGCGCGGCGATGGAGATGCGACCGCCGTTGAGCGTCTTCTTCGTCTGCGTCCAGCCGTCGCCCTCCTCGCCGAGCAGGCGGTCCGCCGGAATCCGGACGTCGTCGAGCTGAATCTCGCAGGTCGGGGAGGCGTTCAGCCCCATCTTGTCCCACACCGTCGTCACCTCGAAGCCGTCGTCGTCGGGGTCGACGATGAACGTCGAGATGCCGTCGTAGCCCGCGCCGGGTTCGGTGACGGCCTTCACGAGGACGGAGTTGGCGACGGTGGCGTTGGTGATGAACTGCTTGGTGCCGTTGAGGACGTACTCGTCGCCCTCCTTCTCGGCCATCGTGTCCATGTCGGAGGCGTCGGAGCCGCTGGAGGGCTCGGTCAGCGCCCACGCACCCATCTCTTCGCCGGACGCGAGCGGCTCCAGCCAGCGCTCCTTCTGAGCCTCGGTGCCGAACTGCTCGATGGGCTTGCTGCCCAGCGAGACGTGCGCGGCGTACGAGAGGCCGATCGAGCCGGAGACTCGCCCGAGCTCTTCACAGACCAGCGCGTACATGAGCTGGTCGCCGCCGAGGCCGCCGTACTCCTCGGAGACGGGGACGCCCATCACGTCCATCTCGCCGAGTTGCTCGAAAATCTCCTCGGGGAATCGGTGCTCGTCCTCGACATCCTGCGCGATGGGCTCGATCTCCTCCTCGCAGAACTCCCGGACCGTGTCCCGGATCATCCGGTGTTCGTCGGGAAGGCTGAAGTCCATGTTCGAGCGTTGGCCAGGTGCGCTATAAATTACCCGCCTTCGGGTCCGCCCGGAACCGCGCTCGGTACCTCCGGGGTGTCGCTCCCACGTCGCCGCTCGGGAGAGACGCCCGTCGGTCGACGAGCTCGCGCGGATCGCGCCCAGACGTGTCGACTGTCGTTTACGTTGGCGGTGGGAGCCGACCTCATCGGACGGCCGCGTGAACGGGACGCCCGTCGAGAACCGTTGTCGAGGACGGAACGCGGACTTTCGGCCGGTCCAGTCTCTCGGGAGGTCCAAATAGGAATCCGTAACGATATGGATATATAGTCTAAAATTCTGCGGCCGATCCGCATAATTTATACCTCTGTGTCGGAACACCCCGGTCGTGAGACGACGGAATTTCCTGGCCGCGCTGGCGACCGCATCCGTCGGTGGCACGGCCGCTGCGAAACTCGACGGCACGTACCGTGCAGACACCGTACCGCAACTGGCGTTCGACTCGACCAGCAGCCTCCTGAACGCCGACGGCGAACCGCTGACGGACCTGTCGGCGGTGCCGGTCGTGGCCGAGTCGACGGCGGAGAACGTCGACGAGGACGGCAACGGCGACGCCGTCTCGTACCCCAGCGACGCCGACATCCCGCTGGCGGCGGCCGACGGGTCGGTGTTCGGCATCGGCTGTCCGTTCGTCGACGACGACGCGGACTTCGAGACGGGCAACGAGGAGTTCCTCCTGAACGTCTGGGACGAACTCGTCGGCGACGGGACGGTCCTGTGGGACGAGGGCCACGACCAGTTCTACGACCTCGGGTCGTTCCAGAACTTCGAGGAGTACGCCGAGTCCGAGGGCTACGACGTCGTCGCCACGTCGGAGTTCACGGCCGACCTCGACGGCGCCGACGCGCTCGTCGTTACCTCGCCGTCGGCGGCGTTCACCGACGCGGAACTGGACGCGCTCGCGTCGTTCCTCGACGACGGCGGCGCGCTGCTCCTGCACGACCAGTCTGACTTCGACGACTTCGACGAGACGGACAACCTCAACGCCATCGCCGACGCACTCGGCCTGTCGTTCCGGTTCAACGACGACCAGGTGCTCGACGCCGAGAACAACGCCGGCACCGACTTCATCCCGACGACGACGCGGTTCGACGACTCGTTCCCCTACTTCGACGACCGCGAGGGCATCTCGACGGGGCCGGACCTGCAGCCGGGCGAGCGCTACACCGTCGACGTGGTCTCGGTCGCCGACGGCGACACCGTCGACGTGGAGTTCGACGACGGCACTCAGGAGACGATTCGCGTGCTGGGCGTCGACACGACCGAGTCGGCCAGCGCCGCCGACGCCGAGCGCCCCCAGGAGTGGGAGGGGCTGTCCTACCAGCAGGAGGGGGACGGCGGCCAGGACCGGAGCGTCGACTCGCTGTTCTACTACTCCGGCACGAGTCTGCTGGCGGCGGACGGCACCCCGTACACCGACGAGGACCGCATCGCGGTGCTGGCACCCGAGGGCGCGCAGATTTCCGACGAGGACGGGAACGGTGACGCCGTCTCCTACCCCGACGGGACGCCGATCCCGCTGGCGGCGGCGGACGGCAACGTCGTCGGCGTCGGCTCGTTCGTCGCCAACGACGACGGGTTCGATGACCCGTCGCGGAACTTCCTGCTGAACATCTTCGACGACCTCGCCGGCGGCGAGGGGACCGTCAAGTGGTACGACGATCAGGAGTTCGACGGGCTGGGCTCGTTCTCCCAGTTCGAGAGCGCAGCGGAGAGCGCGGGCTACGACGTCTCGGCGGCGACCTCGCTGACCGAGGACCTCGACGGCGCGGACCTGGTCGTGTTCAGCAACCCCGAGCAGCCCTCCGACGCCGAACTGGACGCGCTCTCGACGTTCGCCGAGGACGGCGGGAGCGTCCTGGTGCTGGGCAAGTCCGACTTCGACAACTTCGACAACTCGGCCGCCTCGAACGCGGTGTTCGAGGCCGTCGGTGCGCCGTTCCGGTTCAACGACGCACAGGTCCAGAACTCGGGAGGTGACTTCTCGTTCGAGACCACCCGATTCGACACCTCGTTCCCCTACTTCGGCGAGAGCGGCGACGGCGGCTCCGACGTCGAGTACCCGTACCTCGTGAAGTGGGCGAAGGAGGCGACGGCGTTCGCCGAGAACGAGCTGTCCGGGCAGACCGTCGACATCTACTTCGACGAGAACGAGGGCATCACCGACCCGTTCGACCGTCTGCTGGCGTACATCGACTACGACGCGAGCGGGGACGGCGAGCGCACGACGACGTACAACCGGAAGCTGATCGAGGAGGGCCTCGCGCGGGTGTACGGGTCGACCCTCTCTCGCCACGACGAGTTCTGGGCGCTGGAGAACGCCGCTCGGAACCAGAACGCGAAGCTCTGGACCGAGAGCGACATCTCGAAGGCGTCCGAGATTCGCAACCGGCAGGTCGAGGAACTGTTCTTCCCCGCCGCGGCCGCCGTCGAGGGTGGCAGCGGCGCGCCGGTCGCCGCCGAGGACGGCACGCCGCTGGTCGGCGTCGACGAGGATGCTGGCGTCGCGATGGTCGGCTCCCCGTTCGTCGACGAGAGCTACGAGGCCACCGAGGGGTTCGCCGTCGACACGAGCGGCTACGAGAACTACGCGTTCCTCTCGAACCTGCTGGACTCGCTGTCCGACCGCGAGGGTGACGTCCTGATCGACGGCGGTCACGGCCAGTTCGGCGCCGACTACGCCCTCTCGAGTGAGGACGCGGCGTACTACCAGCGCTTCCTCGAGGGCGTCGGACTGAACCTCGAACAGGTCAACAGCGCCTACGCGGACCGTCTGGCCGACGCGCGGGCGTTCCTTGTCACGACACCCGTCTCCACGTTCACCGACGAGGAGGTCGCGGCGCTGTCGTCGTACGTCGACGACGGCGGCGCGGTCGTGCTGCTGGGCAGCGCCGCGGCGCCCGACGACGCGACCGCGAACCTGGAGCGCCTCGCCGCCGACCTCGGCAGCGACCTCGGCCTCGGCGGGGCCGTCACCGACGGCGACTCGAACCTGAACGGCGACGCGTCGATCCCGGTGACGACGAACTTCGACGACTCGTTCGACCTGTTCGAGCCGTTCGCGCCCGACGAGGGCGGCGACGGTGACGACGGTGACGGCGAGCCCGCCCGACCCACGCTGTCGGTGACCGTCGACGACGAACGTGTCGGCGCCGAGGGGTCGACGACCGCGACGGTGCGGATCGACGAGGCTCCCGAGGGCGTCGCCGGCTACCGACTGGAGGTCGGCGTCTCCGATCCGAGCGTCGTCGAGGTCACCGGCGGTTCGTACCCCGACGCGCTGGGGCTGACCGAGGACCCGGTCGTCGCCGACGACGGGTCGTCGGTCGTCCTGAAGGCCAGCGACACCGAGGACGCCATCGAGGGCGGTGCGTCCGACGTCGAACTCGGGACCGTGGACCTCGCGTTCGCCGGCGCGGGCCGGACCGACCTCACCGCGACCGTCGCGGCGCTGGACGCCGACGGCGGCGCGGCCATCGATCCCGTCGTCGAGACGGGTGAGGTGCGCGCGGTGCCCGTCGAGCGCATCGGCGACAACCCGCTTCCGACCGACCCCGACGGCGACGGCGAGTACGAGGACCTCAACGGCAACGGTCGACTCGACTCCGAGGACGTCGTGCTCCTGTTCCAGAACAAGGACAGCGAGGCCGTCACCGACAACGCCGACGCCTACGACTTCAACGACAACGGTCGGATCGACTTCGACGACATTAACGAGCTCTTCGAGGAACTGTAGGGCATGATCCGCGTTCCGACGGCGTACGGCTGTCTGATCGCCCTGCTGGCGGTCGCCGCCGCGACCGGCGGTGCCGCGGCGGCTCCGAGCGTCGCCGACGCCGACGTGGCGGTGGCCGACGCCCGCGTCGCGCCCGGGGAGACCACGGAGACGGCGGTGGCGCTGTCGACGGCACCCGACGGACTGTCGGGGTACAACGTGACCGTCCGCGTCGCCGACCCGTCGACCGCGACCATCGTCGACGCCAGCGTGCCCGAGACGTACTCGCTGCGCGAGGCGCGCGTCGTCGACGGCGGGGCCGCGGCGGTGCTGAAGGCCGTCGACGCGAACGACGACGTCCGACCGGGCGACGCCGACGTGCCGTTCGGAACGGTGACGGTCCGCGGGGAGTCCGCCGGCGACACCCGACTGCGCGTCGAGGTCACGCAGGTCGACGACGACGACGGGGGCCGCGTGGGACCGACGACGACCACCGGCGCCCTGACAGTCGCCGAGGGGCCGGCTTCGCCGACGCCGACGGATACCCCGACCGCGGCGCCGACGACTGCACCGCCGGAGACGACGGCGCCGCCGCCCACCGACCCCGGTGGTGACACCACCGCTCCGGGCACGGCGACGGCGGCGCCGACGACCGAACCGGGGGCGACCGAGACGACGACGTGGCCCTCCGAGACGACCGAGGACGGTGACGACGCGCCGGTCCCGGGGCTCGGCACCCCCGCGGCGCTGGTGGCGGTGGCGCTCGTCGCGCTGTTCGGTCGCCGCTGGCGGCGGGACTGAGCCCGCCGGCCGGGGCCGCACCATTTAACTCGGTTCTTTCCGAATCGCCCATAGACGAATCGATCATGTTAGACGACGGACGGACGCGCACGACCGATGGCTACCGGTGGACCCGAGTGGAGTGTTCGTCGCCGTGAGGCGCCGAACCTTCCTGGGAGCGATGACCGCGTCGACGCTCGGCGCCGGGGTGGTGACAAGCGCCGAGTTCGACGCCGGCAGCGGCACCCGCGTGGCGAACCGCCAGGTGTCTGAGCTCCTGCTGGACTCGACGAGTAGCCTGTTGACCACCGACGAACAACCGTTGACCGACGACTCGGTGATCGCGGTGTGGGCCAGCGACAGCGCGACCAACACCGATCAGGACGGGAACGGCGACGCGGTGTCGTACCCGGCGGATACGCCGATCCCGATCGTCGCCAGCGAGGGGTCGGTGGTCGGCGTCGGGAACGTGTTGGTCCACGACGGCACGGACTACCCGCCGGACAACGCGAACTTCCTGCTGAACGTCTTCGACGAGCACGTCGACGGCACCAGCGTGCTGTGGGACGAGGGCCACGGCCAGTTCTACACGCTCGCCGGCGAAGACGAGAACACCGGCGAGGGGTTCTCGGGCTTCCAGAGTCAGGCCAGCGACGCCGGCTACCAGCTCCAGCCCACCGAAGACATGGCGGGCGACCTCGACGGCGCCGACGGTATCGTCATCACGACGCCGTCGCAGGCCCTGTCGCAGTCCGAACTGTCGACGCTGGTGTCGTTCGCCGACGACGGCGGCGCGGTCGTGCTGCTGTCCCAGTCGGACTTCAACGACTTCGACGCGACCGACAACTTCAACGAGGTCGCGTCGGCGCTGGAGCTGTCGTTCCGGTTCAACGACGACCAGGTCGTCGACGAGCAGACCAACGGCGGCGCCCCGTTCCTCCCGACGACGACGGAGTTCAACGACTCGTTCCCCTACTTCGGGCAGGGTGGGGATCAGGAGCCGCCGGGCATCGACTTCCAGCAGGGCGAATCCTACGACGCGGTGATCACCGGCGTCGACGACGGCGACACGGTGTCGGCGCGGTTCTCCGACGGCGGCATTGCGACGATCCGCCTGCTGGGGGTGGACACCCCCGAGACGCCCGCCGCGGCCGACGCCGAACGCCCCGAGGAGTGGGAGGGGCTTGGCGACGAGACCGACCCTACCAGCGGCCTCGGCGACAACGGCCTCGTGACGGTCCAGTTCGGCCAGACCTGTTCGCTGGTCGACCCCGACGGCGAACCGCTGTCAGACGGCGAAAGGGTCGCGGTCTGGGCGGAACCGACCGCGACCAACGGCGACGCGGAGGGCGGCGGCGACGACGCGGTGGTGTACCCGTCGTCGCACCCGATTCCGCTGGCCGGCGTCGACGGCTCGGTGGTCGGGTTCGGATCGGCGCTGGTCCCCGACGCGGTCCCCGCCGCGCTCGACAACGAGGAGTTCCTGCTGAACGTCTGGGACTCTTACATGGAGGGCTCGGGGACGGTCCTCTGGGAGGAGGGCCACGACCAGACCGTCACCCAGTCGGAGGTGAGCAACTTCGTCGAGTACGCCGAGTCCGAGGGCTACGACGTGCAGTCGACCAACGCGCTCACCGACAACCTCTCGACGGCCGACGCCGCGGTGATCACGTCGCCCGGCCGCTCGTACACCGACTCGGAACTGGAACAGCTCTCGGCGTTCGTTCAGGACGACGGGGTGCTGTTCCTCCACTGCAGCAACGACTTCGACGGCGCCGACGGCTCCGGGTACCTCAACGAGATCGCGTCGGCGCTGGAGCTGTCGTTCCGGTTCAACGACGATCAGGTGACCGACGCCCAGAACAACTCCGGCGAGTCCTTCCTGCCGACGACCGGTCTGTTCAACCACGCCTTCGACTTCTTCGGCGGCCGGAACGGCATCGACGGGGCGCCGAGCAACCCGCCGGACTACGGTGAACACCCCTACCTCGCCGCCTGGGCGCTGAACGCCTCTGACTACGTGACGGCCGCCCTGGGCGGCGCCGACGTCACCGTCACCTTCGACGAGAACGAACCCGTCGAGGACGGGAACGGTCGCCTGCTGGCGTACGTCGACTACGACGCCGACGGGAGCGGGAGTCGCGACGACTCCCTGAACGGACACCTGCTCGACCACGGCTTCGCGCGGGTGTACGACTCCTCGTTCACTCGCCATGAGGAGTTCTGGTCTCGGGAGGCGGCCGCTCGCTCCGAGAACCGCGGGCTGTGGGCGGGGAGCGACACGAGTGCGACGCCGACGGTTCGGAACCGCACCGTCGAGGACGTGTTCGTCCCCAACGCGGTATCGGTGACCAGGGCGGAGGGGTCGCTCCGGAGCAACCAGGTGCCCGTGTACGCCGAGGACTCGGCCTCGCCGGCGGGGGCGCCGCTGGTCGGCCTCGACAAGGGCAACAGCCTCGGGATCGTCGGCGGGACGATGATCGACGAGCAGTACGAACGCGACGCCGGCTTCGCCGTCGACACGGGCGGACTCGAGAACTTCACGTTCGTGTTGAACGTCCTCGCCGCGCTGTCGAGTCGCGGTGGCGACGTCCTGGTCGACGGCGGCCACGGCCAGTACGGCGCCGACTACAGCGTCTCCGCAGAGGGCGTCTCCTTCTTCAAGCGGTACCTCGAGGGATTCGACATCGGGCTGGAGGGCGTCAACGGGAACTACGAGGAGCGCCTCCAGAACGCGCGCGCTCTGATCGTCGCCCCACCCGCCGAGGACGTCGCCGAGGAGACGCTGTCGACGTGGGCGGGCTTCGCCCGCGGGGGCGGCGCCGTCGTCCTGCTGGGCAGCGCGGTCGCGCCGGCGGAGAGCAGGGACCGACTCGACGCCATCGCGGAGGAGATCGGGTCACAGCTGCGACTGAGCGACCAGCGCGTCACCGACGCGGAGAACAACATCAACGACGACGAGCGTCTGCCGGTCACGACCCAGCTGAACAGCGAGCCCAGCGAGGACCTGTTCACCGCCTACGAGACGGGGAAGAACCTGTTCCTCGACACCTCGCCACAGACGACGACCCAGGCGCCCTCGACGGACGCCCCCGCCACGACGACGGCGGCGCCGACGACGGCTCCGGAGACGACCGCCCCGAGCGGCGACGACGGCGGCGGCAGCGGTGGTGGCCTCCCCGGGCCGGGAATCGTCGGCAGCGTCGCGGGGCTGCTCGGCGGCCTCGAACTCGCGCGGCGGCGACGGCGCGGCGACGAGGACTGATCCCGCGAAGACGCTTTACGTCTCCCCGTACACACCTCGACCGATGGGGATTCGGGAACTCCTCCGCGGGAGCGTCGACTGGACCAGACTGGAGGCGCTGGGGGTGGAACTCTGTCGCCGCTACGATCGCGAGGAGATTCGCATCGAGTTTCTGGACGCCGACAACTGGCTCTCGACGCCGTTCGTCGTCGACGACGACCTGTTCGTGAAGGTCGTGACCCAGCAGAACTCGCTGGTCCACGGTTTGTTCACCGCCGGGCGCAACCTCGGGGCGTTCTCGACGGGGACGCCCGGATTCTTCGAGCACGTCGAGGGCCCGGCGACGATGGTCGAGCGGGAACTCGTGGCGACCGAGCGGATGCGGGCGGTCGGGCTGAACGCGCCGGAACCCGTCGAGGCATTCGAGTTCGAGGGGCTGGGCGTGCTGGTGCTGGAGTTCCTGCCGTCGTTTCGCACGCTGGGAGAGCTGTCCGACGACACCGTCGCGGCGTTCGTCGAGCCGCTGTTCGGACTGCTCTCGCGGCTCCACGACGCCGGGTTGGCCCACGGCGATCTCCGGGCGGAGAACGTCCTGCTCAGCGGCGACGAACTGTACTTCGTCGACGCGACGACGGTGCGCGAGGACGGGATGGACAGCGCCCGTGCCTACGACCTCGCGTGCGCGATGGGCGTGCTGGCGCCACGCGTCGGCACGCCCCCGACCGTCGCGGCCGCCGGCGAGCACTACGACACCGGGACCCTGATCGCGGCTCGTGACTTCCTCGATTTCGTGTCGGTGCGGCCCGACCACGCCTTCGACGCCAACCGCCTCAAGGGGGAACTGGAGAAGGTCGCCGCCGGTCAGTAGTCGGTCGTGCCGTCGTCGCTCCCGGATTCGGACCCGCCACCGCCGCCGACATCGCCGACGGTGAGCGAGCCGACCATCCCCGACCCGCGGTGGGGGTTGCAGTAGTACTCGTAGGTGCCGCTCGTCTCGAAGGTCCACTCGTGAGAGTGTCCCGAGTCGTACAGCTGGGCGTCGTCGCCCTCCCAGTCGGAGTCGCCGGGTTTGGATTCGACGACGACGTTGTGGCCGCTGCCATCCCAGGTCCAGCGGACGGTGGTCCCGACCTCGACGGAGAGGCTGTCGGGGTCGAACTCCAGGGACCCGCCGGGGGCGACCGTGATCTCCTCGACGCCGTCCGTGGCGGGTTCGGTGGTGCCGCCGGACATCTCCTCGGTGGTGTCTTCGCCGGACATCCCCTCGGTGGTCCCGTCTCCGTCGCCCCCGTCGTCGCCGTCGTCTCCGTCGCCGCCGTCCGAACACCCGGCCAGTCCGGCGACGAGCGCGACCGCGGTGCCGTGCAAGAAGGTGCGTCTCCGTCGCATGGTCGTCGCTGGGGGTGGGACACCGATAAACTCCTCGGCGGGGTGGTCCCGGCGCCGGGAACATGGTAGCCTTTTTGACCCGGCCTGGCGAAATTTTCCGTGTTCATGAGCCAGCAAGCCTCACAGGAGACGTACGGCCACTACATCGGCGGAGAGTGGACCGAGGGATCGGGCGACGAGACCTTCGTGAGCGAGAACCCGGCGACGGGCGAGACACTCGCGGAGTTCCACCGCGGCACGGAAGCGGACGTACAGCGAGCGGTCGACGCCGCCGAGGACGCCTTCGAGGAGTGGCGGGACATGTCCCACATCGACCGCGCCGAGGTGCTGTGGGAGGTGTACCACGAACTGCGCGAGCGCACCGACGAACTCGGCGAGATCGTCACCAAAGAGTGCGGCAAGGAAATCTCCGAGGGTCGGGCCGACGTCGTCGAGGCGTACCACATGGTCGAGTGGGCCGCGGGCGACGCCCGCCACCCGAAGGGTGACGTCGTGCCCAGCGAGATCGCCAGCAAAGACAGCTACATGCGCCGCCAACCCCGCGGCGTCGTCGGCTGCATCACGCCGTGGAACTTCCCGGTCGCCATCCCGTTCTGGCACATGGCCGTCGCGCTGGTCGAGGGCAACACCGTCGTCTGGAAGCCCGCCGAGCAGACGCCGTGGTGCGGCCAGATCATCGCCGAGATGATGACCGACGCCGGCGTGCCCGACGGCGTGTTCAACATGATTCAGGGCTTCGGCGACGCCGGTAACGCCATCGTCGAGGACGACCGCGTCCCGACGGTGCTGTTCACCGGGTCGGCGGAGGTCGGCCACCAGATCGCAGACACGCTCGGCGGCGAGCCCGGCCGCGAGGTCTCGCTGGAGATGGGTGGCAAGAACGGCATCGTGATCACCGAGGAAGCCGATCTGGACATCGCGGTCCACTCGGCGCTGATGTCCTCGTTCAAGACCACCGGCCAGCGCTGTGTCTCCTCCGAGCGCCTGATTGTCCACGAGGACGTCTACGACGAATTCAAGGAGCGCTACGTCTCGCTGGCCCAAGAAGTCGCCGTCGGCGACCCGCTGGAGGAGGACACGTTCATGGGGCCGGTCGTCGACGAGAGCCAGGTCGAGAAGTTCCACGAGTACAACGACCTCGCGCGCAAGGAGGGGGCCGACGTCCTCGTCGATCGCGCGGAACTGGACGACGACGAGATTCCCGACGGCCACGAGGACGGCCACTGGGTCGGCCCGTTCGTCTACGAGGTCGACTACGACGAGGACCTGCGCTGCATCAAGGAGGAGGTGTTCGGCCCGCACGTCGCGCTGATCGAGTACTCGGGTGACATCGACGACGCGCTGGAGATTCACAACGACGTCGACTACGGGCTGGCCGGTGCCATCATCTCCGAGGACTACCGCCAGATCAACCGCTACCGCGACCACGGCGAGGTCGGGCTGGCGTACGCCAACCTGCCGTGCATCGGCGCGGAGGTCCAGCTGCCCTTCGGCGGCGTCAAGAAGTCCGGCAAGGGCGCGCCCTCGGCCCGCGAGGTCATCGAGGCCGTCACCGAGCGGACCGCCTTCACCCTGAACAACTCGAAGGACATCGAGATGGCACAGGGGCTGTCGGCGGATATCAAGACGGACGATTGATCGGGGAGCGGCGTCGGCCTTGCCGACGACGCGACCAGCAATCTCCGTCTTGCTTGAGACCGACGACTGATCGGGGAGAGCGCCGAGCAATCGCGAGGTGCTCGCGCAGCAATCTTCGTCTTGCTTGCTACCGAGGACTAACCGAGGAACGACGCCGACACACAGTCGGCGGCGTGAGTACTACTCGCCGGGTTCGTTCGGGACCGCCGACTGAACGGTGAGCGGTGCCGGCACCCGCCGGCAGCGCGAACAGCTGTCTCGCTCTCGGCGGCGACGGACGACCGGGGAGAGAGAGAATCCAGCGACGGCGAGACTTCGATTCGCCGCCCACCCGTCAGTCGTCGGCGGGCGCTTCGGTGGCGTCGTTCGTGTCGGCATCGGGAGCGGGGTCGCGGACGACAGCCTTCTCGCCGTGGCCCTCGCGGGTCCCCTTGACCGTGTAGGCGAACTCGTACTCGCCGGAGCCGGACCGCTCCTCGACGACCAGCCGGTCCGGCGACCGCTCGGCGACGACGAGGCCCTCGCCGTGCCCGTAGGGTGTGGTCTGGACGACGAGTGGGTCGTCCTCGCTGGTCACCCAGGCGAAGTGGTCCGGGAGTGCCACCTCGGCGCGGCCGTCCTCGAGTTCGGCGACCCCGGAGGCTTCGGTTCGGGGCGTCGGTGCTTCCGTGGCCGTGTAGACGACCTCTCGCTCGCCGTCGTCGGTGTCGACGGTCTGCGTGAAGTTCTTGTTCCCGGTGACGTCAAAGTCACCCTCGACGGTCACGGTGCCGCCCTCGGCCGCGAGGAGTTCGTTCGCCCCGAGGGTGACCCGGCGGCTGTCGTCCCGGGCCGCGGAGAACGGCACGTAGCCGACGTCTTCGGCACCGGTCTGTCTGAAGAGTTCGATCTCGTACCTGTCGAACTGGTCGAGGTAGCGGTGGACGACCCGGGTTGTCGGCGTCCCTTCGACCTCCGTGAGCATGCGGAACTCGTTCTCGGCACCGCTCGGTTCGACGATGTGCATCGGACCCGCCGTCGTCAACACGTTCTGGACGCGACCGTTGATGTCGAGGTCGGCGTCGAGCGTGACCGTCCCGCTCTCGATCGAGAGTGTCTCGTTCTGGCCCAGCGTGACTCTCCGGCTGCCGTCCCGGGCTGCGGAGAACGCCGTGTAGCCGACGGCCTCGTCGCCGGTCTGCTCGAGGAGTTCGACGTCGTACCTGTCGAACTGGTCGAGGTAGCGGTGGACGACACGAGTCGTCGGCGTTCCGCCGACGTCGCTGAGGAAGCGAAACTCGTTCTCGGAGCCGCTCGGTTCGACGATGTGGACCGGCCCGGTCACGGTCAGGATGCTCTCGACGAACGCCTGGACGGCCTCCATCCGCTCGAGGGTGGGGTTGGTACCGGTCGAGGAGAGGCGACGCCACTGCGACCCGTCGCCCAGAAAGACGGTGCCGGTGTCGGTCGCGAGGAACTTCGCCCCCTCTTTGGGGGTGTAGTCCGAGCGGTTCGCGGAGCGGTCGCGAACCTCGATGTCGGTGTCGTACTGGCGGAAGTTGTCGTTGAGCGGACGGTGCCAATCGGTCGTGCCTTCGTCCGGAACGTTGTAGTCGTGATTCGGTGTCTGTGTCATGGTGTGGTGTGGTGGATCGTGTTCTCGCTCGGGTCGTGGTTCGTGGGTGCTCCAGTCTCCTCTCCTCTGTCGTGTGTTCAGCCGCCGTACTCGTACTGTCCGTACCCTTGCTGTCCGTAGTCGTCTTCGGGGGTCGTTCGAGTGGTCGTCGAGTCGTCGACAGTGGTCGTCTCGGTCGTCGGTGGTTCCGTACGCCGTTCCGTCGTCCGGGTCGGTGTCTCCGTCTGTGTGGCAGTGTCGGTTCGCGTTCGGGTGTCTGTCGCCGTCGCGGCGACCGTCGTGGCGACGGTCGTCACGTCGCCGGCCGTCGTGGTTCCGCCGTACCCGTAGGTGGTCGTCGGCTGTGACGTCCCGTCCCCTCCGGTTCCGGTCGCAGTCCCATCGGGTTCTGTCTCCGTCCCGTCGGCGTTGTCGTCGAGTCCGCTACAGCCGGCGATCCCCACGATCGCGGCAGTGGGTGCTGCTCGCAGCAGGTCCCGGCGACGGAGTCGTCCGGGGGCCCGTTCTCGATCGGATGTCGGGTCCCGGGTCGCTGGCGATCGATGCTCTGCTTCCGACTCTTGTTCGTCTGGTGGCACGCGACTAGAGTCGACCTACCGGCGAGTATAACCACAGTCTAGTCACTTAGTCGGCCTCCCTTGTCCCGGCCCGGTCGGTCGGTGGGTCTGGTGCGCCGGGTGTCACCCCGTGGCGTACTCGGAGAGGGCGTCCAGCACGGCCTCGTCGTGAAACGTCGTCTCTGGAGCCCGCAGGTCCGCCACCGACACCCAGCGCGCGGTCATCTCGCCGTCCGGGATGTCCTCCTCGTAGGTGAACGTCTCCCGGTCGTACGGCCAGTCGGCGTCGAGGTGGCCCTCGTAGACGCGCCACACCTCGTGGCCCGTCTCGCCGTGGAACTCGAAGACGCGCTCGAAGGTCCCGACGAGTCCGTTCACGACGAACCGCTCGCCGACCTCCTCGCGGAACTCCCGGACGACGGCCTCCCGAGAGTGTTCGCCGAACTCGACGGTACCGCCGAGGAAGCGGTGAAACAGGTCGTCGCCGTCGTAGCCGTCGAACACCAGCAGTTCGTCGCTCGGGTCGAGAGGGTCGCCGACGGTGGGGTCGCCGTCGCGTCTGCGGACCGCGCCCAGCGCCTGGACGTGGGGGAAGTCTGGCATGGACCCGTGTCCAGTTGGCACCGGACCCTGAGCGTTCCGGAAGCGTGGCGGTGTGAGGCGTGCTAGCGGACCGCTGCCCCGCTTGAGAAGGTATTAGTGGACGCCGACCCGACCGGCGGGTATGAGCGAGGACTGGCCCCACGACCCCGACGGCGAGGAGGGGAGCGAGGGGATGCGCAAGTACGGCATGGCTGTCGTCGCCAAGAAGGTCGACGAGGCGGAGGACTTCCCACTGGAGCGCGACGAGTTCGTCGAGGAGTTCGGCGATCACCCCATCCGAATCAACTACCAGCGCGTCGTCGCGCTGTCGGACATCTTCGAGCACGTCGACCAGGAGACCTTCGAGGACTTCCCAGACATGCACAAGGCCGTCGGCCGCGCCATCCGCGAGGGCGGGTTCTGGGACTACCACCCCGTCGGCTCCGACCCCGAGCGCAAGAGCGCCTGAGGTCGGAGCCCGGTAGATGGACGCCATCGTCGTCGGCGGCGGCATCGTCGGTCTCGCCAGCGCCGTCGAACTGTCCGACCGCGGCGTCGACGTGACGCTGCTGGAACGGGACGAACTGGGCGCCGGCAGCACCGACCGCGCGGTCGGCGGCATCCGCGTGTCGTTCTCGACGCCGGTCAACGTCGACTGCTCGCTGTACAGCCTCGACGTCTGGGAGTCGTTCGAAGAGCGGTTCGGCGTCGATGTCGCCTTCCGCCAGCACGGCTACCTGTTCCTGGCCAGAGAGCGGGACACTGCCGAGCGGTTCCGCGAGACCGCCGCGATGGCCCGCGAGCGCGGCGCTCCCGTCGAGTACGTCGACGCGGAAACGGCTGCGAGCCACTGCGAAGGGATCGATACCGACCGGTTCGTCGGCGGGACGTACTGCCCCCGGGACGGCTACGCGGACCCGCACCTCGCGCTGCAGGGGTACTCGCAGGCGGCGACGGCGGCTGGCGTCGACGTTCGGACGAACGCTCCGGTTTCGGATTTGCTCACCGACGGCGACCGCATCGTCGGCGTCGAGTGCGACGGCGAACCCCTGCGGGCCGACGTCGTCGTGCTCGCGGCGGGCGCCTGGACGGCACCGCTCGCGGCGACCGCTGGACTTGACCTCCCGATCGCGCCGCGCCGCCGACAGGTCGCCGTCGTCGAGCCCGAACGCCGGGTCCCGGAGGGCGACCCCCTCACCATCGACCTCGACACGGGGTCGTACTTCCGCCCGGAGCGCGACGGGCGGGCCATCGTCGGCGGACATTTCGCCGAGGCGGACCCGGATGTCGACCCGGACCGATACGAGAGCGGGCCGGACGTCCCGTGGGCCGCCGACGCGGTCGAAAGCGCCGGCGAGTGGACCGACTACTTCGGCCCAGAGAGCCGTCTGGCCGGCGGCTGGGCGGGGCTGTACGCGGTGACGCCGGACGACCACGCCGTCGTCGACGCGGTCCGGCCGGGGCTTGTCGTCGCCGCGGGGTTCTCGGGGCACGGATTCCAACACGCGCCGGCGACCGGCCGAATCGTCTCGGACCTGGTCGTCGACGACGGGACCGAGGTGACGGACCTCCCGGCGCTGTCGGCCAACCGGTTCGGCGACGGCGAACGCGAAGAACGGAACGTCGTCTGACCCGGCGCGGTCGGCGCGGTCGTTCAGCGGTCCGCGAGGAACCGCTCCAGGCGGGCGGTCGCCTCGCGCAGCTGCTCCATGCCGGTCGCGTAGGACACCCGGAGGTGCCCCTCACCGGCGGGCCCGAACGCGTCGCCCGGCACCGCGGCGACGCCCTGCTCGTCCAGCAGCGCTTCGGCGAACGCCTCGCTGTCGCCGCCCGGCACCGCCGGGAAGGCGTAGAAGGCGCCGCGGGCCTCGAAGCAGTCGAGGCCGAGTTCCTCGAAGCGCGTCAGGAGGTACCGGCGCCGGCGGTCGTAGGCCTCGACCATCTCGGTGACCGCGTCGTCACAGGAGTCCAGCGCCTCCAGGGCGGCGTGCTGGGCGGTGGTCGGCGCCGACAGCAGCGAGTACTGGTGGATGCGGTTCATCGCCTCGATGGCTTCGGGCGGTCCGAGCGCGTAGCCGAGGCGCAGGCCCGTCATCGCGTAGGCCTTCGAGAAGCCGTTGAACACGACGGTCCGCTCGCGCATGCCCGGCAGCGTCGCGATGGAGACGTGATCGTGACCGTAGGTGAGGTCGGCGTAGATTTCGTCCGAGAGGACCAGTAGGTCGTGTTCACGGGCGAACGCGGCGACCGGTTCGAGGTCCGCACGGGTCATCACGGCGCCGGTCGGGTTGTTGGGGTAACACAGCACCAGCGCGACGGCCTCGTCGGCGCCGGCGGCCGAAAGCGCCTCGCGGGTCAGGCGGAAGTCGTCTTCCCGGTGGGTCTGCACGCGGCAGACGTCGCCCCCGGCGAAGGTGACGCCGGGCTCGTAGCAGATGTACGACGGCTGGGGTACAGCGACGGCGTCGCCGGGGTCGACGAACGCCCGCAGCGCGAGGTCGACGGCCTCGCTGACGCCGGCGGTGACGACGACCTCCTCGTCGCGGTCGTACGAGAGGTCGTACCGCCGGTCGACGTGCTCGCAGATCGCCGTCCGGAGTTCGGCCATGCCGCGGTTGGCGGTGTAGGAGGTGTGCCCGCGCTCCAGCGCCTCGATGGCGGCCTGGCGGGCGGGCCACGGCGCCGAGAAGTCGGGTTCGCCGACGCCCAGCGAGATGACGTCGTCGCGGGCCTCCGCGAGTTCGAAGAACCGCCGAATCCCGGAGGGCCCGACGCTCTCGACCCGTTCGGCACGCTTCATGGCGTCACCGACCGCCGGTCGTCGTCGTCGCGGTCGAACTCCTCGCCGGCCTCCTTGTAGGTCTCCATCGCGTAGTGGGTGACCGTCCCGGTGATCTCCGGGACCGGCGCGACGCGATCGGCGACGAATCTGGCGATCTCCTGCATCGACTCGCCCTCGACGGTCAACAGGAAGTCGAACTCCCCAGAAATCAGCCGCAGCGTCGCCACCTCGTCGAAGCGGGCTAGCCGTCGGGCGACGTCGTCGTAACTGGTCTCCCGATCGAGTTCCACGTCGCACTCCACGACGGCGACGACGTGCTCGCGGTCGATCCGGTCCCAGTCGACGACCGGCCGGTAGCCCGCGACCGGGCCGGCCTCCAGGCGGTCGAGTGCGGCCGCTACTGCGTCCTCGTCGAGGCCCGTCATCCGGGCGAGGTCGTCGGTCTCGTACCGTGCGTTATCGAGGAGACAGTCCAGCACCGCCTGTTCGTCGGTCATACCTCCCCCGATGCGGGAGCCGATCAAAAGGGTTGCGAGACGTGCGGTGGGCCCGGCCCTAGGGGAGAAAATTTCTTCGCGAAAGGTACTTACTGTCTCGCTCGCAGTTTCGAATCAATGACACGACGATCGCGGCGATCTGTCCTGGCAGCCCTGACAGCCTCCACCGCCGCGCTGGCCGGGTGTTCCGGGACGGACGACGACGACGCGACCGCACCACCCGAGTCGACCGTCGAGCCGACGACCACGAGACCGACGACGACCGTCGGCACGGCTACGCCAGCGGAGACGACCACGGCGACGGACGACTCGCTGCCGACCACCGGACCACCGCTAGCAGGCGCCGAGGCCTTCGAGGACGCGGTCCCCGCCCTGATGCGCGAGTGGGAGCTCCCCGGCGGGTCGGTCGCCGTCGCGAAGGGCGACCGCCTCGTGTTCGCTCGCGGCTACGGCTATGCCGACAGGGAGACGGACCGTCCGGTCCGTCCCGAGGCGCTGTTCCGGGTCGCCAGCATCTCGAAACCGATCACCGCGGTGGCCGTCCTGGACCTCCTCGAACGGGGCGAACTCGCCCTCGACGACCGCGCCTTCGATATCCTCGATCACCTCGTCCCGGACGGCGGTCCCGCCGACGACCGTGCTCTCGACGTCACCGTCGGGCAGCTCCTGCGGCACACCGGTGGCTGGAGCAACCGGGAGCTGGGGTACGACCCGATGTTCGAGACGACCCGCATCGCCCGCGAACTCGGCGTCGAACCGCCGGCCGACGCCGAACAGATCGTCCGGCACACGCTCGGCCAACCCCTGTCGTTCGCCCCGGGGACCGGGTTCGCCTACTCGAACTTCGGGTACTGCGTCCTGGGACGGGTCGTCGAGGCGGTCACCGGCGACGACTACGAACGGCACGTCGCCGACGCGGTGCTCGACGGGGCCGGCATCTCGCGGATGCAGATCGGGGCAACGCGGCGGTCGAACCTCGCCGACGGCGAGGTCAGGTACTACGGCCACCGGACGGTCGACTCCGTGTTCCCCGACGCCGGGGAGGTGCCGTCGCCGTACGGCACCGGTGTCATCGAGGCCAACGACGCGAACGGCGGCTGGATCGGCTCCGGGGTCGACCTGCTGCGGTTCCTGACGGCGCTGGACGGGCGAGGATCGGCCGGGCCGTTGCTGGACGGGTCGACCCGCGAGACGCTTGCCACGCGGCCGGAAATCGACCGCTGGCGCGGTACCTCCCAGTACTACGGCACCGGCTGGTACGTCATCCCGGGCGACGGCGCCCGGCCCTCGCTGTGGCACAACGGGTCGCTGCCGGGCAGTTACGGCTACCTGGTTCGCTTGGCCGAGTACGACCTCACTCTCGTGGCGCTGTTCAACTCTCGGCCCAGAGAGGGCTTCCGCGAGTTCAACCGAGCGGCACAACAGACGCTCAACCGCGCGGCAGTCTCCGTCTCCGACTGGCCCGAACGGGACCTGTTCGGATCGTTCCCCTGATCAGACGGTCGGCAGGCAGAGCGAGACCTCCGCGCCGTCGCCGTCGTCGGTCCGCAGCAGTCGTCCGCCGTGGCGGTCGGCGATCCACTTCACCAGCCACAGGCCGAGGCCGCTGGTGTGTTGCAGCTGGGTGATCTCGCGGTCGCCGGCGACCACGTCCCACTCGTCGTCGGGGATACCGGGGCCGTCGTCGCCGACCGCTACGCGGAGTTCGTCGCCCGTATCGTCGAGGCGCACGGTCACCGTCGGGTCCGGAGCGGCGTGGGTCACGGCGTTGTCGACCAGTTCCTCGACGGCGGTTCGCAGGTCGTCGCTGATCCGGACCGCGGCATCCGAGTCACCGACGACCACGATGTCGTCGTCGGGGAACCGCGCCGAGAGCGCCTCCGACAGCGATGTCCGCAAGTCGGCGGCGGCGACGACCTCTCGGCTGTCGTCACCCCTGAGCACTTGCTGGATGGTGTGGGCCGTGTCGCTGGTCTGGACGAGCGATCGACTCGCCTCCTGGATGCGTTCGCCGGCCTCCCGAACCCCCGCAGAGTCGTCCTCGATCAGCGCCTCGGCGTACCCCTGGATCACCGTCGTCTCGGTCCGCAGGTTGTGCCGGAGGAGGCGCTGGAGCACCGACAGGTGGGTCCCCCGGCGTTCGAGTTCTGTGACGTCGGTGAAGATGAGGAACGCCCGCTCGCCGTCGTCGCCCTCGTAGGGCACCGACCGGAGCAGGAAGTACCGCCGCCCGTCGTCGGTGCGGACCTCGACTGAGCGTTGGAGGCTGGTGTCGGGCGTCTCGACGTCGGCCAGCACGTCCGCGAGCGCGTCGGGGAGCCCATCCCGGACCGCGGACAGCGGCCTGTCGCGGACCGCCTCCTCGGGACAGTCACAGAGGCCCCCGAACGACGGGTTGACGCTCCTGACGACGGCCTCACCGTCCTCGTACTCGAGGTCGGCGACAGGGTCGGCGAGCGTGTCGAACAGCTCTCGGAACCGGCGGCGCTGTCGGCTCGCCTCCCGCTTGGCCGAGCGGAGTTCCGAGATGTCCCGGACCGTGCCCACGACCCCGGTGTCGGTGCCGTCCTCGATGGGCGTCACGGTCACGCGACTGGGCATGAGGTCGCCCTCCCGGGTCCGCATCGTCGTCTCGTAGGCGTTGGCGCTCGTGGCCTCGGCGACGTCCTCGACGACCTCGTCGTCCGGGAACACGTCGGCGACCGGGAGTCCGGTCAGCGACTCGCGGTCGTGGCCAAGATACTCCGCCAGCGGCGCGGTCACGAGCGCGAACCGTCCCTCGGCGTCGGTGGTGAACAGCATCTCCTCTGCCGTCTCGACGACCGCCTCGTACCGGCGCAACTGCTCGCCGCGGTCGACTCGCTCGAACACGGAGCCGGCGGTCGCCGCGAGCAGCTCCAGGAAACGCAGCTCGTCGTCGTCGAACCCACCGTCGCCGGGGTGGCCCACGCTGAGGACTCGTCTGTCGCCCAGCGGCAGGTACGCGGCCGTCTCCAGGTCGCCGGAGTTGCGGACGCCGCCCTCCTCGAGGTTCGTCGACACCAGCAGTTCGTCCCGCGAGAACGCCTCGCCGACCAGGCCCTCGTCGGCGTCGTACACAGGGCGGTCGGGCAGGCGCTCGTCGGCAGCGTCGGACACCGAAATCACCTCCAGCGTGTCCGTCTCCGGGTCGTGCTCTCGGAGGGTCACGAGATTGATGTCGAGCACGTCCACGGCCGTCTCGGTGACCAGGCGCGCCACCTCGTCCGTGGTGGAGGCGCGGACCATCTCCTGTGTGGCCTCGAGCATCCCGCCGAGGATGTCTTCGCGGCGCTGCTGGCGGCTGACATCACGGAGCGTGCCGACGGTCCCCGTCAGATTGCCCGCTTCGTCGCTCGGGCGCAGCGTCATCCGGTCCGTGCAGGGGACGTGCTCGCCGTCTTTCGTGATCAGCTCCACGTCGAGCTTCGCCACGTTGAACGCGTCGGCGGTGCCGCTCTCCCGGAGGAGCTCCCGCAGGGCCTCCTCGGCCTCCGCGACCGTCTCGTCGTCCTTGATGATGTGGACCGACGAACCCAGCAGTTCCTCGCGGTCGTAACCGGTCAAGTCACACAGCGCGTCGTTGACGAACGTGAACCGGCCCTCCTCGTCGAGGACGTACACCGCGTCGCCGACCGTCCGCACGAGGTACTCGTACAGCGCGGTGTCCTCGGCGTCGACGGACGGCTCTCCCACGTCGACGTCGGTCGCCGGCGCCGATTCGAGTGGTTCCGTCGGTTGCTTCAGGCGCGTCCCCGGGCGCGCGGCGACCGCCTCGAGCTTCGCCGCCAGCGTCTCCCAGCCGTCCGCGGGACTCCAGAGGACCGCGTCGAGCGCGTCCCCGTCGAGCGCCTCGCGCACGACCGCGCCCCGCTCGGTCACCCACACGACGGGTATCGTCGGGCGATCACCTGGTGACAGCGCCGACGGCACCGTGTTCGCGAACACGACCGGCAACCCCTCGTGGTCGGAGCGCTCCTCGTCGAGCGGGTGTACCCCGTCGAGGGCGACACCGCGACACGATTCCAACTTCGTCGCGATCCGCTCGGGTGGCAGGTCGTAGGACCCGTCGTGGTACGCGGCTACCCGTACCCCGGCCTCCCGAATCGTCTCGCTGGACTCTGCCATCAGTAGAGGGTTGGGCTCCTCCCTTTTGACGCTTCTTGCCGCCGAAGTGCCGACTGGGCTATCCTCGTAGCGCGCCCATCCCGATCTCCGTGTACAGCTTCAGGATGCGCTTGCGCGACCCTCGCAGGGCGTCGGACAGCGCCGCCGGGGCGTCGGTGTCGACCCCGGCACCGTGTCCGACCCTGATCCGGTCGGGATCGAGCCCACCTAGCGGCCCTCGCGGCGGGACCGGTCGTCGCATCGGGTGGACGCCCAGGCGCTCGTCGCCGGCCAGGAAGTAGTCGGTCGCCCCCACCGACTCCGGGACGACGAGCGTCGATCCGTCGAACAGCGCGACCTCCGTCCAGTAGAAGGCGTCGACGACCGTGATCGGTTCGTAGTCGGTGCCCGGCAGCGGCCCGGAGAACGCCTCCGTCTCGGCGTCGAGGTCGCCGGCGACGCTCGACAGCGGCCCGGGGAGGTACACCGGGACGTCGTGGCGACGCGCGATCGCCGCGGCGTCGCGCTTGTGGCGGTCCAGCAGCGTCACGACGCCGGCGACGCTCCCGCGCTCGGCCAGCAGGTCGTCAAGTTCCGGTACGTCGACCGGGTCGACGACGTACACGTCGCCGTCGACGCTCAGCGCGTGGCTGGCCCGCTGCATCGCCTCGTCGGGGTACGCGAGCCAGCCGACGCCGTCGTCGTCGTCGTCGATCTCCGTCCAGTCGGTCGCCTCGCCTGACCCTTTCATCGTCCGTCACTGCGGGCGCCGATCGCTTAAACGGCCGGGATGGCGCAAGGGCGACGGCGAGGCTCACAGGACGACGGCGAACGCCACCAGTCCGAGCAGTCCCGCCGTGGCGAGCCCCGCACCGAACAACTGCAACGCGCCGGTGATCCGGGTCATCCGGGGCATCTGCTCGTCGGTCCAGTCGCCACTCTGGACGCCGACGGCGGGATTGCCACCGATCGTCGACCGGGACCAGTAATAGTTCCGCCGCACGTCGTTGGCGATCGCCATGTACAGGACGGCGCCGATCCCGGTGGTCGCCACCAGCGCGAGGAAGCCGATCCCGCGGGCGACGACCGCGACGCCGAGAACCGCCGCGACGACCGTCAGCGGGGCAATCACGGCGTACCGCAACTTGCGGCCCAGTTCAGGGCCAAGGGTGTGGAGGGTCATCGTCGCACCTGACAGTAGATGTTCCATACACTTCAATTTTTGACTGAATAATACCATCAAATCTGCTAATTCGTGAAAGTTATTGGGGATAAAAAGACAGACTGATATCGAGGGGGTGGCGAGCAAGAACGAACGGGGTCGGGCTGGCACGGCGACGTCGCTTCGGAAGCGGACGGTGAGTGACGGTGGGGATCAGTCGTCCGCGCTGGCGGTCGGCTCTGCGGCGGGAATCTCGATCTCGCCAGCGTCCAGTTCGGCCTCGATCTCGCGGGCGGCCTGCACGAGGTTCTCCAGTTTGCCGTAGGCGACCTCGCGGGGCAGCAGCTTCACGCCGCAGTCGGGGCTCAGGACGAGTCGCTCCGGCGGGACGACCTCGAACCCCTTGCGGATGTTCTCCTTGATCTCCGCGACGGACTCGACCTCGGCGTGGTGGACGTCGACGACGCCCAGCGCGAGGTCCTTGGTGAACTCGGGTTCGGCGAAGGTGTCCAGTTGCTCGTAGTCGCCGTTGCACAGTTCGAGGTCGATCTCGTCGACGGGGAACTCCAGCACCTCGGGGTAGATGCGGGAGTAGTCGCCGTAGCAGACGTGCAGGCCGACCCGGACGTCCTCGGGGAGGCCGTCGACGATCCGCTCGCAGCACTCGCCGACGATGGCGTGGTCGTCCTCGTGCTGAGCGAGCGCGGGCTCGTCGATCTGGATGTAGCGCGCGCCGGCCTCGACCAGCGCCTCGATCTCCTCGTTGACGAGGTCCGCGAGGTCGTAGGCCAGCTCCGCGGTGGAGTCGTACACCTCGTCGAAGCTCCAGCGCGCCAGGGTGTACGGCCCGGTGATCGGCACCTTGACGGGGCTGTCGGCGACCGAACTGGTGAAGTCGTACTCGTCGACCAGCCACTGCTCGGCGTACTCGACCTCGTCGACGACGCTGGGCTTGTCGAAGTAGTTGTGCCCCCAGACCTTCACCGGGCCGTTGAACTCGTAGCCGTCGATGCGCTCGGCGAAGTACTCGACCATCTCGTTGCGCCGCATCTCGCCGTCGGTGACGACGTCGAGGTCGGCCCGCTCGTGCTCGTGGGTGATCGCCCGGGCGGCGTCGTCCTTCGACTCCTCCCAGGCGTGCTCGTCGAAGTCGGCGTCGGCGTCGTCGAACAGCTCGCGGGCGCGGTCGTGCCACTTCGGCTTGGGGTAGCTGCCGACGACGGTCGTCAGCAGGAAGTGATCGTTCGGGTGGTCGTCGGGACGGAACGCCTCCTTGCCGCTCATGCTTCCACCTCCGCGGTTGCGGCGGCCTCGTCGGTCGCGGCGGCCAGCGACGCCAGCTTGGCCTCGAAGGTGTCGTACGGCAGGTAGAACAGCTCCGTGTTCGGCGTGAGGTAGACCGTCTCGAACTCCGTGACGGGCGTCTGCTCCTCGACCCACGACACCCGCTCGGCGATCGTGTCGGCGCTCTCGACGCGCGTGTTCTGGGCGTCGACCACGCCCAGCGACACGTCGTCGGTCGTGCCGTACTCGTTGATCAGGTAGAGGTTCTGCTCGTGGTCGGCGACGAGGTCGTACCCCAGCGCGTCGACGTCGGCGTCCAGCAGGTGCGCGTGGACCTTCTCGTCGTAGGCGCCCCACGGCGCGTGGACGACGACCTCGGCGTCGACCTCGCCGGCGATCCGGTCGATGGCCGCGCTGGCCTGCTCGTCCACGCCGTCGGCGGGCGGGTTCGCGACCAGCGACGGCTCCAGCAGCGTCAGCGTCTCGACGTCGGGGAAGGCGGCGGCCTCGCCGGCCAGGAACTCGCCGACCGCGTCGAGGAACCGCTCCTCGTCGCCGTAGTGCTCGTCGGTCGCCAGGTCCGCGAGCGTGTACGGCCCGGGCAGCACCGCCTGGAGGTCGTCGGTCAGGTCGGCGGCGGCCGCCAGTTCCGCGGCCACGTCGCCGTCGGCGGTCAGCTCGCCGCCGACGACCGGGTCGCGGTAGAAGTTGTTGTTGTCGTAGTAGCGGACGATGCCGCCCGTCTCGACGGCGTCGTGGACCGTCAGCGGGTGGGCGAGCATGTCGTCCCAGCGGGGTTGCCCCTCTACGATTCGGTCCAGTCCGGCGGCCTGCTGGTCGGCCACCAGCGTCTCCCGGGCACGTCGGTAGGCGTCGGCTACGGCCTCGCCCTCCGACCCGTCGATCAGGTCCTCCTTCTGGTGGCCCTTGAGGTCCGAGAGCTCCTCCTTGGCGTCGTCCGGCAGCGGACACAGTCCCAGCGTCGTCGCGACGAGTTCTGTCATGGGTGAGCACCGCTTCGGGATGCGCGTTTATAATATTTTCTAACCATCTTGATGCTTATCAGTTATCTCGCGTGGGCGGACCGTCGACTGTCGCGCTCTGAAGGCCCCGCCACCACCGCTCAGAACAGTTTCAGCACCGTCAGCGTCTCGAACGGCTGGGACTCCTCGGCGACGCTGGCGACGTGCAGGCCCGCCTCGACCGCTCGCTCGGCGACGGCGCCGACCCCCGTCAGCGTGCTCACGAGCACGAGCGCGCACCCACCGGGCGCCAGCACCCGTCCCACCGTGTCGACGAACGGGTCGACGACCGCGCGGCCGTCCTCGCCGCCGGACAGCGCCGCCTCCATCCAGTCGCCCCACTCGTGGTCGGGGTCGGTCGGAAGATAGGGCGGGTTGAACGTCACCACGTCGACGGCGTCGTCCCGGATCGGAGCGACGAGGTCGCCACGCAGCGTCTCCAGGCCTCGGTCGCTCGCGCGCCGGCAGGCGTGCGGGTTGAGGTCCGTGGCGACGACGCGCGCCCCCGTCTCGGAGCGGACTTCATCGGCGACGACGCCCGACCCGGTGCCGACGTCGACGACGAGGTCGTCGTCACCCACCTCGCCGACCGCGGCGTCGGCGAGCAGCAGCGAGTCCTCGGCCGGTTCGTACACCTGCCGGTCGGCGCCGCGGCGCTCGGCCAGCTCCGGGCGACCGTCGTCGGTCACTCGTCGCCGCCCCCGTCGGCCGCCGGTTCTGCGCCGCGCTCGACGCGGTCGCCATCGCCCGTCGCGTCGGAGACGACGCGCAGGCCGCTTTCCCGTCCGGAGAGACTGCGCTGCGGGAACGGGATGTCGACGCCCTCGCGGTCGAAGGCGTCTTTGACCGCCCCGATGACCTCGGTGTTGGCCTGCCACATCCGCTCGGCGGAGGGGTTCGATATCCAGTAGCGCAGTCCCAGCACGACCGCGGAGTCGCCGAAGCGCTTGCCGACGACCCGCGGCGAGGGCGAGTCCAGCACGAGGTCGACCTCGCTCATCGCCTCCGTCGCCGTCTCGCGGGCGAGTTCGACGTCGCTGTCGTAGTCGACGCCGACCTCGACCTCGATCCGCAGGCGGTTGCGGTAGGTCCGGTTGGTCACTTCCCGGCTGTTGACGATGTCGTTCGGGACGATCACCGACTCGTCGTCGAAGGTGCGGATGCGCGTGTTGACGATGGAGATGTCCTCGACGATCCCCTCGGAGTCGCCGATCTGGACCCAGTCGCCGACCTCGAACGGTTTGGAGAACAGCAACACGACGCCGGCGAACACGGCCCCGAGCGACTGCCGGGCCGCCATGCCGACGACGATGCCCAGGAAGCCGGCGCCGATCAGCAACCCGCCCAGGTCGAAGTTCCACACCCCGAGGATCACGATCAGCGCCGTCAGGTACAGCACCAACTGGGCGACGTACTCCAGCACCTCGCCCTCGTGGCGGTCGACGGCGTCGTTGCTCTCCTCCAGCCGGTCGATGAGCCGCGTCAGGAACCCCACCAGCACCCGCGAGACGACGACGATCGCCCCCGTCACCACCAGCCGCGGGATCGTCTGTGCGTCCAGCGCGTTGGCGTCGAGCGCGGTGTACACGAGGTCGATCCGGCCCCAGATCGAGGCGCTGGCGATCATCAGCGCCGCGAGCGTGCCGAGGTAGCAGAACGTCGTCACGATGTCGGCGACGACCGGGCGCGTCAGCTCGCCCAGGTGCTCGCCGTATCGCCGAGTCAGCAGCGTCACCGCGACGGCCGCCACGACGGCCGCCAGCGTCGCGACGGCGCGCTGGGCGGGCCCGCCGAACAGCGCCGTCGTCCCCAGTGACAGGGCCGCCTCAGCCACCGTCGCTCACCCCGACGTCGGCGGCCAGCGCAGTGAGGTCGGCGAACTCCGCCGGCGTCACGGTGCCCGGTCGGCGGTCCATCAGTTCCGTCTCCGCGGCCTCGACCACGGCGTCGGGGTCGTCCAGCCCCGAGATGTGGGCAGTGTTGCGGACGGCGTTGCGCATCGTCTTGCGTCGCTGGGTGAAGATGCCGGTCACGAGGTCGGCGAACAGGTCGTCGTCCGGTACGGTGTACTCGGGGTCCCGGGGGGTCAGCCGCACCACCGCGCTGTCGACCGCGGGCGGCGGCGCAAACGCCTCCGGCGGCACCGGTTCGACGAGTTCGATGTCGGCGTAGTGGCCCGCGGTCACCGTCAGTCGCCCGTAGTCGTCGGTCCCCGGGTCGGCAGCCAGACGGTCGGCGAACTCTCGCTGGACGGTGACGACCAGCGGCCGGGCAAGCGGCAGGAGGCGAAACAGAATTTCGCTGGAGGCACCGTACGGCAGGTTCGACACCGACGCGGTGAACTCGGGGAGGTCGACCTCCAGCACGTCGCCGGCGACCACGTTCAGACGACTCTCGGCGACGGCGTCGGCGAACTCCTCGCGGAGGAACGACGCTAGCTCCCGGTCGCGCTCGACGACGGTGACCGCGTCGGCGACGGAAAGCAGGCGGTCGGTCAGCGCGCCGGCCCCGCCGCCGACCTCCAGGACGTGGGACCGATCGGCGGTCTCCGGGAGGTGGGTCGGCAGGCGGTCCAGCACCCGCTCGTCGACGAGGAAGTGCTGGTCGCGACGCCGGTCGCCGCGGGTCCCGGCCCGGTCCATGAGTGCCCGCGGGTCCCGCTGGCCGTCGGAGGGATCGCTCATCGGCCGCCGGTAGATTGCGCGGCGAGTAAAGCGCGGTGGTTCGGCCGTTCCCGACGAGCGGTGTCGGCGAACCGACGTCGCCCCGGGGCGTCCGACCACGCCCGGCCTCAGAACTCCCGTTCTTCCTCCGTCGCGAACAGGTAGTACTTCAGGTCGTCTTCGGTGATCTCCTCGACGATGCGGTCGGCGAGGACGCCCTCCGGGTCGTGCAGTCCCGACACGCGGTCCTCGACCTCGTCGAAGGAGTCGAACGGGCGCCGGCGGCGCTCGTCGATGACGTTCTCCCGGAGCTTCTCGCCGATGCCCGGCAGGAGGTTCAACTGGTGGAGCCGCAGCGTGATCGGCCCGGCCTCGTTGAAGAAGTTCACGTACCGGTCCTCGTTGGCCTCGATCAGTTCCTCGACGACGTACTCCAGTTCGGACTGGGCGCCGCCCGAGAGGTCGCCGTAGTCGACCTCGCGGAGCCGCTGGATGCCCGAGCGCTCGTCGCGGGGGGCGACGACTACCTCGTCGCCGATGGTCACGTCGGTGTCCTCTTCGAAGACGATCTCGTAGAGGGCGAACGACGCCGTGCCCATCGCGAACCCGGTGGGCGTGCGGTCGTACTGGCCGCCGTCGGAGCGGCCGTTGGGGAAGAAGTCCAGCAAGACGGCGCGACGCGAGGACTCGTCGTCGCTATCGGCGGGGCTCATGGTCGGAGGTTGGGGGAGGCCCCACTTAAAACTGGACCGTCGGGGGACCCTACGCGTACTTCGCGACGTCGTCGAGCACCGCGTCGAGCTCCTCGCCGGACAGCGAGTACCGCTCCTGGGCGAACACCGCCCGGAGTTCGTCCCGGTCCTCGGGCAGGAGGTTCGCGATCTTGTAGGCGGTCGCCGTGTCGATCTTCTCGTGCTCCTGGAGGGTGGCGACCAGTTCCCGTGCCTCCTCGACTTCGAGCACGGTAAAGCGGTTGACGTGCTCGATCGACCGGGCCAGCTCGTACTGCATGTCCCGGTCCTCGTCCAGCGCCCGGTCCTGCTCGATGTCCGCGAGCAGCTCCTTGACCTCGGGCACCGTCAGGTACTCCTCGTCGACGATCTCCTTGAAGATGGTCATTCCTGCTGTGCGTGGAGGTGCGCCGCGGCCACCAGGAGGGTCTTCTCCTTGCCGCCGTCGGTGACCTGCACCTTGTAGGCGCTGCCCTGTTCGCCGACGATCTCGCCCGTCAGGCCGTCGAACCGTGCGTGGAACCGTCCGTCGGGGACGCTGGGGTCGGTCTTGAGGTGGACCGTCTGCCCCTCGTCGAACTCGGCGATCGAGCGCTGGGGCGGCGACGTGCCAGCCTCCCGGGGGTCGTTGGACAGCTTGTTGCGCGTCTTCTTGCGTGGGCCCTTGGAGTTCGGCATAGTCGTGGCTCTCGGTAGTTCGGGCGACGGTAAAAAAGGACCGTTCCGTGCCCGCGACCCGCGGAGCCGATGGAAAGGCACAAGAGCGCCGAAAGCGAGGCGTGGTGACATGGAACCGCGGTTCGTCGGGCGACTCAGCGCCGCCGACGCGGTCACCGTCGCGAACGCGGGGCTGGGCTTTTTCGCCATCGTCGCGGCGTTCGACGACCCGCGTCTCGCCGCCCGGTTCGTCCTGCTGGCGGGCATCGCCGACGGTCTCGACGGCGTGCTGGCGCGGGCGTACGGCAGCTCGGCGGCGGGGGAGTACCTCGACTCGCTGGCGGACGTCTCCTCGTTCTCGCTGGCGCCGGCGGTGATGGTGTTCGCGGCGGTCCGCGAGGGGTGGGACGTCACGTTCGACGCGATGACTCCGACGGCGACGCTCGTCGCCGCGGTCCCCGCCGGGTTCGTCGCGATGGGCGTGTTGCGCCTGGGCATGTACACCGCCTTCGACACCGAGATGGACGCCACGCAGGGCGTGCCGAGCACGCTCGCGGCGACGCTGCTGGCGGCAGCCGTCCTCTCGGGCGTCGCCGACCCTGCGGTCCTGTTGGCGGCGACGGGTACCTTCGTCTACCTGATGGTGTCGCCCGTGCGCTACCCCGACCTGCACGCCAGCGACGCGCTCGTGATGGGCGTCGTCCACGCCGGCGCCGTGCTGTTTCCCGCGGCGCTGAACCGGACGTTCCCACTGTCGTTGCTGACGCTCGCCGGGTCGTACATGGTGTTGGCGCCGTGGCTGTACTGGCGCGGCGACTGGGTGATGGGACGCCTCCACGGGGGGGAGGCCGCACCCGAGGGTCCCAGTGGCGAATGAAAACGCTTAGGAGCGGACCGGACCGACTCGGAGGTATGACCGAGACGAGTCCGCGGACCGGCGCCACGGGGCGGGTGAGTCGCCGATGAGCGACGACGATGCCGACGCCGAGGACGCCGAAGAGGCCGAAACGACGGAGCTGTCGACGGACACCCTCGACGCGCGACTCGACGACGCCGCCGAGGCCCTGGAGGCGGCCGAGACCGAGGCCGACCTCGACGACGTCGAGGACAGCCTCGACGCCATCGAGTCGGACATCGAGGCCGCCGATCTCCCCGAGGCCGACGACGAAGACGAGGACGACCCCGAGACGGAGCTGAGCGAGCGGCTCTCGGAACTGCGCGACGACCTCGACCAGCAGCGCGGGCCCTACGCCGAGGACGTCGTCGCAGCCCTGGAGGACGCCCGGGGGACCATCGAGGATACCCGCTGGACGGAGGACGGGTTCGACGACGTGCTCGCGGCCGTCCGGACGTTCACCGACGAGGCCGTGATCGGTGAGTTCTCCGTCGCGGAGGACACCGAGGAGGCGGTGCTGGCGACGGTCGACGAGGTCGCCGAGGCCGTCGCGGACGCCAGCCTCGACCCCGACGAGGACGCCGAGACGATCGGTGCGCTGGTCGAGGCGAGCGACGACCTCGCGGCGGCGATCGAGGACGCCGAGGAGTGGGAGGACCTCTCCGTGCGGCAGATGCTTGACTTCCACGGGTTCTACGACGTGCTCGACCACCGCAAGGACTACCCGCCGGAGTGGCACGCGCTGAAGCTGTTCGAGCGGGACGGCGACACCGAGAAGATTCTGGTCGCGCTGGACCTGCTCGAGTCGGACTTCATGGAGCGCCACTGCATGGAGGCCTTCGAGCGGATGGGGCCCGAAGCGGAGGAAGCCGTCGACGAGATGCTCTCCCGTGCCGAACGCCGGAACAAGCAGGCCATCTCGATCCTCGGCAAGATCGGGAGCGAGGAGGCCACCGACACCCTCGTCGAGTTCGTCGACGCCGACTCCGACCCCCAGCTCCAGAAGGTGACGTTCCGTGCACTCGGCGAGATCGGCGCCACGGAGGCCGTCCAGCCGCTCGCGAACCGACTCGTCGCGGACAACGAGGACACCCGGAGTCGCGCCGCCCGCGCGCTCGGTCTGATCGGCGACACCCGTGCGGTGGCGCCGCTCTCGGACGTCCTCGCCGACGACGACAGCGACACCGTCCGGGCCAGCGCGGCCTGGGCGCTCCGGCAGATCGGCACGGAGGCCGCTCTCGACGAGGTCGCGAACTACGCGGACGACCGCGCGTACCTCGTCCAGGCTGAAGCCGAGAAGGCGGTCTGACCGACCCTTTTTGTAGCGAGCCGCGGCCAACCGCGGCGTGTCCCGACGCCTCGCGCTCGCGCTGACCGCCGGCCTGCTGTGTGTCGTGCTCGCGACAGCGTCGGGAGCGGCGGCACCAATCGGTGAGGGCCGTTCACTACCGACGGCCGATTCGTCCGCCGCCGAGCCCGGCATTGTCGCCGTCTACCCGGACCCTGTCGCCGACGGCGACCGCGGCGAGTTCGTCGTCCTCCGGTTGCCCGAGCGTGCGAACCGTTCGACGTGGTCACTCACCGAGGGCGACGCGGCCGTCTCGCTCGGGAACGGGACCGGGGGCGGTCGCGTCGCCGTCGCCGCCGACCCCGGGCTCGCCCGCGAACACGCCGACGCACCCGTGCTGACGGTCCCGCGTCTCGGCCTCGCCAACGCCGGCGAGCGCCTGACACTTCGCCGGAACGGCACCGTCGTCGACGAACTCCGCTACGGCGACAGCGAGGAGGGCTCGCTGTACGTCGACGGCGAGTGGCGCCCGCTGGGGGCGACCGCCCACCCCGTCACCCGCCACGCCGTCGACGAGGTGCGGACGTTCGTCCTCCCGGATTCGCCCGGCGTTCCAGCAGAGGTCATGGCCGGCGCCGAGCGACGACTCCTGCTCGCGGGCTACACCTTCGAGTCCGAGCGCGTGACAGAACAGCTGGTCGCCGCCGCGAACCGCGGCGTCCGGGTGTCGGTCCTGCTCGAAGCGGCGCCGGTCGGCGGGCGGTCCCGTCGGGCCGCGGCGCTCCTCGACAGACTCGTCGCGGCGGGCGTCGAGGTACAGGTTCTCGGGGGTCCCCGTTCGCGCTACGCCTACCACCACCCGAAGTACGCCGTCGTCGACGACCGCGCGCTGGTGCTCACCGAGAACTGGAAGCCGTCGGGCACCGGCGGGCGGGCCAACCGCGGGTGGGGCGTTGTCGTCCCGGACGCGGCCGTCGCCGCGGACCTCGCGGACGTGTTCGAGCGCGACGCGACGGCCGTCGACGCGATTCCGTGGGAGACGTACCGCGCCGGGCGGTCGTTCCCGACGGCGGACGACCCACCGGCGAACGGCTCGTTCCCGACGGCCGTCCCCGCCGAGACCCGGTCGGCGAGCGCCGTCGAACTGCTGGTCGCCCCGGACAACGCCGAGAGCCGACTCCAAGAGCTGCTTGCCGGCGCCGACGACCGCATCCTGGTCCAGCAGATGAGCGTCGACGGCCCGGACGGACCGTTCGTCACCGCGGCCGTCGCCGCGGCACGGCGCGGCGTCGAGGTCCGAATCCTGCTGAGCGGCGCGTGGTACGTCCGCGAGGAGAACCGCCGCCTCGTCGCACACCTGCGCCGCGTCGCCGACCGCGAGGACCTGCCGCTGGCGGCCCGGATCGCCGAGCCGGGTGACGACTACCGGAAGATACACGCGAAGGGCGTCGTGATCGACGGCGAGACGGCCGTCGTCGGGAGTCTCAACTGGAACACCGAGTCCGCACGCGACAACCGCGAGGTCGCCCTCGTGGTAAACGGCTCGGCGGCGGGCTACTACGAGCGGGCGTTCGAGGCCGACTGGGAGGGCGACGATGGCGGCGGCACGACCCCAACCCGACTGCTCGCGCTCGCGGGCATCGTCGCCGTCGCCTGCGCGGTGCTGGTCGCTCGACGGGTCGCGTTCGAAGACAGGAGCGGCGAACAGCGCCTGGAGAACTGGCCGTGATCAGACCGACGACCCGGTCGTGATCTCCTCGTCGATCTCGGCGTCGGCCATCTTCTCGACCAGGGCGTCGATGGTCTCCTCGCGGCGCCCCTTGACGAACTTGATCGACCCGACGACGAGGTGGCCGCCGCCGCTGACGCCTCCGCCGACGACCTCGTCTTCGAGCTCTTCGACCATCTCCGGGATGTCCAGCCGGACGCCGTCCGAGCGGAGGACGGCGAAGTCCGGGCCGTAGCCGATGGTGATGACGGGGTCGCCGGTCTCCTCGACTTTCCGGTCGTGAATCTCGCCGGTAGTCGTGCCCGGCGCGGGGTAGGTAAAGCGGTGGGCGTACTCCTCGACGTCGATGCGGTAGAGGTGCGCGCCGTTGTCGATGTCTTCGTGTTCGACGTGGGCCATCGCGGCGTCGAGTTGCTCGTCGACCTCCTCGCGGGCGCGATCCGAGAGGAACTCGACGAGTTCGCGGTGGCGCTCGTCGTCGTCGGCGCCGACGTTCAGCGCGTCCTCGACGAGGTGGTCGCCGGCGTCGTAGCGCAGCCAGAACGCGAGGTAGTCCAGCGCCTCGCCGATGTCTTCCAGGGTCTGGCGGTCGTAGCCGGCCTCCTTCGCCAGGTCGAGGTAGTCCGCCATCGCGTCGGCGTCCGACCTGTCCGACAGCCCGGCGACCGCCGGGACGTGGTCGAGTTCCTCGCCGATTTCGGGGTGGATCATCCGCGCGAGCTCGACGCACATCATCCCGGTGGTGATGCTGTAGTCCTCGCCGTAGAGGTAGGGGTTGACGTGGTTGGTCAGCAGGTCGCCGACCGCCTCGGGGTCGGGGTGGTGGTGGTCGATGGCGACGATGGGGATGTCGTAGCGGGCCAGCGTCTCGTAGGCGGGGACGTCCTCGGCGGTCGACCCGTTGTCCAGCATCAGCAACAGCGGGAGCTTCTGGCCGTGGCGTTCGCGGTCCTCCAGCGCGTAGTTCAGGTCCCGCGTGGCGTCCTCCATCTCGTAGAAGGGCGCCTTCGAGGGCAGGCGCTTGAACAGGTGTCGCGGCGCCTCGGGGTCGGCGTGGGTCTCGGCGATGAACGCCTGCAGTGCCTGCTGGACCGGTACCGCGGCGCACATCCCGTCGCCGTCGGCGTGGTGGCGCACGCGGATCGGACGGCCCTCCAGGACCGTCTCTCGCAGCAGGCGAGCCACGTCGCGGAGGTCATCGCGCAGCTGTTCGAAGGCGGGCCAGTCGACGAGTGGTTCGACCTCGGCGGGTTCGGCCTGGGCTGCCAGCGCCTCGTCGAGTCGCTCGCGGACCTCGGCTGCGGCGTCCGCGTCGAGTTCCGTGACCTCGTCGGCCTCGACCTGCAGGGAGTCGTCGCGTCGTTCGACCGTGCCGTCGACGCGGACGACGTCGTCGACGCCGATGTCGGGATGTGCGCGGACGCCGGCGGCCTCGAAGGCCGCACACGGCACGACGCCGCCCCCGTCGCGGACGTGGAAAATGGTCGGGCCGCCGGTCTGCTTGACCTGGACGACCTCGCCCTGGAGGTGGACGTCGCCGCCGAGGTGGTTCTCCAGGTCCGCCGAGCCGGTTATCTCGTAGTCGTGGCCGACCGAGCGCCGGTCGTAGTCGGTGACGTACACCGGCTGGAAGGAGACGTCGCCGTTCTCCCTGATCTCGTCGAGTTCGACGACGAGGTCGTCGCCGACCGCGTACTCCGCGTCCAGCGTGGACTCGTGGACCAGTCCCGAGACCGAAGTCGAGAGGTCCACGAACACGCCGTAGTCGACGACGCCGTTGACCGTCGCCAGGTACCGCTCGTCGGGGTCGACGTCGCCGATGGTGCACTCCGCGTCGAGGTCGTACACGACGGGAGGCTCCGTGTCGGCATCGTCGGCCGTGTCGCGTGTCATCGTTGGCACTCGATTCGGCAGGGCGGCGTTTAACCCTTGCCAACTGGCCGTGGGGGCGCCAGCGGCCACACGGCGACGGTGCCGACGGCCGTGGGTCGGAACGTTTAGCATCGTCCCAGCACGAACGGCCTGACATGGGGCTGTTCGACAGACTGTTCCGGTCCGACGAACTCCTCGGCATCGCCGCCGAGACCCTCGAGTTCGCGCTTCAGTCCTCCGAGGACTGCCACCCCGACGAGTACATGGGGCTGTTGCGGGGCTCGGAGGCGCGACGACTCGGGATGGAGCGCTCTGGCGTCGTGATCACCGACGTCCTCGTCGTCCCCGGAACCACCTCGAACAGCGTCTCCGCGACGGTCAAGACCAACCAGATACCAAACGACGTCAACGCTCTGGGGAGCGTCCACTCGCACCCCAACGGCGTCCTCCGGCCCAGCGACGAGGACCTCCAGACGTTCGGCAGGGGCGACGTCCACATCATCATCGGCGCGCCCTACGGCCAGGAGGACTGGCGCGCGTTCGACCGCCAGGGTCGACCGACCGACCTCGAAGTCATCGACGTCTCCCTCCCCGACGCCGAGACGTTCTTCCACTTCGACCAGCACGACATCGACGAGGAGCTGCGACGATGACTCGGCCGACGACGGTCGTGGCCCAGGGCACCTTCGACGTGCTCCACCCCGGCCACGTCCACTACTTCGAGGAGGCCGCGGCGATGGGCGACCGACTGGTCGTCATCGTCGCCCGACGCAGCAACGTCACCCACAAGACCCCGCCCGCGCTGGCGGACCGCCAGCGCCGGGACATGGTCGCTGCCCTGGACGTCGTCGACGAGGCGGTGCTGGGCCACGACGAGGACATCTTCGTCCCAATCGAGCGCATCGACCCCGATCACATCGTCCTCGGTCACGACCAGCACCACGACGAGGGCGGTATCGAGGCGGAACTCGACCGCCGCGACATCGACTGCACCGTCGAGCGAGCGGGCGCCCGCGAGCCGCGTTACGAGGGCGAACTGCTGTCCAGCGCCGACATCGTCGAGAAACTGTGTGCCGAACGCGGCGGCGAGTGACCGACCGCCTCAGAGGTAGCCGGCGTCGGCCAGCCGTTCGACGCCCTCCCGAAGCCGCTCCTCGCTAGCGGCGTAGGACAACCGTGCGTAGCCTGGCGTGCCGAAGGCGCTGCCCGGCACCGTGGCGACGTGTGCGTCCTCGATGACGGCCTCGCACCACTCCGTGTCGTCGTCGGGGCCGGCGCAGTCGGTGACCGGGAGCATCATGTAGAACGCGCCGTCGGGCACCGGCACGTCGACGCCGTGGTCGGCGAACAGGTCCACGAGCAGGTCCCGGCGCTCCCGGAAGGCGTCACGCATCGCCGTGACTTCCTCGTCGACCTCCTCCAGCGCGGTGACGCCGGCGCGCTGGACGAAGTTCGTCGCGCAGGTGACCGAGTGCGAGTGCAGCTTCCCGGCCTGGGAGACCAGTTCCTCGTCGGCCGCGTAGTAGCCCAGCCGCCAGCCGGTCATCGCGTAGGCCTTCGAGAAGCCGTTCACCGTGACCGTGCGCTCGCCCATGCCGTCGAGCGAGCCGAGGCTGACGTGTTCGGAATCGTAGGTGATCTGGCCGTAGATTTCGTCGGAGATCACGGTGATGTCGTGCTCGACGGCGAGGTCGCGCACGCCCTCCAGGGCCGCGCGGGAGTACACCGCTCCGGTGGGGTTCGACGGCGAGTTGACCACGAGCAGTTCCGTCTCCTCGGAGACCGCTGCGGCGAGGTCGTCGAGTGCCGGTTCCAGCGCGAAGTCGTGGGCGCTGGTGTCGACCCGTTCGAGGTCGCCGCCGGCGAGTTTCACCATCGCCTCGTAGGACACCCACGCGGGGTCGAGCAGGACGACCTCGTCCCCGTCGTCGATCAGGGTGTGGACGACCTCGTACAGCGCCTGCTTGCCGCCGGGGGTGACGACGATTTCGTCGGCGTCGTAGTCGAGGCCGTTCTCGGCGAGGTCGTCGACGATGGCCTCCCGCAGCGGCGCGATGCCGCTGGAGTTGGTGTAGGTGGTGTGGCCCGCGTCGAGAGCGGCTTTGCCGGCCTCGACGATCGGCTCTGGCGTCGGGAAGTCCGGTTCGCCGACGCTGAGGTCGACGACGTCGACGCCGTCGGCCTCGAGTTCGCCCGCTGCGTTCGAGATGGCGATGGTGGCGCTGGGTTCGACGCGGCGGACCCGCTCGGCGAAGCGGTCGTCGGTCATGCTGCGGCCTCCACGCGCTGCACGGCGCCGGCGACGGCCTTCGCGCCGGCGTCGGTTCGCTCGCGGGCCTCGGCGGCGGACATCCCCGGCCCGGTGATCCCGAGCATCACCGGGGTGTCTCGGTCGAGGCTCACGTCGGTCAGCCCCTGTGCCGCGGCCGTCGCGATCACCTGGTCGTGGTCGGTGTCGCCCGAGATCACGCAGCCGACGACGACGACCGCGTCGACGTCCTCGCGACGGGCCAGTCGATCGGCCGCGAGCGGGGTGTCGTAGGTCCCCGGGACGCGGACGGTCTCGACCAGCGTCGCGCCGTGGTCGGCCGCGGCGTCGACGGCCGCGCGCTCCATCTCGTCGATCACCGCCGCGTGCTCCTCGAACTCCGCGACGACGAGTCCCAGATCGGTCATACTTCATCGTTCGAAGGGCGCCACAAAGTCGTTCCGTTCGCGGCCCGAGCGAGTGCAACGACCGGCGACGGCGCCGTGCTCGGCCACCCCGGACGGCAACGACAAGAGTTTCAACCCCCTGGCCCATCCCTCGCGGTAATGGCAGACGACGGGCCGTCTTCGGGGTCGCCCGCCGCGATCCAGTCCCTCCGCGACCGAGTGCCAGCCCGACTCCGGTCGGTCGACCGCACACTCGCGGCGGTGCTGGCCGTCACCGCGCTCTCGATTGCGGTCCGGCTGTACGGCCTCGGCTCTCGGATCGCCCAGTGGGACGAGGGCCGGGTCGCCTACTGGGTGGTGCGCTACCAGGAGACCGGCGCCTGGGAGTACCGCCCCATCGTCCACGGCCCGTTCCTGTTCCACGTCGACAAGTGGGTGTTCACGCTGGTCGGCGCCAACGACTTCACGATGCGGCTGGTTGTCGCGCTGGTCGGCGGTCTCCTGCCGCTGGCGGCGTGGCTGTTCAGAGAGCACCTGCGCCGGGACGAACTGGTCGCGCTCGCGCTGGTGTTCGCCGCGAATCCGCTGTTGATCTACTACTCGCGGTTCTTCCGCAACGATGTCCTGCTCGCGGCGTTCATGGTGTTCTCGCTCGGGCTGTTCGTCCGGGCCTACGACACCCGCGCCCCGAAGTACGTCTACGGCGGCGCGGCCGTGCTCGCGGTGGGCTTCACGACCAAAGAGAACGCGCTGATCTACCCGCTGTGCTGGCTCGGTGCGGGCGCGCTGCTGCTCGACCACCGCCTGTTCCGCATCAGCGAGCGGGCTCGCCGGGCCACCGCGACCGCTCGCGAGCGGGCACGGGCGATGACCGACGGTGGGCGGGACGACGAACCGACCGACGGGGGGACGGACGACGCGAGCGACGACGAGCAGCGGGCGGACGAGGGGGACGACGTGGGAGACGCCGACGAAGACGACACCGAGACGATCGACGGCGCTGCGGACGACACGGCCAACATCGCCGACGCGGAAGACGCGGAAGACGCGGAAGACGCGGAAGATGCAGAAGATGTCGCCGACGAGCAGCCGGCGCCGCCAGACGAGGACCCGACCTCGGACGGGGGCTCCCCGGAGGACTCCGAGACGCCCGCCGTCGCGCTCTCACAGCGTGGCGGCGCCGACGACTACGACCCTGCCGTGCCGACCGAAGGTCCCGAGGGACGGTCGGACCCGCTCGACTACGTCGCGACCCTGCTCGGACCCGCCGCAGCGCGGTTGTCGCTCCCTGCCGCGGCCGTCGTCGTGGCGCTGAACCCCTACGTGCTGTCGTTCCTGGGGGAGGTGATCACGTCCGTGCTGTCGTCCCTCGACGAACTGCTGACCCGGTTGGTCGGACTGAGCATCCCCGTCCCCGAGATCGGATTCCTGACGCTGGCGCCGCTGGGGCTGGCGGGGGGTGGGCTCGCGCTGGTCGCTGCGCTGGACCGTCCGGAGTCGCCGCAGGCGTACGCGGGCATCGTCGTCTCCTACGCCGCCGCGGTGGGGCTGTGGGCCCTGGGGGCCGGCCCGGATGTCGCAACGGTGGTGTACGTTCTGGTGTTCGGCCTGTGGCTGGCGCTGCTGGCGGACGTCGCGCTGTTCGAGGCCGAGGCCCCGCTGTCCGGGACGGTGCCGGTGAGCTACGCCGTGTTCTTCGCCGTCGTGGTGTTCTTCTACGCACCACGGGCAGGTGACACGGGCGGGATCGGGCTGTACGCCGCGTTCTCCGCGCCCGAGACGGCGCCTGCCGTGCTCCACGAGGCAGTGCTCGGCAGCTGGAACGAGTTCCTCGACACCTGGGGGGCGAGCACGCACCAGGAACACCCCTACGTCCCGTACTTCGTCGACTACCTCGAACGGCTGCGTGCGGTCGCGCTGGTGACCGTCCTCGCTGCCGTCGCCGGGTTCGTCCACGACCGCTACGGCGCGGGCGGCCCCCGGGACCTGGTGGCGCTGGGGGCCTACTGGGGCGGCGCGAGCGTGCTCGGCTACCCCCTGATAACGGACATCATGTCGCCGTGGTCGGTGGTCCACTCGGTGGTGCCACTCGCCTTCCCCGCGGCGGTGGGGCTGGCGCTTTTGTACCGGTGGGCGACCAGCGTCGACGTCGACCGACCGGTCCGCACCACCGTTGCCGTCGTCCTCGTCGTCGCGCTGGTCGGGTGGACCGCCGGGACCGCCTACGACGCCAACGTCGCGGCACCCGACGAGGAGCGCAACGAGGCGTTCGTCCACTGGACCCAGCCCGAGAACGAACTGCGGTACACCCTCCAGACCGTCGCGCGGGTGTCGGCGGAGAACGACGACGGCCACGACGTGCTGTTCTACGGGTCCCGACGTGGCGGGGGCTCCGACATGTTCTACGTCGCCGACGAGGGGTTCAACGATCGGCCGCCGGCCGGCGGTGGGTGGTACGACAGACTGCCGCTGCCGTGGTACCTCGAACGGTACGACGCGAACGTCACCAGCTCCCCAGTGAGCGCCGAGGCCGCCGAGACCCTCGACGATCCGCCGCCGGTCGTCGTCGCCTACGCCTGGGATCGCGACCAGGTGGTGCCCCACATGGACGGGTACGTGATGTACCGGCACGCGTTCAAGCTGTACAGCGAGGACATCCTGGTGTTCGTCGACGCCGACTACCTCGACGGCTACGGCGGGGCCAACGCCACGGCGGCGGTCCGTGGGCCGCCGGACGCCCGCGCCACGGTCTGACCGCTCGGCCACGGAGGCCTTCCACGGACGTGTACAACTCTCGTCCCCATTGGCAATCTTTATGCACGGACGGCGGCCAGAGTCGTCCATGCGCGAGGTACTTTCGACGCCGGGGCCGACGCTGGGTGTCGTCGGCGGCGGACAGCTCGGTCGGATGCTCGCGGCGGCGGCGGGACCGCTTGGCGTCGAGGTCGTCGTGCTGGACCCGACGCCGGACTGTCCGGCCGCACCCGTCTGTCGCGACCAGATCGTCGCCGAGTTCGACGACGAGGACGCGCTGGCCGACCTGGCCGACCGTGCCGACGCCCTGACCTACGAGATCGAACTCGCCGATCCCGACGCCCTCGATCGGGCGTCGGCGGCCGCGGACGTGCCTGTCCACCCCGACCCGGACACGCTGCGGACCATCGAGGACAAGCTCGTCCAGAAGCGCCGTCTCGCGGAGGCCGGAGTTCCGGTTCCGCCGTTCCGCGCCGTCGACTCCGCCGCGGATGTCCGGGACGCCGTCGACGCGCTGGGGGCGCCGCTGATGCTGAAGGCCCGGACGGGTGGCTACGACGGGCGGGGCAACGTCCCCGTCGAGGACGTCGAGTGGGCCGCAGACGCCTTCGAACAGCTCGACGGCCCTGCGATGGCGGAGTCGCTCGTCGACTTCGACCGCGAGCTGTCGGTCATCGCCGTGCAGGGCGACGACGAGGTGGCGACGTTTCCGGTCGGCGAGAACCGCCACGAACCGGAGATTCTCCGGGAGACCGTCGCACCCGCCCGCACCGACGAGGCCGTTCGCGAGCGGGCCCGCGATGTCGCGCTGTCGGTGCTGGAGCGACTGGACGGCCGCGGTGTGTTCGGCATCGAGCTGTTCGAGGTCGACGACGAGATTCTCGTCAACGAGATCGCGCCGCGCCCGCACAACTCCGGCCACTGGACCATCGAGGGGGCCGTCACCTCACAGTTCGAACAGCACGTCCGCGCGACGCTGGGGTGGCCGCTCGGCAGCACCGACCTGCGCGGGCCGACGGCGTCGGCGAATCTGCTGGGCGACGTCGACGAACCGCGCGCGGCGGCGCTGTCCGGCGTCGATCACATCTTGGAGACGCCCGGTGCGGCGCTGCACTGGTACGGCAAGCGGGAGGCCCGACCGCTCCGGAAGATGGGCCACGTCACGGCCGTTGGCGACGACGGCCCCCCGCTGGAACTGGTCCGGGACCTCGTCGCCGCGACGACGTTCCGCTGAGCGCGGGCACGCGACTCGTTTAACCGAATACGTCGGCTCGCTTAACGTTCCGCGGCCCCAAATATTATTTTCGTTAGAACCGAAGGATAGGCAGAGCTACACATATGGGGGGTCTGGTGACACATCGGAACGTGCCGATCGACGAGACGACCCGAGCGGTGCTGGCTGCGCTCGTCGAGGCCGGCGGCGTCGGCGTGCCGAGTGAACTCCGCTCGGAACTGGCCCTCGACGACGCCGAGCAGGTGCGGTTCCGGGTCAGCGAGTACCTCCTGCCAGCGGGCCTCGTCGAACCCGTCGGGAGCCGTCCGGTGCCGGGCGGCGACAAGAAGGAGACGGTGTTCGCGGTGACCGACGACGGCGAGTCGTTCGTCCAGGCACACTCGGCGGAGATGGACGTCTCGACGCCGGCTCTGTACGGCGGCTCGGCCGGCGGCAGCGACGAGGTGCTGGAGGAGCTGAACGGGCTCTCCGGCGAGGTGCGGGACCTGCAAGAGTCCATCGGCGAGCTCTCGGACACCCTCGGAGAGTTCGGGTCCCGACTCACCCGCCTCGAGGGGGAGGTGTCGGACCTCGAACGGACCGTCCAGCGATCCGGAAATCGTCTCGACGAACACGAAGACGCGATCAAGGCCACCGGGCGACGCGTCGAGACGACCCACGCTCGGGTCGAGGAGCTCTCCGACGAACTGGAGGACGTCGCCGCCGAGAGCGAACGGGCCCGCGAACTCGTCATCGAGCGGGTCCGGGACGCGATGGCCGACCGCGACGAACGGTTCCAGAACGAGATTCGGCGGCTGCGGACGGAACTGAAGGAGATGCGCGAGGAGTCGAGTGGCATCCTGTGATCGGCGAATCGGCTGGCCCTCGCCGCGGTGTGCCAGGCCGCCGACGTATTCGGCGAATCGATTTATAACGGCCTGGATCGAAGGCGACCCATGAGTAGCGACTTCCACCGCAAACTCGTCGAGGAGTCGTCGGACATCGTGACGGTCGTCGATGGGGGCGGAGAAATCTCGTACGTCAGTCCGGCCGTACGAGACACGCTCGGGTACGACACCGAGGAGCTGGTCGGAGAGGTCGGTTACGAGTACCAGCATCCCGACGACCGCGCGGCCGTCGCCGACGCGATCGAGCACGTCCTCGACAATCCCGACGCGACGGAGGTTGTCGAGACGCGGTTTCGCCGTGCGGACAGGTCGTGGTGCTGGATCGAGTCGACGGTGCAGAACCGCCTCGGGGACCCCGACATCGACGGCATCCTGATCAGCAGCCGCGACATCTCCGACCGGAAACAACAGGAACGACGGTACCGCGACCTCGCCGACGAGTACACGACGCTGCTCGACACCGTCGACGACAGCATCTTCTTCATCGACGTCGAACAGACGGCAGCCGGAATGGACTTTCGGTTCCGCCGACTGAACCGTTCCTACGAGGAGCAGACGGGCATCACCACCGAAGAAGTCCGCGGCAAGACGCCGGAAGACGTGTTCGGCGACGACCAGGGGTCACAGCTCCGGGTGAACTACCACCGATGCGCCAGGGGCCGCAAGGCGATCAGTTACCAGGAGGAACTCCCCGTCGAGACCGGTGCACGGTTCTGGCAGACGAACCTCGCGCCGGTCGTCACCGAGGACGAGGTGACACAGATCGTCGGCATCACCCGGAACGTCACGGAACGCGTCGAACGCGAGCGCCAGTTGCGGACCCAGAAGGAGCAACTCGACGAGTTCGCTAGCGTCGTCAGCCACGACCTCCGGAACCCGCTCAACGTCGCCAGCGCCCGAGCGCAGATGCTGGCCGAGACGTGCACCGACGAGGCCGGACACCTCGACGTGGTGATCGAGTCGCTCGACCGGATGGAGGCCATCGTGTCGGACACGCTCACGCTCGCCAGAGAGGGGCAGGTCGTCGGCGAGATGGAGTCGATCGACCTGGTGAACCTGGTCGGCGCCTGCTGGCGAGCCGTCGATACCGGGGAGGCGACCATCGAGTTCGAGGACGACGTCCGCATCCGGGGCGACCCCGATCGGCTCAGCCACGTCTTCGAGAACTTGTTTCGGAATAGCGTCGAGCACGGCGGCCCGGACGTCACCGTCCGTGTCGGGCTGCTCGACGAGGGTGGCCTCTACGTCGAGGACACGGGCCCCGGTATTCCGGCGGACCTCCGTCAGAGCGTGTTCGACCCCGGCGAGACGTCGGCCAGCGACGGCACCGGCTTCGGGCTGACCATCGTCAAACGGATCGCCGAGGCCCACGGCTGGCAGGTCGCGATCACGTCGGGCGATGACGGTGGCGCCCGATTCGAGTTCACCGGCGTCGACATTGAGACGGAGTGAGCTCCCGGGTCCGTCGCGGCCACACGCCCCGCGCGGCCGAGCGACGGCGGGTTCGTCGTGAGCAAACGGAAACAGACTCGTACCTGCGGGCGGTACTCGCGACTCGTCATGTGGGACTGGGGCGACGAAGACTCGGCCGAAGAGAGCGACGCCGAGGACGACCCCGTCGACTGGGAGCGCGCTCGAACCGCCACCCGAGACCGCGACGGGAACGTCCAGTGGCGTGGCGTCTGGCGCGCGGTTCGTGGTCGCGGAGCCGACCACGACGACATGCTTCCGCCGTTTGCCGCGGCGCTGCTCGTGTTTCTGCTCGCGGTCGTCGCCGCCGCACTGGACGGAGGCACTTCGGCCGTCGACACTCTCAGTTGGGCCGCGTTCCTGCTGGTCGTGTTCGTCGGCATCGCGGTCAAGGGCGTCGGCCGTCGTCTCGACGAGTACCACGCGGATGACCCGGACGTCGAGAGCCGTCTCCTGGCCGAGCAGTACGCTGCGGGAGACCTCGACGACGAGGAGTTCGAGCGCCGGATCGAGATTCTGCTGGCGGACGGCCCTGCCGCGGCCCGCGGGGTGGACGCGGACGGCGACGATGACACCGGAAGCGACGAGCCCGACGCGGACGATCCCCTGGCGGCCCTGCGTCGGCGGTTCGCCACCGGCGAGATCGACGAGGCGGAGTACCGCTCGCGCTTGGCGACGCTCCGGGAGACGGCAACCGACGACGGTGCAGACTCGGATCGGGCGCGAGACCGGGAACTGAACCGTGAGTGATCCCGAACGGGCAGAGCGCGCGGAACCGACACCCATTTTCGGCCCCTCGCCGAGCGCCCACACGAGATGTCCGACGGCGACACGCCGCCCGAACTGGCGGCCCTGATCGAATCGCTACGCGAGGAGGCCGACCGCGACCGGCCGCCCGCGGACACGCCCGAGATTGGCATCGTGATGGGCAGCGACTCCGACCTGGACGTGATGATGGGTACCGACGAGGACCCCGGCGCCTACGACGCGCTGGTCGACGAACTGGGCTTCGCGGAGGTGACGGACTACGACGACCCGCCGGAGGCGCGGTTCACCTTCGAGACGTACGTCGTCTCTGCGCACCGCACGCCGGAGCTGATGTACGCCTACGCCGAGACCGCCGCCGACCGCGGCCTGGACGTGCTGATCGCCGGCGCGGGCGGGAAGTCCGCAGACCTGCCGAACATGACCGCTTCGATCGCGTACCCGCTGCCGGTGATCGGGGTGCCCGTTCAGGAGAAGTCCGTCGACTCCGTGGTGGGGATGCCGACCGGTGCGCCCATCGTCGCGGTCGACGCCGGCAAGTCGTTCAACGCGGCGCTGTCGGCGGTCCAGATTCTCGCGCGCGAGCACCCAGACCTGCGTGACCGACTCGTGGACTACCACGACGGTCTGCAGTCCGAGGTGGCTCGCGTCTCCCGGGACCTCCACGAACTGGGGACCCCCGGGTTCCGAGATCGGAGCTGAGAGCAGTTCACGTCCCGGAAACCACGGAAAAACCCGAGAATCAACCCTTATGTAGGTGGGTTTCTAACCTGCGCACGTTACGGAGATACCGGTATGAGTGAATGGATCGCAGTCGGGATGCTCGGGCTGGTGGGGATACTGATCCCCCTGGGGATGATGGCCGTCTCGTATCTCCTCCGTCCGAGCGTTCCCGAGCAAGACAAACGCGCCACCTACGAGAGCGGCGAGATTCCCACCGGCGGGACTCGCATCCGCTTCAACATCCAGTACTACATGGTCGCCCTGCTGTTCGCCGTCTTCGACATCGAGACCGTCCTCCTGTTCCCCTGGACGGTCATGTACGACTCCGCACTGGCGGAGGGCGTCGGACTCATGCGGGCGCTGGTCCCGATGCTGGTGTTCGTCGCCGTTCTCGTCGTCGGGCTGGCGTGGGCCTGGCGTACCGGCGCCGTCGAGTGGGCAGAGAGCTCCCGACAGGCATCGAACCCACGGAGGGCAGACTGAATGAGTAGCGACGACACTTCACAACTGGCAAACAGCACACCGGCGACGTCGACCCGCGACGCACGGATGGGAGAGGGCGTGGACGATCGGTTCAACTCCAAGCTCAGGGAGGCCTTTGGCTCCTCTCCGTTCATCCTCACCAAGTTCGACAAGTTCATGAACTGGGTGCGCGGGTCGTCGATGTTCATGCTGCAGTTCGGCATCGCCTGCTGCAGCATCGAGATGATGCACACCTACGCGGTCAAGCACGACCTCGACCGCTTCGGCTCGGGCGTGCCCCGTGCTTCACCGCGGCAGGCGGACGTCATCATCGTCCCGGGGACCATCGTCTCGAAGTTCGCCCCGCGGATGAAGCGCGTGTACGACCAGATGGCCGAGCCCAAGTTCGTCATCGGCATGGGCTCGTGTACCATCTCCGGCGGCCCGTTCCAGGAGGGGTACAACGTCATCAAGGGTGCCGAGGAGGTCATCCCGGTCGACATCCACGTGCCCGGCTGTCCGCCCCGCCCCGAGGCGCTGGTGTACGGCGTCGTGAAGCTCCAGGAGCGCATCGCCAACGGCGAGTCCGCGCCGGTGACGGTCAAGCCGTACGAACTGGAGCAGTTCGGCGATCTCGAGCAGGACGAACTCATCGACAAGCTCGCCGAAGACATCGACGAGGAGACGCTCGTCATGCGGTACAACTGGGCTGATTCGCCATGAGCCTGGAAGAACCCGCCCCGCGCGACATCGGCGTCACCGAGGACGGCCTCGACTACGACGCCCTCGCGGAACTGGTCGAGGACAACCTGCTGGGCCGCGAGGAGCACCTCAACGCCGAAGGGTTCGTGATCCGACCCGACGAGGTCCAGGACACCCTGGAGACGCTCAAGACCGAGGCCGGGTTCGACCACTGCTCGTGTGTTACCGCCCAGGAGTACGAGGACCGCTACGAGTCCATCTACCACCTCAAGAAGTACGACGACCCGACCCAGGAGCTGAGCGTCGTCGTCCCCACAGACAAGAACGACCCGACCAGCGAGTCGGCGAACGCCGTCTACCGCACCGCGGACTGGCACGAGCGTGAGGCCTACGACCTGGTGGGCATCGAGTACGACGACCACCCGGACCTGCGCCGGATTCTCCTGCCGGAGACCTGGCAGGGCCACCCGATGGGGCTGGACTACGACCAGGACAAGCCCCAGGTCGCCACCCTCGCGGAACACGCCAACCCGCTGGCGGACACCCACGAGGAAGCCGAGTCGGACACGATGTTCGTCAACATCGGGCCGCACCACCCGGCGACGCACGGCGTCCTCCACCTCAAGACGACCGTCGACGGCGAGACGGTCGCCGACGTCGAGCCCGACATCGGCTACCTGCACCGCTGTGAGGAGCAGATGGCCCAGAACGGCACCTACCGCCACCAGATCATGCCCTACCCCGACCGCTGGGACTACATCTCGGCGGGCCTGCTCAACGAGTGGGCGTACGCTCGGGCCGCGGAGGACCTGGCGGACATCGAGGTGCCCGAGTACGCGCAGGTCATCAGGACGATGGGCGCCGAGCTGTGTCGCATCGCCGCACACATGCTGGCGCTGGGCACGTTCGCGCTGGACGTGTACGGCGACTTCACCGCCATCTTCATGTACGCGATGCGGGACCGCGAGAAGGCCCAGAACGTCCTGGAGGACCTGACGGGTCAGCGGATGATGTTCAACTACTTCCGGCTCGGCGGGGTCGTCTGGGACCTCCCGGAACCCCGCGAGGAGTTCTTCGAGAAGACGCGGGACTTCATCGACGACCTGCCGGGTGCCCTGGAGGAGTACCACGACCTGCTGACGACCAACGAAATCTTCCAGGCTCGGACGGTCGGCACGGGCCACCTCGACCCCGAGACCGCCAAGTCCTACGGCGCGACCGGCCCGGTCGCTCGTGGCTCGGGCATCGATGTCGACCTGCGCCGGGACGACCCGTACGGCTACTACGACGAACTCGACTGGGACGTCGTCACCGAGGACGGCTGTGACAACTACAGTCGTGTCCTCGTCCGGATGCAGGAGGTCGAGGAGTCGGCGAAGATCATCGAGCAGTGCGTGGACCTGCTGGAGGACTGGCCCGAGGACGAGCGGACGATCCAGGCCAACGTCCCCCGCACGCTCAAGCCCGACCCCGACACGGAAGTGTACCGGTCCGTCGAGGGTGCGAAGGGCGAACTCGGCATCTACATCCGCGCCGACGGCACCGACAAGCCAGCCCGCTTCAAGATTCGGAGCCCCTGTTTCTCGAACCTCCAGACGCTCCCGGAGATGGCCGAGGGCGAGTACATCGCCGACATGATCGCGGCGCTGGGTAGCCTCGACATCGTCCTGGGGGAGGTCGACCGATGATCGAGCCGGTCGTCGCGCAGACGCCGCTGTTGCCCGAACGCATCGCGGACCTGCTGGGCATCGACGGCCTCTTCGGGGTCGTCGTCGGCGGGTTCCTCGGCGCGTTCCTCATCGGCAACATCATGCTGGCGATGACCGGCGTCGCGGGGCCGTGGGCCAAGCGCAAGATCACGGCGAAGTTCACCGACCGCATCGCGGTCGACCGCGTCGGGCCGTTCGGCCTGTTCATCATCGTCGCGGACGCGGTACGACTGCTGTCGAAGGAACTGGTCGTCCCCGAGAACGTCGACCGACCGGCGTGGGACCTCGCGCCGATGATCGTGCCGCTGTCGGCGCTGCTCGGATTCGCCGTGATCCCGATGGGCAGCGGCCTTCACCTCGCCGACCCGGAGGTCGGCCTCGCCTACGTCTTCGGCGTCGCGGGGCTGGCGTCGGTCGGGTTGGTGATGGCGGGGTACTCCTCGGCGAACAAGTACTCGATGCTCGGCGGCCTGCGGGCGCTGGCACAGAACATCGCCTACGAGATCCCGCTGGTGATCACCGGCGCGTCGGTGGTCATCTTCACCGGGACGCTGCAGATGGGCGAGATCGTCGCCGCCCAGCAGGAGGCGCTGGTCACGCTGGGCGGGGTGACGATCCCCTCGTGGTTCGCGTTCGTCAACCCGTTCGCGTTCGTGCTGTTCGTCGTCGCGAACGTCGCCGAGGTCGGGCGCAACCCGTTCGACACGCCCGAGGCGCCGACGGAGATCGTCGCCGGCTACCAGACGGAGTACAGTTCGGTGTACTTCGTCCTGATCTACCTCGGGGAGTTCCTGCACATCTTCCTTGGCGGCGCGATCATCGCGACCCTCTTCCTGGGCGGTCCCGCCGGGCCCGGCCCGGCGGCGCTCGGGTTCGTCTGGTTCGTCGTCAAGATCTGGGCGGTGTTCCTGTTCACCCAGTGGCTCCGCTCCGCGATTCCGCGTGTCCGCATCGACCAGCTGATCGAGATCGGCTGGAAGGGCATGCTGGTCCTGTCGTTCGCGAACCTCGTCCTCACGGCGATCATCGTGGGGGTGATTAGCACATGATCGGACTCCTCAAGTCGATGGGGCGGACGCTCAGTCACGCGCTGGACGGCAACACGTTCACCGTGAAGTACCCCGAGGAGACCCCCGAGGTCTCTCCGCGGTTCCGCGGTGTCCACAAGTTCAGCCAGGAGCGGTGCATCTGGTGCCGCCAGTGTGAGAACGTCTGTCCGAACGACACGATTCACATCGTCACTGACGCACAGCGCAACGGGGAACAGTACAACCTCCACATCGGGCAGTGCATCTACTGCCGGCTGTGCGAGGAGGTGTGCCCGGTGGACGCTATCCTGCTCACCCAGAACTTCGAGTTCACCGGCGACACGAAAGACGACCTCGTGTACAACAAAGAGCAGCTGAAGTCGGTGCCCTGGTACAAGGACATCGACCCCCTCGAGTCCAGAGAGCCCGACCGGGGCGCCTGGATCGGCGAGGGCGAGGGCGAAATCGACTACGAGTAACCCGATTCCGCTTTTCGATCGGTTCGACGGGCGCCCAGCGACGGCAACGGGCCCTCGTGACGGACCTCGCACGCGGGCGAATCGCTATATTCAAAGGGCGGGTCGTCCCAAGCCCAAACAATGGTAGAGTACGAAATCATCGCGTTCGCGCTGTTCGCGTTCGTCACACTCGCGAGCAGCCTCGGCGTGGTGCTGGTGCGGGACGTGTGGCACTCCGCGCTCCTGCTCGGCGTCGCGCTGTTGAGCGTCGCGGTGCACTACGTGATGAACCAGGCGGAGTTCGTCGCCGCCATGCAGATCCTGGTGTACGTCGGCGGCGTGCTCATCCTGATCACGTTCGCCGTGATGCTCACGCGCGAGGAACCGAGCGGTGGGGACGTGGAGGTGAGCGACGCGTGACCACCAAGCCGCGACTCCGGCTCGGCAAGCACCTCCTGCCCGGGCTGGCGGCGGTGGCGCTGTTCGGCGTGATGGCCGCGACGATCCTCTCGGCGTCGTTCGGCGATCCGGCCGGATTCGGCGGGCCCGACTCGATCACGCGCAACATCGGCTACGCGATGTTCGACCTGACGGGGCTGCTGGAGGTTCCCACCGAGGGCTTCCTGGTCGCGTTCATCGTGACGGCGCTGGTGTTGGACGCCGCGCTGGAGGGCGCCGTCTACCTCGCCAAGCGCGAGGCGGGTGACACGCTGACGACCGCCCTCTCGATCGGCGACGACGACGGCGTCGCCTCGGACGGCGGCCGGAAGGGGGGTGAGAACTGATGGCGGTGCCGGTCGAGTACTACCTCCTGCTGTCGGCGGCGCTGTTCTCCATCGGGGTGTTCGGCATCCTGACTCGGGACAACGCCCTCATCTTCCTGATGTCCGTCGAGCTGATCCTCAACGCGGCGAACGTGAACTTCATCGCGTTCTCGAAGTTCCACGGCAACCTGACCGGACAGGTGTTCAGCCTGTTCACGATGGCGCTGGCCGCCGCGGAGGTCGCCGTCGGGATCGGGATCGTGCTCGTGCTGTACCGCAACTTCGACGACGTGAGCGTCACCGAGGCAACGACGATGCGGTGGTAATATGGCAGGAGAATTCATCTTCGACGTCGCACCCGCGATCGCGGTGCTCCCGTTCGTATCGTTCCTGATCGCGCTGGCGGTCGGGAAGTACATGCCCAAGCGGGGCGCGCTGGGCGGCATCCTCGCGACCGCAGGGTCGCTGCTGCTGTCGGTGTGGCTGTTCGTCACCGTCTACGGCGGCGAGACCCACCACCGGGAGATCTACACCTGGGTCGCCGGCGGGGAGGCGAGCGGCGCGCTCGAACTGACGTTCGGCGTGCTGATCGACCCACTGTCGGCGCTGATGCTCGTCATCGTCAGCCTGGTCGCGACGCTGGTCCACGTGTTCAGCCTGGGCTACATGAACGACGAGGGCGAGACGGGTCTGCCCCGGTACTACGCCGGGCTCGGCCTGTTCACGTTCTCGATGCTGTCGTTCGTGATGGCCGACAACCTGCTGATGGCGTTCATGTTCTTCGAACTGGTGGGCCTGTGTTCGTACCTGCTGATCGGGTTCCACTTCCGCCAGCCCGGCCCGCCCAGCGCCGCGAAGAAGGCGTTCCTGGTCACCCGCTTCGGTGACTACTTCTTCCTGATCGGCGTGGTGGGCATCTTCGCGACGTTCGGCTCCGCCGCGTTCGCCGGCGAGGGGTCGTTCCCGATCATGGCCGAGCAGGCGCTGTCGGAGGAGGCGGCGACGCCGGTCGTCGTCCAAAACTTCCTCGATGTCGTCGGGATGGAGGCCCAGACGTGGTTCTCGATCCTGGGCGTGCTCGTGCTGGGCGGGGTCATCGGCAAGTCCGCGCAGTTCCCGCTGCACACCTGGCTGCCCGACGCGATGGAGGGCCCGACGCCGGTCTCCGCGCTCATCCACGCCGCGACGATGGTCGCAGCGGGTGTCTACCTCGTCGCGCGGATGTACGGCTTCTACGCGCTGCTGCCGACGGTGCTCGCGATCATCGCGCTGGTCGGTGGCTTCACCGCGCTGTTCGCCGCCACGATGGGCGTCGTCAAGCGGGAGCTCAAGCAGGTGCTCGCGTACTCCACCATCTCCCAGTACGGGTACATGATGCTCGCCCTGGGAACTGGCGGGTACGTCGCCGCAACCTTCCACCTGATGACCCACGCGTTCTTCAAGGCGCTGCTGTTCCTGGGCGCGGGGTCGGTGATCATCGCGATGCACCACGACGAGAACATGTGGAACATGGGCGGCCTCAAGGAGGAGATGCGCGTGACCTACATCACGTTCCTCGCGGGGTCGCTCGCACTGGCCGGGATCGTCCCCTTCGCCGGCTTCTGGTCGAAGGACGAGGTGCTGTACGAGGCGTTCGTCCACGGGCTCGGTACCGCCGGCACCAGTGGGACGATCCTCCTGCTGGCGTACGCGATGGGGCTGCTCGCGGTGTTCTTCACGGGCTTCTACACGTTCCGGATGGTGTTCCTCACCTTCCACGGCGAACCCCGCTCGGAGACCGCGAAGGACCCCGAATCGGTCGGCTGGAACGTGAAGGGCCCGCTGGTGGTCCTGGGGTCGCTCGCGACGGTCGCCGGGTTCGTGAACATGGTCCCGGTCAAGAAGCTGCTCGGCCCGGACATCGACTTCCTGCACAAGTTCCTCGACCCCGAGGAAGGGTTCGCGGCGGACCTCTCGGCACACCACTACGAGGAACTGATCCACGACTTCGGCGGCTACACCGCAGACGCCGCCGCGCTCGGGAGCGAGTCCGTCACCGTGCTCGTCAGCGCGGGCCTCTCGCTGGGCCTGGCGCTGGCCGGTGCCGGCCTCGCGTACGCGCTGTACGGGTACGACCCGACGCCCGAACGGCACACCGACAAGCTCGGGTCGATCAAGTCGCTGCTGTTCAACAACTACTACCAGGACGAGTACCAGGTCTGGCTGGCGACGTCGGTGACGCTGCCGCTCGCGAAGGCCGCCGACACGTTCGACCAGAGCGTCGTCGACGGTGTCGTCGACGGCATCTCCGGCGTGAGCCTGTTCTCCAGCAGCAAGGTCCGGCGGATTCAGACCGGTGTCGTGAGTAACTACGCGACGCTGCTGACGCTGGGGCTGGTACTGCTGATTCTGGTGTTCGGCGTCACTGGAGGGTGGTTCGCATGATGATAGAGCTCCTCATCGCCGTCTGCCTGCTTGGGTCCCTCACCGCGGCGCTGGCGCCCAACGAGTGGGCCGGCAAGGCGGCGTTCCTGGCAAGTCTGCTCCCGGTCGCAGGGAGCGTCTGGATGTACAGCACGTTCGAACCGGTCGGCAACGCGCTGACGACCGACGGCGACCTCGCGTTCGAGACGACCGCGAAGTGGCTGACCGCCGGCCCGTACGCCATCAACTGGCACGTCGGGCTGGACGGCATCAGCCTTCCGCTGATCGTGCTGACCACGCTGCTGACGGCGCTGGCCATCGTCAGCGCGTGGACGCCCATCGACGAGCGCCAGTCGCAGTTCTACGCGCTGGTGCTGTTCCTGGAGGCGGGCCTGATCGGCGTGTTCTCCGCGCTGGACTTCTTCGTCTGGTTCGTCTTCTGGGAGGCCGTGCTGATCCCGATGTACCTGCTGATCGGCGTCTGGGGCGGCCCGCGCCGGAAGTACGCCGCGATCAAGATGTTCGTGTACACGAACGTCGCGTCGCTGGTGATGTTCATCGGGTTCGTCGCGCTGGTGTTCGGGCTGGATGTCAGCACCTTCGACCTGCAGACCATCACGACCGCGCTGTCGAACGACGCCTTCGTCAACGACTACCTGCTGCTGGAAGTCGTCAGCGTCGACACGCTGAAACTCGCGGCGTTCGCGGCGATGTTCTTCGGGTTCGCGGTGAAGGTGCCGGTCGTGCCCCTGCACACCTGGCTGCCGGACGCCCACGTCGAGGCGCCGACGCCGGTGTCGGTGCTGCTTGCCGGGGTCCTCCTGAAGATGGGCACGTACGCCCTCCTGCGGTTCAACTTCACGATGCTGCCGGAGGTCGTCACCGGCAACGCCACCGTCGCCTTCGTCATCGTCCTGATCGCCGTCGTCTCGGTGATCTACGGCGCGATGCTCGCGCTGGCTCAGAGCGACCTCAAGCGCATCGTCGCCTACTCGTCGGTGTCGTCGATGGGGTACGTGATCCTCGGTCTGGTCGCGTTCACCACGTTCGGCATCGGCGGCGCGACGTTCCAGATGGTCAGCCACGGGTTGATCTCGGGGCTGATGTTCATGACCGTGGGCGTCATCTACAACGAGACCCACACCCGGATGGTCGGTGACATCTCCGGCATCGTGGACAAGATGCCGATCACCGTCGGGGTGTTCGTCGCCGGCGCGTTCGGCTACATGGGGCTACCGCTGATGTCAGGGTTCGCCGCGGAGTTCATCGTGTTCCAGGGCAGTTTCGCCTCTGATGTCTCGCTGCTCGTCGGCAGCATGCAGCTGTTCACGGCGCTGGCGATGTTCGGCATCGTCATCGTGGCGGGCTACCTGCTGTGGGCGATGCAGCGCACCCTGTTCGGTGAGTACGAACTCGCGACCGACTACGAGGTCGGCCGTGCACCGATCCAGGACGTGCTGTCGATCGGGACGCTCCTGCTGCTGGTCATCGCGCTGGGGGTTGCCCCGGACGTGTTCTTCGAGATGATCCGTGACGCGACCGCGCCGCTCGTGGGAGGTGGTGCCTGATGGTCGAGTCCGTGTTCCAGTACCCCGAGTGGGCCGCGCTGGCCCCGGCCGGTGCCCTGGCCATCACTGCGCTGGTGTTGTTCCTGATCGACATGATCGACCCCGACGAGTCCAATCCCGGCCGACTGGTCGGGACCGCGCTGGTCGGGACCCTCGTCTCGCTGGGCTACGCCGCGTGGTTCTTCGCCGAGGGCGTCGGCGTGCCCGAGAGCGAGGGTGGCCGTGGGGTCGTCGAACTGTTCGCCAACCAGCTGGTCGTCGATCGGATGAGCCTCTTTTTCGCGCTAATCTTCACCAGCGTCACCGCGCTGGTCATCGTCGCGAGTTACGACTACCTGAAGAGCCACGAGGATCAGGCCGAGTTCTACTCGCTGGTGCTGCTGGCCGCGACCGGGATGACGCTGATGGCGAGCGCCAACAGCCTCTCGGTGGCGTTCATCAGCCTGGAACTGCTGAGCCTGCCCTCGTACGTGCTGGTGGCGTACCTCAAGACCAACCGCGGCAGCGTCGAGGCGGGGCTGAAGTACCTCCTCATCGGCGCGCTGTCGAGCGGCATCCTGGTGTACGGCATCTCGCTGGTGTACGCCGTCACCGGGTCGCTGCAACTGGCTGCTGTCGCCGAGGCGCTGGCCGCGGGCACGGGCGATCAGTCCGGCATCGCCGGGCTGGGCGTGCTGATGATCCTCGGCGGCTTCGCGTTCAAGACCGCCTCCGTGCCGTTCCACTTCTGGGCGCCGGAGGCCTACGAGGGCGCGCCCGCACCGATCAGCGGCTTCCTCTCCTCGGCGTCGAAGGCCGCGGGCTTCGCGCTGGCGTTCCGCGTGTTCACCACCGCCTTCCCGCTGTCTGAGGTCGCCGCAATGGGCATCGACTGGGTGCTGGCCGCCCAGATTCTCGCCGTGGCGACGATGACGCTGGGGAACTTCGCGGCGGCGACCCAGGAGAACGTCAAGCGGATGCTGGCGTACTCCTCGGTCGGCCACGCCGGCTACGCACTGATCGGGCTGGCGGCACTCTCTGCGGGCGGGCAGAACGGCCTGGTCATCGGCGCGAGCATGCTCCACCTGCTCGTCTACGGCTTCATGAACACCGGCGCGTTCCTGTTCGTCGCGCTGATCGAACACTGGGACGTCGGCCGGACCTTCGAGGACTACAACGGGCTGGCCACGCGGGCGCCGGTCGCCTGCGTCGCGATGACGGTGTTCATGTTCAGCCTCGCGGGCCTGCCGATCGGCGGCGGGTTCACGACGAAGTACCTGCTGATCGTCGGCGCCCTCTCGAACGGGTTCTGGTGGCTTGGGGCGGTGCTGGCGGTCAACAGCGCGCTGTCGCTGTACTACTACAGTCGCGTCGTCAAGGCGATGTGGATCGAGGACCCCGCCGACGACCTCGAACTGCCCGGCCAGCCGACGGGTCTGTACGCGGCGGTCGTCGTCGCCGCCGTCATCACGGTCGTGATGCTGCCCGGGGTCGCGCTGTTCTCGGAGACGGCCACCGAGGCGGCGGCGCTCCTATTCTAGGTCGACCGCGGGCACCGTCACCCTGACGACGCTGCCACGCGGCGACCGCTCCTCGACGTCGAGATCGCCGGTGAGGGCCATCGTCACCCACCGAACGGTCCACAGTCCGAGGCCGCTGGCGTGTTCGAGTTGCGTGGGTTCGGCTCGGCCCGTGATCAGGTCGCGTTCGGACTGGGGGATGCCGGGCCCGTCGTCGGCGACCGCGAGTGCCACTCGTCCGTCGTCGGTCCGGGTGAGCGACACCGATACGCGTGGCGTCTCGCGGTCGCTGTGCTCGACGGCGTTGTCGAGCAGGTTCCGGACTGCCAGTGCGAGGCGGTCGTCGACGGCCACGCTGGCGACGGAGATGTCGGTCGTGACGGTGACCTCCGGGTGGTGTTCGCGGACCCGGTCGACCGCTCGCTCGACCACGTCGGCCGCGGGCACGGGATCGCCGGTTCCCTTGCCCAGGGCCGACTCGACGGTGCGGACCTGCTCGCTGATGGCCAGGACGTTGTCGATGCCGTCGGACGCGGCGGCGAGTTCGGGCGCGTCGTCGTCGAGGCGGTCGGCGAGGCCGGCGAGGTGGCCCTCGACGACGGTCATCTCGGTGCGGAGGTTGTGTCGCAACACTCGCTGGAGCACCTCCAGGCGCCGGCCGCGCTCGCGCAGTTCCGTGACATCGGTGTAGATGCCCAGGCCAACGGGCCCGCGCTCCGGGTCCTCGAAGCCGACGCCGCGAAAGAGGAACGTTCGCACGCCGGCGGCGGTCCGCCGGCGCAGTTCGGCGGTGACGAGCTCGCCGCCCAGGACGCGTTCGTCGAGGTCCCGGGCTCGCTCGGCGTCGTCGGCCGGGACGATCAGTTCGTCGATGGACTCTCCGCGGACGGCCTCGGGGTCGTGACCGAACGTCTCCGCGAAGGCGGGGTTGCCCGTCAGCAGTCGGGGGGTGGCGTCGTCGTCGAAGGTCACCTCGACGACCGGGTCGGGCATGTGCTCGAACAGGTTCCGGAACCGCCCGCGCTGGGCCGCCAGCTGGCGTCTGGCTGCCCGCAGCGTCGAGAGGTCGCGAACGGCGCCGACGCTGCCGCGGTAGCCGTCCTCGGTCGGCAGCAGCGACAGCTCGATCTCGACGGGCACCGATTCGCCCCCCCGGGTCTCCAGGGTGGTCTCGAAGCTGCCGGACCGTCCGTCGGAGTCGAGCAGTCTGTCGATGAGCTGACTCCCTTCCGCCAGCGCCTCGTCGGTGAGGAACGTCGAGACGTGTTCGCCGATCAGTTCCTCGCGGTCGTAGCCGAGGCGGTCGGCGAGCGGTTCGGTGACTGTCGTGAGCCGCGCCCGCTCGTCGAGGACGTACAGCATCCCGCGGACGTTCTCGAGGACGAGTTCGTACTCCGCGAGGCGCTGCTCGCGCTCGGCGCGCTCGAAGGCTGCCGTCACGTTCTCGCCCAGCAGCTCGGCGATGCGGCGCTCGGTGGTGTCCAGCCGCTCCGCGTCGGTCGTGGCGATGCTCAACGTGCCGTACTCGCCCAGGGGGACGTACAGGGCGGCCTCGAACCTCGCGTCGTCCGTTGCCTCGCGGACGACCGTGTCCCCGGTGGCGAACACGCGTCCGGGGTAGCCCTCGCCGACGTCGTAGGTCGGGCGGTCCGTCAGGCGCTCGTCGACGGCGTCGGTCGTGGCGGCGACCGCCAGCGTCTCGTCGTCGGGATCGTACAGTCGAACCGCGTTCAGTTCGAACCCGAGGGTGTCGGCGACGGCGTCGGTCGCGACCGCGGCGACGGCGTCTTTCGTTGAGGCGCGCTGGAGGCGCTGGCTGGTGTCCAGGAGTTCGCTGAGCATCCGCTCGCGCTCGCGGCGCTCGGTCACGTCCCGGAAGAACACCGACAGCCCGTGGTCGTCGGGGTAGGCGGTCACCTCGAACCACGCGTCGAGGGGGTCGAACTGCTCCTCGAAGGAGACGACGACCTGATCCGCCATCGCGCGGCGGTACTCGTCATCGAAGCGCTCGCCGACGGCGGCGGGAAACGCCGCCCAGACGTTTTCGCCGACCAGCGCGTCGGCGTCCCGCTGCAAGAGCGCGGCGGCGCGCTCGTTGACGTAGGTGAACTGCCACTCGTCGTCGAGTGCGAAGAAGCCGTCGTCGATCCGTTCGACCACCCGCTCGCTGAGCTCTTTCGCGGTCCGGAGCTCGCGCTCGGTCTCCTTGCGCTCGGTGATGTCCCTGATCGTCCCGGTGAAGTAGCGGTCGCCGTCGCGCTCGAACTCGCCGAACGACACCTCGACGGGCACCTCCTCGCCGTCCGCTCGCGAGACGGCCAGTTCGACGCTCGACCAGTCCAGCGTCCGGTCGCCGGTGCGGAGATAGCGGGTGAATCCCGCCTCGTGGCCGCCCTGGAACCGCTCGGGCATCATTCGGGTCAGAGGACCGCCGACCAGCGCCGTGCGGTCGTACCCCGTCAGCTCGGCGAGGCCGTCGTTGCAGTAGACGATGCGGCCGTCGGTGTCGACGGTGACGACGCCGTCGGCGATGCTCTCGGAGACCGTCTCGAAGGCGGCGTCGAAGGAGGCGCCGACCACGTCGGTGCCGCCGTCGCCGACGGGCACCGGCAGATGTGCGGTCAGCGAGTGCTCGTCGAGCTCCGACAGTGCGAGGTAGCCGTCCGCGACGGCCGTCGCGGCGGTCGCGAGCTCGCCGTCTGGCCGCGCCGAACAGACGAGCGTCGGCAGGCCGTCCACCGACGCCGGCAGCGCCTCGACGGCGGCGACGGCACCGCCCGCGACGGCATCGTCGACGACGAGGCAAGTGATCCGCTCCGCCGCGACCGCCGTCGCGACGTCGTCGGGCGTCGTCGCGTGGACCCGCACGTCCGAGGCGTCGCCAAGCGTCGGCGGGACGGGCGTCCCCTCTGGAGCGACGTACAGCACGCTCGGCATCGAGTCCATGTAGTGATCCAGACGGGGGCGGCTCACATCAAAGGGCCGGCCGGCCTACCCGGAGACGGTGAGGTTGCCCCCCATCCCGGTCTCGACGGTGACTGCCTCGTGGAGCGACGTCGGGCCGACGACGACGGCGACGGTGGTGTCGTCCACCTCTCGCAGGTCCCACTCTCGGCCCTCGAACGTGTATCGTCCGTCAGCCGCGGGGCGGCCCCGCTCGACGACGTACTCGGCGAACAGGCGGGAGAACTCTGCGGCCTCGTCGGCGTCGTCCCAGTCGAGCACCCAGACGAACCCGCTGTCTCGGCCGCTGGGGGCGTCGTAGGTGACGTTCAGTAGGCGGTCGTTGCCCCAGCCGTCGGCGGCGCGGGCGGCGGCGGAGCGGTTGAGGCCGCCGGTCAGCGCCGGGCGGAGGAACAGTTCGCCGTACGTGTCGGTCCTGGCGCGTTCGAGGTCGCCCTCGACGGCGACGGACAGCGGCGACGGGGCCTCGTCGGTGTCGTGCAGGACCTGTTCGCCAGATTCGGGCGGGTCGGCGTACACGGAGAACGTGTCGACGGCGCGGTCGAGGCGCCGGTCGGCGTACTCGTAGCCGAACAGGTAGGGGCCGAACCCGAGTCGGTAGCCGACGCCGTTGCGACGGTAGCGGGTGTCCACGACGGCGCCGATGGTCTCGTCGCCGGCCAGTCCCAGCGACTCCGACTGCACTCGCGCGGTGACGAACACGTCGCCGACACCCTCCCGGACGGCGATGGTCGCGAGTCGGTCGTCGGTGGTCAGGTTCCCCCGGAAGCGGCTCCCCTCAACCCGGGCATCGTAGTAGGTGCGGAACGTCTCGTTGCGGAACTGCACGGCGTGAGCGAACTCCTCGAGCAACACCTCCTCGATGTCCACCGCCGGGTTGTCGACGATGGCCGGGTTGAGGTAGATGGTGTGCGTGCCGGGGTAGTAGAACGCCGGGGAGGCCGTCGGGAAGTCACCGTCGTCGCGTCCCAGCTGGGGAGCGTCGGGGTCGACCCCGGGGACGAACAGCGCGCGGAACGTGACGTCGGCCGTGCTCTGGGGGAACTCGACGTCGGGCGAGCGGGTCACGACGACCCCCGGTGGCTCGGTGTCGGCCTCGAGGAGTCGTCGCGTCCGGAGGAACAGGTCGGTCTCGTTGGCGTCGGGGTCGGGCCCCTCGACGGACACGAGCGCGCCGTCCTCGGCGGTGGCGGGGTCGGTAGTCGTCCCGTCGGCGGGCGGTTCCGTGGTCGTCTCGGCGTCGCTCGGCGTCTCCGGGGTCGCCGTGGGGTCGGGTCCAGAGGCGACGGGAGCGGAACAGCCGGCGAGGACCAGCAGGGTTGCGAGCAACAGGGCGCGACGCATCGGTGGTGACTGGGGAGCCGAGGGACAAAAGCGCTGGCACGGCAGACGGCAGACTTTACTCGCCGGAGTCGATAGCGGGCCCATGGTTTCCCGGCTGGTCCTGGGGTGTGGCTCCACGGGAGCGCTGGTCGTCGAGGGGCTCGCGGAGCGCCCCGGTGACCTCCAGGTGCTGTGTCGGGACGAGGACCGCGTCGAGACGCTCCGGGGTGACGGCGTGCCCGCGACCGTCGGCGACCCGGCACGGACGGCGGCCATCGAGGGGGTCGTCGCCGACTCGGGCGACGTCGATGTCGTGTTCGTCGGCGCGGACGACCCCGAGCGGACCGAGGCGATCCTGACCGCCGCTCGCGAGCGACTCCCGTCTGCGGTCGTCGTCGCGTACCTCGGGGCCGGCGCGACCGACGCGGTGCGGGCAGCCGTCGAGTCCGGTGCCGACCGCGTGGTCGACCACGGCGACGTGCTCGCGGACCGCGTCGTCGACGCCGCGACGAGCGAGGCTGCCGTGCGCTGTCGGAAACTCCGGAGCGTCCTCCGGAACGTCGACGGTCGGCTGGCGGTCGTGATGCACGAGACGCCCGACCCCGACGCCATCGCGAGCGCCGTCGCGCTCGCGCGGGTGGCCGAGCAGTTCGGCGTCCCGGCGACGCCCTGTTACTACGGCGACGTGTCCCACCAGGAGAACCGCGCGCTGGTGAACCTGCTGGACCTGGACCTGCGGCAACTGGACGCCGACTCGGACCTCTCGGAGTTCGGTGGGTTCGCGCTGGTCGACCACTCTCGGCCAGGCGTCAACGACGGTCTCCCGATGGACCTGTACCCCGACATCGTCGTCGACCATCACCCGCCACGGGGCCCGGTCGAGGCGGGGTTCGCCGACCTGCGAAGCGACGTGGGTGCCACCAGCACGATGCTGACGGGGTACCTGACGGAGCTGGGCGTCCCGCTGTCGGAGACGGTCGCGACGCTGCTTTTGTACGGCATCCGCGTCGACACGGACGACTTCTCTCGGGAGGTGTGTCGCGAGGACCTCCTCGCGGCGGCGACGCTGCTGCCGCACGTCGACCTCGCGGTGCTGGAGAAGGTGGAGTCACCCAGCGTCGGCACCGAGACCGTCGACGTGCTCTCGCGAGCCATTCGGGACCGCGACGTCCGCGACCGGGTGCTGGTGAGTTACGTCGGCGTCGTCTCCGACCAAGACGCCCTCGCGCAGGCCGCGGACCGCCTCCAGTCGATGGAGGGCGTCGACACGGTGCTCGTGTACGGCCGCGCCGACGGGACCGCCTACGTGTCGGCACGCTCGCGCTCGGACGGGATCGACCTCGGGGAGACGCTGCGGACGGCGTTCGGACAGATCGGGACGGCCGGCGGTCACGCCGGGATGGCCGGCGCGCAGATTCCGCTGGGGATCATCGAGGACGTCGACGACGGGGAGACGGTGGACGACGCCGTCGAGCGACTCGTCACCGACCGCTTCTTCGAGGCGGTCGCCGACCGACCGATCGACCTCACGGTCCCACTGGAGACGAGACTGGGCGAGGCCTCCACCGGGGGAGACGATGCGGAATCCGATCGTCCGCGGCGGATCGACGACGAGGACTGATCGCCGGCCGACGGGAGGTTTTTGTCTCGCGAGAGCCATCGGCGGGTATGGACGCACCCGGCGAGGACGGGAACGCGCGGGTCAGCGACTACATGACCGCAGACGTCGAGACGGTTGCTCCGGAGGACACGGTCGGCGAGGTGGCACGACGGATCGCCGAGAGCGACGGGCACAACGGGTTCCCGGTCTGCGAGCGCCGCCGCGTGGAGGGGTTCGTCAGCGCGCAAGACCTGCTGCTGGCCGACGACGACGCCCCGATCTTCACCGTGATGGCGACGGACCTCATCGTCGCCCACCCCGACATGAAGGTGACCGACGCGGCGCGGGTGATCCTCCGGTCGGGCATCCGGAAACTGCCGGTCGTCGACGACGCCGGCAACCTCGTGGGGCTGATCAGCAACACCGACGTCGTCCGCAGTCAGATCGAACGGGCGACCCCCGAGAAGGTGGGGAAGCTGAAGCGCACCCTCGAGAACATCCACGACGTGACTCTCCGGGAAGAGCGGCGCACGGTCGAACTGGTGGACCTCCGGCCGACACAGACGAAGGTGTACGCGGACGAACTGGAGGGGCGACGCTACGAGCTGGAGCGGGGGCTCGCCGAACCGCTCGTCGTCATCGACAACGGCGGGCGGGACCTCCTGCTGGCTGACGGCCACCACCGCGTGTTGGCGGCCCGGCGCGCGGACCTGGCGGAGATGGACGCCTACGTCATCGTGGTCGACGAGCCCATCGACCTCGGGATGGCCCGCACGGCCGCGGAGGAGGGCCTGGAGACCCTTGAGGACGTCTCGGTGGTCGACTACGCCCGACATCCGCTGGTCGAGACGACCGAACGCCTCCGGGAGTGAGGCGAGCCTCGACCGGTGGTGATCGTCACGACCAGTTCGCTTCGACCAATCCGAGACTCCCCGGAGATTTGGTCGACCCCGATCTTCTGGCCACTATTCTTAAATACCACGAAATATCAGGCCGTTGTGCCTTGTGAACGTGAACCAAAGGTAGGAGTGCCAGTTGGCCGCTGGCACGGGGGAACCGCGGGGGGATGTCAGTCGTTGCCATACTACCCCCCGCACGCGCCGCGACGCCGAGACGTCCACCTCGCCCGGCGCCGGGACCGAAACGGATTTGTCTCGGGCCCGGGCGACTTCTGGTATGACTGACTCAGGAGGGGAATCGCCGCTCGTCGAAGCGCTGAGCGCCCGTTCGCTCGGCGTGATCTGTTTCGGCGTCGGCATCGTCTCCTTCTGGGCGCTCCGCGAGCGCGGCGACCTGTTCGCAGCCCTGGTGCCGCTGTTTCTGGTCGGCATCGCCGGACTGCTGCTGGGGTACAGCACCGGGTTCGATCGGGGCGTCGAGAGCGTCCGCGAAACCTCGTCGAGAGACGGCGGCGCGGAGGACGACTGACTGCTCCGGGAGTCGCGGCTGCGGACAGTTAAGTCGCTCCCGCGTCCAGAGCTCCCCATGGACGACGGGCCGTCGTACGAACCGGTGAGCGTCAAGGAGGTGCTCGTGGAGATGAAGGATACGGCGGAGCTGCTGGTGGACCTGTCGTTCTCGTCGGTGCTGTTCGACAGCGAGGCACTTGCAGACGCCGTGCTCGAACTCGAGTCGAAGATGGACCTCCTCCAGCTGCAGGCCCGTATGAGCCTCGTGATGGCTGGACGGCGGCCGGAGGAGGCCGAACGGCTCGCTCCGGTGTTCGGCATCGTGGGGGCCGCGGAGAAGATCAGCGACGCCGCGGGCGACGTGGCGAAGGTCGTCCGCGAGGAGATCGAACTGCCGCCCTCGTTCCGGTCGTCGCTCCCCGAAGCCCTGGAGACGTTCGTCCGGGTCACCGTCGCTCCCGAGTCTCCGTACGCCGGGCAGACGCTGGCGGACGCAGACATCGAGAGCCAGACGGGGGTGCGGGTACTGGCGATCGGCCGGGGAGAGGACTGGATCGTCGGGCCGGGTCGCGAGGCGACCCTCAGGCCGGGCGACGTGTTGCTCTGTCGCGGGCCCGAGTCGGGCGTCGAGACGGTCCACGAGACCGCGACCGGGTCGTCGTACGCTCCCCCAACCCCGAGTCGCGATCCGCCAACCGACCTGGCGCGTGCCGTGGAGACGCTGGCGCTGATGAAGTCGACGAGCGAGCTCGCCGTCGACCTCGCGTACGGGAGCGTGCTGTTCGACAGTGAGGCCCTCGCCGACGAGGTCCGGCGCCTGGAAGTGGAGGTCGACGCCCAGCGCTCTCGGTTCGAAGCGTGGGTCCTGCAGGCCGCCGCCGACGTCGAGGACCCCGTCTCGCTGCGTGGTCTCATCCACATCGCCGCCGCGGCGGAGACGATCAGCGACGCCGCCCTCGAGATCAGCGAGGGGGTGCTCCGTGGCGTCGGGAGCCACCCGGTCGTCGCGGCCGCGGTCGGCGAGTCGTCGGAGGTGATCGTCAGAGAGACCGTCGGCGCCGGCAGCGAACTCGACGGGACGACCGTCGGCGCGGCGGCAGTCGGGTCGGCGTCGGGTGTCGACATCGTGGCCGTTCGTCGGGGCGACGCCGAGTCGGAGGCTCCCGAGTACGTCCTCTCGCCGTCGCCGGAGACGGTGCTGCGAGCCGACGACGTGCTCGTCGCGGCAGGGACCCGGGCGGGCGCCGAGAACCTCGCGGCGATGGCCGCCGGATGAGCCAGCACTGGTCGGTCCGGGCGATCACGCGTGGGTTGCTCCCGGTGCTCCTGGCCCTGACCGCGCTGGAGGTCGCGAGCGGTCTGGTGCTCGGGAGCGTCGAAGCGCGACTGTACCGCTACCCGACGCTGCTCGTGCTCGTGCCGGTCGTGATCGGGACCGCCGGGAACCTCGGGAGCGTGCTCTCTGCGCGTCTGTCGACGGCGTTCCACCTCGGTACGCTCTCGTTCGCTCCCGACGACGACCTCCTGGTCGGCAACGCCCTGGCGACGCTTGCCCTGGCGCTGACGCTGTTCCCGCTGGTCGGTCTGGGTGCCTGGGGTGTCGCCGCAGTCACTGCCGACCCCGGGATGTCTCCGGTGACCGCCGTCGCCGTGACGTTGCTCAGCGGCGTCGTGCTCGCCGTCGTCGCCGTCGTGGTGGCCCTGGCCGCGACGTACGTCGCCTACCGCCGCGAGGCCGACCCCGACGACGTCGTGCTCCCGGTGGTCACGAACGTCTGTGACGTCCTCGGCGTGGTGGTCCTGTTCGGCGTCGCGAGCGTGCTGGTGTTCTGAGCCACGCGGTCGCGAACGGGCCACCTTTCACGCCGGGGGCACTCCGGGCGACCATGGACCCCGAGGACACCAGGCAGGCCTGGGCCGAGCGTGACGGGGAGTTCTCGCCAGCGTACTACGCACAGATCGGCCCCAACGAGGTCACCGAGACGATCGTGGCGCTGTGTCGGCAGTACCTCGACGACGAGGCGTCGATTCTTGAGGTCGGCTGTGGGTCGGGGCGACATCTGGCGGCGCTGCACGACGCCGGCTTCGACGACCTCGCCGGGATCGACCTCAACGACGACGCGATCTCGGTGATGCGCGAGCACTACCCCGCGACCGCCGAGACGGTCTCCTTCCGGGCCGGCGCCATCGAGGACCTCGTCCCGGAGCTGGACGACGACACCTTCGACCTCGTCTACTCCGTCGAGACGCTCCAGCACGTCCACCCCGACGACACATGGGTGTTCGAGGACCTGGTCAGGGTGACCGACGATCTCCTCCTCACCGCCGAGAACGAGGGCAACGCGCCCGACCGCGGTCGCGAACACGGCGAGGTCAGCCACGTCGACGACGGCGTCCCGCTGTACCACCGCGACTGGAAGCGGGTGTTCCACGAGCTGGGGCTGGCCCAGCTGGTGCGCGAGGCCGGCCCACGAGACGTGATCCGCCTGTTCCGCGACCCGTCGTGAGCACTCGCGCCGACAGAACGCTTTTGCTCCGTCGGAGCGTCGTCTTGGCCGTGTCTGCCGATTCGGTCCTCCGCGAGAACTACCGCGGCGCCCTCCCGACGTTGCTGGTCAGCGGCGTGGGTGGACTGATGGCCGGGAGCATCCTCGGCGGGATGCGGACCCAGCTGGCGGCGGTGCCCGGACTGCTGGTGATGGTCCCGGCGTTCCTGGCGATCCGGGGGAGCGTGTACGGGTCGCTCGGCTCGCGGCTCTCGGGGGGACTCCACCAGGGGCTGATCGAACCCACGTTCGACCCGGATCGCCGCCTCGTCTCCGCCGCCGCCGCGGCCCTCCTGAACGGGACGGTCGCGGGACTTGCGGCCGCGGCGTTGACCGTCGGTGCGCTTCGGGCACTCGGGCGCACGGTCGCACCGCTGTCGCGACTGGCCGTGATCGCCCTGGTTGGGAGCCTCCTCGCGGGCCTCGCGCTGACGGTGACGATCGTCACCGTGGTGTTCGTCGGGTACCGCCGCGGGCTGAACCCCGACGACGTGGTCGGGCCGACCGTGACCACCGCCGGCGACGTGTTCGGACTCGCGGCGCTGGCACTCGCGACGGAACTCGCGCTGGCGATCGCCTGACACGACGTGTCGGCAGCAAGCGGCGGTCCGTTCCCGGGCACGGGCGGGGGCATCCGGACACGTCGCGACCACCTACTCCGTTACGAAACCGAGTGCTACTCGGAATTGGGTAAATCTTTTCACCCCTCCACCCGACGGTCCAGTATGGAACACGACGACGTCCGGTCGGCGATGGAGTCCGTCGGCGAGCGGTTCGATCTCGGCGAGTACGAGCTCGACGCCTACCTGACGGTGCTCGAACACGGCGAACTCACCGCCAGCGAGATCGCCGACCGCACGGACATCCCGCAGCCACGGGTGTACGACACGGTGCGATCGTTGAACGACCGGGGTCTGGTCGAACTCCGGGAGTCTCGCCCGATGAAGGTGTTGGCGATCGACCCCGAGGACGCCTTCGCGGATGTCGAGTCCTCGCTAGAGCGCATGGTCGAGGAGCTGACCGCTCGCTACAGCGCGCCGGCCCGCGAGACCGAGGCCGTCGCGCTGGTAAAGTCTCGATCGACGATCCTGCGGTACGTCGAAGAGGTGATCGAGACCGCCGAGTACGAACTCACGCTGTCGCTGACGCCGGACCTGCTGGAGCGGTTCGGGGACGGCCTCGCGGCGGCGGTCGACCGCGGCGTCAGCGTCCACATGATCGTCACGCCGGGCGCGAAGGCGCCCGATCCCGCCGGCTTCGACTACGGTGCGGTCGCGACGGTCGCACGAGCTCGCCGCGGCATCACGACGCCCGTCGTCGCCGTCGCCGACGGCGAGTACTCCATCTACGCCACCCAGGACGCCCTTCGGGACGACCAGGATCGCTACGGCGTCATCTTCAACCGCTCGGCGCTGGGCTTTCTCGTCTCCGCGTTCTTCCGCACGGTCCTGTGGACGACCGCCGACCGCGAACTGTACGGCGTCGGCGAGACCGTGGCATTCCCCCGCAGTTACGCGTCGATTCGCCGCTGTGTCCGGGACGTCGTCGCCGCCGACGCCGACCTCTACGCGACCGTCGAGGGTCGCGACGTCGAGACTGGCGCCGAGCGGACGCTGCGCGGTCGGATCGTCGACGTCGAGTACGACGAGAGCGAGGAGGTCGCCGGCCTGACCGTCGAGCAGGACGGCCGGGAGTACACGGTCGGCGGACTCGTCGCGGCCTACGAGGACGTCGAGGCCCACCGCATCGCCGTCGACCGCGAGGCGCCGCCGGACGTCTGATCAGTCCGCCAGCGGTTCGAGCCCGTGCTCGCGGCGCAGCACGTCGATGTACGACCGGAAGCCCGCTTCGAGGTCGTACGCCGGGTCGTAGCCGAGGTCCTCCTGGGCCTTCGTCATGTCCAGGCGCTGGGTCCAGGGGAGTTCGCCCTCGTCGCTGACGGTCAGATCGGCCTCGGGGACGATGCCCTCGACGGTCTCGGCGGCCTCCCGGACCGTCGCGAGTTCGCCACGGACGTTGTAGACACGCTGCGTGAGGTCGTCCTCGGGCGTGAACGCGGCCTTGCGGAACGCCTGGGCGATGTCCTCGACGTGCTGCCAGTCGATCTCCTGGTCGCCGTACTCCACCGAGAAGGACTCGCCCAGCGTGGGCTTCTCGACGATGTTCGCGAGGAACGCCGACCCGCCGGTCTCGCGGTACGGGCCGTACGCGACGGTCGGTCGGATCGCGACCTGATCGACGTCGAACTCCTCGGTGTACACGCGGGCCTGGTGCTCGTTGTACTCTTTGCTCGCACCGTACAGGGTGTCCGGGTACACGAGGTCGTCCTCGGTGACCCACCAGTCGTCGCCGTCGTCGTAGTTGTGCGGCGGGGCGTAGATGGCCGCCGAGGAGGCCCACGCGACGCGTTCGACCTGGTCGGACAGCGTCCGGGCGGCCTCGAACACGTTGTTCGTCCCGGCGACGTTGACGTCCATCGCCGCGCGGGGGTTCTCTCGGGCGGTGTTGGTCAGCAGCGCCGCGAGGTGGACGACGTGGGTGGTGCCCGTCTCTCGAACCGCTCGCACCACGTCCGTGGGGTCGGTCACGTCGCCGCGGCGAATCTCGACGTCCTCGGCGACCCCCAGCTTTGCGAGGATGGAGTCGTCCGTCGAGAGGTCGTACGCGACCACGTCGTGGCCGTGTTCGAGCAGGTCCTTGGCGACGAACGAGCCGATGAACCCGGTGCCACCGGTGACGAGTACCGTGCTGTCTGTCATGCTCCGGGGTTCGCTCAGCGCGGTGAAATAGCTTCCCGTCCGCCCGGAGTCAGCCCAGCAACGTCGTCGCGCCGACCAGCGCCAGCACGCCGAGGGCGCCAAAGGCAAGTCGCCGAACTCGGGACTCCCGCGGCGGCAGCAGGGGGCTGGCGTCACCGTCCTCGAGTTCGTCCCGCGAGTGCTCCAGCGTCAGGAGAACGCCGAAGATGGACAGCAACAGCCACACCGTCCGCGCCGCCCGATCGAGCGTCCGTGCGACCCCGGTGTGGTGCCACAGGCGGTCGCTCAGGCGCGAGGTCAGCGCCTCGTGGCCGCAGACGAACGCCAGTCCCGCCAGCGGCAGGAACGTGACCGGGGACGCCGCGGCCCCGGCGCCGACCCCCAGTCCTGCCGCGAACGCGCCCGCTGCCAGCAGGTGGAGCGTGGCGTTCAAGCCGAGACCGAGCCTCGTGGAGCCTCGCGCACCGAGCAGCCGGTGGGCGCCGGCGATCAGCACCGCCACCCACAGCGCGACGCTCGCGACGGTCGCCTCGGGGACCCCGGCGACGGTAGTCATGGTAGTTCTGGATTCACCGATCGTCGACACGAACGTTACGGTTCGTTCGCCGCCATCCGTGGCCGATCACCCCAGCAACACCGTCGCACCGAACAGCGCGAGGACGGCGACCACGCCGAACGCCAGCCGACGGACGCGGGACTCCCGTGGGGGGAGGAACGGTTCGCTTCTGGGTGTGCGCTTCTCCGGAATCTGATCCATCCACAGGTCGTAGAGGATCACCATCCCCGTCAAACAGCGGTCTCCCCACCGGCGGAGACCCTCGGCGATCCCGGTGTCGTGCCACAGGCGCTCGCCGAGTCGCGAGGTGAGCGCCTCGTGGCCACAGACGGCCCCGAACACCGCGAGTCCGACGAAGACCGCCGAAGACGCCGTCGCGGCGGCGCCGATCCCGAGACCGATCGCGAACGCGACGGCGGCGAGCAGGTGTAGCGTGGCGTTCAGCGCCAGGCCGAGCCGCGAGGACTCTCCCGCACCGAGCAACCTGTGGGCTCCGGCGATCAGCGCCGCCACCCACAGCGCGACGCTCGCGACGGGCGCTCCGGGGACACCGGCTCCTGTCGTCATCGACGATGTCTCCACCCGTCACAGTGACGAACGTTTCGGTTCCACCGGGCGCCGGAACTAAGCCGACGGCGACCGACCGATCGCGCATGGATGTCGAGGTGGGTGACCACTACCGGCCGACTGCAGTTGCCTCTCGTGCGACCGCCGAGCGGGGCGTCTACCGCGTCGTCGGTGCCGGCGAGCGGGTGACGCTGCTGCGTGTCGCCGACGGGCAGGGGAACCGGCGTCACACGGGCGAGACGGTCCGCGTCGACCGGGACGTGCTCGCCGAGCAGTTCGAGGCCGCCGAGAACCCGGACGTGGGCTTCTCGCCGCTGGCGTGGCTTCGGGGACTGCTGCAGGGGCTGGTCTGGAGCGTTCGCGGCCCCATCGAGCGGGTGCGGCGGTGGCTGCGGTGAGCGTCGGGGCGGCGCCGCAGGTCGGCCGACCCTACTCGTGCAGGCCGCCGACCTCCTCGTAGAACGACGACGCCAGCTGCTCGGCCATGTCCTCCTCGCGGTCGACGCGGACGTCGACGACGGTGGGCACGTCTGCCGCGATGGCGGCCTCGATGGTCGGTTCGAGGTCGTCTGGCTCCGTGACCCGTTCGCCGCGGGCGCCGAACGCCTCCGCGGCGGCGACGAAGTCGGTGTCGTGGAACTCTGTGCCCGGGATGCCGTCGTCCATCTGGCGGACCATCCCCAGCGAGGTGTCGTTCAGGACGACGAATGCAGGCGCGACGCCCTCGTCGACGGCCGTCTCGACGGCGGTCATCGTCATCGTGAAGCCGCCGTCGCCGGCGACACAGACGGCGTCGTGGCCCTGCAGCGCCATCGAGACGGCGGCGGGTGGTGCCCAACCCATCCCGCCGACGCCGCCGGAGCCGTAGTACGTCTCGACGGCCTCGGTCTGGAGGTAGTTCAGCAGCCAGAAGCGGTTGTTCCCGGAGTCGGCGGTGACGACGGTGTCCTCGTCGACGGCGGCCTCGATCGCGGCGACCGCGCGCTGGGGCTTGATCGGGACGGCCTCGGAGTCACAGGCCGGCACCGAGAAGTCCGCGCGGGCCTCGGCGGCTCGTTCGAGGGCCCACCCCGAGGTGCCGTCGTCGGCCGCGGCGAGCGCGCGCAGGCCGAGTTGCGCGTCGCCGACGAGGTGGACGTCGGCGGGGTACACCCACCCGGCGTTGCGCGCGTCGGCGTCGAGGTGGAGGATGGTCTGCTCGTCGGGGCGGATGAACGAGGCGGCCTGCCAGTTGGTGTCCATCGGGTTCATCCGACAGCCGACCACCAGCAGCGTGTCGGCCTCGCTGACGACCTCGTTGGCGCCCTCGTGGCCGAACGAGCCGATGACGCCGGTCGCCCGCTCGTGGGTCTCCGGGATCGTCGACTTCCCGAGGTAGGAGGTGGCGACGGCGGCGTCGTACGCCTCGGCGACCTCGATCAGTTCGTCGTAGGCGTCGGCGGCGTGGACGCCGTTGCCGGCGACGACCACCGGGCGGTCGGCGCCGGTCAGCGCGGAGGCCGCCGCGGCGACGTCGCCGCGAGCCGG
>Ga0207850_100131_pt1 | contig 75307 bp, 74 predicted proteins | sample 23E2SouthBayCA_FD_187746 | JGI IMG/M metagenome (GOLD analysis project Ga0207850, IMG submission 187746) | Aerobic enrichment media microbial communities from Eden Landing Ponds, California, USA - A23 E3 (3) (SPAdes) | ecosystem: Environmental > Aquatic > Marine > Unclassified | place...
CAGCGGGATCTCGCCGCGCTCGAACGTCGAGAGACGGTAGGTGACGTCGGTCCGACCGTCACCGTTCCACAGCAGGATTCGCTCCGTCTCGGCGTTGTCGAGATGGGCCACGCCGACGTCACAGAGTGTCTCGACGATCGCCCGGGTTTGTTCACCGGTCAGTCGCTCGCGGAAGTTATCGAGCCAATCCAGGTCCGCTCGCTCACCCGCGAGGAACGCGCTCGCGTAGTCGTCGATCTGGGATTTCGAGCGGGCCGGGATATCGAGATGGCGAAGTAACGCTCGAACGCGATCGAGCCGCGGATCATCGGCAGCGATGACATCGCCATCGGGAGCGACGAGCCGCACTGTCAGTGACGTCTCAGTGTCGTGATCGGGAATCGTGATTTCCTGTGTCCGGGTTTCGGGATCGTACTCGATTGAACCGTCCGAGCCGTCGATCTCGACCGCGAGATCCTCGCGGACGCCGCGGACGCGCAACTGGAGGTCTCGCGACGTCGGAACGTGTTCGGTCGCGCCCGTGGCAGCTTCGACGGTCAACTCCATTCGACCGGGTTCGTAGGACTGGCGGAGCGTCATCGTAGCGTATGCACCGTCGCGGTAGGCCTGGCTCGTTCCGTCGTCCTCATAGAGGTCGAAGGTGTTGTCCGCCCCGGGGAACGCGAGAACCTGCAGGGTTTCGGGGTTGTCGACGTCGCCGAAGGCGGGTTCGCCGTCCATCGGCACGATCGCGCCCGCCTTCGCGTAGGCGGGTACGTCGCCGAGATCGCCGTAGCGAGCGTGCAATCCGTCGCGGGACGGGCGCCCCGAGTCGAACTCGAACCACTCGCCGTCGGGCAGCCAGACGGTCTGGCGGGACAGATTCGTCTCGTCACCGCGTTCGCGGACGTGCGGGGCAACGACCAGTTCGCTCCCGAAGTAGTACTGCTGGGGGACGTGATAGGCAAGTTCGACCTCGGGGTGGTGGTAGTACATCGGCCGGACTAGCGGGACCCCGCGGTCGTGGTTGCGCCAGGCCATCGTGTAGAGATAGGGGAGCAGCGCGTGGCGGAGCCGTAGTGTCTCGCCCAGCGTGTCTCGGACGGTCGGCTCGAACGTCCAGGGCCGTTTGTCGATGTACTCGATGTTGCCGGTGTGAATCCGATTGATCGGGCTGAACGCGCCGAACTGTGCCCAGCGGGCGTACAGTTCGCCGAAGCCGGTCGGTGTCCCGTTGCCACCGAAGTGTCCGCCGATGTCGTGGCTCCACCACCCGAAGTCGACGTTGCTACCCGTCGCAGTCAGATACGGCTGGAAGGCAAGCGAGTCCCAGGAGATGTAGGCGTCCCCCGAGAAGCCGATCGGATACCGGTGGCCGCCGAGACCGCCCCACCGCGAGAGGATGAACGGTCGACGACCGTCGCGGGTCCGGTCCAGCGCGTGCAGGTGGTTGAGTGCCCACAGCGGATCCAACCCGTCCATTTCAGGTGACTCGTCCCATTGTTGCCAGTCGATCCACCAGAAGTCCACGCCCGTCTCTTCAAGCGGGTCGATGACGTGTTCGAAATACCCGCGCAAAAACTGGGGATCACTGGCGTCGAACTCGACGGGCCGTTCGCTCGCCGGGTCGATCCCCATGTGCTCGGCGATGTCGGGGTAAGCGTTCTCGTGGGGATGGACCCCTTCCGCGGGATGGATGTTAAGCGTCGTTTGCAGACCCGCCTCGTGAAGCCAGTCGATGAACCCGTCAGGATCGGGGAACAACTCGCGATTCCACGTCCAGCCCGTCCAGCCGTTGTGATGTGGGTTATCGACGACGTGCCAGTCCATATCGAGCACACAGACCGACAGCGGCAGCTCTTCCTCCTGGAACCGGGTCATCAACTCGCGGAGTTGATCGGCGCTGTAGTGGTCATACCGACTCCACCAGTTGCCAAGCGCCCATCGAGGGACCATCGGCACGTCACCCGAAACAGCCGTGAAATCCTCTAGTGCGTCGAGATACGCGTGACCATATCCGAAAAAGTACAGGTCCTCGTAGTCCTCGTGGGCGTCACGAGGAGTTACCCAGTCCTCGAAGACGAGCCGATCGGTGTCTTCGATCACGGTCCAGCCGTCCCCCGAAAGTAACCCCGGTTCGAGGTCGGTGCTGCCCACAACGCGATCGAGCGTCCGGACTGTCCCACCCATATTCGCCTCGTCGTCACCATACTGCCAGACTGTGTCGGTCTCACGGACGAACGCGGACAGCGTTGACGCCGAAAACGGCTCGTTAGTGGCATACTCCAGCCGGAGCGCCTCGGTTTCGATGATTAACTGGCCGTCATCGCGGGAAACGTCATAGTCCGGAACGGGCTGCTCGCGGTGCCAAAACACCTGGCTCGGACGGTCCTCGAACTCGCCGTCCGGGTCGTACTCCGCCCGGACGACTCGCGGCGTCAGAACTGTAAACCGAAACCGATCGCCACGGACAATTGCCGCCTCGTCAGCCACAGGCGAAAAATCAGGTTTATGATATGATGCGAGCGTCATTGCCCGGACTGTCTCTGGCCGACCGTAAAAAGGCCAGCGTCATCGGGCTGGGGTCTGCCGGGCAGACCCTAGAAGATGTCCTGCGAGTCGTCACCCTCCCCCGACTCGGAGACACTGAAGACAGTATCGTACTCGAGGGTGAACTCCCAGTCGTGGGTCTCGATCGCCGCGAGATCGACCAGCTTGGAAGTCGGAACGGTGTCGCTTTGGAACGTCCCCTCGCGACCGATCGGGATGCCGGCTCGGTCGTACGTAGCCAGTCGATAGGTGATGCGATCGCGACCGCTCTCGTTCCAGGCGAGCAATCGGTCCTCACCGGCGTAATCGATCACCTCGAAACCTGCATCGAGGAGCGTCTCGGCGATCGCGCGCAACTGTGCGTCCGTCAGTGTCGCCGCGAAGTTGCCGAGCCAGTCCAGATCAGTACGCTCGCCCGAGAGGAACGACCGCGCGTACTCTGCAAGCGAGGGTTTCGATCCGGCCGGGATCGGCATATTCCAGAGCAACGCCTCCAGCTGTGCGCGCCGCCAATCACTGTCGGCCCGAACGTCCGTCCCGTCGCTTTCAAGCGTCACGGCGACGCCAGCATCGAGATCAGCGTCGCCGAGAGTGAGTGTCAACGTTCGCGTCTCGTCGTCGTAAGAGCGATCGAATCCGGAGACGCCCTCGGCCGAGACCGTCACGTCCTCGGTGACACCACGGAAACAGAGTTCGTACGACCGGTTTTCCGGGACGTGTTCGGGCAGGCCGTCGACCGGCCCGATTTCGAAGGTGAGCCGGTCGCCCTCGAACTGTTGGGCGAGACGGGTCGTGGCGTAATCGCCGTCGCGACTCGCGCAGGTCACCCCGTCGTCGTCATAGAGCTCGAAGGTGTTGTCTGCCCCGGGGAACGCGAGAATCCGTATCGTCTCTGGGGCGTCGACGTCGCCGAACCCAGGGTCACCATCGAGCGGGACGATCGCCCCGGGTTTCGCGTAGACCGGTACGTCGTCAAGGTCACCATAACGGGTGTGGAACCCGCTGTCGTAGCGCGCACCAGTCTCGAAGTCGAACCACTCGCCGTCGGGTAACCAGACGGGGCGGCGCGCGAGGTGTGTCTCGTCGTCCCGTTCTCGGATGTGGGGCGCGGCGATCAACTCGCTGCCGAAGTAGTACTGGTTGGGACGGTTGTAGGCGACATCCGTATCCGGATGCTGGTAGTACAGCGGCTGGATCGGGGGCTCGGAGTGGGCGTGGTTGCGCCGGACCATCGTGTAGAGATACGGGATCAACTCGTGGCGACGCACGAGTGCGTCTTCGAGTGCGTCGCCGACCTCGCCGTCGTACTGCCAAGGACGCTTGTCCACGTACGGCATTTTCGAGGTGTGGATCCGGTTGATTGGGCTGAGCATACCGAATTGTGTCCAGCGGGCGTACAGTTCGCCGAATTCGGTCCGGTCGCCGGTGCCGCCGAAGTGCCCGCCGATGTCGTGACTCCACCACCCGAACTGGACGTTCGAGGCCGAACCAGTCAGGTACGGTTGGAAGGCAAGCGAGTCCCAGGAGATGACCGTATCACCGGAGAAGCCGACCTGATAGCGGTGGTTGCTAACGTCCGCCCACCGCGAGAGGACGAACGGTCGACTCCCGTCGCGGGTCCGGTCAAGCGCGTGCAGGTGGTTGAGCGCCCACAGCGGATCCAACCCGTCCATCTCGGGTGATTCACGCCACTGCTGCCAGTCGATCCACCAGAAGTCAACGCCCATCTCCTCAAGGGGATTGATGACGTGCTCGAAATACCCCCGCAGGAACTGGGGATCGCTGGCGTCGAACTCGACGGGTCGTTCGCTCGCCGGGTCGATGCCCATGTGCTCGGCGATGTCGGGGTAAGCGTTCTCGTGGGGATGGACGCCGTCGGCGGGATGGATGTTGAGCGTCGATCGCAGTCCCATCTCCTCGAGTCCGTCGAGAAAGCCCTCCGGATCCGGGAACAGGTCCTCGTTCCAGGACCAACCAGTCCAGCCGTTGTGATGTGGGTTATCGACGATATGCCAGTCCATATCGATGACACAGACCGACAGCGGCAGCTCTTCCTCCCGGAATCGCGTCATCAGTGTCCGGAGTTCGTCCTGGGAGTACTCCCAGTAGCGACTCCACCAGTTGCCAAGCGCCCACCGAGGGATCATCGGCACGGTGCCGGCGATGTCGGTGTACGCCCGGAGCGCGTCGAGATACTCGTGGCCGAATCCGAAAAAGTACAGGTCCTCGTAGTCCTCGTGGGCGTCACGTGGGGTCACCCAACCGTCTTCGAAGACGAGGCGGTCGGTGTCCGCAAGCAACGACCAGCCGTCACGGGACAGGAGACCAGGTTCGAGGTCAGTCTGACCGTCGACACCGTCAAGCGTCCGGGTCGTCCCGCCGAGAGTGTTTTCGCTGTCGCCGTAGTGCCACGTCTCGCCGAACTCGGTGAGCGAGATCGACAGCGAGTCCTCACTGAACCCGGAACCAATCTCGTATCGCAGGTGCAAATACTCGGTTTCGATATGCAGGGTCCCGTCCACGCGCGTAACCGAGAACTCGGGGACCGGCTGGTCGCGGTACCAGACCGCCTGGCTTGGGCGGTCCTCGAACGCTCCGTCAGGAGCGTATTCCAGCCGGACGAGCCGCGGTTGGAGCACGGTAAACCTGCAGTGGTCGGTCGTCACGGTCGCCGCCTCGTCGGCGACTGGTTCGAACTCGGGAACGTGATAGTCGGCAAGTCCCATCGAGTTAGCTTCGGTTGCCGCCGTCTTAAGTTTCGGTGACGGTCGTCGGGAGATCGTAGGTGACGCCCGTCGCCTCCTCAGAGACGTCCCATAGTCGCCTGGCAGTGTCCTGGTCGTACGATCGGTCGCTAGAGCGTTGGGGCTCGGGGGCGCCTCGCATCTGCAAGAACCCACCCGGGCCAATGTAACTCCCGCCGTCGACATCGTCAGCGACGGCACCGTAAATCATCGGAAGAGCACCTTTTCGGGCTGGCTGTGCAACGACGGCGTTCGCCAGTTTCATTGCGGCGTATACCAGCTTCGAGCCCGATTCACGGCCCGTCCTGGCCTGCAAGTTCGTGTCCGCATAGCCGGGATGGACCGCGAGGCTGGTAATGTCGTCAGTGTCCTCGTCGAGGCGTCGCTGAAGTTCGTACGCGAACAGCACGTTCGCCAGTTTGCTCTGTCCGTAGGCACCCCACTTGTCGTAGTCTCGCTCCCCGTGAAGGTCGTCGAAGTCGATCTCGCCGCGTTCGTGGACGCCGCTTGACTGCGTGACAACGCGGGCCTCACCGTCGCTAGCACGCAGGAGATCGAACAATAGGCCCGTCAGCGCGAAGTGCCCGAGATGATTGACACCGAACTGGGTCTCGAATCCGTCCGCCGTCTCGCGTCGAGGGATGGCCATAACGCCCGCGTTGTTACAGAGGACATCGATCGAGTCGTACGTCTCACGGACGTCCGCAGCAAAGTCTCGGACCGACTGGAGATCGGCCAGATCACACGCCCGGACATCGAGTTGACCGTCCGGATCTGCCGCCAGAATCTCTCTGCGGGCATCCTCACCCCGTTGAGTACTCCGACAGGCCATCACGACTGTCGCCCCACGCTGGGCGAACACCCGTGTCGCCTCGAATCCAAGCCCGCTGTTTGCCCCAGTGACAATGATCGTTTTCCCGTCGAGTCGCGGCACGTCGTCGGCTGACCAATTTGTCATGGTCAGTCGAACGGGCCGCAAGGCAAAAACGAACGCGCTCCGAACAGCGTCCAATGTCCGATCCGGTCCCGATTACGGTGTATCGCCGCCACCCCTGTGAACTCTGTACGGAAGCGATTGAGACGATCGAGTCAGTCGCCGACAGCGCGGGGATCCCGATCGAACTCGAGACCATCGACGTGGACGACGACCCAGACCACCGCGAACAGTACGGCAACCGCGTGCCAGTCGTGCTCGTAGACGGGAACAAGCAGTTCGAGGTGTCTGTCGACGAGAACGTGCTTCGCAGTGTGCTCAGCGACGCAAGCTAGAGCACCTGGCGCTGGCAGGAGCCACAGAGGTTCACCTCTTTGACGTCGACTTCTCGGACGGTCGGGGAGAAACTCATCACACAGCGCTTGTTGTCACAGTGTTCGAGTCCGAGGGTGTGTCCGATCTCGTGAACGACTTCCTTGCGGACGCGTTCGGCGAAGACGTCACTGGAGGAGCGACTCGTGAGCCCTCCGTCGGAGGACGTTTGGAGTCGGTACGTCGAGATGACCGAGCCGTTGCCGTCGAGATACGCGAGTCCGAAGACGTAGTTGCGACGGCGATAGAAAAGATCCTTGTCAGTAATGGCGATGTTCTTTTGCCCACCACCGATCTCACCGGCGAGTTCGATAAACTCCTCGGCCCGATACTGGTCGCGGTTGGAGTCGTACGCGCCGGTCGGCGTCGCCTGCGCGTCGTGAACTGTCACGTCGCAGTCATAGACAGAGCGGAGTCCGGCCGACGCCTCGCGTTTGACCGAGGCGGAGACATCACCGACCGGCACGATGTCAACGTGCATATATCCCGGTATGGGAGACAGCAAAGTGAATGTTACTCCCGCGAGGTCGGGCTCGGAGCCGACAGCAACCACTATCAGTGAGGGAACCAAGAAAACAGATATGCACGCAGACACGCTCGTGCTCGATATAGACGGCGTCTTGGTGGATGTCGCAGGGTCCTACCGTCGTGCGATCGTCGAGAGCGTCGAACGGGTCTACGGGGAGACAATTGCTCAGCCCGCGATCCAGCAGTTCAAGGACGCAGGGGGATTCAACAACGACTGGAAGTTGACCGACGCCGTCGCGCTGTACGTACTGGCCGGACGCGAGGGCTTTCCGCTGAGCATCGAGACCTTCACCGACCGCATCGCCGCCTCTGGAGGGGGCCTAGCGGCGGCCCGGTCGGTCGTCGACGACGAACTGGATCCGGCCCCACGCGAACGTGTCCTCGATGCCTGGGATCGCGACCGACTGCGTGACATCTTCCAGCAACTGTATCTCGGAGCGGATCTCTATCGAGAGATTGAGGGCGGTTCACCCGAACTACACACCAGAGGGTTCATCCACGACGAACCGGTGTTGCTCGACCCGGAGACACGCGAGGCACTGACCGAACGGTTCGATGTCGCGATTCTAACCGGCCGTCCCGCCGCGGAGGCCGAGATTGCGCTTGAACGCGTTGACCTGGACGTGCCCGAGAGACGCCGGTTCACGATGGACGACTGGGACGCCGGCAAACCCGACCCTGCAGCACTGGTTACTCTCGCGGAACGACTCGGTGGCGAGACAGTCGCGTTCGCCGGCGATACGCTTGATGACGTCAGGACCGCCGAAAACGCCACGAAAGACGATCCGAGCCGGACGTATCACGGGATTGGGGTGCTGACTGGCGGACTGAGCGGGGCAGCCGGCCGAGAAAAATTCGAGCGAGCGGGCGCGACAACGGTGGTCGAATCGGTCAACGATCTCCCGGAATTGCTGGAGGCAGTCGAAGAGACGCCGGCGGACTGATCGCGGAACGCTTAACCACGTCTCGGCGAAGATATTGGTATGCAGATTGCGATACTCGGCGGTACCGGAGACATTGGTGAGGGACTGGCGTTGCGGTGGGGCTACGACACCGATTACGATGTCGTCATCGGCTCGCGCGACGCCGAACGCGCCCGAGACGCAGCTAGTAGCTACGAGTCGAAGTTGGCCGAGCACGGTCGAGACGTACCCATCGAGGGAGCGAAAAACCCCGAGGCCGCAACTGGCGCTGACGTGGCCGTTGCGGCAGTCCCAGCCTACCACCTCACGGACACGATCGAGTCGGTCGCAGAGACACTGGACGACGCAGTGCTCGTCAGTCCCGCAGTCGGAATGCAACGCGACGAGGAAGGATTCCATTACAACCCGCCCAGTGCCGGAAGCGTGACCGCGCTGGCGGCCGACGCCGCGCCCGACGGCATCCCCGTCGTTGGGGCGTTCCACAACCTCGCGGCTGGCCGGCTGGCGGACCTAGACGACGACTTGGGTATCGACACGCTGCTAGTCGGCGACGATGCCGAGGCCAAGGCGACGGTCGCGGAGGTGGCCGACGGTATCGAGGGTCTGCGGGCGCTCGACGCAGGCGGCCTGGTGAACGCCCCCGAAATCGAAGGAATCACACCACTGCTGATCAACGTCGCCCAACACAACGACGGACTACACGACCTGGGCGTGCGATTCGAGTAGAGCGACTGCGCGAGTAGCGGGCGGGACAACTCAGTCCGAGGCAAGTCGCGCAGCTGTAATAATATTTAATTAGGCGGAGCCACACGGTCCGAACGTGACCGACATCACCCCGGCAGACTGGTTGCTCGCGCTGATTCCGGCGCCGCTGATTGCCGGGCTCGCCGTGGGTATCCTGTCGTCGCTGTCGATTGCAACGACAGTCGGGGCCGGCTCGGTCCCAGCGACGGGATTGGTCGGATACGCGCTGTTTTATTCGGGACCGTGATGACAGGCAGAAACGGCAGTTCCGGGTTAGCCCCGGTCTTTTTGTACTAACTCTGAGACGTTATATGTATGTCCGATCCGGCTACTGGAGAGAACGTCGCCGGCGAACGACCTGCACCTGAGCCGGAAGGGGTCACCGACGAGACGACGGTGCAGGGCGACGACGTCGAGTTAGAGCGAACGATCGGGCTCGTTGGCGGACTCGCGATCGGTATCGGGACGATGATCGGTGCGGGGATTTTCGTCTTCCCCGGGCTTGCGGCCGCAGAAGCCGGGCTTGCGGCCACACTTTCCTTTGCGATCGGCGGGGTGATTGCGTTGCTGGTGGCGTTGCCGACCTCGGAACTAGCGACGGCAATGCCCCGAAGCGGGGGTGGATACTACTTCATCTCCCGGAGTATGGGCACGTCATACGGTGCGATCGTCGGTCTGGGGCTGTGGCTCGGGCTCGTGTTTGCCTCGGCGTTTTACCTGGTCGGACTCGGTCACTACATCGTAGCCGTACTCGCTGAAGTCGGGATCAGCCTCGCAGGATTGCCAGTCGGGCCACACGTCGTCCTCGGATTGCTGTTCGGCGCCGGGCTGACTGCCCTGAGTGTCGGTGGAACGGAGAACACGGCGAAGCTACAGAACGGGATCGTTGTCGTCCTCCTTGCGGTCCTCACCGGCTTTCTGACCTACGGTGTCCTCGACGCAGCCGGCGTGTTCGGTCGCCAGTCCGTCCCGCAGGAGTTTTTCTCACAGGGGCACCTTCCCGTACTGTCGACCGCGGCGCTCGTATTCACGTCGTATCTGGGGTTCGCACAGGTCGCGACAGTCGCCGGCGAGATCAAACAGCCCAGTCGGAATCTCCCGCTCGCGATGGTCGGCTCGGTGGTCGTCGTCACACTGTTTTACGTGGTGACGATCTTCGTCGCGACCAGCTCGTTCGGGGCCGACCGTCTCGGCACGTTTGGGGAGACGGCAATGGTCGAAGTCGCCCGGGACCTGCTTGGATTGCCCGGCGCAGTGATGATTCTCATTGCCGGGCTGTTGGCGACGTTCTCCAGTGCGAACGCCTCGATTCTCAGCGCGTCCCGATCGGTGTACGCGTTGAGTCGGGACGCGTTGCTCCCCCGGTGGGCCAGTAAGATCAATCTCAAATACGGGACACCACACATCGCTCTGGGTATGGCTGGCGGCCCGATTCTTGTCCTCGTGGCGACCGACCAGGTCGAGATCCTCGCGGAAGTCGCCTCGTTCTTGCATCTGGTGATGTACGCGCTGATCTGTGTGGCGCTGCTCGTGTTGCGACGGCGTGACCCACCGTGGTACGATCCAAGCTTCCGGATCCCTGGCTATCCCGCAGTGCCGATCGTCGGCGCCGTCGCCAGTGCCGGGTTGATCGTCTTTATGAATCCCGCTTCGATCGTGATCGGTATCGCGGTTATGGGCGGGTCGTACCTGTGGTATCGCTACTATGCGACCGACGTGAAGCTCAAAGGAGATGTCTGACCATGACAGAACGACCATCAGTACTCATTCCGATCCGGGTCCTCGAAGGCGAATCGATCCCCGACGGTGTGCCGACGCTGCTGTCCGACGCCAACGTTGTCTTGCTGGGGTATCACGTCATCCCCGAACAGACCGCGCCAGGGCAGGCCAAGATGCAGTTCGAAGAGCGGGCAACCGCCCGTCTGGACGAGCTCGAGGCACTCTTCGAGGATGCCGGCGCAACCGTCAATCGGCGGCTGGTGTTCACCCATCAGGCCCAGAAGACGATCAATCGGCTCAGCCACGAAGAGGACTGTCTGGCTGTCCTCATCCCGGATACGGTCGCCGAGATGGACGACGTTCTCGTGGCCGTCCGCGGGACCGTCGGTATCGACCGGCTTGCCCGACTCGTCGACGGTGTGTTCGCCGGTACTGGCGCGACGGTGACGCTGTATCACGTCGCCCGTGAGGGCGAGAGTGACGCGGACGCCCAGACGCTGCTCGACGGGCTGGCTGACAGACTGACCGATAACGGGTTCGATGACGACCGCATCGAGACCCGGATCGAGCGCGAGCAGGACCCTGTCGATGCGATCATCGACGCGACGGTCGACTTCGACGTGCTCGTGATGGGTGAGTCCGACCCCACCCTCGCCACGTTCGTCTTCGGCCTGCCAGTCGATCAAGTCGCCGAGCAGTTCCTCGGACCGGTGTTCGTCGTCCAGCGGGAGCGGTCCGAGAGCGAGGAGTGACCAGGCGAGGTTGCCGTGTTCGACTGGGGCAAATGAGGCTCGTCACGACGCGGGCACCGACCCGCGAACAGTCCTCAGACTGGAGTCTCTCTGATAGCTGATTGTCATCGTTACACGGTGACTTCGGTCGAAGTGCTGCGATCGACTAGCCGAACGGCCCACCTGGGCCGCCGCCCATACCGCCCATTCCGCCGCCTCCGCCTTGCTGCATCTGTTTCATCATCCGTTCCATATCGGCGTCGCCCATACCCTGGAACTGGTTGAGCGTCTGGGACATCATCTTGTGTTGTTCGAGCAACTCGCGGATGCGGTCCTCAGGCTTGCCCGACCCGCGAGCGATACGCTCGATGCGTGACTTGCCGACGACCCGTGGATTCTCCATTTCTCCTTCGGTCATCGAATCCATTATGACCTGGAAATCACGCATCCGCTCTTCAGTGACATCCATAGCGTCGTCGGGCAACTGATCCATCATCCCACCGCCCATCCCGGGGATCATATCCATCACCTGATCGAGTGGCCCCATATTGTTCATCGCCTCCATCTGCTTTTGCATATCGTAGAGGGTGAACTCACCCTCCATCATATCCTCGGGGTCCCAGTCGTCTTCTTCGTCCTGGGTCTGCTCCATCGCGCGCTCGACGCGCTCGGTCAGTTGCTTGAGATCGCCCATCCCGAGCAGTCGGGAGATGAACCCGTCCGGTTCGAACCGCTCGATGTCTTGGACTGTTTCGCCGGTCCCGAGGAACGCGATGGTGGAGTCGGTCTCATCGACGGCCGCCAGGGCACCCCCGCCTTTCGCGGTCCCGTCGAGTTTGGTGATAGCGACCCCGTCGATGCCGATAGCCTCCTGGAAGTCCGCAGCCTGGGACTTGGCGCTTTGGCCCATCGCAGCGTCGAGCACGAGCAGGTTGCGGTCGGGCTTGACTTCCGCTTCGATGCGCTCGATCTGTGCGATCAGCTCCTCGTTGAGGCCATCCCGACCCGCGGTATCAACGATCCGAACGTCGGCGCTCTCGGTCGCTGCCAGTCCCTCGCGAGCGATCTTGACAGGATCATCGGTGTCGGGATCACCGTAGAATTCGACCTCCGCGTTTTCGGCCATCTGTTTGGCCTGGTCGTAGGCACCGGGGCGGTCAGTGTCGGTCTGGATGATCGCCGGGCGCAGCCCCTTCGTCGAGAACCACCACGCCATCTTCGCCGCGGTGGTGGTCTTCCCCGACCCATAGAGGCCAGCGAGCATAATCGTCTGCGACTCCAGCGGTAGATCGGTCGATTCGCCGACGAGTTCGACGAGTTCCTCGTAGACGATTCGCAGCACCCAGTCCCGTGCGGACGTGCCGGCTGGCGGCTCTTCCTGGAGCGCGCGAGACTTGATGTCGTCGGAAAGCCCCATAACGAGGTCGACATCGACGTCCGCCTGCAGGAGCGAGCGCTGGATCTCCTTGACGACGGCGTCGACGTCTTCCTCGTCGATGCGGGACTTGCCCCGAAGGTCGTCCAGGGCCCCGCGTAGCGATTGACCGAGATCGTCGAGTACCATTTGCGTCTCGATAGGTGATTGGGGCGGTAAAGCCTTTTTGTCGGCGCTGTTGGAGCGTTGCGTGGTCACATCCCGGTACAGGCAGGCGGTCATACGGTCGGTTGTAACGGTTTACCGCTACGACCGCACCAAGCGTGCGGTGGATGCGGAACAGACTTACAATCGACCGTATCAGGCGTACTGATAAGGGGTTCCCGGACGACCGCCCGGTATGCAGACGCGCTTGCTTCCAGCGTCGGTCGTCACCGAACAGACAGCGATTACGGACGTCGTCGACGCTGTCGAGGACGCCTTCGGCGCCTACGCTCGCGGAGATGTCCAGATGCCCGCCAAGTCATATATCGACCTCCCGCAGTACAACGGCGATTTCCGGTCGATGCCCGCGTATCTGGATGCCGGTGAGTGGGACGCCGCGGCGATCAAATGGGTCAACGTCCATCCCGACAACGAGGAGAAATTCGGCCTGCCGACGGTGATGGGCACGATCGTCTACTCGGACCCGGAGACGGCTTTTCCGCTGGCACTGATCGACGGGACGACAGTCACTCGGCTTCGAACGGGTGCGGCCGCGGCAGTCGCGACCAGACACCTCGCACACGAGGACGCGGACTCGCTGGGACTGGTCGGTGCGGGCACACAGGCGTACACACAGCTAGAGGCCATTTCGACCGTCCGGGACATCGAGGAGGTGATCGTCGCTGACGTCGACAGCGAGGCCGTCAACGAATTCCGCAAAGCGTTCGAGGACCGCTTTGCCGTCCGAGAGGGTTCGATCGACGAGGCAGCCGCCTGTGATATCGTGTCGACGCTGACTCCCGTGAGAGAACCGATCGTCGAGTCGGTCGGCCCAGGGACGCATGTCAACGCGATGGGCGCGGATGCCGCCGGAAAACACGAGATAAGCGACGACGTGCTCGGAGAGGCGACGCTGGTGATCGACGATTACGAACAGTGCACGCACTCCGGAGAGATCAACGTCCCCTGGAGCGAGGGGCTGCTCGACGATGGAGACATCTACGCAGAACTAGGCAACATCGTCGCCGGCGAGGTTGCGGGTCGGGGCGAGGCCGGTGGCCCCGAGGGCGTGACGGTCTTCGATTCGACCGGGCTAGCCATCCAGGACGTCGCCGCCGCGCACGTCGCATACGAACACGCCGAGAGGGCCGACGCTGGAACGGCGTTCGATCTGGTCGGAACCGACCGGTAGTGGGTCGGGCCGATCGTCGTCGGGGACTCGTAGTCAGTACTGAGGGTCTGTTCTACATCGACGCGCAGTCGTGCGGTCGTAGTGGTACATCGCGACAGTAATCACTATCAATCGTCGGCCATCCTGACGTCAGTCACCTCAAATCGGGCACCGCCGTCCTCACCTGTCGCCGCGGTGATCTGCCAGCCGTGCGAGACGGCAATCTGTCGGACACTCGCAAGCCCGAAACCACTCCCATCGTCGCTGGTCGTAAAGCCGGCCTCGAAGATCCGATCGCGTTCCGATTCGGGAATACCAGGGCCGTCGTCTTCGACGTAGAATCCGTCAGCCAGCGTGCCGACCGTGACGGTCACCTCGTCGCCGCCGTGATCGAGACTGTTCTTCAGAAGGTTCTCTAACAGTCGCTTGAGGGCCGTTTCGTCGGCCTGAATTGCCCCCTCGGACTGGGTCACGAGCGTCGCGTCCCCGCTGTCGAGGCCGTCCCAGACCGACTCAGCGGTGTCGGCGAGCGAGAGGGGGTTGACATCCGTGACGATCTCGGCCTCGCGGAGGACACCGGAGAGGTCATCGATCAGTTCGTCCAGTCTCCCGAAGGCCGTCTCGACTGCGTCGAGATGGTCGCCGTCGCCCGTCTCGCGGAACAGTTCCAGTCGCCCGCGTGCCGTCTCAAGGGGTGTTCGCAGGTCGTGAGAGAGTACGCTACCGAAGTGTTCGAACTGTTCGAGTTGCTGTCGGAGTTGTCGCTCTCGGCGCTTGCGTTCGGTGATATCTCGCCCGATGCCCGCAACGCCGAGAACAGTCCCGTCGGCATCGACGATCCGTCGCTTGCGGAACTCGTATGGGATCGTCTGTCCGTCTCTGGTCACGAGTTCGGCCTCGATACGCGATTCGCCGTCGGCGAGTGCCTGCTCGATGTCGGCGGCGATCCGCCGTCTGTCGGCCTCCGCGAACAGGTCTGCCGGGTCCGTCGAGAGGAGCTGTTGGCGGCTGTAGCCTGTCACCTCGACTGCCCGGTCGGTCACCAGCTCGAACTTTCCCTCGGGGTCGATAACGTAGAAGACGTCTTCCAGGAGATTGAGCGCCGTCTGTAGCTTGTCGTGGGCGCCGTCAAGCTGCGCCTGGTCCTCGTAGGCCGCAGTCCGATCCTCGAGGACTTGCAGAAAGCCGCGATGGCGACCCTCGTCGTCACGGACTGCCGAAATCGTCACGTTGGCCGGGAACTGCGTGCCGTCTTTTCGGACTCGTGGGCCTTCGACTGTCGTCGTGCCGTCCCCGAGCGCGTCCGTGAGCAGGTGATCCGGGTATGTCTCGTCTCGGTCGGCGGGATAAAACGTCGAGACGTGTTCGCCGAGGATATCCGAACCGTCGTATCCGGTGATTCGCTCGGCCCCGTCGTTCCAGCTCGTGATGTACCCTTCAGGGTCGAGCGTGAAAATGGCGTACTCCTCGACGGTGTCGACGAACAGTTCGAACTGCCACTGGTCACGCTGTCGGTTCTTCGCTTCGGTCACGTCCCGGACGAGACAGATCATCGCGTCCGTATCAGTGTGCGCGAGAGCGTGATCGACGATGATCTCCTCACCGTCTGCAGTCTGGTGAATAGACTCGCCTGTCCAGCGACCCTCATCGGGCACGCTCGGCAAGATCTCGCCGTAGACCTGCTCGACGTGTGCCTCGGGATAGAGGATCTCCCAGTGTTCGCCGACCAACTCCGCGCGGTCATAGCCGTAGGTCTCGGCGTAGGCCGGGTTGACATAGAGGAACGTCCCCTGTTCGTCGAGGAGGCTGATCCCCTCACGGGCAGTTTCCATCGCTCGGTAGCTGTGCTGGACCTCCTGTTCGGCACGGTGGCGGTGAACGACGTTGGTGATCCGGTTGGCGAGGACGGCGTACTGGTCAGTCCCGGACTGCTTTCGGAGGTAATCGGTCACGCCGCGAGAGATTGCCTCGCTTGCGATCCCCTCGCTACCTTTGCCGGTAAACAGGATGAACGGGAGGTCGGGAAACTCCTCGCGAACCACGTCCAACAGAGCCAGTCCGTCCATCCCAGGCATATCGTAGTCACTGACGATACAGTCGATTCGCGGACCTCGACCGAGCCGGTCGAGCGCGTCGCCGGCACTGGTTACAGTTTCGACGTCGATGGCGTCTTTTTCGCGTTCCAGATACACGCCTGCGACCTCAGCGAGGTCGGGTTCGTCGTCGACGTGCAATACCCTGATCGTCTCCTGGCCGTTCAGTTCGGCTAGTGTGTCCAGTGTCGAAGGCGGCTGAGAAGGCAACGGTGTTGGCATCGCTCACTACCCGGAAATTAGAACTCGATGTACAAGTGTTTCCGGTCGAGGTGACCTGTAGCCACCGAAGGTGATCCGGACGACTACTCGATATGCACCGCCGGGCGGAACGGCTCGGCCTGCCCGGCCTTCCCGCCGGGGTCGTGGGGATCGCCGTCCTCGGCGTAGATCTCGATATCGGCAGCGAACTCGCGGGCGAGGAACGACTGTGCAGCCTCATATACCGTCTGCTCGTCGATTTCGAGCATCGCCTGCAGCGTCTCGTCGTCGCGCTCACGGACGACGCTGACCATCTCCTGGGCCAGATCGTTGACTGCATTGCCCTTCTCGCGGAGCGACTCGTGGGCCATCACGTTGCTCATAACCGCGCCGACATCCGGCCCCGTTGCAACGACCTCCTCGAAGACGGTCTGCTTCCAGTCGGCGGCGACGTACAGCCGGATCGTGTCGGGATCGGTGTCAGTCACGTCGGCGATGTCGGCGATGTCGTCGACGACGTCCGCGATCAGTTGCTCTTCGACTTCCGTCCGGGTAGACTCGAACTCGGGGTCGGGTTCGGGCCAGGCGGCGTCCTCGACAGGCTCGCCTGTCAGTTGCTCGTGGAGTTCGTTCGCCACGAACGGGACAAAGGGCGCAAGCAAGCGTAGCCGTGCCCGCAACACTTCCCGGAGCGCCCACTTGGCGCCCGGCCGGTCGGTATCGGTCCGCCGGCGATACCACGTCAGGTGCTCGTCAAACTGGTAGAACGCGGCCTGGGAGGCGCTTCGGGTCTCGAACCGGTCCATTGATTCGGTGGCCGTCCTGATCGTCGTCTGGAGCTTCGACAGCAGCCAGCGGTCGATATGTTGCAGTTCGTCGCGGGCCCCGTCGGGGACGGTAGTCTGGATGACGTCTTGTGCACGCGTCCAGAACCGTTCCAGTTGGTCGCGAGTCGTCGCGACCTGGTCGGCCCGCCAGTCGAAGTCCTGCCACGGTTCCGAGGAATTCAGCAGGAAAAATCGGACGGTGTCGGCACCGTACTCCTCGATAGCCTCACCCGGCAGGACGACGTGACCCTTCGAGGAGGACATCTTCTTGCCTTCGAGCAGCCCCATCCCCATCACGGTGATTCCCTGGGGCCACTCGTCGGGGTCGAACAGCTCGGCGTGGTGGAACAAGTAGAACGTCAGGTGATTCTGAATCAGGTCGTTGCCGGAACACCGGAAGTCCACGGGATACCAGTAATCCCACTCCTCGCGCAGCTCCAGGGCAAGCTCGCTGGGCTCTTCGACAGCGTCCGCCCCGTAGAACAGCGTGTCGAAAAACGCCCGGTCCATCTTCTCGGGCGGGATGTCTTGCAGCCGGTGAGCGATCGTGTAGTAGGACATGTAGATCGTCGAGTCGCTCAGCGGCTCGATGACGAAGTCCTCGTCCCAGGGAAGCCGTGTTCCCAGTCCGTAGTTACGGATGCAGGGCCACTCTTCGAGCCAGTCGATGGTGTGGTCGTACTGCTCGGCGGTGCTCTCGGGAATCGCCTCCAACTGTGCGACCGCGTCGTGGGCCTTCTGGGACCACTCCTCGTCACTGTACCGGAGGAACCACGTGTCCTCCTGGGCGACCTCGACGTCGCCACCACACCGGCAGACGACCTCTTCGGTGTACTCGTACATCAGGTCGAACAGACCTGCGTCGCGGTAATGATCGCGGAATCGCTCGCGGACGTCTTCGATAACCGCACCGGCGAACTCACCGTAACTATCGAGCAGTCGACCGCTGTGGAACTCGTCTTGGTAGAGATCGGCCGTCACGTCCTCCAGTTTCGGGTCGTCGCTGGACTCGATGCCCGCGGACTGGACCGCATCGCGGGCGGGAATCTCGCCGTAGCCCTCGATCTCCAAGATCGGAGCCGGTTCGATCGCCGCCACGTCATCGGGATCGATGCCGTACTCGCGCAGACGCTCGGTGTCTGCCTTGGCTTCCTGGAGAGCGACGTAGTCGTCGGGGGAATGTGCGGGCACGGACATCACGACGCCGGTCGCGTTGTCAGCGTCGACGAAATCCGCGGGTAAGATCAACACCGCATCGCCAGTGACCGGATTTGTGACCGTCTCGCCGATGATCTCGGCCGGGTCAATCGTCTCGAGCACCTCGACCTCACGGGCCTGCAACTCGAACTTCTCGACGGCCTTGCTGGAAGCAAACCAGGTCTCGCCGTCGACGTCTGCCAGGACGTACTCGGCCTCGGGGTTGACGTAGGCGTTCGTGACGCCCCGAATCGTCTCCGGACGAAGTGTCGCCATCGGCGCGACGATATCCTGGCCGGCAATCTCCGTCTCGAACTTGACGAGTGTGAACTCCTGGAACTCGGCGTCCTCGCCCTCCAGCAGGTCGTGGGTCGTGACCGGCTGCTCCTCGTTTGTACAGTAGTTGACCGGGTTCAACCCCTTCTCCAGCAGGCCACGCTCTTTGAGCGTCTCGTACTGCCAGGTGATGAACTTCGAGTAACGCTCGTCGTTTGTCGTGAACTCGCGGCGCCAGTCGACCGACAGCCCCAGTTGTTTGAACCCCTTCTTGTAGTGGTTCTCGATGAAATACCGGGCGTAGCCCATCGGCGTCTCCAGCTGTTCAAGCTCGTCTCTGGGGACGTTGTACGTGTCCTGCAGGACTGACAACTGTTCCTCTTCGCCCTCTTTGAGTCGCTCGACGGCGCCGACGATCGGCGTGCCGGTGACGTGCCAGCCCAGCGGAAACAGGACGTTGTCTCCCTGCAGCCGGCGATAGCGGGCGTAGACGTCCGGGACAGTAAACGTTCGGACGTGACCGATATGCATCCCGCCGCTGGGATAGGGGTACGGGACGGTGATGAAGGTCGAATCCTCATCGGCGTCTGGATCGGCCTCGTAACGCCCCTGTTCGTCCCAGCGGGTGCGCCACTTGCGTTCTAGCTCACCCGGATTGTACTCGGTTTCACGTGGCGGAGCAGTCATATCCACCGTTTCCGGCTGACTCCCTAAAAGCACTCCCATCCGGTCTTGGAGTCCGCTCGGCCTGACGCGCGTCGCGGCCCGTGGCGTTTATGTAAGCGGACTCGGTACGTGGGGGTATGGCCGACATACTCGCCGAGAACCTCTCCGGGAAAGCCGTTATGGGCACGGACGGGGCTGAGCTCGGTATGCTGTACAACATCACGATGGACCTCGAATCGGGCCGCCTCTCGAACCTGATCGTCGATCCCGACGAGCGCGTCGGGGACGTCGAGTTCGAATACGACGACAAGGGTCGGATCCTGGTTCCTGTCAGTCGCGTCCAGGCAGTCAAAGACCACGTGATCATCGATCGCTAAATGTACGTTCTCGATTCGTCGGCGTTTATCAACGAGTATCACACGGACGCGGATATCGCGACGATTCCGCTCGTCCGAGAGGAGTTGACCGACGAGAGCGCCTATCGGTTCGATGCACTCGAAGGGTCGGGGATGCATCTGCATATTCCCGACGGGGAGACCGTCGAACGCGTCGAGCGGGCCGCGCGTGAGACCGGTGACCTCGCCGAGCTGTCCCGCACCGACATCCGGCTTGTCGCCGCGACGTTTGAACTGGATGGGACGCTGGTCACCGACGACTACGCGATGCAAAACGTCGCCGACAAGCTAGAAGTCGCCGTCGACGTGATCGCCCAAGAGGGGATCGAAGAACAGCGCGACTGGCACTTCCAGTGTCAGGGCTGTGGCCGGGAGTTCGAAGAGAAACACGACCGATGTCCGATCTGTGGGAGCGACTTGACGCGTAAGAACCCGGCGTGAGGACTAGACCGTCTCGGCGTCGGCCGCGTCGAGCGTATCGAGTCCGAGATCGAGCAACTGCCGTAACACCTCTTCTTCGGTGAGGTCGTTCTCGTGAGCCAGTCCTTCGACCGCCCGCGACAGGTCGTCGTCACAGACGACGGTGTACCGGGTCGGCATACAGTATGGTACACTCACACATAGGATAAAGACCCGTCAGACGTGCGTCCGATTCACCAGATATGGAACACGATCAGTCCGACGTCGAGGTCGAAGGTCGCCAGTACCCACTGGCCTGTAAAGAGGTAGGCGTTCCACAACCCGTGTGCGAGGATCGGGACAACGAGATTGTCGGTCAGTTCATAGATCGTTCCGAGGATCAGTCCGAGCGAGGCAGCGACAGCCACGTAGACGAGTTTGCCCTCGCCCGTCAGCGACACGAAGTGGACGGCACCGAACAGCGCGCTCGCGAGCAGCACGGCCGGAAGCGGCCCGTATGCGCGTCGAAATAGCCCCTGTACGATCCCGCGGAACAGCAGTTCCTCACCGGGACCGACGAGCAACAGCGTAATCGGGATCATCGCGAGGAAGATTTCCGGATTGGACTGTCCCATCGTGACGACTGAGTTCTCGGCACTTTCGAGCCCGAACAGCTGTGCGAGCGCTCCAAGCGTCAGGTTCACGACGAACAACACAACGGTCCCACCGACGGCAATGCCAACGTCTCGAAGCGACGGCAAACGGGCGGTGACAAGTTCCCAGTCGGACCGAGCGTACAGATACCCAACACCGACCAACAAGAAGCCAACAAACTGGAGCGCACTGGAGATAATATACGCTGCCGGAAGCAGTTGCTCGTCGGCGGAGTACACGGGAATAAATTGACTGAGGACCAACACCCCACCGAGTGCAGCCACAGTACCAATAGCGAACGCGGCCACGACGATCCCGATGCTATGTCCGGCCGCACGGAGACGCATATCGAAGTCTCCGACCGAGACGTACTTCGAGTCCATCTATTCGTTGGACGTACTGGCTGAGACCGTATGACTGCACCGATCCCGGCTGTTTATTGTGCTATCGAACCAACGTCGGTCGATGACGGACTCAGAGGCCGCAGAATCTGACGGCGGACGAGCGTATCGTGGCTTGCTCGGTGCTTTTCCCTACGCGTTCCGCCACAGTGGCTCGCGGCTGTTTCGATCGTACGCGCTCGTCGGCGGACTCGCCACGCTGGCGGTCGGAGTGGCGTTCGTGCTCGCGTTGACTTATCTGATCGGTGGTTCGTTCGGCGCGCGCGCCGGTGTGTTCACGTTCTCCCGGAGTTTCTATGTCGTCGTTGCACTGTTCGTGGTCGTCCCCCTGATCGCCCCTGTGTTGCTCGTCGCGCGTCGTCACCGCCGAGGACGCGGCGACCGGCACTACGACCGCGCACTGGCCGCAAGCGGGTATCTCTTCTTGCTGTCGCTGTATCTGATGCTCATCATTTCTACGCCGGAGCAGTTCCAAGAACCAGTCGATCAGTACGGTGCCGTTGGGCCCGTGATCAGCACACTGTACGGTCTGCCGTCGCTCTCGGGAGTTGGCGCGCCGCTCTCGGCGGCGGCGGTCGTCTACCTCGTCCACCGCTGGCAACGATAGCCGAGTGTCGCCACAGCGGCAGTCGAAAGGACCAAACAAACCGCGTCGTCTACCTGTGAGTATGGAACAGACTGAAGGGACCTTTCTGGTGAGTGAATCCGACGCGGAGACGGCAATCCTCACCGACGTGGCCACCAACCAGGTGCACCCGCTCGGCGAGCAACCCGACCCGCCCCTGGAGGTCGGCGAAGTTATCGCCGGAGTACTCGTGGCACAGCCACCGACAGAAACGATCTACGCGTTCGATTCGATCGACAATCGCCGAACGATCCCTGTCGAACACAGCGGCGAATCCCCGACACAACAGGAACGAGAGATCGCCGCCGACCAGCCGGTCGGTGAGCTGACCCGCCAGCCCCGGGCCGGCGACGGAGAACTACACGTGCTCACTGTGCCGGACGACCAGACTGACCAGGCCGTACAAGACGTCCTCGACGATCCACAGACTGTCGCCCGTGCAGCCCGGCTCGATGTCGACCGAGTCGAGATCCGCGCCGCCGAGGGCGTGTTGAGCGTTCGATATCTCCCGGAATAGACGCGCGGACTTAGGAAAACTTATTCACGGGCGTCTCACACCCTGGCCTATGGTCGAGTTCGACGTACCGGAGATTGATTACGACCGGTACTCAAACCGCCAGCTCGCGGCACCCCCGCTTGCCGTCCTCGGGTTCGCGCTGCTGGTGCTTGTCGTGTACTATCTCTTGCACGGGACGCCCGTCCCGCTCGGGTTCGATTTCACCGGCGGGACAGAAATGCGACTCGCAGATGCCAGTCAGGCGGAAATTCGCGCCGCCTTCGAGACGCCGATCGATTCGATTCGGCCGGTGCAAGGCAGCGACGAGTTCATCGTCACATTCCTAGATGAGGGATCGACGGGGCTCAATGAGCTCCGGACGACGGCGACGAACGCCGGATTCCAGATCGAGCAAGCCAGCACTCGATCGGCGGCGTTCGGGTCGACAAACCAGCAGAACGCCTTGCTCGGACTGGTACTCGCGTTTGTGGGTATGAGCGTGTTCGTGTTCCTCATCTTCCGGACGTTCGTGCCTTCGATCGCGGTCGTCCTCTCGGCGTTTTCGGACATCGTCATACCGCTGGCGATTATGGATCTGCTGGCGATGACCGGCCTGTTCGAGATCAACCTCTCGCTTGGGACGGTCGCTGCACTACTGATGTTGATCGGGTACTCGGTTGACTCCGACATCCTGCTCAACAACCACATCCTGCGGCGACGCGGAGGCTTCTACGAGTCGACGCACAAGGCAATGCGGACCGGTGTGACGATGACGCTCACCTCCATCGTGGCGATGGCTGTGATGACGATCGTCGCGACGCTGCTTTCGATCCCGCTGTTGCCCGATATCGGACTTATCCTCGTATTCGGGCTCACGGCTGACCTGATGAACACATACATGATGAATCTCAGTCTCCTTCGGTGGTACAAGTTCGAGGGGGTGGCACGATGATCTCGCTGCGGGAAAACTGGCGGATCGTGATGCTCGTGGTTTTCTTGCTCGCGAGTGCAGTCGCACTCGTCGGGCCGATTGGAGGGACCAATCCGGGTACGCAGACGGAATTTGTCGATTTGTCTGGCCCACAGCAGGAACTAACACTCGAGCAGAGTACGCTCCAACTCGATAACACGACCCTTGAGACGACCAACGAATCGGAGACGATCGTCGCGTCGAACGCAACGATCGAGGTCCGAGGGGAGATCACTGACCGGACGGATTCCTCCGCACAGATATTCAACGGGTCGGTGACAGTCGCTGATGGGACGCTCGTTGTCCCCGAGAACGCGACAGACATCTCGAGGGAGCGCGGAACGGTCGGCATCTCGGACGAAATGCTGCTTCGAGCCGAGAACTCCGAGGTGACGCTGGCTATCGAACAGCAGGTCGACTCCGGGCTGACGAACCTCCAGTACGGGTTCGACCTCGCAGGCGGGACGCGCATTCGAGCGCCACTGGTCGGGCTTCACGTCACGGATATCGACATCGGAGCGAACCAAACGAGTGCTGTCAACGAACAAATCGCCGCGGAACTCGGTGTCGAACAGATCGACGTCAGCATCCGCGGGGGCACGATTGAGGTCTTCAACGATGACGTCAATAAGACTGAATTCGCGAACGCGCTCCAGGCGGCCGGATACGACATCCAGGTCGGCGACGTCAACGACGGGGTCACGTCTGAGACGCGCGATCAGGTAGTCAGTATCCTCCAGAGTAAAATCGACCGGACAGGATTGTCCGGTGGCACGGTGACAACTGTCGGCGACGGCCTCGTCGTCGTCGAGGTGCCAAACGCCGAGCCAGCGGATGTCCGAGACACCGTCTCCGACCGGGGCGTCGTCGAAATCGTCGCTTCGGTACGCGAACCTGGCAGTAACACGACCACAAACACCACAGTCATCACTGGCGAGGACATCGCAAACACGGGACAGATCGGGCCACGAGAGAATGCCCAAGGAGAGATTACGGGCTGGGAGGCGCCCGTCACGCTCAACGACCAAGGGGCACAGAAATTCCAGTCCCGGATGAACGAACTCAACTTCACCGACGCACGCGGGATCGGAAACTGCGATGTGACTGGCGGCACAGGCGCGAGTAAATCCGGTAGCTACTGTCTGGTGACGACCCTCGACGGTGAGTCGGTTCGGTACAACGGGATGGGCAAAGACCTTGCCGGCGGACTCAGAGACGGTAGCTGGTCCGACACGCCGACATTCACGATCGGTGCCTCAAGCGCCGAACAGGCCCAGGAAGTCAAAATCAGCCTCGAAGTCGGGTCGCTGCCGACGAACCTCGATCTGACCGGCTCCGAACACGATATCTCCTACCTGCAGCCGAGCCTCGCACAGGAGTTCAAGTCGCTGTCGCTGCTCACCGGTCTACTCGCGTGGTTCGGCGTGGCCGGGATGGTCTTCCTGCGCTACAGGAAAGTGCGAGTCGCGGTCCCGATGATCTTCACCGCGATCGCGGAGGTGTTCATCCTCCTCGGGTTCGCAGCCGTTTCGGGACTCGCGTTGGACCTGTCACATATCGCAGGGTTGATCGCCGTGATCGGGACTGGGGTTGACGACCTGGTCATCATCGCCGACGAGATTCTCCAGCAAGGGGAAGTCGCCACGGGGCGGGTCTTCCAGAACCGCTTCCGGAAAGCCTTCTGGGTCATCGGGGCGGCCGCGGTGACGACGATCATCGCGATGAGCCCACTGACGTTCCTGTCGGTCGGTGACCTGTTCGGGTTCGCCATCGTCACCATCGTCGGTGTCCTCATCGGCGTGCTCATCACCCGTCCGGCCTACGGTGACATCCTGCGCAACCTCGTGTTGAGCGAGGACCAGCGGTAACGACTTTTCAGCTCTCGCCTCGTTGTGTCGTCTATGAGCGACGAACGCTACTGTGACACCTGCGAGCAGTCAGTTGCCCGCGAGGACGCCATCAGGAGGGAGACGATGGCCGATCTCGACCCCGACAAATGGCAGGTGCTGTGCTGTCCGAACTGTGGCAACCGGCTGAAGACGGTCTTCGTGGGCGACGAGTAACGAACCACCGGTTACTCAAAGGCGTCGAGACTAGCCTGTGCAGCGGCCGCCAGCGCGTCCTTGCTGGTCTGCCAGGAGGCACGGGCACAATCGGGTAGTTCGTCGTAGGTTTCGACGTGTGCCTGGAGAAACGCACGCGTCGTCGGATCAGAAGGGTACCCACTCCCGACATCGCCGTATTTCGCGCTCAACGCGCTGACGTGGGTGTCACGAGCGACCTTCGCGATCACACTCGCGGCACCGACGATCCGGTGAGTCACGTCGGCCTCGTGTTCGGCTCGGAGATCGACTGCCCCGTCGAGACGGTCGCGCAGTCGCTGTCCAAAGCGGACAGCGTTGGTGTCCCCGGCATCGACATATCCGGAAAGTTCCGTGTCGTCATCGACAGCCTGCAGGATCTTCGACAGCGCGCGAGCGTGAGCCTCGACAGTCAGGGTGTTCATATCCGTCTCCTCGTCGTCAATCTCCCAGACTGGGATCTCGGCGACAGCCACTCGGTCGGCGATGTCGCGGATCTCGGTCGCCATCTCGTCACGTCGTTGCCGAGGGATGTTTTTCGAGTCGCCGACGTCCTCGGGTAGCAGATCAGGATCAGCGAGGACTGCCGCGGCGAACATCGAACCCAGGACGGGACCTTTGCCGGCCTCGTCGACGCCGAAACGCATAGCTATGGAGTTTTACTCGAAGAAAAAAGCCGTTGCGGTCGGATCGAAATCGTCTGACGCACGTCGGCCGGAATGGCACGTGTCGGTTTGAACTGCTAGAACGGTCACTCGACATCGCGGCGCTGGATCATACGCTGGATCTCGTTGACTTTGGCGGCCTGTTGCTCGTTTGCGGCGGCGATCTGTTCGATCTCCTCAGCGACGCGTTCCGCGGATTCGGCGGTCTCATCGACCATACTCGCGACCTGTTCGGTCGAAGCGGCCTGATCGTCAGTCGCCTCAGCGACCTCTTGGGCACCCTGGGCGGCCTCGCTGACGGCCTGGTCGATCTTCCGGAGAATCTCGACGGCCTCTTCGACCTGGTCGATCCCCGAATCGACCTGTTCGTTGGCTTCCTGGATAGATTCGACGGTGCTCTCGGTGTCGCGTTTGATGTCTGCGACCATCGCTTCAATCTCGGCAGCGTTCTGCTGAGACTCTTCGGCTAGACTCTTGACCTCGTCGGCGACGACGGCGAACCCTTCGCCCGCTTCGCCCGCACGGGCAGCCTCGATCGAGGCGTTCAACGCCAGCATATTGGTCTGGTCGGCGATATCGTTGATCACCTCGACGATCTCATCAATTTCGTCGATGCGGTCACGGAGTTGCGTGACATCGTCGCTGACGTCTTGATTAGCGTCGTCGACGGCCTCCATCGCGTTGATCGCCTTGTCGGCGACGCCCCGGCCGTTGTCCGCAAGCTGGCGGGCCTGTTCGCTGATAGCTTTCACCTCGTTGGCACTCGACGCGACTTCCTCGACCGTCGCGCTGAGATTCGAGACCTCGCCAGCGACCTCACGCATAGTATCCGACTGGTCCTGTGCGAGATCACTGATCTGCTGAGAACTATCCGAGACGTTCTCGGATGCGCGAAGCAACTCGTCGATCGCGCCCCCGAGATCCGACGCCTCGACGTCGTCCGCCCCGAGTTCGTCGTCGAGACCACCCGTATCTGAAGCCATATACCCACAATTGTGGGACCCGGCTGATTAAACGTGACTCCGCAGTTATCAGGGCTGATAGAACTCGTCAGAGGAAAAGCGGTGTTACGCCATCGGAATGCCCTGCTCGGCTTCGAGCAGTTCGTGATACCGGTTTCGAATCGTGACCTCGGAGATGTCAGCGACTTCCGAGACGGCGGCCTGAGTGGTCTTCTCGTTGGTCAAAAGCGAGGCGGCGTACACTGCGGCGGCGGCCAGTCCAACGGGCGACTTCCCGGAATGGACGCCTTGTTCTTTGGCGTTGGTCAGGAGTTCGCGAGCACGGTGTTCGGCTTCCTCGGATAGGTCGAGATCCGAGGCAAAGCGAGGGACGTAGCTCTCGGGGTCGGCAGGCTTGACTTCTAGACCGAGTTCACGGACGACGTAGCGGTACGTGCGGGCAATCTCGTCTTTGCCAACGCGGGAGACATCCGTGATCTCATCGAGACTTCTGGGGACGCCGGCCTGCCGGGCGGCGGCGTACACCGCTGAGGTCGAGACGCCTTCGATCGACCGGCCGGGGAGCAGGTCTTCGTCGAGTGCACGTCGATAGATGACACTTGCAGTCTCGCGGACGTTCTCGGGCAGCCCCAGGGCGGAGGCCATTCGGTCAATTTCGCCCAGCGCCTGTTTGAGGTTGCGCTCTTTGGAGTCGCGGGTGCGGAAGCGCTCGTTCCACTTGCGAAGGCGTTGCATCTTCTCGCGCTGGTTCGACGACAGGGAGTTCCCATAGGCGTCCTTGTCGCGCCAGTCGATGTTGGTCGAGAGTCCCTTGTCGTGCATCATATTCGTGGTGGGAGCGCCGACGCGGCTCTTCTCGTCTTTCTCCTTGGAGTCGAACGCGCGCCATTCCGGCCCGCGGTCGATCTCGTCAGCGTCGACGACCAGGCCGCAGTCGTCACAGACTGTCTCGCCACGGGCATCGTCGGCGATGAGGTTCCCCCCACATTCCGGGCAGGTAAGGTCGTTCTGTTCGTCGGTTTCCGATTCTACTGTCGATCGTGACCGCGTGCGTGTTGACTCACTCATAGTTCGAGGGCGGGTGCTGTCCGGGCAGGAATATCCTGGTAAAACCCGGATCGTGGTCGCTGACCATTCGGTTAGTCTTAACCATATAAATAGATTTCGGTATCTACAGCTGTAGTAGGGATAGCGGCCCGGTCCGTGTATCGTGGTGACTGCTCACACGATAGTTAAAGTGTGATACGAACAGTCAAACCGTTCGAAGACGGATTACAATGCGATGCACGTCGCAGTCGGCAGCACGAACCCCGTCAAGCAGCGAGCCGTCGAGAGCGTGCTCGAGGACGCGACAGTCACACCGATCGCCGTCGATTCGGGCGTCCCAGAGCAGCCACGAGGGCGTGCCGAGACGATCCAGGGGGCGGACACACGAGCCCGGCGGGCGCTGTCCGAGGGAGACGCGGCGATTGCAGTCGGTATCGAGGGCGGAGTCGGGACTGTCAGTCGGTGTGACGGACTGTATCTACTGATGTGGGCGACCGCCGCTGACGGAGACCGCCTCGAGCGGGGTGGCGGCCCGTCGATTCGCCTGCCCGAGACAGTCGCGGATCGGATACACGACGGTGAAGAACTCGGTCCGGTGATGGACGATTGGCTGGACACGTCAGGTGTCGCGACTGGACAAGGCGCTGCTGGCGTCCTCACTGGCGGTGCGATCGACCGGGAATCCGCACTCGCGCACGCAGTCGCAGGGGCGCTGGGCCCGTTTCGAACGTCTCACTATGAGTCCTGAGTCGTGGGGACCTCGACGTCGTCAGGGTCCCGGCTCTCCTCGACGGCTGTCGTCAGTGAAACGTTGAGCCAGGCCATCGAGACCAATCCGCCCGCAAGCGTCACCAGGTTCTTGACAGCGTGATCGACGACTGCGACGCTGATCGCCAGTGCGCCGCCCAGTGGCGTCAGGCCGACGACGATGAGTGCGAACGCCCCCTCATACAGTCCGAGTCCGGCGGGCGTGAGAGGCAACACCTTCGCGAGGTTGCCAACGCTAACAGCGAAGAAGGCGACCCCGACGAGGAACGGAGTGAGTGCAACGCCAAACGCCACCAGTACGATAACAGCCGTGAGCACGTCGATCGTCCAGATCAGCAGGCTCGTCGTCCCGACCAGGGCAAACGCCCGCTGGTCGCTGGCAACCGTCTGGACGTCCCCGACGAACCGTTCGATCACGCTGGCGACGTAATCGGCGTAACTGTCACTGCTGAGCCCGGAGACGATCGATCGGACGTAGTTGCGGTCGCTGCGTGCACTGAGAACGATCACTGCCGTCGCGACGATCGCCGCCACACCGACGCCGGCGGCGACAGCCATCGCCGTACGGCCCGCCTGTTCCTGGCCACCGGCCAATTCCGCGCCGACGATCGCCGATTGCAGTTCCGTCGGTGACATCGTCGCGACCATACCCAGGACGACGGCACCGGCCAGTAGCGCAATCGTCAGCAGGTCGAACACCCGCTCGATCGCCAGCGAGGCGAATCCTGACGGATACGGGACCGACCGACGAGCTTTCATCACGTAGGCACGGACGGCGTCGCCCAGTCGCGCCGGGAAAACCAGGTTCCCGGTCTGGCTGATGAAGATCGCACCCGTAAGGAACCCGGGATCGGACCGATAGCCGAGGCGATCGAGGATATCACGATAGCGCAATCCACGAAGTGGCCAGGAAAGTACGTATACCACTGCCGCAAGCCCGATAAGAGTTACGTCAGCACTGCGCATATTCGCCCATACGGCGCTTGGATCGAGATACGTCGTCATCAACATCAGTGCGAGGGCGACCAGTACCGTCCCGGCGACGGCGCTCACCCGCCGGTCGATCCGTGGACTGACTGACATCTGCCAGAAGGTGCGGACGATCTGGCTTCCCATCCCTAGGACGTCCCGAACGAGATCGACCTTCGAGTCGCCTTTCGGCGTCCACTCGACGGGAAACTCCGCGACGGTGTACCCTGATCGCTGGGCTCGAACGAGCACCTCGGTATCCCAAAACCAGTGGTCGTCTTCGACGTCGTCCAGCACGTCAAACAGAGCCGTCCGGTCGAAGGCCTTGAACCCGCACTGGTGGTCCTGCAACTCCGAACGCAACAGCAGGCGGACGAGGGCATTGAACCCTTTGCTCGGAATGCCACGTTTGGCAGGCCGATCTGCAGTGTTTCCGGGAATCCATCGGGACCCAGTCGCGAACTCGGCGTCGCCGTTGTGGACCCGCTCGATCAACTCCGCAAGATGAGACATATCGGTCGCCAGATCAGTGTCGAAATACGCTAGCGTATCCCCTGCTGCCCGCTGGAACGCGTACTCCAGCGCTTTTCCGCGGCCAAGTCGCTGATCACTGTGAACGTGACGCACCCGCTCGTCTTCGTCGGCCAGCCGGGCGGAAATTTCGGGTGTGCGGTCCGTACAGCCGTCTTCCGCGACGATCACCTCGAAAGCGTCCGCAGGGAGAAACGCCTCGAGTGTCGTGAGCGTGACTTCGACAGTCTGCTCGATCGTCTCCGCCTCGTTGTACGCGGGCAAGACGACACTCACCTCGACCGCACGATCCATTGGTACGGTCTATCGGTCACGGCCGGCAAGAACCTTCTGATACCGTCGAGGCGCCGACTAGTCGAGTTCGTGACCGTCCTCGCGGGCCAGGCCTTCGAGGACGTACTCCGCTGACGTCCGGGTCGTCGCCAGTGGCGTGTCGTGGACGTCACAGATCCGCAACAGCGCCGAGATATCCGGCTCGTGGGGCTGGGCAGTCAGCGGGTCGCGAAGGAAGACGACCCCGTCGACACGGTCATTCGCGGCTTCGGCGCCGAGTTCCATATCGCCGCCGAGTGGCCCTGACTGCTTGCGTTCGACTTCCAGACCCGTCGCCTCGGCGATTCGCTGGCCCGTCGTCCCGGTGCAGACGATGTCCACGGTCGAGAGATACGACTGGTGGCTTTCGACGAAGTCGATCATCTCCGGTTTCTCGTCGTCGTGTGCAATCAGCGCGATGCGCGTCATAGTTCACTCTCTCGGCGCATCGTAAAACAACTTTCGCGGAAAAAGAACTATGATTCGGAGATTCCGACGGCACCGTCCCGGTCGACGGTCACGACCACCCCGTCCACGTCGAATGTCACTGGCGGTTCCGCGTCGCCGGTGAGCACGGCTCGCAGCGTCTCGAAATCGACGTGTTCTTCGAGTGGTTCGACCGCTTCGCGCGCCAGTTCGCTTTTCGCAACGATCGCGTCGGTGACCACGTCAGAAGCCGGTTCGGGAGCAATCCAGGCGTCCGCGTCGTCGGTATCGCCATTCTCGTCGCGAACGATGTACGGCTCATCAGCACTCATAGCCACCCGTAGCCCTGCCGGATATAAAGTATTCGCGAGCGATTTCACGTCTAGAAAGAACCCAGACGCTCCGCGAGGAACGACTACCTGTCCGGTGACACGACGTGTTGGACAGGCAGATCGCCTGTCAGCGAACACGAATCGCCCCTCGGACACGCCTCACAGCGTGTCCCCGAACAGTCGATCCGTGTCAGGTGCCCACGGCGGCGCATATCCTCGATCATCGTATAGATCGCGTCCGATTGTCCGTTCACTACCTGTGCACACTTGACATCTCCCACACGGCTTTCGCCTTGATACCGCTGTAAGTCTGTTCCGGATTGACCCCACGACGGCGTCCTGTCGAACGACGTGAGACAGGGCTCGGAAGTTGATCGCCGCGAATCTTCCGGCGTGCGGTCACACTGGGAAATCGTTACAACAACCACTACGAGTCCCTATTCGACGTTCTCCCCGTGATAGGATCCGTCGTAGGTCCCCTCGTGATCTGCCTCAGCAAGTACCAATTGGGCAATTCGCGCGCCGGCTTCGAGTTCGATAGTATGATAGACTTCCAGCAGCCCCTCGCCGCGGCCCTCGTAGCCGGCGTCCCAGACTGCTGTATCCAGCATACAGGAGTTGCGAAGTAGCGACGACCGCGGATACAGAAAGCCGATATGATCCTCAGGGATGCGGATTCGGTCGGCGTAGCGCACGACGTACCCGCCCGGTGAGAGACGGTAGACGCCGTCGTCGGCCTCGACTTCTTCGCGCTCGCCAATCGACTTACCGTCGGTTCCGATCCGGCCGGGCGAGACCTGCTCGAAGACGGTATCGAGCGTAAGGTCGACGCCGTTGGGCTGGACCTGCTCGGACGCGACGCTCCCTAGATGGTCGGCCACGAAACCACCACTTCTGAACATATCCACACAGGCGACCACCGGTGACTAAACGACTCCGATTCCCACATCGTTGCCGTCGAGTCCACGCCAGACATTCATTGTTTATTCATATCAACTATCGAAACCGCAAGACGGCATCCAGGCAGTTTTCGCGGGAACACGCGGGATTTATGTCGATCCGTGGCGGACTGCTAGACGTTATGGGACAGACGCTCACGGAGAAAATCCTCTCCGATCACCTCGTCGAGGGCGAACTTGAGCCCGGCGAGGAGATCGGCATCGAGATCGACCAGGTCCTCACACAGGACACGACAGGGACACTGGTGTGGCTGCAGTTCGAAGCACTGGACCTTGACGAGGTCCAGACGGAACTGGCAGCACAGTACTGTGACCACCAGACCTATCAGTTCGACTTTAAAAATACGGACGATCATCGATTCCTGCGGTCGGCGGCCGGCAAGTTCGGTGCACACTTCTCGCGGCCAGGGAACGGTATCTGTCACAACGTCCACAAGGAGAACTTCGCAGCACCCGGCAAGACGATGCTGGGCAGTGACTCCCACACGCCAACGCCGGGCGGACTCGGCGAGTTGGCCATCGGGGCCGGTGGACTGGACGTCTCGGTCGCGATGGGTGGCGGGGCGTACTACATCGATATGCCCGAAATTGTCAATGTCCGCCTGGAGGGTGAACTCCCCGAGTGGGCGACCGCCAAAGACGTCATCCTCGAGCTGCTGCGCCGGCTTTCGGTCAAAGGTGGCGTCGGCAAGGTGCTGGAATACACGGGTCCGGGCGTCGAGACCCTCAGCGTCCCCGAGCGGACGACGATCACCAATATGGGGACGGAACTGGGCGCGACGACCTCGATCTTCCCGACCGACGAGAAGACCGAGGAGTACCTCGAACGGCTGGGCCGTGGCGACGACTACGAGGAAATCAGCCCCGATTCGGACGCCGAATACCACGACGAGATCGTCGTCGATCTCTCAGAGCTGGAACCGCTCATCGCCGAACCCTCGATGCCGGACAACGTCGTACCGGTCCGAGAGGCCGCCGGACAGGACGTCGAGCAGGTGATGATCGGCTCCTGTACCAACGGGGGCTATGAAGACATTCTGCCGGCCGCGAAGATGCTAGAAGGTCGGGAAGTCAACAAGACGACTGAGATGATCGTCGCGCCCGGCTCGAAACAGGCCAGCGAGATGCTCGCTCGCGATGGCTGGGCTTCCGAGCTGATGGCCGCCGGAGTGAACTTCTCGGAGTCTACCTGCGGTGCCTGTATCGGAATCGGCCACGTTCCGGCCTCCGATTCGGTGAGCCTGCGAACCTTCAACCGGAACTTCGAGGGTCGTTCGGGTCTGGAAGACGACAACGTCTATCTCTGTTCACCAGAGGTCGCCGCTGCCGCAGCAATCAAGGGTGAAATCGTCGATCCGCGAGACCTGGCAGAGGAACTCGGCGACCTCGAAGCGCCCGGCTTCGAACTGCCCGAGGTGTACGACGGCTCGAAAGCCGACCTTATCCCGCCAGAGGAGGCCGTCGACGACGAACTCGTCAAGGGACCGAACATCGGTGACGTGCCGCTGAAAGACCCCCTTGATGCACACCTGGAAGGGCCGACCCTGCTGAAGATGGACGACAACATCACGACCGACCACATCATCCCGGCCACCCAGGACATCCTGATGTACCGGTCAAACATCCCCAAGCTCTCGGAGTTCACCCTCTCGCGGGTCGACGAGAGCTTCGCCGACCGCGCTCTGGAAAGCGACGGCGGGTTCCTCGTGGCCGGCGAGAACTACGGACAGGGGTCCTCGCGTGAGCACGCGGCGTTGTGCCCGATGTATCTGGGTGTCGAAGGCGTGCTGGCCCAGAGCTTCGCCCGCATTCACAAGGCAAACCTGTTCAACTTCGGCCTGCTCCCCCTGGAGATCGACGAAGACACCTACGAAAAGATCGATGAGGGCGACGACATCGAGATCGTCGACGACGTCGACGCAGCCGTCCGCTCGGGTCAGGAGGAGTTCACCATCCGCGTGAACGACGACTGGGAGGCAACCGGTTATCTCGACGCGTCCGAACGCGAGCGAGAGATCCTCGCTGACGGTGGAAAACTCTCACACACCAAAAAGCAGTACGAACAGGACGGCAGCGCGCCCGCAGACGACTGAACTGCTCTGTATTTCCAGGACGGCATTCGGTCGCCCGGTGTGTTGCTGGACGAGAAACTAGCGACGCAGACTGCACTACAGTCTCAAATTACCACGGACACCCGTTGTAAACGCCGTGACGCCGCCGCAGCTAGGTGACACAGCGACGGATGCGGTCCGCGATCGTGTTCTGTCCAGAAGGGTAGGCCATATATGCGACGGTGCCGTACATACAGATGACACCCAGCGTGGGCAGCCGAACGCACCCGCTACTCCCCCAAAACTATGACCAGTCGCGTACACAGACTTCATTCGACACTCGAACTGCCGCTCGAGGACGTGTATTCGTTCTTCGAGGACCCAGAGCTCCCCGAGGAGATCGAGGACGTAGAGATTACCAGACGGAACAACACACTCATCCTGAGTGCTGTTGCCACCGACAGCAGTATGAGTAAGTACACGCCAACAGCCCAGTTGAAGGCGAGTGTCACGGAAAATCGGGTCTACGAAGAGGACCCGGAAGAGATGGACGGCCCAGGTCCATCCCGGAGCGGGGGCGGTCCACAGTGGGGCGCATTCGAGGAAGAGGAAGAAGAGATTGAATCAGAACTGGTCGAGTACGCGTGTTTCAAAGGTGACCGTGAAACAGTCCTGCAGAACACGGCCGTCCAGTACCCGATGTTCACCGTGCTTCGGGACATCGCGGAAATTGCCGAGAAGGGGACGCTGACAGCCATCGTCGTCAACGAGGACGACGAACTGGAAGCCGTCCGGATCGTCGACGGTGAGCAGCGACCCGCAACGATCACGGTCACCGAAGACCCCGCAGACGACCAAGACGGTAACGGCGTCGACTGGCGCAACAACGAGTTTATCAGCTAGAGCGGGTCGCCTGCCCGTGTGCCCGTTCGTCATCCAACAACAGCGATAGCGTCTTGCGCTGTGCAGTCCGGAGATGCTGGAGGAAGGTCGTCTGGGAGACGCCCATCAGCGCCGCGATCTCCTCGCCCGTATTCTCCCGTGGCCACTCGAAAAAGCCGCCGACATACGCCGTTCTGAGCGCTTCGAGCTGGCGGTCAGTTAACGTATCTTGCAGCTGGGACCGAACTTCCTGTTCGGTCCTGGCAGGTCGCTCGTGTTCGCGACGTGCCAACAGGTCGATCCCCTCGTGGCCGGCCGTGACAGACTCGACGAGCGAGCGGACATCGGTCCGCTGTGGGAACTCGACGGTGAGTCGGCCCTGTCCGTCCTCGACTGTCTGCCCGGTCACGACGCCACCGTGATCGACGAGCGTTGATTCGATACAGTCGTCACCCAGATCGAGCCGGAAGAGCCCGCCGTCATCGTGGTCACAGACGAAGGCTGCATCCGCGACAGCCGAGACGTTCTCGACAGCGGCTTCGACGCTAGCCGGGTCACAGCCCGTCAACGTAGCGTACGCGACGAGTCGGCCGTCAGGGGACCGAGAGAGACGTTCGAGCGTCGCGTCAGCGCCCAGTTCCCGGGCGAGTGTACACACGCCACAGCCCGCCTGAAGCTGAAACTCCAGTTCGACGACGCTGTCGGCCATCAGCGCCTGTTTGCTCTCGGTAGCGTTGATCGCGTATGCGACCGTGTGACCGAGTTCAGCCAGCACGTCGTCTTCGATCGCCTCGAAGGCCCGCGGGTCAGTCGAGACGACTTCCAATCCACCGTAGACCATCCCGTCGTAGACCAGCGGGATCGCCGCAGCCGAGCGATAGCCCTGCTCGGTAAGCGCCGTCTGCCAGGCGCCGTTGGAGCCGTCACTGAGATCCTGGACCAGCTGTGGTGACTCGGTCCGGAGTGCACGCTGTAAGACGTCCTCGTCGTCGCTGTCGTTGTGTGCATCAACTACGGCCTTGATGGCGTCGTCATCGATGCCCGCGTGTGTACTCGCGCGCAGCGATTCGTTGACCATATTCCGTGTACCGATCCAGGCGAAGCTATAGGGGTCCGTATCGGCGAACTCCGCACAGACTGCACGTTCGATCTCACCGCGGCTTTCGGCCTGTACGAGCGTCTGGTTGACGTCACGGAGGATCCGGTTTGTCGTGTTGAGTCGCTTGAGTTGGTCGTTCTGACGCTGGATGCGCTGTTCGCGCTCCTTGCGCTCGGTGACGTCGGTATCGACTGCGACATAGCGCTCGATGTCGCCGCGCTCGTCGATGATCGGCGCAATCGTCATATCGACCCAGCACTGCTCGCCACCCTTGCGCTCGTTGATGATCTCGCCCTCCCAGATATCGCCGTTTCGGACTGTCTCCCACATCGACGCGTAGAACGTATCGTCGTGCTCGCCGGACTTCCAGATCCGGGGGTTTTCGCCGATCACATCTTCGCGGTTGTACCCGGTCAGTTCCTCTATCGCAGGATTTGCGTACTCGATAGTTCCATCGGTGTCAGTGATGAAAATGCCGTGGCCGGCGTGGCGGATCGCCTTTCGGAATCCACGGAGTTGGTCGTTTTTCGCGGTGAGTCGATCCTTGGTTCGCTGTTCCTGTCGGACGTACTGGGCGAGATAGTAGACCGTCAGGACCGCCAGGCCGCTGACGATCAACCCCGGGAGTTCCTCGATCCCGGGTGTGGCGACGCTCAGGGTCAACGCCTGGCGGATCGCCATCAGCGTCAACATAAGCGTGAGGAATCCAAACCGGGGATCACGGACCCGATAGAGCAACAGTGCGGAGTAGGCCACGCCTGCAACGCGAAGCGAAACCGAGAGCAGCGCGATCCCCAGTGGGAGCCAGTCAGCCACAGACGGTCACCCCAGATGCCGTTGTGTCCCAGTCCATACGCTGTTGTTCTGGGCCGCGCCGATAAATGTCGCTCACTCGTTGTCAACTCGTGGGACCGAGCTGTATTGGCCCGTTTGTTATAAATGCCACCGCCGATCCAAGCGTTATTGGTAGTACGCTCTCCCCCGTGCCCGTGGTATTTCTACGTGTATGTCACAACATCGACCGGGCTGGTCGGGTGTCTCCCGATGAGCCAGTCCAACACACCGGGCGTGCCGGACGTAGCGGACTTCGACCAAATGGTCGAAAACGAACGTGAGGATCCCGAATCGGTACTCGCCGAGACTGACCACAGCACCGACCTCGGACTCGCAATGGCCGAAGACGCTAAACGCGTCGGGCGTGGCGACCTGTCCAGCGAGGAGTTTTGGGCCAAGTACGACGAAGCCGCTCGTACAGAGTTCGGCGAGGCCTACGAGGCTACCCCAAACCCCGCAGTCGACAGTGACGATCAGACGATCGACGAAGCGGCTGCCGAGAGCCTCTCGTGTTCGGTCGGCTCGATGGACTCGGTCGCGGCAGAACTCGACGAACAGCCAGGTACCGAGGCGTCGCAGGCCGACGCTGGTGAGGACGACGGCTCGGACGACCCGACCTACGGAATGGTGATCGACCTGCAGAAGTGCGTCGGCTGTGACTCCTGTACGGTCGCCTGCAAAGCCGAGAACCGTACACCTCCCGGAGTCAGCTACAACGTCGTTATGGAGGAAGAACACGGGGAGTTTCCCAACGTCTCGCGGACGAACACTCCCCGGCCGTGTATGCAGTGTACCAACCCTCCGTGCGTGCAGGTCTGTCCGGTCAGCGCGACCTACAAGATGGACAACGGCATAGTCAGTATCGACTACGAGCGCTGTATCGGCTGCCGATACTGTATGATCGCCTGTCCCTACGGCGCGCGGTACTTCGACTTCGGGGAATCGTACGACGACGAGGTAATGGAGGCCGACGAAATCGACAGTCCCGAATACGGGATCGACCGCGACGAGGAAGGGCGTGTCGAGCCAGTCGGCAACGTCCGGAAGTGTACGTTCTGTCACCACCGACTGAACCGCGGCGAGGAACCGGCCTGCGTCGAGACTTGCGTCGGTGATGCGCGCAACGCCGGGGACCTCGACGATCCCGAAAGCGAGGTCGCACAGCTAGCCGACTCCGATCGTGCCTTCCAGCTCAAAGAGGAGGGCGGCACCGACCCCAACGTCTACTACCTCAAATAACAATGGCAGCAGAATCAGACACCGGTCGCCTGGATTTCGACACCGACTTCGGCTTCACGAGCGACCGAATACGATACGGCTGGTACGGACTGCTCGCGATCCTGTTGCTCGTGGGCGCGTACGCCGTCTATCTCCGGATTACGCAGGGGATGGCGAGCACGAACCTGACGAGTACTACACCCTGGGGCGCGTGGGTCGCCTTCTACATCTACTTCGTCGGCCTCTCGGCCGGCGCGTTCCTGGTGAGTACCCTCTCGAACGTCTTCGGGATGGCAGGGATGGAAAAAGTCGACCGCGACGCGCTGTTCGCGGCGGCGCTCAGTATGGCTGTCGCACTGCTGTTCGTCTGGATCGACCTCGGGCGGATGGACCGGATGTACTATCCGTTCATCTGGCGACAGATCACCTCGCCGTTGATGTGGGAAGTCCACGCCTATGTGGCCTACATTGCGGTACTCGTGACCGAACTGTACTTCGCGATGCGGCTCGATCTTGCCCGGCTAGCGGCCCGTGTCGAGGGGTGGCGCGGGACGCTATACCGCACTCTGACGCTGGGACGGACCGACACGAGTGAGCACGCACGCGAACGCGACGAGACGTGGCTCAAACGAGTCGGCGTTCTGGGGATCCCACTGGCGATCTTCCTGGTCCACGGCGGAACAGGCGTGCTGTTCGCCGTCGCGAAGGCCCGCCCCTACTGGAACAGTGGCCTGTTCCCGATCATCTTCGTCATCTCCGCGATCGTCAGCGGAGCGGCACTGGTGATGGGGTTGTACGTGATCCGAAGCAAGGTCCTCGGCGGGGACCTGGATCGGTCGCTACTGGATCGGCTGGCGAAGCTGACCGCCGCGTTCGTCCTCGTCGATCTGGCCTTCTTCCTGATCGATATGCTGATCGCGCTCAACAGCCTGCACCCCCACGACGTCGAAACCTGGCTGTTGATACTGACCGGCGAGATGGCCTGGTCGTTCTGGCTCGTGATGGCCGGACTCGGCTGGGCCGTGCCGCTGACACTGCTGGCGAAGCGGTCCTGGCGTCGGACACCCTCGCTGATGGCGCTGGCGGCACTCAGCGTCGTCATCGGCATCGTCGGCGTCCGGTTCAACATCGTCGTCCCGCCGCTGATCGTCCCAGTAATGGAAGGACTGCCGGCCGGCGAGTACTTCCCGAGCCTCGTCGAGTGGGCGAGCAGTCTCGGCATCGTCGCCGTCGGGCTGACGCTGTACACGCTCGGCGTCGAACTACTCCCTCTCGAACCACTCGGTGATGACCAATGAGCACTGACGACACCACAGACGACGCATCGAACACGACAGACGACGGATCGGTCTCCAGACGTGAGTTCGTCGCCGCCGTCGGCGGTATGGGCGCGGTCTCGCTGTCGACCAGCGCCACGATGAGCGGGCTCGATCTCTCCTCGCTGTGGGAGGACGACCCGCAACACTACGTCGGCACCGACTACGGCGACTACGAGGCCAGCGACGTCCTCTATACGACCTGCGGGCAGTGCAACACCTTCTGCCCGATCAAGGTCCGGCTGGCCGACGACAGCGCGAACGGATCGTACACCTCGCTGATCCGCAAACTGGCTGGCAACCCCTACTCGTTTCTCAACACGCAGCCGTTCTCGCAGGTCCCCTACAGCAGCGACCCCGAGGACGTCGCGACGGGCGACCTCGAGGGAACCGGCGACGTGGACAGCGATCGCTGGTCGCTGTCGGGCGGCCGAATGTGTCTGAAAGGCCAGGCCGGCATCCAGACTGCTTTCGATGCCTACCGCGTGCGAAAGCCGATGAAACGCGTCGGCGAACGCGGCTCCGAGGAGTGGCAGACCATCACCTGGGAGCAGGCTATCGAGGAGATCGTCGAGGGCGTCGACGGCGAGCACGTCAGCCACGACGGACTCGAAGAGATGTACGGCTACGCGCCACAGGAAGCGGTGATAAGCGACTGGGAGGCAGTCCAAAGCGGTGAGATGGACAAGTCGACCTTCGACGAGAAATACGAGGGGAAACTGGTCGACACCGACCATCCCGACTTCGGCCCCAAGGCCAACCAAATCGTCGACGTGGGTGGATTCCGCCGGAACTTCATCCGGACGCGACTCTGGAAGCAGGGGCTGGGATCAGTCAACAGCCACCACCACGCCGGGACCTGCGGGTTCTCCAGCGTGCTAGGTAACGTCCGATCCTACGGCGCGGGCAAGAAACGACAGTACGCCGATATCGAGAACACGGAGTATCTCATCGTCTGGGGAACCAACCCGATGGTCGCCAACAAGGGACCGACCTGGCTCGCGCCAAAACTCACCAACGCCATCCAGGACGGGATGCGAATGGATGTGGTCGACCCCCGGATGTCGAAGACCGCCGAAAAGGCCGAGAAGTGGGTGCCCGTCGATCCCGGGTCAGACGCCGCGCTGGCGCTGGGTATGGCCCGCTGGATCATCGAACACGACCGTCACGACCTGCAGTACCTGCGTAACCCCGACAGCGAGGCCGCGAGCGCCGACGACGAACCCACCTGGAGCGACGCGACGCATCTCGTGGCCGTCGAGGAAGACACACAGCCGAAGGCCCGAGCGGGCGATCTGGGACTGGACGGCGAGGGCTACGTGGTCGTCGACGGAGAGACCGCCGAGGTCCGGCCCGCAAGCGAGGTCGACCGCGGTGCACTCGACATCGATATTACAATCGACGGCGACCGCTACCGCAGCACCTGGTCGCTGTACCGCGAGCGCGTCTTCGAGCACACTCTCGAGGAGTACTCCGAGATGGCCGGCGTCAGCGAAGACACCATCGCCGAACTGGCCGACGAGTTTACCAGCCACGGCAAGCGCGCCGCGATCCTGTCCTACCGCGGCCCGGCCAAACACAGCAACGGCTTCCAGAACACCCGCGCGATCGCTACCCTCCAGCATCTGATCGGCAACTACGACTGGCAAGGCGGCCAGATCACGCCGTATGCGGGCTACGATACGATGGGCGGCCGGTATCAGCTCGGTAACGTTCCTGGGGGGAAGTCCCCGTGGGGACTGCCGATCCTGCGGGCCGGGACTAACTACGAGGACACCTCGCTGTTCGAGCGCGACGACGGCTACCCCGCCGAGCGGCCGTGGTTCCCGGTCGCGCCGCCATATCAGGTCCAGGAGCTGTACGCCAGTGCCGCACACGAGTACGAGGCCGACGGCGAGCGCCGGAAGGGCTACCCCTACGACATCGAGGCACTCTTTATCCGGCCGTACTCGGAGAACCACGTTATGGCGGCCTCCGGCGGGGACAAAATTCCGGAGGCGATGACCGACACTGACGCGATTTCGCTACTAGTGGCGTTCGACACGGTGATCGGCGAAACAAGCAAGTACGCGGACTACATCCTGCCAGAGCCGACGTATCTCGGCCGCTGGGAGAACTTCGGCACCTACCCTAACAAGCGCCTGGCCGACGAGAAGCTCAGCCAGCCGACGGTCAGCGTCGTCCCAGACGCCCGACCGGCCGAAGACGTGCTGATCGACATCTGGAAGGAGATGGACTTCCCGGGTGTCGGGGAGGGCGCGATCCCTGATGCCGAAGGCAACACTGACGGCGAGACTGCCCGTCTCGACAGGGCTGAGGACTTCTACGTGAAACTCGCCGCGAACCTCGCGTATGCGACCAAAGAGCACCCCGCGGCCGACGCGGATGTCGAGGGTGCCTCGCTGCCGGGCGACGCGACCCTGGATGACCTCGGTGAGGGGCCGGTCCCCGACGCCGACGACGAGGAGCTGGCGGTCTTCCGGGACGCTCACCGCAAAGGGCTGGGCGAGCAGTTCGACCTCGAACAGTGGAAACGAGCGGTCACCGACGAGGAGTGGCGCAAAGCCGTCACTGTCCTCAACCGCGGCGGTCGCTTCGAAGAGCCGGTCGTCAACTACGAGGAGGCCTTCGCCGAGCACGGCCACGACTACGATTACGTCGGCCGCTACGAACCCTCGAACGGCTACGTCGACGGCAAGATGCGATACAAGCTCGCCAGTCGGGTCAACTTCTACAGCGAGGTCCCGCCGAAGGGCAAAGACGCCTATACCGGCGAGCGGTTCGACGGCCTGCCGGGCGTCGAGGACGTCACGCACTTCGACGGCAGCGTCCAGGTGCCGGTCGTCAGCGACGACGAACCCGAGCGTCCGCTGCATCTGATCAACTGGAAGCCCAGAACGCAGGGGATGCACCGCACGACCAACTCCCCGTGGCTCAGGGAGACCCGCCCGGAGAACCCGCTGTGGATCAACCCCGACGACGCCGAGGGGCGCGGGATCGAAAACGGCGACACGATCGAGATCGACGCCGGCCGCCGAAGCGTCGAGGGGACCGCGATGGTCACCGAAGGGATCCGGCCCGGCGTCGTCGGCGCGATGTGGGGCTGGGGCCGTGACGCCGACGGCGCGACCGAAACGACGATCGACAGCGAGACCCGCGAATCCGCCGGCGACGACGGCCACACACCCTACAAGTTCGACGAGCCGATGACCGACGACGCGGGAATCGCCGGCCCGCGCGACGCCGGCTTCGCGATCAACCACCTTCAGCCACTGGACGCCGAACTCGGCGACATCGGGATGAGCGACCCTGTCGGCGGGAGCAACGCCCAGTACGACGCCTTCGTCGAGGTCCGCCGGAGGGACTGAGATGGGCGCGACTGCATCGGACGGAGCCGGGCCGGACGCCGGGTTCCTCCGGGCGCGGGCCGCCGTCTACGACCTGCTGGCGGCGGCCTTCGACGGCGATATGGAGACACTGACGACGGCGATGGCCGACGGCTCGTTCCGCGAGCTGGCATCGGTCCTCCCGGTCGAACTCGACGTCGACCCGCTTGTCGTCGAGGACCCCGATCCGGAGACGCTGTCGATCGGCTACGACAACCTCTTTGTCGTGCCCGGCCCGCACTACGTGCCGCCTTTCGCCTCCGCGCACGCCGACGAGCCGAGCCACGAGTTCGAGTCCGACTCAGCGTTTCACGAGGCCGGCAGCGCGGGTGAACTGTACGGCGACCCCGCCGCCCGGATGGCCCGTCGCTACGAACGACTCGGATTCACTCCGGAACGGGGCGACAGCATTCCGGACCATCTCGCCGTCCAGCTGTCGTTCCTGTCGACGCTCGCGGCGGCGCGAGCGGACGCCGACGATCCGACGACGCGAGACGAGCTTCGGGAACTCGAAGACGAGACGCTCGCATCGATGGGGTGGCTGGACGCCTTCGACGAGGCCGTCGCCGGTCAGGACCGGGCCGAGGGCGTCTTCGCAGCCCTCTCGCGACTAACGCGGACGCTCGTCGCGTGGGACGCCGACAGATCCGAACGATAGCTGGCCGACAGGAGCGGTCACTAGTCACTCAGGAAGACCCCGGTATCGCTTCGGTCGTCCGCGTTTCCCACTGTTCTCCAACGAGCACCGTGGACGTGGATCGATGCTGATCGGCTGCCGGGGCGTGGTTTTCCCGGTCAGCTACGTCACTTCCGATTGAGACGACGCCCCGTCGTTTGTCGCTGTGCGTGCGGTCGGTTTACCAGTTTGACCGAATTTGATTACCAGTAAGTCGAAACTCGTTGCGTGAGCGATTTTCGACACTGGGTGTGGGACAGTCACAGTACGACGTCGTTCACGGCATGGAACACGCTGACACCCTCAGTAACGGACCACTGTACGGACAACGTCCGGAGTTGCTTGACCCCATCATTAATGCCTGTCCTTGCCGTATGCTGTCTATGGGTCTATTGGACCGGCTTCGTTCGAGCAAGCCGGACGTAGCGGCGGATGCCCCGACGCTGTACCAGGCAGAGATCGCGACCAACGGCGGGGAGATGCATACGTTCAGCTATCTGGTCGAATCAACTGAGGAGTCCACCGGACCGGAAGTGACAATTGTGTATAACGAACGGCAATTCGTGATGCCCAAAGGCGCAACGTTTGAAGTAGCAGAGACGAGCCAGATGGAATGGGACGGACAGGCGATTCCAGTCAAAGCAATTGTGCCAGTCCGCCCGGACGATGTCCCTGAGGAAAAGCAATACACACCTCCCGACGTATTGCTAGGACAGTCAATCCCGGCCGTACACGAAGACAATAACTGAAATCAAAGAGACTCCTATCCCGCCGGCAAAAGCGTATAACACCTTCAGGGGGAGTCCCTGACGACTGGCCGGGCACGATCCATACTAAGACAGTCGCCGCTCGATCAAACAGGGATTTAAGCGGCTTCGTGCCCCGAGCCTGGATATGTTCGACGAGTTGTTCGGTCGTGCCGAACTCAAAGAGCGTATCGAAACGCTCGAGGACAAAACGACTCAACTGAACGAGCGTCTCGAGGCCGAGCGAAAGCGTCGGAAAGACGCTGTCACTGACCGGCAGGCTGCCGAGCGACGTGTCAACGAACTTGAAGACAAGGTCACACAGTTGCAGGATCGGATCGAGCGCCTCCAAGCGGGCGAACGCTCACTTGAGTACCGGCGACGCGAGCGACTCTCCCCGGCACGGGTCGAAGCCGTCTTCGACCGGTTGCTCTCGATCGAGGGCGACGAACAGAGTATCCTCACCGCTGTCATTGCTGACGGCCACGAGATCCCACAGGCTGTCAGAGATGGATTTGACGAGCGCGCAGCACTGGTCTCGCGGGCCGCTCCGTGTCTGGCCGTGACCGACGACGCCGGGCTCGTGAGCGTCGCTTTCGACGTGCCGAATCCACCTGAACCGTTCACAAAGTGGGACGACAGTGTCGACATCGAGCGGTCGTGGTTCGAGCCAGCGGGCCAGTTCACGCTTGCACTGGTCCGTTCAGACCTGTTCGCGATGGGCGTCTACGAGGGACGTACACGGACAGCATTCCACGGATTCGACAGCGAACTCAAGAGCAACCACTCCAAAGGGGGATTCTCACAGTCGCGGTTCGAGCGGATCCGCGACGGACAGATCGACACGCATCTCGGACGGTGTCAGGAAGCGCTCAAAGAGCGGCCGGCGGACGCGCCGTTGTTCGTCGTCGGCGAACAAAGCGTCCTCGGAGCGGTCGCCGACGCCGCTGACGCGACCGCTGCCGTCGACGCCACCGGTGACCCTGAGCCGGCACTGGATCGCGCCTTCGAGAGTTTCTGGACTGTGACGATGTACGGAGTTTGAGATCGACGACCAATATTGTCTGTAGTGGGGAGCAGGGCTGCCCGAAACTGTGCAGGCTATCAGAGAGCAGTATCGCACCGAAACGAGCGAGCAAGTGCGTTTCGAGACGCAGTTACACCCACTCTGCGAAGGACTCAGTGTGTCGACTACGTCGGATGTACTCTCGTTGCATCTGCTCGATTGCAGTCGATAGTTCGGCACCTTCGTCGAGAGACTCGCGAACGCGGTCTTTCTTCCAACTACTGGGGGTCGTTCCCGTGCGCCACCGCGTTTTGATCGGGTCGAGATATGAGGCGGCAGTCGTCTCGTCGAGCCCCTGGGTTTCGAGCCCGTATTCGGCGTACTCGAAAATCTCCGAGAAGATGTGGTCCGGGTCGGTCGTCCGCTCGCCGTCGGCGGTCAGCCAGACCAGATCAGCGTCGATCCCGTCCCGAGCGGCCGCGTAAAACGACGATTCAGCCGCGTCCCACGGCAGCTCTGCCAGCGGATGCTCGGCAGCGACGAGTCCTCGTATCAATCCCGTTGTGAGCGCCTGCAGGCTAACGACATCAGAGACTGTCGGCTGTGTTGGTAGCGGGCGGTACTCGATGCGAACGGACCGTTCGTCACCGGCACCGTCGACCGGGTCGCCGCCGATGACACACCGCACCCACCGCCAGTAGGTACCGCGCTTGTGTTCGAACTCCCAGTAGTTGTCCGTGTACGCGGCCCCATCGCCGGTATCGAGCCAGTCGCTGAGGAACGGCGCGACGACGTCGTCCTCGCGTACCCGATCGACGACGTCAGTCACAGTCGCAAGGTCGTCGGGGACCCGCACCTTCGGGTTCGCCGTGACGTTGACTGACTGCTCGAAGATAGCGATCCGAAGTTCGTGATGGGTCTGCTCGAGTAGTTCATACGGGTCGTCCACGTCGGTGTAGAGGTCCGCAGGGAGAAACGGGGAGTTGCTCGCAAGCGCCACGAGCGGCCCCATCGTCCGGATTGCGACGTTGTAATACTCGGGGAACGCCGCCGACTTGGGGATCTGCAGATGTGGTTGAATCGATGTCGCTAGTGACTCGACGAGGATCGACGGGAACGACTGCTCGACGCCCGGGACCGACAGCTCGATCGAACTGTCGGCGCGTTCAAGCAGGTCGTTGTCGATCGCCACGTATCGTGGGTCGGTCCGCATATTCGTCGCCAGTCTGACGCCGTCGATATCCGTCGTCGCCGAGAGGTACGCGACCGTGCCGGTGTCCGGCGGAATTGTCCACATCGCATCGAGGACGAGTGCACAGTCTTCTCGCCCCGCGGCTTCGCGAGCCTTTGCGGTCTCCATCTCGATTGCGGTCGATTGTGCGTCTAGCCCGGCGGCATCGAACGTATTCGGATCCGTGTTGATCTCGGCGTTGTGCAGCCCTAGCTCCTTGCTTACAGCGTCGGTATCTTCGAAGATGCTGCCCGGAATCTGATGGAGTCGGCTCCGGTCAGTGGGGCGAACGGGGCCGTCGCTGTCCTGGGGTTTCCCAGCGACAGCGTACACTTCCATCTCGAGTCCGATCGCAAAACCGTCGTTGTCCAGAGCACCCGTCTCGAACTGTTCGTACAGAAACTCGGTCTGCTCGCGAACGCGCCTGTCGAATGCGTCGCGGGTCTCGGGGGCAAGCGAGCGCGCGACCAGATCAGCCAGATCCGTCATTGGCGGCTATATGCGACCCACGATGATAGTAGTACGTCTCGATCACACTTCGCAGGCCCAGTAGGAGACCGATGCGAGCCGATCACCGAATGGGAGCGCCCCGAGCGTCGTGTCGATCTTCCGAAATGCCGAGGCGGTACTGTTTGGGATCTGTCGGTAGAATCCGTAGGGGAGGACGAAGTCGTGCTCGTCGCTGACCAGTTCCAGTCCGACATCGTCAAGCAGTCTGCTGACTTCCCATCTGGAGTACAGTCGTGACCCCATCGGGAGCGCCCAGTTGTAGATCGACCGCGTCGAGAAACGGTTGAACGTATCGAAGAAGACGACCTCACGCGAGACCCGACGCATTTCACTCAGGAACGACGCGGGCGTGTCGGCGAGATGGAAAAACCGCATCGCGATGACGGCGTCGAAGTGGTCGTCCGGGAACGGCAGTCGGCCGGCGTCCCCGCGCATAAATTCGAGGTGATCACTGACGCCGGCAGCCTGTGCCTTCTGACGTCCCTGTTTGAGCATCGGACCTGAGATATCTAGTCCGATGACGTCCGCGCCACGCTCGGCAAGCATCACGGTAAACCGACCCGTCCCGCAGGCAATCTCCAGTATGTCAGTGTCCTCGACCGGTCCAATCGCATCTAACACAGCCTGTTTCTCCCGCCGGTCGATCAGGCGGCCACCGCGCGAGAAGCGTTTCTCCTCGTACTCCTCGGCGATGTCGTCGGCCTGGTACCACTCCTGTCCTTTCACGGTGTCAGGAATGTCCTCAGCGTAGGAATAAAACGATACTGATACGGATTGCTGTGAGACCGTCCGTACCGACTGCGTGCGATCACAGCGAAAATCGCTACAGCGATCCGTCCGAGCCGGACCAGCAAACACGCCACTCGCAGACGCTCGATTGTGCAGAAACACACCTCACACAGGAATATCAATAGACCTTATATAGATAGTATTCCTTCCATACGAATATAGACAAGTTTTACCAGTGGTGGTATCGGAGTGGGTTGTATGAGTACGACTACCGAAGGGGTACACCCGGAAGTTAGCTTCACCGACAGCGCCGTCCGTGATCGGCTCAAAGAACTGCCGCCGAGCGCGAAGTTGGTCGCGAAGGTGCTGGAAGACAGCCCGCCGCTATCACAGGGAGAACTCGCGGAGGCGTCACTCCTTCCCGACCGGACGGTCCGATATGCCCTGAACCGCCTAGACGAGGCTGACCTAGTCGGCTCGCGGTACAGCTTCCGAGACGCGCGCAAGCAGGTGTATTTCCTGGCAGACCAACAGTAATCCGAGACAACGGTCAGCCAGCGGACGCGATACTTTTCTGTTCTGGTCTGCTCAGTGGGTATATGGACGATCTCGAAGCCGAGTTGGCTCGCGCCCGGGAGTTGGACGTGGGCGCACTGGCTGACGCGATCGAATCGATCGGTTTCGAGTGCACCCGGTGTGGCGGCTGCTGCACGGCCGAAACACCAGACGACGCCCCAGAGGGGACGGACGGCGTCGAGCCCCACACAGCAACCGTCTTCCCGGATGAGATCCGAGCGCTACAGGACAGCGGGGACTACGATTTCCGTGATGTCGCCAGACCGATGCCGTACGGTCTGACGGAGGGAGCCGAGGGACTCGAAGGCGAAACCTTCGAGTGGGCACTCCAGACTGACGACTGCGGGGACTGTACGTTCTATACGGAAACAGGGGAAACTGGCACGTGTACTGTCCACGGTGACCGGCCGCTGATCTGTCAGACCTACCCGTTCAGCGTCGCGCTCGGTACGAGCCAGCCGATGGGTAAGCCAGTCGACAGCGAGGGACTTGTCCGAGCCCACGAATGCGAGGGGCTGGGCCGAGACATATCCAGGGCCGACGCCGAGGATCTCGCGGAGACGCTCAAGGAACGGGCCGTGCGAGAACTCACGGAGGCAATTGCGGTCCGCGAGCAGTACAGGCCGGTCGACAGTGACAGCGTTGTCGTCTACGACTCCGAGGGGCCAAAGCGGATCGACGGGACGCCCTGGGAACGTGAGTAGCGCTCGCTCGGCGGCACTTTCATAATAGAGGGGTACAATCAACCGAACGGTGGTTTACCCTTGGAGATCTCAGATAAACTCCTGTGTCTGTTCAGTGCGGACGTATCAGCTGAAGACGATCGCTACGTGATCGAAGTACCACGCCGTGAGGTCGAGACGGGCGCGATCGAGTCCGACGAGACCTACCGCGTCGCGCTGATCGCGGGCGAGGAAGACGACGAAGAGCGAACGGCAGAAACCGGAACGCCTTCGGAACCGCAGCCGCCGGTCGAGAACGGTGAGATCCGGTACGTCGAAATCGAGGACATCGGCAAACAGGGTGACGGCATTGCGCGCGTCGAGCGCGGCTACGTCATCATCGTGCCCGGTGCTGAAGTCGGCGATCGCGTCAAAGTCGAGATCTCGGAAGTCAAATCCAACTTCGCGGTCGGCGAGATTATCGAGGAAGACATCTGATCGGAGGATTGCGCTCTCGTTCTGGGTCGTCTGATGGAAAAGACACCCCAAGCCGAGAAGACTCACTCGACGAACTCGACGTTCGTGTCACAGACGGGGCACTGCTGGACGCCCGCGGACTGATCGAGGTCGGCTTTCGTGCCTGTCCACCCACACTCGGGACACATCACTGGGTCGGCCATCGCCTGGCTATCAGCCGAGGTGCACAACAAATGCATCGGTTCGTCTTTCCGAATATCAGCGTCTGCTAGAGTTCACCGAGATGCGGACTTCCAAGACTAGAAACGAGTGCCGCCGTCGTCGCTCAGTTCGATTACGACGTCCCAGCCGTGGCTGTCCGCACCCGGGGAGCGGTAATAGCTGCTGTCACGAGACTCGCCGTCCCGGTTCGAGTCCGGGTCAATAACCGACGCGTCGTCGGTATCCAATATGGGGGTGGGTGCCCCGACTCACCGTAAGCTGGGGTCGCAACGGAGTACCGTCGAGCAGTCGTGCCGTTACTCGACTGTGACGCTCTTCGCCAGGTTGCGTGGTTTGTCGATCGATCGGCCGAGAAGTGCGGCGGTGTGATAGGAGACGAGTTGCAACTGGACGTTCGCAAGGACCGCCGCCGTCCGCGGATGCGTCTCGGGAATCCGAAGGACGTAGTCGGCGTATCGTTCGACATCGCTTTTGCCGTCAGTGACCGCGATAACCGGCGCATCGCGCGCCTCGACTTCTTTGACGTTGCCGATCGTCTTCTGAGCCAGTTCGCCGTCGCCGGTGACCATCGCGAATACCGGCGTCTGATCGGTCACCAGCGCCAGCGGGCCGTGTTTCAGCTCGCCTGCGGGGAAGCCCTCGGCGTGTTTGTACGTGATCTCTTTCATCTTCAGCGCGCCTTCCAGCGCGACCGGGTAGTTCAGCTCTCGCCCGATGAAGAAGTACGCGTCCGAGGACACGTAGGTCTCGGCGACCTCGCGGGCGGCCGATTCGTCGAGCACTTTCTGGACCTGCCCGGGGAGATCACGAAGCGCGCCGATGATCTCGCGAGTACCGTCAGTACTAGTCATCCCGAGCGCGAGCAGGTTCAGCGAGGCCAGTTGTGACGCGAAGGTCTTCGTCGCGGCGACGCCGATCTCCGGGCCGGCACGGATGTAGAAGACGTGGTCGGACTCCCGTGCGACCGTCGAGCCGACGACGTTTGTCACACCCAGCGTGCGTGCACCGCGGCGCTGAGCCTCCCGCAGCGCTGAGAGCGTGTCGGCTGTCTCGCCGCTCTGTGTGACGCCGACGACGAGCGCATCACCAATCGGCGGCGGCGAGGTGGCGAATTCGCTACCCCGGAACGCCTGTGCGGGGATGCCGGCCTGTCGAAACAGTTCCGCCGCGTACAGCGCCGCGTGATAGGATGTTCCGCTGGCGACGAACTGTACGCCGCGCGGGTTGAGATCCGCCAGTTCGCCGATGTCGACCGATCCCCCGAGTTCGTCGACTCGCTCGGAGAGGCTCTGGCGGAGCGATCGGGGTTGTTCGTGGATCTCCTTGAGCATATAATGGTCGTAGCCACTCTTGCCGGTCTCTTCGGGGTCCCAGTCGACGGTGTCGACCCGCTTGTCGACTGGCTCGCCCGCAAGCGTCGTGACGCGCCAGCCGTCAGGGCCGAGCACGGTGAACTCGCCGTCGTCCAGATAGACGACTCTGTCCGTGTGATCGCGAAACGCGGGCACGTCACTGGCCAGATAGTAGGCATCGGAGTCGACACCCAACACCAGTGGTGAGTCGTTGCGTGCGGCGAAGATTCGCTCGACACCGGCTATCACGACTGCGACGGCATAACTCCCTTCGAGTCGGCTGACAGCCGACCTGACAGCGGCCTCCGGATCAGCACCGCTTCGGAGTGCGTCTTCGATGAGATGCGGGACGACCTCGGTGTCCGTATCAGAACGGAACGTGTGACCGGCAGCAGCCAGTTCATCGCGAAGCGTCTGGTAGTTCTCGATGATCCCGTTGTGGACGACTGCGACGTCACCCGAGCAGTCCTGATGGGGGTGGGCGTTCTCGTCAGTCGGCGGTCCGTGCGTGCTCCAGCGGGTGTGACCGATCCCGACGCTGCCGTCGATTGACTGCCCCTCCAGCGCAGCCCGAAGCTCGTCGATCTCGCCGGCTTGCTTGCACAGATCGACCGTTTCGTCGGCCAGCGCCACGCCTGCAGAGTCGTACCCCCGGTATTCGAGTTTCGAGAGCCCGTGGACGAGCACGTCAAGCGTGTCGTCGCCCCGACCGACAGCGCCAATGATCCCGCACATCAGCGACGCACCTCCGCGCTCTCGCGAACCTGTCCGTCGACCGTCACGCCGGTGTCGAGATGAGCGTTCGGTCCGACGAGCGACCCAGGTCCGAACCCGACGTTGCCCTCGGCCCTGACTCGGTCCGCGATCACGGCTCCGAGCGCCTCGTCTTCGAATACTTCGTTGCCGACCCGGACGTCGGCCGGCCCCCCTGAGACGACAGAACTCGGACCGAGTCGGACGTGCTGGCCAGTGACCGTCTCTAGTAGTGTCGATCCGGGCCCGATACGCGTATCGACGTCCAACACGCTGTTCACGACGGTTGCGTTCGAACCGATCGTGACGTTGCGCCCGAGCGCGCTGTGGGGGCCGACGACGGCACCGGGACCGACCTCACAGTCCGGCCCGACCACGACCGGCGGCTGGAGCGTCGCGTCCTCGTGGACGATCGCCGTCTCGTCGACCCAGACGCGGTCGTCGAACTCGGGTTCGTCGGTCAGCCCGTGATCGAGGATTTCCGATGCGACGGCAAGCAGGTCCCACGGATAGGTGGCGTCGACCCACAGACCATCGGTCTCGACGGCGCGGATTCGACCGTCGTCGAGTTCCTGCGCTAGCGTCGTCGTCAGCGCGAGTTCACCCTCTTCGCGAGGCGTGTCGTCGATCGCGTCGAAGATATCGTCATCGAACGCGTATATCCCGGCGTTGATCAGCCGGTACTCGTCGGTTTGCGGTTTTTCGATGAGCTGCTGGACGAGTCCTTCCCGGACCGTGACTGCCCCGTACTGGCGAGCGTCCGGTCCTTCAAGCACTGCCAGTGTCGGCTCGCCGTTCCCCCGATCGAACGCCTGGCAGACGTCCTCGACGAGCGTGCTGTCGATGAGACAGTCGCCGTTGACGACGAGCATCGGCCCCTCGACGGACTCGCGGGCCTGCAAGAGTGCGTGGCCAGTGCCAAGCTGTTTGTTCTGGCGGACGTACGTGATCGGAACGTCCCGGTAGGTCGGCCCGAAGTGGTTCTGCACGCGATCGTGCTTGTAGCCGACCACGACGACGAGCTCCTCGACACCCGCATCGACGAGCGCATCGAGTACGTGTGCGAGTATCGGACGGTTCGCCGCGGGGAGCATCGGCTTGGGGCGATTGCGCGTAAGTGGCCGCAAGCGCGTTCCCTCGCCAGCGGCCAGGACGACGGCAGTATCGGCCATACTGATCCAACGATCACGAGTGCCCTTAACGTTCTGGACTCTAGCAGAGACGGCACGGTCACCGTCGAAAGCAGACACGTCGTGAAGGCCCGAAAGATGTTGACCACGTCACATAATCGTCTCCGGCAGGACGACACCCCGTTGGAACGATGGGAATTTATAAACGCTGGAAATCCTACATTCGTGCAACGGCGGGCCAATGAGCGGCGACGAACAGAAGATCCTCGACACAGCCGGCGATATCTGCTATGTGGTGCGGGACGGCCAGCCTGTCGACCAACCGTCCTGGACATCCTCACGGTTGCTGTTGACAAACAAGCGGCTCGTCGTCGCCGAAAACGGCTCAAAACGGACGATTCCACACGGGAAGGTGACGATCCCGCGAGAGGAATCGGTGGTGCCCGACGAGATTGATACAGCAGGTGCAGTGCCGCTCCGCATCGAGTCGTCGGTATTGTTGGTCACGGTGACCGGCAAAGACGACTTCGTCGAGACGTACTGCCGGGCAAACCTCAGTGGGACTGTCGTGCTCGCGAAGCACCCCGCAGTCGTCGGGGGTGTCGTCCAAGACGGGGCTACCTGGGAAAAAGCGCAATTCGCACTCGAAGGAGATCTATTCAGGCTCCGGTTCCCTGATGGGAGCCAGTTGACGACGGAAGTCGAAGACGTCGGGACGGTCAGCGAGCGGACGGGCACAGTGATGGGATCTCAGCGGGATATCGTCGCCGTCGAACACACCGACCAGGACGGACGCAGCGTCGAGACACACTTCTCCGGCAATGTACGGCATACGACCGTCCTCGCGACGCTGTTCGAACACGTCGTCGAGCGTCGCGAAGACGACCACGAACTATCAGATACCGAAAGTCAGGTTCTGATGGCGCTGTATTCGGGCGTCTCTCCGTTCGAAATGGCAGATTTCGTCGGTATTAGCGTCGAGGAAGTCGAGGAAATCTACCAGCACCTCCTGGACATCGGAGCGGTTGACGAGGTTCGCACTCGAACGGAGGTCACGCTGAACGCACAGGGCCGGAATATGGCCAGCGAAGCGATGAGCGAGCAGTAACATTCGCCGGTGGCGACAGCCTCACATTCGATGGAGGCGGCCATACAATATGGCACTCTCACGGCGTGCGTACCTCTCGGCTGTCGGCGGGACAGCGGTCATTGCCGGCTGTTCGACCGGGAGCGGTGAGACGCCCTCCTACGATGCACCGACAGTTACACCGCCAGAAACAGTCAGTGCGTACCTCTCGGAGACGTCGAACTTCGACGGATCGATGCTCGATCTCACCGACCGCGACGAAGTGGAAGTATCCGTCGGTGCCGAAGGCAACAACGGCAACAACGCCTACAGTCCGGTCGCGGTCCAGATCGAGACGGGTACGACGGTCGTCTGGGAGTGGATCCGCGGCAGCCACAACGTCGTCGACTCCGACGGTGCTTTCAGGTCCGATATTGGGACTGGTCTCACTTTCGAGCAGACGTTCACCGAAACGGGGACGTTCACCTACTACTGTTCGCCACACGAACGCTACGGAATGAAAGGTGCCGTCGTCGTGAAATGACAGCAGCGAGGGATATCGTGTGCGAGGCGGCTCGACTGTGAGTTTGACCGCTCGTTTATGCCCGGTCCCGGTACTGAATCGACACGCAAATACACCTGTCGTGGAAACCCGCCAGTGTGGTTGATATCGAACCGGCGGCAACTGCGGATGCTGACACGATTCGATCAGTAGTGACTGCAGCGTTCGACAGCGAGACGGAAGCCGAACTCGTCGACGTGCTGCGCGAGGAGGGGGCGTTGCGTCCCGATTGCTCGCTGGTCGCTCGTGACGAGACGGTGGTCGGGTACGTCGCGGTCTCCGAGGGCGAACTCCCGGGGGCACCCGGACTGGACGTTGCCATCCTCGGCCCAGTTGGGGTCGTGCCGGATCGACAGGACGAGGCGATTGCCACAGAGCTCATACGGACTGCGATGCGACGCTGCGTGCAGACCGGAGGCGATGCAGTCGTCGTTGAGGGCGACCCGTCGTTTTACCGACAGTTCGGGTTCGAGCCGGCGGCCGCATACGGCATCGACAGCGATCTCGACCCGGCAGAGGAGGCGTTTCTAGTGTGGCCGTGCAAGCCCGGTGCGCTCTCGGGCGTCGAAGGGACCGTCCGGCATCCGATTCCGTTTCACGCACTCTAGTCGGGGCTGTCACTTGCATTTGTACACGCTAGGCAGCGGCTGTTTACTCGGCGGTCACGGCCGCGTTGGGTGAGCGACACTGACAAGGAATATAATCGTGGCAACAGCGATCAATACAGTCCGACCGAGGCGCGCCGGAGTCCACCAGCCGTCCACCCAATACCACGTATGTCCCCCACGCGGAGCGTGAGGCCGACTGCGTAGTTGCATTCACCACGGAACGGTGCGCTCATCACGGTGCCCCGACAACAGCAGAGTGGTCGATGACGACTCACGGTCGCCACTGCCCCGCCTTGCCCACGCGATCGGCAAGGTCCGCTCGCGGCAAGTGGGGACCGCGACTCCGAGCCGGCCTCGACACCCGGCGATGACGACCCCTATGAGTACCGAGGCCAGTCTTCTACCGATAGAAGATGCAAGAAGGTCTTAAACACCAATAAAAATATAATATTGAAATTGAACGACTCAATATCCAAACGATGGAGGAGCAGATTCGGCTGACTACGTTTTTTGAACTAGATGATGAAAGTCTCAAATACATTCTGGGGCCACTGCGAAGCCGCAGGTCTTGGTTAGTATTCTTATTGATAGATAGTAAATAAAATAGAGTTGTGATAAGTATCGACGACAAGTTCGAACTATACCATATGGAATTTGGTGACTCTCATATAGTCGACTATGAATTCATCACCCGCTGGATTCAGAGTCGTCAGTTTGAGAAACGGTTGATTGTGATTGAATCCAGATGGGGCCTTTAATCTCTCCACCGCTCGTCACATCGCCAGGCGGTTCTCCGTAGGCAATAATCGAATCATCTCCTCCAAGCCCAGGACCTTGGGGCGCCCCGTCTCGTTCATCTCAGAAGCGTTTGATTGTGACCGACTATCCTCAATCCAAGTTGAGGCAGATTCCGAAAACTCCCAATTCGCGTTTTAGTGCCCAGATGATTCCGTAGACGAAGATGGGGACGACGACGGTCTGTAGTCCCCATTTCGAATACCCAAAATATGAGGCAGTAACTCCGATACCAATTGCCGCTCCAAGCAGAAATTTCATCGCAGAGAGTTTGGCTTCGGAAGCGATTGTGGCAAGTTGCCTAATCACAGTTAAAATGAACAGGTCAAGTCACTTCTGTCTTTTCGGTGGCAACGAATCTCAGAGTTGCCAACCGCATCACGCCGTCCTCCTCATAGAACTCCTCAAGCGAGTCGCAGTCGTGTTCGCCCATCATTTTGACCCGGCCTCCGAACCGATACCATCACCAGCATTTCTGACCGTCGATGAACACAGGATTCCCTCCCTCGTCGGATGGCATCCGGATGATATCATCGTCGGCCCGGGCTTCTCACCCGGAGGCTAGCAGTACCTCCGCTTCCCGCTCTCACGTTTCATTATCCCGATAGTTGCAGTACAATTCAATGCAGGCGGTCTACTCGTTGAGGCCCATATTCTCGCTCTGTCTCCACCAGGTTTCAGATGTATCTGTCATCGGTACCCCCAAACCCTGATCGTATTGTTAGATGATCGGTACCCTGAGCTCCACGATGTAACCCGTCGAGAGAGGAAATCCAGAGCGCAGTTCCACCAACAGCTCAGAGGTCGACCCACGACACGACAGCGATTGCGAGCACACTTACAAGCAAGCCTGGAACGACGGGGTCAACCGAAACCAGCGGGTCACCGAGCGATTCAGTCGCTCGCAGTAGTTGCCAGCACAGCACCGCGACGATGCCGGCCCCCATCCCGGATATTACACCGGATTTTGTCGCCTCGGTCCAGTACAATCCAGCTAACACCGGAGCGAACAACGTGCCGGCAAGTAGGGACGTGTACAGCGCCACAATCAACTGGATCAGACCACCCAGATATCCGGAAAAGAGCGTGAAACCGACTGGAATTACCGCCGCAGCGACAGTCACCAGACGGGTGATAGTGGCAACACCTTGTTCATCTGAAAACGGGTCAGCCAAGCCGGCCGCAGGGAAGGCCTTCTTGAACAGGTCGTGTGAAATTGCAGCAGAGGAAACGAGCAGGACGGAATCGACGGTACTGAGAATCCCGGCGACGACAGCGAGTAACAACAATCCACCGACGAGTGGGCCAAAGAGGTCAAGTGAAAGCTTGACGACTGCCATATCTGGGTTATCCAGTCCCGGGAACCGCAATCGGGCGACCAGTCCGATAGTCGCGATGCAGACAGCGATGATAGATTGTATCCCGATAGAAAGCGGAATCGCTCGTCGAACCGTCTCGGGGTCTCGCATCGCGTAGACCCTCGACATCTCGAAGGGCGCGATTGCGATTCCGAACCCGAACGAGAGTGCCAGCCCGAGCGTGAGTGCTGGGGCGCCCGTCAGAGAGACTAACTGTTGGTCGATTGCGGCCACACTGTCGGTCAACTGACCCACGCCGCCAACATCACAGACCGCGACTGTCGTAGCCGTGACAAGGCCAACAAGAAGCGTTAGGACCTGTATTGCATCAGAGTAGACACTAAACAGCATCCCACCGAGAACAGTGTACGAGAGTGCAAGCGCCGCGACGAGGACGACGCCGAGAAACTGGTCCAGTCCGAAGACGGCTTCCAGTAGAATTCCGCCCGCGACGTACTGGGCGGTCGTATACACGAGATAGATAAGTGCGATGAACACGGCAGCGAGACCACGGATGTGTCCGTCCCCCGTCCCGAACCGCTCTGCAAGGAAGTTCGCGATCGTAAATCCACCGGCTTCGCGTAACTGGGGTGCGATGAAGAACATCGAGAACAGCCACCCGAGCCAGATGCCGACCCAGACGAGCGCGAACCCGATACCGACCGTGTAGTGGATTCCGATGGTCCCGATCATCGTCCCGGCACTGACCTGTGTGGCAGTGAGACTCATCGACCCGAGCACTGTTCCAACGCGACGATCTGCTGTGTAGAAAGACTCTTCGTCCGCAACCAACGGGTCTGAATCTTTTATCGGGGAAGGCATCGTTTCTGTTGGATATCCAAGATGTAGTAGGGAAGGTTTAACACGCAATGGTACTGTCGCTATAACCAAAGCGTTTGTCGGTATTCAAATCTATGACGAATTCAGCTCCGGAACGGATACGACTCCTGTGTGTGGACGACGAGCCGGGACTCGCCGATATCATTGCCAAGATGCTGGAACAAAAGGAGGATCACATCGAGGCAACCGGGGTGACCGACCCGCAAGACGCCGTTGAGTTGCTGGACGAGACGCAGATCGACTGTGTCGTGAGCGACTACGATATGCCGGGGATGGATGGTCTTGAGCTTCTCGATGCGGTGCGTGACTCGTCTCCTTTCAAGCCATTCATTTTGTTTACGGGGCGCGGGAGTGAGGAAATTGCGAGTGAGGCGATCTCACGGGGCGTGACTGATTACATCCAGAAGAAGATGGGGGCCGAGCAGTACGAGATCCTCGCAAACCGGTGTGTGCACGCTGTCGAAAAAGCCCGCCATCGTCAGCAACGGATTCGTGCTGAGGAGTGGTATCTCCAACTGTTCGATCAGAGTCTCATCGGCGCCGGCCTCTCCCAGAATGGCGTGTACAAACTGGCAAACGACTTTTTCGCGTTGCTTCTCAACCGGGACCCCGAGGAAGTCGTCGGAACAGAGGTGATGGAGACTGTCGCACCGAAAGACAGAAGCCGAGTACAAGAGGCGCTTCGCCGCCGGGAGTCGGGCGAGGCGGATCAGCTTCGCTACACAGTGGATGTGTTGCGAACGGATGGGACGACCCGGACTGTTGACGTGCTTGGTGGACAGGTGATGTACAACGGCGAACCTGCTGTCCTCGGTCTGATCAAGCCAGTAGCCGAAGAGAGGACTCTACCCGGGGCAGTCCGGGAACGACTGGCCCTCGCGGTAGAGGAGCTTAGAGACACCGAACTCGACCAGTGCAGTCAGGTCCAGAGGGCACTCAAAAATCTAGAGCGGACACAGGAGTTGCTCTCCGAGCCGAGTGTGCAAGAGCAAGACGAGCAACCCGGCACGATGCTGAGTGACGCGGCAGAAGAGGCATGGGGCCTCCTGAGACCAGATGATGCGTCGACGATTCGCATCGTCAACGATAGCCAGATACTAGCCGGGAAACAACTCCTTGTCCAGATAATCGAGCAGATTCTCCTTCGATCCGTTGGCTCTGACCCTGCGCAAGCAACTGTGGAGTTTCGGCCACAGGAGACCGGATTCGAGGTGCACATCGAGGCCCCAGGAATCCAGGGGAGCGTGGACTCACCCGTTCTCAGTGACGTCCAGTCTCCCCCTGACCCGCTCTTCGAGCCACAATGGTGTCAAAATATAGATGTGTACAGTTCGATCGAGGGGTCCAATGCGGTAGTCTACGAAGTCGTGGTCGAGTCAATGCTGTAGCGACACCTAGCTTTGGTCTTCGGGAGTCACCAGCAAGTTTCAACGGAACGTCGGTCTCCCCAAAGTGCTACGTTCCGACAGACCATTGATGTCATTTACCACTAGTAGATCGTCCGGGTTCGATTTCCGAGGCCTAACTGTCCTGAAAATGGCGTCACCGGAGTGCGTCCCACGTAGGTGGTCAGACGAAACTGCATCAAGAGCATCGCTGTGAATCCTGAAGAACGGATGTGCCAACCACCAACAAAGATATGGTCCCATCCTGTGTCGTGTGAGCTATGTCCACATCAGGAACGGCGCCACTCGGAGCCGACCGGACGTCTGCACGAGACACGCGACTTCGTCTGTGGAACAGTGTGATGGCTTTCCTCCACCTGTTGCAAGGGGTGGCGATGGTGATCGTGGCGGACAAGGTACTCTGGCCGATCACCCGGACGCGGTATGGGTTCAACGCAGAGACAGAGACGATCTTCCCGACGACAGTCTCGTTTATCGACGCGAACCTCCCGCTGCTCGTGGCCGGCTTTCTGTTCATTTCGGCGTTGGCACACACCGCCATCGCAACCGTGCTGTACGATCGATACGTCGAATATCTCGATCGAGGGATGAATCCCTACCGCTGGTATGAGTACGCCGTGAGCGCCTCGCTGATGATTGTCGTCATCGGTATGCTAGCCGGTGTGTGGGACCTCGGAACGCTCGTTGCGCTGTTCGGACTCGTCGTGGTGATGAACCTCGCCGGACTCCTGATGGAACAGCGCAACGAGACAACCGACGACACTGACTGGACGCCGTACTGGGTCGGGGTCATCGCCGGTATCGTGCCCTGGATCGTCATCGCGATTACGTTCATCGGAACAGTGACAGCCAGCGGCGGTGAGTTCCCCGAGTTCGTCATCTACATCTACGTCTCAATATTCGTCTTCTTCAACCTCTTTGCGCTGAATATGGCGCTTCAGTATCTGGAAGTCTCGCGGTGGCGAAACTACCTCTTCGGCGAGAAGGTGTACGTTGTGCTGAGCCTCGTGGCGAAATCCGCCCTCGCGTGGCAGGTGTACTTCGGGACGCTGAACTCGCCGATCTGACCAGCGGCGGTCCGGGCGATCAAAAACCCACCGCGGCGTCTGTTGGTGGGTAAGCTATCGAAGCCACGGCGCACCAGAACAAAACGGCGTGTCACGTGGCGTTGATCGGACGGTAGCCGACTGCCAGTCGGAGTCGACAATTGGGTGTCAGTCAGCAGGCGGACTATCGCCCGAGTCGCTCGCGACTGATCGCCACACCAGAAGGCGTGATAATTAGCTGGTCGTCGTCTTTCTGGACGATGTCGCCGCCGACCTCGCCAGCGACCTGCTTGAGTTCGTCCGTGATGTGTTCCATCGTCTGGTCTTGTGTCGTATGGCGGGTGATGTCCGCGATGACGATGTCACCGTCGTATACGGCGTCTTTGATGTCGATCACGTCCTGCTGATCGCTGATGCGTGCGATCCGCACCGTCGTGTCAGCGTCGGCCGTGTCTGTCTCGAAGTCGTCAGCGCTGAGCTCCACGTAGTCGTCGGTTCGCCTGGACGATCCGGACTCCCCCAGGATTTTGCTCATCAGTCCCATATACCATCCAGCGGCGCCTGCCACAATAGGTTTTACGTCCACGGCTGCGTCGACTGCGGGGTAGTTCGAAAGCGCCGGTCTCGTTTGGCTGTTCCGTTCCGAGAGGTTTAGGCGTCGCTCCGGCGAAGGGAGCGTATGCCCAAAGATCGATCCGAGTTCGACGATCTGCGACCACTCGAGTTTCGAGAGCCAAGCGAAGTCCTCGATCCGGAGCAGATGTATACGATCTACGAAGTCGCGCGCTTGCTCCAGGGTGTCGATCCAGACGCCGAACTGGACATCGAGACCGAAAACGTCCTGCTTGATTGGGCGATCCCGTGGATGCTTAACCACAGTTCCGAATTCGTGTTCGCCGAGCCGGCCGACGACACCGAACCCGGCTATTACGGACTCGCTGAGCGATGAACCTGCTCGTCGCGGGATCGAACCAACTCGACGCCGGAAAGACGACCTTCTCGGTCGGACTGGTTGAACAGACCGGCGCTGTCGGCTACAAACCACGGGCCGGCAACGATTTCTGGTACAGCCACGACGACGTGCTGTCGGCCGCCGAGAGCGAGACACTCTACGGCAAGGACGCACGCAAGCTCGCGGCTGCCGGCCCCAGTGGGATGACACCGGCCGAGATCAACGCCGTCCACCGTCTCTGGCGACCGACACCGGGCGGCGTCGGTGGCGTACTCGAACAGGACGGCCGCGAGTTCCTCCTCGACCGGGCCGGAGACACCTACATCCGCAACGCGACGACAACCATCCCCGAGGTCGTCCGGGAGTCGTTCCCGGTCGAATCCGCAATCGCTGTCGAGTCGCTCGCGGCGTTCAACGACGCGATGGAACGGTACCACCAGCCAGTACAGGCCGAGTTACGGGCGGAAATCGACGCCCGGCCGCTCTCAGTCGTCGAGTCATACGGAGCGATTGCCCGGCCATTGCCGGAGCTCGAACACGACGCCGTCGCTGTCGTCGAGCCACGCCGAGTACGGATCTACGACGGTCGACGCTACGACAAGGGGTGTTCGATCGCGGGCGGTTCTCCCGGACCGGACCGTGGCACGCTCGAAGAGCGCGTGACGGACGTCACGGACCTGATCGATCCGGTCGAGACGGTCGCGTTGCCGCCACTCTCCAGTTCGGCTCGTGACGACCCGGCTGCGATTGCCGACGCCTACAAGCCTGCGTACGACGCACTCCTTTCGGCTGTGTAACGCTATCCGAACCTGGCGGCCTGTGCCGCGAGTTCGACGTGTTCGTAGGGGTTGCTGTCGACGGTTGGGCCGTGTCCGCAATGCATTGTGCCGAGTGTCTCATCGACCGTCTCCTGGACCCGTTCGATACTCTCGATGAGGCGCTCTCGGTCGCCCTCGGCGAGGTCCGTGCGGCCAAACCCGCCGTTGGCGAAAATCAGGTCACCTGCGAACAGGACCCCCGCACCCGGAGCGAACAGGCAGAGATGGTCGTTTTTGTGTCCCGGCGTGTGAAGCGCGGTGTAAGCGTCATCGCCGAGTTGGACAGTCTCGTCGTCCGCGATTGCGTGGTCGACGCCGGGGTGGTCGGGATCGTAGCCCCAGACATCGACATCGAACGTCTCGACGACGCTATCGAGGTTCCCGACGTGATCGGGGTGGGTATGTGTGAGGACGACAGCGTCGATCGTGTCGACGTACTCGCGAGCCGCCTCACAGACGTCGAACTCGTTGCCGACATCGACCAAGACGGTCCGCTCGCCGGTAACGAGAAAGACGTTGCTCGTAAAGACCTGCTCGCCGGCGGCGAGGTTTGTTATCATACGTAACTCTACACCCAGGAGCCGCTTGTGCGTATCGGTCGCGGCGCTAACGGCGCCGACTCGCGACGCGCTGTTCGACCGTCCCTTCGGTGACGACCTCGTATAGCAACGCCCGCGAACCATCCGCTGTCGGCCGTAATATCCGCCCCAGTCGTTGCGTGAACTCGCGTTCGCTCCCGCTGCCCGAGAGGAGGACAGCCACGTTCGCGTCCGGCACGTCCACTCCCTCGTCGAGAACGTTGGCCGTCACGATCCGCGAGTACGTCCCGTTGCGAAACGCTCGCAGAATCTCGCGGCGCTCGTCGGCACCCGTCTCGTGTGTGATCGCCGGCAATAGGAATCGTTCGGAGAGCCGATAGACCAGGTCGGTAAACGCCGTGAAGACGATAATCCGGTCGTCGTCGTGCCGATCCAGCAGGTCCGCCAGCACCTCGACCTTCCGGTCGGCGTTCATCATAATCTCCCGTGCCCGCTGTTTAGCCAGCAATGCTTCCCGGGCAGCCGGATCTGTCCCCGACCGCATCACGAGTTTGCGGTAGTCATCGCCACTGCGGAGTTGGATGGTCGACTCCTGCAAGTAGTCCGTGAACGTCCCCTGATTGTGCTCGTACGCCTCACGCTCTTCGGGCGTCAGTGTGACCTCGATCCGTTTAATGTCGTACGCTGCCAGGTGATCACCGGCCAGTTCCTCGGGATCGATCGCGACGACGCGGGGGCCAACGAGGTCTGCAACCGACTCGTGTGCGCCGTCCGGTCGTTCGAACGTTGCCGTCAGTCCCATCCGCGCGGGGGCGGCAAGCAGCCGAGCGATGTCCTGGTATCCCTCCCCGCCGAGGTGGTGTACCTCATCGAAGACGACGAACTCGAAGCGGTCGCCGAGTTCCGCGCCCCGGAGATACGCCGAATCGTACGTCGATACCGTGATCGGCTCAACGCGCTGTGTCCCGCCGCCCAGTTGGCCGATCGGTCCGTCGTACTCGCGGGACAGTTCCTCGCGCCACTGCTCGAGGAGGTCGATCGTCGGAACGACAATTAGTGTGGGGACTGCAAGCGTCGCGAGAGCGGCGATCGCGATGACTGTCTTGCCGCTCCCGGTCGGGAGCTCCAGGACACCGCGTTCGCCGGCGTCACGCCAGGCCGTCAGTGCATCGCGCTGGTACGTCCGAAGTTCGTAGGCCGTCTCGAACGCGACCGGCTGGGTGTCGAGCACCTCGTCCGAGTACGCAATCTCACGTTCGTCGAGCCACGCTCGCAGTTCCGGATACCGAAACGCCGGCGCTCTGACCGTTTCCGTCCGCGGATCGTGCTCGACGAACGGGAGGTCCGGGACGACACCGTCGATCCTGATCGTCCCGTCCTCGTAGGTGAGCCGCGGCGCCATCGGTTCGGCGTTGGCTGGTCACGCGCATAAATCGCCCGCTCGAAGCGACCCTGGCAGTCACAACCGCCCCGGGCCGGCTCGATGTCGACGCTATTTAGCCGATGGTCGTCTCCGTCTCAGATATGGATCCGACAGCACATCACTACGGCATCACGGTCACCGACCTCGAAGCGAGCGTCGCCTTCTATCGGGACGTGCTCGGTCTCGACGTGCTCGCGGAGTTTACCGTCGGTGGCGAGGAATTCGCTACCGGCGTCGACGTGCCCGACGCCAGCGCCGAATTCGTCCACCTGGACGCTGGCGAGGCCCGAATCGAGCTGGTGAGCTACGAGCCGGCTGGCCAGCCACACCAAGACAGTACACTCAACGAGCCGGGTGCGACACACCTCGGTCTCGCCGTCGACGATGTGGAAGCCGTCTACGAGGAACTTCCTGATGACGTACCAACGCTCAGCGAGCCACAGACGACCGAAAGCGGGACGAAAATATTGTTCGTTCGCGATCCAGAAGGGAACCTCGTCGAACTGCTGGAGGATTAGGCTTCGGCCGTCGTCTCCTCGTCTTCGAGGCTCTCCAGAGCTTCGAGGGCGGACCGCCGGTAGTTCTCGACCGGCAACTCGTACTCCTCGCGAGCCATCTCGACGTACTCGTAGGCGCTGTCGGACTCAAAGCGCTTGATACGGTCGAGCGTGCGCTCGGCCGTTTCGACGACCCAGCGATCACGGGTCGTCTCGTCGACGCTCGTGATCGACTCGGGTCGGACAGAGACGTTGACGTCGCCCTCGTCGGTCTCGTACGTGCGGGGCTTGCCGACGACCGAGACGTAGGCGGGCGGCTCCAGTTCACGCAGCATCGCAGCCGCATCGGGCTGATACTGGCCGGCGTAGACGAAGAACGTGTCCCCGTTGGGATCGACGATCCGTCCCTGCCAGTACTCGCTGTCCTCGCCGACGTCTTCGGTCTCAGTCAGCGTGCCGACGACGAAGATCCGATTGGCCCGTTCGCCAGTCGGCAAGAGGACATACAGCGGTGCCCGGTCGTCGTCACTTTCTTTGAACGAATACGCTGCATCGTTGAACTCGCGTGCGAAGACGCGTCGTGCGACTTCGCGAGTGGGTGCCGAACTCATCTCAGATCGACCTCGCTTTGATCAGCGCGCTTTCCGCATCGATCGGGTCGTCCAAAACGTCCAGATCGTTCACCAGGACGTATCGCCCCAGAGTCGGGCCGGTGACCCGGTAGTACCGCCCCAGCGTGTCGGTCTCCATCTCGTCGGCGACGACCGTCGTGTCCAGGGCGTCCATCGCCATATCCTTGGCCTCCTGCAGTTCGATCCCGGTGAGCTCCTCGGTGGCCTCCTGATCGAAGATGATCTCCTGGACTTCGTTACCGTCGTCGAGTACGCCTTTGATCCGCAGATCGAACTCGCCTTCGACCTCGCCGTGCTCGCTACAGCGGCCGTTCTGGAGCACACGCGTACACCCCTCTTCGGGACAGCGTTTGATCAGGCCACTGCCGCTCTGGATGTCGACCAGTGCGCCTTCGACGGTGACGGTATCGTCGCCCACCTCGATGTCCTCCTCGAGTGCCTCGATGGTCGTCGTCCGGTTGAGTTTTACCGAGTAGTCACCCTGATACTCGTCGGTGACGACGTTACCGAAGTCATAGACCTGCCCTTCTTCGAGGGTCGGCAGGTCGGATTTGGCCCACTTGGTGAACTTGATCGTGCCGGATTCGTCGCCCAGAAGCCCGACCTGTGCGATCGAGTCGCTCCGAGGCTCCCAGAGGTCGGTCACTTTCGCAGTGAGATCGACCCACTGCTCGGCCGTGTCGATATCGCTGATCTCGACGCGCTCGTTGCCGCCGTCACCACCGCCGAGGTCGTCACGCTCGAGACCTGCCTCGTCGAGATAGCCGTTCGTCACGCTCCGGCGTGCCTCTTCAAGGGGGACCTTGTATTCGTTGACCAGCGTGTCGAGGCGCTCCTCGACGTCCTCGACTGTGATGTCGAGCTGGTCGGAAAACTGCTCGTGTATCTCTTCCGCTTGGGTACGCAAATCAGTCATATTCTCACTGTCTCCGCTGTGTTTTCGATGGGAGACATCCAAACGTTGGTCGGCATCGCTCATAAACCCTCGGCGACCACGGTGAAAGTGAACGCGTGTAGTAGGCGCCTGCTAGTACACGACAGCCCCGGCCGGACACTGGCAGTTGACGGTTCCGGAACAGACTTCCAGCGGCCGCCCTGAACGGTCGGTATGGACGACGATCGGCTCGCACGGTTCCTGCGGACGGGGGCTCGGTCAGCAGGCCAGCAGTTCGCACAGGCCCGCGCGGCCTACCAGCGAGCGCGAAACGCTGCGGCCGTCGATCTCCCAGTCGACGACGAGGGGAAGGCGCGTCTCGTTTGCCGTCGCTACGCCGAACGCCGTGCCGTCGCGGTCGATAGCGACGGGACGCCCTCGTGTTTCGAAAGCGACCACCCCGATTGCGAGGGATGTCGCGAGGACATCCGTGCAGGTCGCATCGAGACGTGGTAACTGCCCTATTCGGAGTACCCTTCCTGGAGGAATGTCCCCTCGGTCTCGTAAACCGAGACAAGTTCCTCGATGAACTCCTCGTAGGATTCGCCCTCGGCGGTGTGAGCGTCGAGCCGCTCTTTGAGATCGTCGCTAATTTCGAGTGTGTAAGTCATTGAGGTCACGCCGGTCTGACCGGCCCGTTCGAACGTTTCTCGCCCAGCTACATATATTGATCTGCCGTCCCGTGCCGTACGTTCTTTACCCGTCGGACGAGGACAAGCGGATATGGATCGACCGATCGCGGCCGTCGTACTGGCCGGCGGCACCGGAACGCGTCTGTACCCGGCGACCCGCGGGGACCGACCCAAGCAGTTTCTCTCGTTCGGTGACGAGCAGTCGCTGCTCGAAGCGACCGTCGAACGCGCCGACTTCGCCGACAGGGTGTACGTCCTCACCCGGCCGTCGTTTGCCGCCGATGTCGAAGAACTCGTCCCGTCTGTGACGGTGCTAACCGAGCCAGTCCCGAAAGACACTGGCCCGGCGCTGGCTTACGCTGCCCACCGCGTTCGCGAGGAACTGGGACCGTGTGTGCTGCTCACGTTGCCGAGCGATCACCGCATTAACGGTGAGTTCGAGCCGACGGCACGACGAGCCTGTCACGTTGCGGCCGACACCGAGCAGCTGGTCACGATCGGTATCGAGCCGGACCGAGCGGCGACGGGCTACGGCTACATCGAACCGGGGACTGATCGCGACGGATTTTACGAGGTCACGTCGTTCACCGAGAAACCCGACCGAGCGACGGCCGAGCGATACGTCGAGCGTGGCTACTACTGGAACAGCGGCACCTTCGCGTGGACACCGAGCGCGTTTCTCGACGCCGCCGGCGACGACGAGCTTGCACCGCTTGTGGCTGCCCTCGCTGACGGCGACCCGCGACGGGGCTTCGAGGCCGTCCCGTCGATCAGCGTCGACTACGCCGTGCTGGAACGGGCCCCGAACGTGGCTGTCGTACCCGCTGAGTACGCCTGGGACGATCTGGGGAGCTGGGACGCGCTCGCCCGCGTGCTCACGACCGACGACGACGGCAACGTGGCGCTTGGCGACGCACTCACCCTCGATGCCTCGAACAACGTCATCGCCACTGACGGCCACGTCAGCGCAATCGGTGTTGAGGACCTGGTCATCGCGAGTTTTGACGACCGAACGCTCGTCGTCGACACAGACGACGCACAGCGCGTACGTGAGGTCGTCGAGCAATTGAGAATCGATGGAAAGTTCTGATTCAGTGTCAGTTCTATCCAGAAGATGTCACGTGTCAACACTTAATAGACTGGCTGGAGTAGGGGATTCTGAATGGGGACTGTTAGCAGACAGCTTGACTCGGAGGCGCGGTCGATTTTCGACGACCTGGGGTACACAGTGTCGAGCGACGGTAACGAGATTACGGCCGAGCGCAAGTGGCGTCGCGTCTATGTGACGCCGATGGCCGAGCCCGATGAAGTCCCGTCGTCCGGGCAGTATCGGTGTTTCGTGACACGGGCGGGCAACTGTAGTGATCTCGAACGGCAACTGCGACGCCGACAGCCGAAGTACGACTGGGCAATTATGGGGATCGACGAGACCGGCGAATACGAGGTCTACACGACCAAAACGGGCTGGTAGCGGCCGTGAAACCGTGGTGACAGCACGGACCAGCGGCGGTAACTGACAGGGATCGGTCAGGGCGCGAGACGATTTTTCCGGTTTTTCATATGCTCGTTGTAGTACTCGAACGTGATCGGGGCCCACTCCTCGGCCAAATCGAGGACCTGTTCGGCCAGATCCCGAACCTCCCACTGAGCGTCCGCGGCAGCCCGCATATCGCCGATATGCATCAGCATACGCGCGTTCATCGTCATCACGATATTGACCTTCGTGCCGATTGGGAGGACGAACCGAGCGTCCTCGGGGGGCATCCCCAGCTCAAGCAGTTCCTGGTAGGACTCGACGGCGCTCGAGACAGTATCGGCGAAGATCTCCTCGCGTTTCTCGACGGTCTCCTCGTCGACGGGGCCGGTATCCTGGTTGCGTCCGACCCAGTCCGGATCGGTTGCAGACGGCGGGTAGACGACGAGTTCGCCCTCCCGGACCGCCTCGGGATCGATATCGTCGAAGGAGACGTAGCGCATCGACTGGATATCGAAGGTGACGTGTCGATGGCGAGTGATCTGGGCCATACACGATCGGCTGACACCCTCGATAGCAAAGGTGGCGTGAGGATGCTCGAATGGGCCGAAGTGGCCGTGTTCGAGCAGGTGCGTGATCAGCGTCTCCTGTTTGTCCGCAAGCGAATCGCCGTCAATCGTCGACATAACCTCTTCGAAGGACTGGTCGGCGATGAATTCCGAGGCGTAGTCGTTGCGCGCGGCCTGACAGATCAGTTCCTCGGGGTCGTCGGTCGCATCGAGCAAACGAACGTCCATACTCACGTTCGATACCGGCGAAGAGATAATACCTGCTATCCGGTCTGGGAAAGCTGCCACGAAACACGGGAAACCGAAAGACTGGCCTCGTCGGCCCGTCCAGTTCAGGTATGACCAACGAGACAGACGGCGAGGTCGTCTCCGAACAACGTCGGTCGGATCTCCTCGATCGCATCTCGAAACGCGGGGCGACGATCGGCGAACAGATCCCAGAGGAAGTGACGATCGACGACCAGACGATCGCACTGCGGTCGTTCGTCTGGGAGACCAAAAAACAAGGTGTCGTCCCGCCGGAGAAACGCGAGAGCGTCCAGGAGGTCCGTGCGACGCTCAACCGCGAGCGCGATCGGCTCAAGAGTCGACTGCAAACAGAAGAAATCTCACCTGCTGAGGCCGAAGAACTGGCTGACACGATCGTCGGACTCGACCGGGCAATCTCCGCGCTGAAAAGCCTGCGTGAGCCCGATCTACAGCAACACACACACGAAGAATACGTCGAGAGCAACCGCCGGTGGATCAACTTCATCGACCAACTGGTGTAGGTTGTCGATTGCCGACACCGAATTGTCGTCGAGTTACTCCAGAGTCTGCCACTCGGAGGGCGAAGAAGTCAGACCGACGACCCGTGCTTCGCGGGCGCCGTCCCGTTCGCGGATTTCGATCATCCCGTCGAATGCCTGCTTGATGACCTGTAGCGTCTGGTCGTCGTGTGCGCCGGAGTCGATCGTGAACAGTCCCAGATAGCCAGCCCCGTCAAGCCGTGAAGAGAGGACGTGACAGAACTTGAAGACTGTCTTGCGGTCAGTGTAGGTCAACATCGTTGACAGCGACGAGAGTGCGAGACGACCGTTCTCGACGCCGGTCTCGTGGAGCCCCTCAAGCGCCTTCGTGATGCCGATCCCGATACCCGTCAAATCGCCCGGAGAGGAGACGTGGTGGGTGTAGACACCGCTGTCAGTCGTCTCACCGCCGGACGCATCGGAGACACAGTCGATCACGCCCAACGGGAACGATTCCTGTCCGACTCGCTCGCTGAAATCCGCGATGACGCTGCTAGCTCGGTCGCCCGTCGAAACGATTACAGATCCCTCGTCCTGTCCGACGCCGTCCGCCAGTAGGTCGTATGCGAGCGCCTCTTTCCCAGTCATAGCCGGCCCCGAAATGAGAATCGTCGAACCGGGCTTGACCGAGGACAGTGCATCTACATCGAGCACGTTAGTGAGATCGTACATTGTCCCGGTTTTGTCAGTGTTCGTCGCCATTGCCAAGCCCCCTGAGCGTCGCGATAAAGTCCTCGTCGTCCTCGATGCCACCCAACGTCTGTGACAGATCGTCCTGGAGCTCGTCAATTCGCTCGGTTAGGTCTTCATAATCGTCGCTTTCGGCGAGTTCAGCGCTGCTCTTTGTTGCCTCCAGCGTCGCCTGCTTTTCGACTAATGAGTAATATTCCTGAAGGAGTCCATCATAGCTCGACCGTTCGAGTAGGTTCTCGACTGTCTCGTGCAGTTGCTCACTGCGGATCGGCTTCGTGAGATACGAGTCAAAGCCCATCTCGAGAATGTCGAAGTCCGGCTCGACCGCTGTCACCATCGCAACCCGGCATTCATACCCACTCTCACGAATCTGTGAGAGGACTTCGTCACCGGACAATCCGGGCATCATCCGATCCAGCAGGACCACGTCGACGTCCTCATCGAGCATATCGAGAGCTTCGTCGCCGTTCTGGGCCACGCGGACCTCGTAGCCGTCTCGTAACCAGAGATTATACGTCTCGGCGACGTCCGGTTCGTCTTCGACGATGAGCACGACAGGTGCGTCGGGATCTGACATCGACTCTCTGCGAACTATTTACCCTCCAAATACATATCACTGTGGGTCGCGACCCGACCGCACGCCACCGCAGGTGCTATGGGACACCTGTCACGCGGTTGTCTTGGTGAGTGGCGCGGCCCTGATCGACAGCTGAAGATCCGAGTCCACATTGGACGCCTCGTAGTCGACTGGGACCGTCAACGAGACGGTCCGTTGGCTGAGCGGATCGATCGCGAAGCGAGTTCGCGCGCTGACATCACGATCCTGTGAATCGAGTATCGCGACCAGATAGCCCTCGAATTCCGACGAGGTATCGTTTTGGATCGTCGCGTCTATTTGGACGTTCCCGTCCGGCCCAGGGCTGACTTGCCGGCTGGTGACTGTCGGCGTTCGCATCCCCGTGTCGCCGTCGTCTGGCTCCGGTGGCGTCTGTTCGGTGACAGTCGTCCGCGATGGCGGATCCGGTTCGCGAGATAAACAGCCTCCGGTGACGACGCCGGCGAATCCAACCAGCATCGCACGCCTGGTCGTCTCCATAGTCGATCAGTGACCGGCGACCGTCAAGTGCCTTGGCATCGTTTATGAGCGTGGCTGTCCGAACGGCAACTGTGCTCACGAAGGAGTTGCTGCGTGTCTCTCGGGCTGGCGGTCGCTACCGTCCGCAACTCGTCGGTGACGATCACCGCGACCTGGCGGCCCGAGTCATCGGAACCTACCAGGGGCACGTCGGCCACTCCCGTGAGCAACTCGAATCAGCACTGACCGACCTCGAGAGTGCAGCAGCCGATTTCAAGCTCGTTCGCGGGTTCGCCAAGCTCTTAGAACACGAGGCGACGTTCGAGACACAGGCACCAATACCGCCCGAGCGCGCACGCCAGGCCGCTTTCGAGGCGGCCGAGCGTACCGGCGTCGTCACCGACGACGACCGTGAGCGTGCGCTCTCGCAGGCAGCCGACCGCCTCGCGGTCGACCCGGACGACGTCGCGTCGTCGCTGTATGCGGATCTCGACGACCGGCAGATACTGACCGATGTCACCGCACGATACGACCCTGACTCACTGTGTCGGCAGTACGACCTCTCGCTGGCCCAGACCGCGCTGTTCGACGCCACAGAAGCCCGGATCAAAACTGACGACCCGAAAGCGGTGATCTCGGCTGTCAAACGCCTGGGGCTGCTGTACGAGATTGAGCGAACCGGCGACGGCCGGGCGATCGTCGTGACCGGACCGACGACGCTTTTCAGACGGACGCGTCACTACGGGACACGCTTTGCTCGCCTGCTCCGTAGCGTCGCGAAAACCGCCGAGTGGCGCCTGGTCGCGACAATCGATGATGACGGTACCGACCGGCAACTCGTCCTCACGGACGATGATCTGACCGTCCCGGACCACGAACCCGTCACCGAGGTTACCTTCGACAGCGGTGTCGAGGCTGACTTCGCAGCCAGATTCGAGGCCGTCGATCTCGACTGGCGTCTCGTTCGCGAACCCGAGCCGCTTGCCGCGGGTGCACACGTCGTTATCCCCGATTTCGCGTTCGATTATCAGTACGCCGACTTCCGGGTGTATTTCGAGATTATGGGCTTTTGGACACCGGAATACATCACGAAGAAACTCGACCGCCTGGCGGAGTTGGAGGACGTCGAGTTGGTGGTCGCTGTCGATGACTCACTCGGGGTCGGCGAGAGTGCGGACGTCGAACAGCTGACCGAAACCGGCGACGTGAGTGCGGAGGTCAAAGCGCGTGACCACCGCGTCGTCTCCTATTCGGGGACGGTTCGAGTGAAAGACGTCCGGAACGCACTGCGGCGCTACGAAGAGACGTTGGTTGCAGAAAGTGCGGCCGAACTGCCGGCGAAGCTTGTCCCTGACGAAGACGTGACGACGCTTGCGACCGTCGCCGAGGACCACGGCGTCAGCGAGACAGCCGTCGAGGCCAAGTCCTTCCCCGAACACGAACGTGTCGGCCGGACGTTGATCCGTCCCGACGTGCTGGCGTCGTTAGCTGGCGAGATCGAGACCGGGATGGATCTCGCCACGGTGGAGTCCGTCCTCGAAGAGTATGGGATCGACGACACCAGTGCGGTCCTCTCGCGGCTCGGCTACCACGTCGAATGGGACGGGCTCAGCGGCGGGACGATCCGAGACCGCTAGAGCACCGAGAGCGTCCCGAAGCCGATCGCCAGCGCGAGCAGAAACGAGCCGGCCCAGGCGCCGAGCGTGCGCCCCATCTTCGACCGACTGACGCCGTCACCGCCGGCGACGGCCGCGCCGCTGCCGATGATCGCTGTCACGATGGCCTGGTTGAACGAGATCGGGACGCCCAGCGCGACGGCAGTCTGTGCGAACAGGAACGTCGGCAGGAGTGCCGAAATCGACCGTCGCGGGCCCAGCGAGGCATAATCCTGTGCGAGGGACTTGATCATCCGCGGCGCGCCGGTCCAGGAGCCAACGAGTATACCCACGGCACCGCCGACGAGCACCGCAAACAGCGAGACGTCGACAGTTTCGAGCAGCGGGACAAGCGGGCCGACCGCCAGCCCGACCTGGCTGCCGCCGGCAGAAAAAGCCACAAGCGATCCCAGCACGAGCAGGTATCGCTGGAGGCCGCGCTGCTGGTCGGCCCCGATCCAGGCGCGAACGACCAGTGCCGAGACAAGCGCGAACACCCCGACGACGGCCACTCCGATTGCGACGGCACCGATCGGACTATTGGCGGGACCGAGGGCTGCCACCGTCGCGGCGATCGAGCGACTCGTTGCGCCCGGCCCCAGCATCGCGAACCCAAGTAGCGATACCACCGCGCCAGTTAGCCCGGCGAGAACTGGGACTGACCACCGTTCGGGTACGTCCTCCCGGGGGAGCACGCTCGCAAGCCCGTACGCGAGCCCGGCATTGACCAGGGGCGCGACCGTCCACATCAGGCCGATCTCGGCGTATTTCGACCACGCAGGGTGCCCGCCAAGCGCGAGCCCGGCACCGACGATGGCGCCCGTGACTGTGAACGCCGTTGCGATGGGATAGCCGGTCGCGATCCCGACAGCCATCAACCCAGCAGCCGTGACGAGCGCGAGGATGACCGCCTCGGGCGTGAGCGTCACCCTGCGGACCAGCCCGGAGCCGACCGCCTCGGTGACGTTCCCTCCCTGTAGGACCGCCCCCAGGAATCCGAGGATCCCGACAACGAACGCGGCCTGCATCGTCGAGATAGCGTTGGCACCGACCGCGGGGGCAAAGGGGGTCGCGCCGCTGGAACCCGCGCCGATGACCCACGCCATAAACAGACTTGCACCGCCAGCGAGCAAAAAAAGTCCGAGTGTAGCGAGATCCATGTGTGAAGAGATGGGGCGGGAAAGACCGCTCAATCGCCCGTCATCGAGTCCTGGCTCGCGGCGCAGTTGTTCGGGCCGAGTTCCAGCATGAACGCCTCGTCCTCGTCGGTCTCGCGTTGACCGAGATTCGTGGCGATGATCTCCTCGTAGTTGGCCGGCCGGGGCGGCATATCCTCGAGGACGGCCTCGACGAAGGCCGATTCATCGTAGGTGAGCGCGTCCATCTCCTCGCGCAGTTCGCCCAGCGGCGCGGTGTAGGTACCGTCCGCGGCGGGTTCGGTCGCGTCGCTCGTGTGGCCGCCCCCGACGATCACGTTGTCGGGCAACTCGAGAATCCGCTCCTGAAGGGTCTCGTAGAGCTGGCGGGCCGCCGCAGGTGCGCCGTCGTCGCCCTCTTCGAGGTCGGGACGGGCGACGCTCTCGACGAACAGTCCGTCGCCGGTCGCCAGGAAGCTCTCGCCGATCAGATACGACGTCATCCCGGTGGTGTGGCCGGGCGTGTACAGCGTCTCGATCGTGACGTCGCCGACCGAGAAGGTGTCGCCGTCCGCGGCCGTCTCGAGTTCGTCAGCGTAGGTAACGCCGCGGTCGGCTGCTTCTTCGGGGAGGACGCCGGTGACCCCTTCCGCGTCGAGCGCGCGCACGCCGCTGATGTGATCGGCGTGGATGTGCGTGTCGAAGGCGTAGGTTACCTCGACGCCCA